>Ga0173480_10000924_pt1 | contig 10522 bp, 11 predicted proteins | sample NitcycUS209509C1_FD_122622 | JGI IMG/M metagenome (GOLD analysis project Ga0173480, IMG submission 122622) | Soil microbial communities from Arlington Agricultural Research Station in Wisconsin, USA - Nitrogen cycling UWRJ-S209-509C-1 (version... | ecosystem: Environmental > Terrestrial > Soil... | reverse complement strand
GAGGTACGAGCCGAACAGGTAGCGGAGGTCGGCGCGGGGAGCCCGCGGCTCGCGCAGGAGCCGCATGCGCGCCTCAGCCACGGTCTTGCCGCCCTTGCGGTGGTTGCAGGCACGGCACGCTGCCACGAGGTTCTCCCACTCGTGCCGCCCGCCGCGGTGCTTGGGCGTGACGTGATCGATCGTCAGGTCGCGGCTGACCTTGCCGCAGTACTGGCACGTGTGCCGGTCACGGCTGAAGACCTCACGCCGGCTGAGCTTCACGCGCGGCTGCGGGCGCTTGACGTGGTGCTGGAGGCGGATGACCGCCGGAGCGGGAACCTCGATCGTCGGCGTGTGGATGACCTGGTGGTTCCTGGCCAGGAGCTCCGCCTTGGACGCCCCGAGCAGCCGGAACGCGCGCCTGATGTCGCAGACGTTGAGCGGCTCGTAATTCTGGTTCAGGACCAGTACCGGGGCATTGATCATCGTTCGAGCGCCTTCCTGCGCCGGATCATAGCAACCGCGCGGCAACTTGCCTTCCGGGCACGAGGGGATAGACCCGCATGCGGCACGAGCCTACGATGCCGGCGGCTGCCCCTACCGAGCAGACGGAGGTGCCCGCGTGACGTCCTCGGGCGAGCAGACCCGCGGATTCATCCTCGCGCGACGGGCCGGCGAGCTGCCGTCCGTGCTCGCTTGGCGGGACGTTGGCCGCCTGATCAGCGGATGATCATCCCGCGCAGTCACACCCGAGGGTTCCTGTTCGCCGATCTGCGCGGCTACACGGCGTTCACAGAGCTGCACGGCGACGATGCGGCGCGCGAGCTCATCGCGCGATATCGGGCGCTCGTCCGGCGGGAGATCGCGGCCCATGACGGGGCCGAGATCCGGACGGAGGGCGACTCTGTCTACGTGGTCTTCGACTCGGTCGCCGATGCGGTCGAGGGTGGCCTCGCGATCCGAGACGCGGCCATCGCCGCATCGGCGGAACCCGGCGCGCATCCGATTCCGGTGGGGATCGGCATCCACGCCGGCGAGACGAAGGACGGGGAGGAGGGCATCGTCAGCCTCGCGGTGAACATCGCAGCCCGCGTGTGCTCTGTCGCCGAGCCGGGCGATGTGCTCGTAACGCAGACGGTGCGCGACCTTGTTCGTACATCCCTCCACTTCAGATTCGTGCCACGTGGCCGGCGGCGGTTCAAGGGCATCGCGCAGCCCATCGCGCTCTTTCGGGTCACTGACGCGGCAACCGAGACCATGCGCCCGAGCCTCGCTCGCCAGCGGCTTTCGATGGCTGGAGTCGTCCTGGGGATCGCCGCTGTCGGATCCGCCTTGGTTATCGGTCTCAGTTCCCATCGTCCGGCTGGCACGGCCATCGCCTCACCCGACTCGGACGGCCCGCGCTCACCTGCCGGTCAGCCATCCGGGAGCCCCACAGACGCGTTCCCGAACGAGGCGGAGGCCGCCCTGCTCGAGCGGCTGCCGACACCGGTGACGACGAGCTGCGACCGGGCGGACCCCGACCTGGTTCCGGTGCGGAACTACTTCAGCCATGACGGGCCTTTGGTCGTCGTCGCCGGGGTGACCTGCATCACCGGCGTTACACGGGTCGTCTACTGGGAAGGGGTACGTGCTGATGACGTCGACTCGGCATTCGTGCGCGAGGTCGGGAATCTCCGGCTGGTCCATGGGGTCTGTGGCCAACGGAGCCGAGCGTGGCAGGAATGGAGGGCCGGCGCCTTTTCGGGCAAGCTCCTGTGCTACTCGCCTTCTCAGACGGTCCTCGAATGGACGTATGGGGAGGAGCCGATTCTCGCCATCGCGACCCGGCGGGCCGGCGATTTCGACGCCTTCGTGGCATGGTGGGCGGAGATCGGCCGCCTGCTCAGCCGATAGGGCGCGGAAATGGCGCTCGGGCGTGCCCAGAGTAGAATGGCGGGCCGAATGACCACCATTGAACGCAGTACCTGGGCCACCAAGGTTGGGCTCGCCCGCATGCTCGCGGGGGGCGTGATCATGGACGTGGTGACCGCCGACCAGGCGCGCATCGCCGAGGAGGCGGGCGCCGTCGCCGTCATGGCGCTCGAGCGCGTGCCCTCCGACATCCGCAAGTTCGGCGGCGTGGCGCGGATGAGCGACCCGAAGCTCATCATGGAGATCAAGGACGCGGTGAGCATCCCGGTGATGGCCAAGTGCCGCATCGGCCATTTCGCGGAGGCGCAGATCCTCGAGGCTCTCGAGGTCGACTACATCGACGAGTCCGAGGTGCTCACCCCGGCGGACGAGGAGCATCACATCGACAAGCACCTGTTCAAGGTGCCGTTCGTGTGCGGCTGTCGCGACCTCGGGGAGGCGCTGCGCCGTATCGGTGAGGGGGCGGCAATGATCCGCACGAAGGGCGAGGCCGGCACCGGCGACATCGTGGAGGCCGTGCGCCACATGCGCGCTGTGCAGAAGGGCATTCGCCAGCTCCAGCACATGCGCGATGACGAGCTCTTCGCCGCCGCCAAGGAGCTCCGCGCGCCGCTCGACGTCGTCCAGAAGACCGCCGAGCTCGGGGCCTTGCCGGTACCGAACTTCAGCGCCGGAGGCGTCGCGACGCCGGCCGACGCGAGCCTCATGCGCCAGCTCGGCGCCGAGGCGGTCTTCGTCGGCAGCGGGATCTTCAAGAGCGAGAATCCCGAGCGCTACGCCGCCGCGATCGTGAAGGCCGCCACGCACTACGACAATCCGGAGATCCTCGCCGAGGTGAGCGCGGGCCTGGGCGAGCCGATGCGCGGCCAGTCCCTGGGCGAGATCCCGCCGGAGGAGCGGCTCGCCGTCCGCGGCTGGTAGCCGGAGCCCACCGCCGATGGAAGCCGATCGACGGCCCCGGATCGGGGTCCTCGCGCTGCAGGGCGCCGTCCGCGAGCACGTTGCCGCGGTGCGCGAGATCGGAGCGGAGCCGGTCGAGGTGCGGTTGCCGCGCGACCTCGTCGGCCTGGACGCCCTGATCCTGCCCGGCGGCGAGTCGACGACGATGCGCCACCTCATCGACACGTACAACCTGCGTGCGCCAATCGCCGCCATGGCCCGCGCCGGAACGCCAATGCTGGGCACCTGCGCAGGAATGATCCTTCTCGCGGACCGCATCGCCGATGGCGACGAGCCGGTGTTCCCGCTCCTCGACGTCGAGATCCGCCGCAACGGCTACGGGCGGCAGCTCGACAGCTTCGAGGCCGACCTCGATGTTTCCGCGCTCGGGGATGCTCCGCTCCATGGCGTCTTCATCCGCGCTCCGATGGTGAGCGCCACCGGGCCGGGCGTGGAGGTCCTCGCCCGGGATCCGGATGGTCGACCCGTCGCCGTGCGGCAGGGTCGCGTGCTCGCGACGGCGTTCCATCCGGAGCTCACCGCCGACCGGCGCTTCCATCGGCTCCTCGTGGAGATGGTGGAGGGGGCGAGGCGGCCCGCGTGATCGGCGGCGACCGGACGATCCGCAGCGCGCGACTCACGGACCGCCAGGCGCTCGCCGATCTCTCCAGACGGGTCCACGCGTCGTACGAGGCCCATCGGCGGAGCCTCGGGGTCCCCGCGCCGAACCAGGAGTCTCCTCGGATCAGCCTCTCTACCCTGATGCCGTCGTGGCTCCCCCTGCGGGCGCCATCGGTGCATCTCGTCGCCGAGGTCGACGGGGAGATCGTCGGCAGCTGCCGCGCCATCGAGGAGCCTCACCGCGAGGACTGGGTCATCACCGAGCTCGATGCCGACGACGATCCGATGGCCAATGAGGTGCGCTGGGAGCTGCTGACCGCGATCGTCGAGGAGGGACAGCGCAACGACGTCGCGCGCTTCCACGCGGCGTGTGCCGACGTCCGCGAGAACCTCGAGCTGTTCGGCCAATCCCGCTTCATGGCGTACGCCCAGGAGGAGATCTGGTGGCGCCCGCCGGAGGCGACGCGCGGACCCCGCTCGTGGTTGCGCTCCATGGTGAGCCGCGACGGCAGGCGCCGGCAGCGCCAGGCGCCGGCTCCAACCCGCCTGGACCTCCAAGCGGCGGGCGCCCCTGACGCCTGGCACCTGTTCGACCTCTGGACCCACGCCACGCCACCGGCCATCGCCCGGATCGAGAGCTATGGGGCCGGCGACTGGGAGGCGGTCGGACACGAGGCGATCGTCCCGCGCTCGGCGCTCAATCCCGTGCTCCACTTCAACGAGGTGAATGCCTGGCTCCTGCCGTCGGACCAGCGTGCCGCCGGGTTCGCGCAGCACGGGGCCTGTCGCAACGGGCCGCACTATCTCCGATTCCTCGTCCGCGACACAATCGACGGCGCCGGATTCCTGCATTCGGCACTCGAGCGCGTCGGCGCCGAGGCGATCGGTGCCGGGATCCTCTCGCCGGTGCGAACATACGAGGCAACCGGCATGCGGGCCGCGGAGGCGACCGGCTTCGAGCCGATCGGTCGGGTAACGATGCTCGTCCGCGAGGTGCGGGCCCAGGTCCGCGAGCCGGTGATGGTTCCAGCAACGACACGATGAGCGAAGGGGAGGCACGAGCCTGAACGTGGAACGCCGCGAGACGACGGACGACCTCGATGCCCTCATGGAGGCGCTCCCGCCGGAGATCGTGAGCCGCCTTGGTGGCCTTGCGAACCGGACCGACCTCCTCGAGGTCGTCCTCGACCTGGGTCGACGGCCGGAGGCGCGATTCACGACGGGCGAGGAGGACCTCCTCGAGCGTGAGGTGACCGATGCGGACATCGCGCACGTCATCGACCACATCGGGGTCTTCGGCGACGACAACCGCGCCGGGATTGAACGGACCCTCCACCGCATCAGCGCCATCCGCAACCGGTCCGGGAAGGTCGTCGGCCTCACCTGCCGCATTGGTCGCGCGGTGTTCGGGACGATCGACATCATCCGCGACATCGTCGATGGCGGGCAGAGCCTGCTCCTCCTCGGTCGGCCGGGCGTCGGCAAGACGACGATGCTGCGCGAGGTCGCCCGCGTCCTCTCCGACGATCTCGGGAAGCGGGTCATCGTGGTCGACACGAGCAACGAGATCGCGGGCGACGGGGACATCCCGCATCCTGGGATCGGGGACGCGCGGCGGATGCAGGTGCGGACGCCGACCGAGCAGCACTCGGTGATGATCGAGGCCGTCGAGAACCACATGCCCGAGGTCATCGTCATCGACGAGATCGGGACCGAGCTCGAGGCGGGGGCCGCACGAACCATCGCGGAGCGAGGCGTCCAGCTGGTCGGCACGGCGCACGGCAACACACTCGACAACCTCATGCTCAACCCGACGCTGTCGGACCTCGTCGGTGGGATCCAGCCGGTCACCCTCGGGGACGAGGAGGCGCGACGGCGCGGGACGCAGAAGACCGTCCTCGAACGCAAGGCCCCGCCGACGTTCGACGTGCTCGTCGAGATCGTCGAGCGCGACAGCGTCATCGTCCATCGCAACGTGGCCGAGACCGTGGATGCCATCCTCCGCGGCCACATGGTCCCGCCGGAGGCGCGCTACCGCGACTCGACGGGCGGGCTGAAGGCGCAGACGAAGTACGACTACCGCCTGAGCGAGACCTCGGCCGGCAACCCCGCGTTCGCACCGCTCGAGCCGACGGGCGGGTTCGGCGCGTTCGGGCGCGGGGGGCGATCCGGCGGCGGTCGGTACGAGCGCGGCCTGCGGCCGTTGCCCGGAGGCAGCGGCGGCGCCTTCGGTGGCGAGTCCCGCGGGCCTCGGGCGCTCCCCGGTGAGCGGATTTCCGGCGGCCCCGGGGAGGTGGAGGACCGCAATCCACGCCGCGAGCTCGAGCAGGCCCTGGCCGAGATGGACAACCGTGAGTCGCTCGATCGGCCGATTGGCGCGGGCCGCCCGGCGGACGACCGTTCGCGTTCGCACCGGCCGATGAGCGTCTTCGCCTTCGGGGTCAGCCGCAAGCGCCTTGAGCAGGCCGTCCGCGAGCTGGGCGTGCCGGTGACCGTGGCGCGTGAGCTCGACGAGGCCGATGCGGTCGTGACCCTGCGCAACTACTACAAGCGCAAGCCGGCCGCGCTCCGCGACGCGGAGTCGAACGGCGTCCCGATCTACGTCCTCAAGACGAACACGACGCTCCAGATGGAGAACATGCTGGCCAGCCTCTTCGACCTCGAGGCCGATCCGCAGGAGGCCGCGCTGCGCGAGACGGCCGAGGCCATCGGCCTCGTCCAGGCCTCGGGGCGGCCGGTCGAGCTGGCGCCGCAGAACGCCTACGTACGGCGTCTCCAGCATCAGATGGCCGAGCGCAACGCGCTGATGTCCCGGTCGCGTGGATCCGAGCCGAACCGCCGAGTCGAGCTCATCCCCGAGGATGGGAGGCCGTGGCGATGACCGGCCGCCGCAGCCGCATCGTCCTGGCGCTCGTCATGGGCATCGTCCTGCTGGCGCTCATCGCGACCAGCATCCTGCCGCCCGCGTGAGCTCCTCGCCGCCCGAGCGCGGCCGCTTCATCACGCTCGAGGGCTCGGAGGGGAGCGGCAAGACGACCGCGGCCCGGCACCTCGCCGAGTGGCTCCAGCGCGGTGGGACCCGCACGGTGCTGACAAAGGAGCCCGGCGGCACTCCGCTCGGCGAGGAGGTCCGCCGACTCGTCCTCCACGTGCGCGGCATGAGCGATGACCTGGACCCCCGCGCCGATGCGCTGCTCTATGCCGCAGCCCGCGCCCAGCATGTGTCTCGCGTCATCCGCCCCGCGCTCGAACGCGGCGACTGGGTCGTTTGTGCCCGCTATGCGGACTCATCGCTCGCCTACCAGGGCGCCGGCTACGGAAACGACCTCACCGAGATGCGCCGGCTCCAGGACTTCGCTACCTACGGCGTGCGACCGGATCTCACCATGCTGATCGACGTGCCGATCGAGATCGGCCTCGAGCGCACCCGACGCCGCGCCGAGTGGAACCGGTTCGAGGACACCGAGGCCGTGGCCTTCTTCCGGCAGGTCCGGGACGCCTATCTCGCCCTCGCCGCCGAGGACCCGGACCGCTGGCGCGTGGTCGACGGCTCGGGCTCCGTCGAAGCCGCGGACCTCGCCATCCGCCAGGCGGTCGCGCCGCTCCTCGCCTAGGGGCTGGCGAGCGGCGGGTCGATCGAGTCGACTCGATCGAGGGTGACGGCCAGATCGCCATCGGATCCGGCCACCGTGGCGCGCAACTGGTCCAGCGTGCTCACGTCGAGCTTGACGTTCATCTCCACCGCCTGTCCCTCACGGGCCCCGGAGGTGGGGACGAAGAACTGGATGAAGTACTCGGTGAGCCAACCGGACGAATCGCTGACGGGGATGACCGATGCGGCCACGCTCTGCACGTCGCCGCTACGGCTCAGGCACGCGACCGGGTCCTCCGGATCGGCGATCGCGCGATCCCACCATCGAACGGTGGCGGTGCCCGCGATCGTCGCGTCGGCGGGATAGCTCTGCTCCCCGAGCTCGAGCACCAGGCACGGACCGTCAGACGCCAACGGACCCTCCAGGAGGTAGAGGCCGATCGGCTGGAGCGCCGCCACGGGCGTGGGGCTCGGCAGCGGATCGAGGACGGGCTCGATGGCCTCGACCAGGTCGAACACGAAGCCCTCCCCACCGCCAACGCTGCCGCTGCCGACCGCCTGGAGCAGCTCCTGGGTGCTCCGCGCGGCGAGGATCGTCAGCTCAACCGACGCATCGACGTCGACTGCCAGCGGGAGGCCGAAACTGACTGCATAGCCCAACGTCTCGTCCGGCGCGTCCTCGCGGGGCACGCGCTCGACACGCGCCTCGACTTCGGCAACCTCGCCGTTGCGCGAGTCGCAGCCGGTGACGCCCGGCTCCCACGCGAACACGGTGGCCATGCCCGGACCGGCGTCGTCGTCAACCGGATATGACGGTGGCGTGAGCTCGAGGCCGAGGCAGGGGCCGTAGACGGAAGGCCCGCGCAGGAGATAGGTCCCGAGGGGCGGAATATCCTCCGCAGGCTCGCTGGGCGCCGGCGGTCGAGTCGTCCGCGGGACGAGGGCAGTCGGCTGCGAGATGAGGGGCGCCGCGAGCATCAGACCCAGGAGCCCAGCCGAGAGGACGGTGCCGAGGACGACGGCGGCAGCGAGGAGTCGAGAGCCCATCGCGCACAGGATGCCTCGAACGGCCCCTCGGTTGCATCCCGCGAGGCGGGTGGCCCTCGGCCGCTCCCCTGCGCCATACTGACCGCCCATCCCACGTTGCGATCGAATCCCCACCGGAGGAGCCCGATCCGATGAAGCTCGTCACGGCCATCGTCCATAGCGAGGACGCCTCGACGCTGGTCGATGCGCTGCTCGAGAAGGAGTACCGCGCGACCCGCGTCAACTCGTCGGGCGGCTTCCTCAAGCAGGGAAACGCGACGATCCTCGTCGGGGTCGAGGACGACCAGGTCGACGCCGTGCTCGAGGTCATCAGCGCGAGCTGCCATGCTCGGAAGCAGTTCGTGAACCCGATGCCGCCGATCATGGAGCCGGGCGAGTTCTACATGCCGTATCCCGTCGAGGTGGAAGTGGGCGGCGCGACGGTCTTTGTCATCCCGGTGGAACGCTTCGAGCGCCTCTAGACGGGCCGTGCCCACCACTGCGAACTGGCTCGCGCGGGTTCGGATCGGCGCGCCCGACGTCGTCGCCTGCTGGACGGCTCTCGATGACACCCTGGCCGGGCTGAAGGCCCTGCACCGGGAGCTCCGGCAACGAGTCCGCGAGGGCGATGCGCCACGGATCCTGGCCCAGCAGGAGGCGGTCGGCGACGAGCTCGAACGGATGCTTCGCGCACTCCCGGACGAGCTGCTGCGCGCGCCGGGTGGCGAGGAGGACTGGAACGTGGCGCAGGCGTTCGCGCACACGACCGCCGCGCGACGCTTTCTTGGGACGTGGGCCGCGCTCGATGCCGGCGGCAGCTGGCCAACCGAGCACGCGCCAGAGGTGACGCCGTCCGTTCCGGGGCCGGCGGACGCCGATCGGGCGCAACTGCTCGCCTACCTCGACAAGTCACGACGCGCGATCCGCGAGGCGGCGGCGCGGATCGAGGGCCACGAGCGGCAACGGTGCGGGATGGCCCACCCGTGGATCGGGCACCTGCGCTGCGGCGAATGGCTCCTCTTCCTCGGCATCCACGACTGCATGCACCTCGAGCAGCTCGACCGCCTCCTCACGACCGGTGGCACCGCGGATGGCTGAGCGGCCGGCCCCGCTCATCCTCGTCACCACCCCGTCGACGGGCCAGGCATTCGGCAGCCACGCGGCCGTCGCCGCCGAGGGGCAGCGGCTGCTCGCCGCGGACCTCTCCCTTCGGCTCGGGGCGTTGGGCGCGGCCGTCGCCCCGCTGCCGTTCGCTGCCCCTGCAGCGGGGACCGCGTTCCACTGGGGCCGGTGGTTCACCGGCGCCGCGCGCGATGCGCTCGGCACCGCGGCGGGCTCGGTAGACGCGATCGGGTACGCCGGGGGTGGCACGCTGGCGCTCCTCGCGGACGATGGCCTCGACGAGCTCCTCTCCCCGGTGCCCGGCGAGGTCGTGGCGAACAACCGCTTCAGTGCCGACGCCTTCGTCGTGGCGGGCGACCTCGACCGCGCCCTGGCCGCACTCGAGGCGTGCGAGTCCGACAACGCGGCGCCCCGGCGGCTCGACGAGGCCGGCTTCGGGTGGCGCGATCTCGGAAACGCGGCATGGGCGCGATTCGACGTCGACACCACGCTCGATCTCGCGCTCCTGCGCCTGGCGACCCGGCTCGACGGGCAGCGGCCGCAGGAGGGTGCGGTGCGCGCGTTCCTGGAGATGGCGCGGCTGCCGGGCGACCGGGCGCTCGAGGTCCCGCACCTCGCGGAGATCGGTGACGTGATCCGCGATCGGCGATCGGAGCTGGTCGTCGCCGGCCGCGTTCCGGCGTCGACCTGGCGCGAGCTCGAGACGGAAACCGCGTGCCGCGTCCGTGGCGTGATCGAGGAGCGTGGAATGCGTTCGTCGCCGGCCGACGGCACGGGGCCGCGTTCCATCCTCGCCGCCTTCATGCGCCGCACCTCGCCGGCCGATCTGGTTGCCGAGCTGAGTCGGATGGGGGATGCCGTGGTCGTCGACACGCGAGTCCTGATGGCCGCCGTCGCCGGGTCGGCGGACGCCGCAGACTGGCCGCCGGAGGAGGAGCGTTTCGCCTCCGACTTCGGCGATGCCTCGCGGGTCGAGACGCCGTGGCTGGCGGAGCTGACGGAGGCCGCGTCGCGCGCATCGGTCCCCTTCCTGTTCGGAGGACACGCGCTCGTCAGCGACGGCCTGCGCCTCGCCGTCGCGGCCGCCTGGCAGGGCCGCTAGCAGGGGGTCGGGCGACCGGATCGTCGTGCTGGGACGCGACGTCTGCCCTGCTAGACTGTGATTGGAGCGTGACCCGCTCCACGCAGATTCGAACGAACATGTCGGACCTCGAGGTCCGACGCAGCACACCGCGCGTGCAACCGGAGTGGAGATGGATCACACCGGACTGCTCTACGTCATCGGATTCGGGTTCGCCGCGACGACCTTCGTCTTCGGAACGATCCTGT
>Ga0173480_10000923_pt1 | contig 10523 bp, 8 predicted proteins | sample NitcycUS209509C1_FD_122622 | JGI IMG/M metagenome (GOLD analysis project Ga0173480, IMG submission 122622) | Soil microbial communities from Arlington Agricultural Research Station in Wisconsin, USA - Nitrogen cycling UWRJ-S209-509C-1 (version... | ecosystem: Environmental > Terrestrial > Soil >... | reverse complement strand
CCCCGCGTCGACCGGCTATGGCGAGCCGATTCAGAAGCTGTTCAAGCTGCGCGATCGCGAGCGCGTGATTGCGGCGTTCAGTCTCGATCCGCGAGTCTCCGGCCAGATCGTGCCGGCGCCCTCCAAGCGGCCGACCGACGAGCCCGCGGTGCCACCGATCCACGCCCTGGCCGTGACCAGTGACGGCTACAGTCTGCGCTTCAGTTTCGAGCCGTTCATCGAGCCGAGCACGAGGTCAGGACGACGCTACGCGCGGCCGGCGCAGGACGTCGAAGTAGTGGGTGTGGCCTCGGTGACCGGCAAGGAAACGGTCATTGCCGCCACTCAGGAGGCGCGGGCCCTGCTCTGCCCGGCCGACGAGGTCAGCTTCCTGTCGGGCCCGGGCAAGGGTGTGATCCTCATCAAGCTGCAGACGAATGAGGACCGGGTGCTCGGCTTCATCGCCTCGACGGGCGAGCGCGATCTGATGCGCGTGGAGACGAGCCGTGGCGCTGAGCAGACGATCAGCACGGCGAAGTACGAGGTGACCGGCCGCGGCGGCAAGGGCCGGGAACTGCTGCAGCGTGGCCAGTTCACCCGCGTCATCCCCAATGAAGTCGTGGCGCCGCCGCCGTTTGACGAGTGATCGGCATATACTGAGAGCGCCTCGCGCGCGGGCTGAATGCGCGTTACCGGCCGCCCTGATGTTCGTAACCTCTTGCGCGGCCTTCGCAGGGACAGCCCCCCGGGCCTGACGGCCAAATCGGCGGAAAGACACATGAACCTCAATTCAGACACTCGCAGCACACGGATCGCCGTGTTCATCGATTTCGACAACGTCGAGATTGGCGTCAAGAGCACTATCGGCGGACAGTTCGACATCGGCCTCGTGCTCGAAGCGATCAAGGAGCGCGGAGAGATCGTCACCAAGATCGCGTACAGCGACTGGAAGCGCGCCGGCGACTACAGCCGCATCCTCACGCAGCACGCCATCCGGATGGTCCAGCGCAATCTCACGCCTGGCGGCGACAAGAACGGCGCCGACATCACGATGGCGCTCGACGCGCTGGAGATGGCCTTCACCCACGACCACATCAACGCCTTCGTCATCGTCGGCGGCGACAGCGACTTCATCTCGCTGGTCGAGAAGCTGAAACAGTACGGCCGCAAGGTCATCGTCGTCGGCGGCCGGCAGTTCACCAGCACGACGATGCAGAAGAACTGTCACGAGTTCATCGCCTACGAGAACCTCGCCGGTAACCGTCCGCGAAGCTCGGAACGCGGACGCAGTGGTGGCGCGCCGTCGGCGGCGACGAACCTCGTGCAGGCGTTGCCGCTCGTGAAGCGGGCGCTGAAAGTACTGTCGGAGCGGGAAGTGACGCCGCAGCTCGGCCTGCTCAAGAGCACGCTGCTGCAGCTCGACTCCACGTTCTCCGAACGCGAATATGGCGCCAGCAGCTTCCGCGACTTCATGGAGAAGGTGGCGCAGACCGGCGCGGTGACGCTGAAGCACGCCGGCCGCAGCATGCTCGTCGAGTCACGCGACGACCTTCCGGCCGAAGTCGAGATTGCGTCCGGCGGCATGACGGCCGGCAGTTCCGACAATGGCAGCGTCCAGGCGGCCGCACCCGCTCCGGAAGCCGCCCCGCGCGACCTGTCCGACGCGCCCGCGCACGTTGACGACACGGACGACGAGGAAACGCTGCCGCCGTCGCCGATGAGCATGCAGGACGGCATCAAGGCCGTGCAGCGTGCGTTCCTCCAGTCCACGCCTCCGCCGCGCTGGCCGATGTATGTCCGCCAGGCCAAGCAGTTCCTCAGGAACTCGATCGAGAGTTTCGACGAGCGCAAGTACGGCTTTGCATCGGTGGTCGATCTGCTGCGTGCCGCGGGCAAGGAAGGCGTCGTGCGGATCGAGCGGGATCGTCAGGGAGCGGTGCGCGTGTTTCCAGGCGCCGGTCTGACGCCGAAGACCGTCGCGGACACGCCGGATGTCTCGGTCGAGGAGTCGACGCAGCTCGACGTAGATGGAGAAGCGTTCGAGTCGCAGCCCGCCGAAGAGACACTGCCAGCCGCAGAGCCGGTGGAGTTCACCGCCGCCGAGCCGGTCAGGGAATCGCCGATCATGGACGCCGAGACGGTGGACGGGGACGACGAGGACGAGCTCGAGGGCGAGGAGATCAATGGCAACCGGATCGACTTCGTGCCTGCCAAGCCTGTCGTCGTGGCGCGACGGAAACCGACCGCCCGCCGCCCGCCGGCGCGCACGCCTTCCCAGACGCGCGTGCCTTCCACGCCCCGGGTTGCGCGCGCGGCGGTCAAGACCACCCGCGCGCGAAAGACGGGGGGAAGGAAATAGGAGGCAGGAGGTAGGAGGCAGGAGATAGTTCGTACTGTCTCCTCGCCCTACCTCCTCACCCTGTCTTCTTCCTCCTATCTCCTATCTCCTGTTCAGGACCCATGTCGAACTACACCGCCAAAGACATCACCGTCCTCGAAGGGCTGGAGCCCGTTCGCAAACGGCCTGGCATGTATATCGGCGGCGTTGGCGCTTCCGGACTGCATCATCTCGTCTGGGAGGTGCTCGACAACGCCGTTGACGAGGCGATGAACGGCTATGCCTCGAACATCGTCGTCACGCTTCACGAAGACGGCAGCTCGGTCACCGTCAGCGACGATGGCCGCGGCATTCCGGTCGACAAGCATCCGGCCACGAAGAAGAGCGCCATCGAAGTGATTTTCACGGTGCTTCACGCCGGCGGAAAGTTCGAGCAGGGGAATTACAAGACTGCCGGCGGTCTCCATGGCGTCGGTGCCAGCGTCGTCAATGCGTTGTCCGCGGAGCTGGTGGCGACCGTGAAGCGCGATGGCGCGCAGTGGGAGATGTCGTTCAAGCGTGGCCAGCCGACCGGTCCACTGAAGAAAGTGGGTGCCGCGCGCGGCTCCGGGACGACCGTCTACTTCCGTCCGGATGCGACGATCTTCCCGAAGATCGCCTTCGAAGCCGCGGTGATCCGCGAGCGGCTCGAGGTCGTCAGCTATCTCCACAAGGGGGTGCGGGTCACCTTCGAGAATGAAGCGGAGAAGACCAAGGAGGTCTTCGTCCACGAGGAAGGCCTCGCCGATTTCCTGCGCAAGATCACCACCGAGCGCAGTGCCAAGCCGGTGCACGACGCGCCGTTCGTGCTGGCGCGCGAGAGCGGTCCGCGCCTGGACCTCGTGCTGCAGTGGACCGAATCGACCGACGAGCACGTTCGCAGCTACGTGAACGGCATTCCCACCGGCTCCGGCGGTACGCACGAAAACGGGTTCCGCGCCGGGCTCGGCAAGGCGGTCCGCAACTACATCGACACCCACAATCTGTCGCCGAAAGGCGTGACGCTCACCGCGGAAGACATCCGCGAAGGGCTCACGGCGGTGCTCAGCCTCTTCATCGAGGAACCGCAGTTCCAGGGACAGACCAAGGATCGCCTCAATAATCCCGAGGCCACCTCTTCGATCGATTCCGCCGTTCGTCCGGCCCTGGAGCACTGGCTCAATCACAACCGCTCGATTGCCGAATCGATCGTGGCGCGCATCATTCTCGCCGCGCGGGCCCGCGAAGCCAGCCGGGCGGCGCAGGCGGAGGTGACGCGCAAGACGGCGACGACCGGACGGCTCAACCTGCCGGGCAAGCTGAGTGACTGCACGAGCTCCGACCGCGAGGACAGCGAGCTCTTTGTGGTTGAGGGCGATTCCGCCGGCGGTTCAGCCAAGCAGGGGCGCGACCGTGCGAAGCAGGCCATCCTGCCGCTGCGCGGCAAGGTGATGAACACCGAGGGGATGACGCTCGCGAAGGTGCTCGAGAACAAGGAGCTGGCCGACCTCGTGACCGCACTCGGCTGCGGCATGGGTAAAGGCTTCGACCTCGCGCGCCTGCGCTACGGCAAGGTCATCATCCTCGCCGACGCCGATTCCGACGGACATCACATCGCCACGCTGCTGCTCACGTTCATCTACCGCCATCTGCCGCAGCTGATGGCGAACGGACGCGTGTTCCTCGCGCAGCCGCCGCTCTATCGGATCGACATCGGCAAGGAATCGTTCTGGGCGCTCGACGACCCGCACCGCGACCGGCTGTTGAAGCTGCACGGCAACGGACGCAGCCGCCCGGAGATCACGCGCTTCAAGGGCCTGGGAGAGATGATGCCCAAAGTGCTGTGGGAGACGACGCTCAACCCGCGCACCCGCCGGCTGCTGCGCGTCGAAGTCACGGACCAGATCGTCACCGATCGCGTCATCAACGAGTTGATGGGCAAGGACGCGTCGGCCCGGTTCCGCTTCATCATGGACCGCGCGGAGGAGGCTGAGGAGCTGGATGTATGAAGACGTGTCGATTGCGGGATTTGCGATCTTTGATCTTTGAATCGTTGAAGATTTTGGATTGTCGATTGGTTGATTTATTCGGGTGATTCAGAAAAACGGGTCGATTGATGATTGGCAGCGCTCGTGCTGTCGGTTGCTCCATGACACCTCAGGAGCTCAAGGCCCGCACCAAGAAATTCGCCGTTGACGTCATCAGGTTCGCCAGAACAGCCGTTCCGAGCGATCCCATCAGCGCAGACATTGCGACGCAGCTCACCGATGCTGCTGGTTCTACCGCCGCCGGCTATCGCGCCACGTGCCGTGCTCGATCCAGGGCCGACTTCGTCTACAAACTCGGAAATACGATTGAGGAGGTCGACGAGGCGGCGTTGTGGCTCGAAGTGCTGGTCGAGTCCGAGACCGTGCCGGAGAAGGCCGCCAAGCCGCTGTGGCAGGAAGCCGACGAGCTCACCCGCATCCTCGTGCGCTCACGCGAGACGGCGCGGAAGCCGCGATGATGCGCTCGACGCGATGACGCGCTCAATCCTGGAATTGGAGAATCACCCAAAGAATTCAACCATCCCCAAATCACCAATCACGCAACGATTCACAGATCAGATATCCAAGATCAAGAAATTGCCAGGATTCCGCCTGTAGTAAACTCCGCCACGGTGTCCAGCGCCGGGGTCAAGCCAAGCAGGTTCGATCGGTCGATCATTGAAGGTCCCATCGTCGCAGCCGTCTGGCGGCTGGCGTGGCCGACGATGCTGCAGAACATCATCGCCAATCTGCAGGGCATCATCGATCACGCCATGGTCAGCCGGTTCGTCGGCCACTACGGCAATGCCGCGGTCGGTGTCAGCTGGCAGATCATCCTCGTCGTCATCGTTTTCATCAGCTCACTGTTTACCGGCATGGCGGTCCTGGTGGCGCGTTTTGCTGGCGCCAATCAGCCCGACAAGGTCAATCGCGTCGTCTATCAGGCGTTTCTGACGGCGTTCGGGCTGTCGGTGGTGATGGCCGTTGTCGGCTACGTCGCCGCACCGACGCTGCTCGACCTGGTCAATGCCGAGGAGCGGGTGCGGCACGAGGCGCTGCCGTTCCTCCGGGCGATGTTCATGGGCATCTTCGGCATGATGATGTTCTTCATGCTGAGCGGTGCGTTCCGCGCCGCGGGTGACCCGCGTACACCGCTGCGTCTCGGATTGGGGATGACGGTACTGACGGTCACCTTCAACCTGCTGCTCATTCCGCGTCTCGGCACCGTCGGCGCTGCCTACGGCACGATTGCGAGCAGCACGCTGGTGGCGGTCTACGGTATCTGGAAGCTGACGCGTCCGGATTCTGTGATCCACTTCGAGCGCGGCATGGTGAAACGGCCGGACTTCACGATCATCCGCTCGCTCTTCAAGTTCGGCCTGCCGACTGGTGTTCAGGGCATTGCGATGAACATTGGTGGCGTGCTGCTCCTCAGCTTCATCGGGTCGCTGGAACAGAGCGCAGCGGCACAGGCGGCCTACGCCATCTGCTACACGGAGCTCTTTGCACTGATCACATGGACGTCAACCGGTCTGATGGGGGCGGCGGCCACCGTGGCCGGTCAGAACCTCGGCGCCAATCAGCCAGAGCGGGCGCTGCGCGGCGTCCATGTGGCGTCGCGCATCGGTTTCGGCGTGGCGGCGGTGATTGGTGTCATGTTCGTGACCATTCCCGACGTCCTGCTCGGAGTGCTGTTCGGCGTCGAGGATCAGCAGGTGCTCGCACTCGGACGCGAGCTGCTGCTGTATCTGAGTCTGTCAGGCTTCTTCATCACCGCCGCGCTCTCCTACACGGGAGGCCTGCAGGGCACCGGTGACACACGGAGTCCGTTGTACATCTCGATCGTGTCGCAGGTCATCGTGCCGCTGGGGCTGTGTGCCCTGTTCCGCGCCGCCGGCAAGCTCGAGCCGCACGACATCTGGCTGGCGATTGTGCTTGGTCACGTGACGCGCGCCGCGCTGAGCCTGACGCGCTTCCGTCAGCAGAAGTGGCGCAGCATCGTCGTCGACATCGAACCGGCGAGACCGTAGCCAGTCGGTGTAGGTCCGCCTTAAGACGGACCGCACTCTCAGACGATTCTGAGCACCGCGCCTTCGACGGCGGCGGCACGCCAGGTGCCGAGTTCCTGTTCGTTGAGCGGCAACAGCAGGCCGACTTTGAAGGGTCGGTCGCCCATGGAATCGGCGTGCTGCACCGACCGAATCCGTGCGGACACCTGTTTCGCCCCAATTGTCGCGCAGGCGTGCATGCCGTCTCGAACCACGCCGTCGAGCACGTCGCCGGTGATGACGAGCACCGGTGTCGCGCCATCTTCGAACGTGAAGTGCTCCTTGATCCGGAATCGCGCCCGGCTCCTGGGTACGAGGAGTCCCGAGGGCTCCTCCTGCGCGCGCGCCAGTGCTGCAAAGCGTGACGGCCAGACCTTGCCGCCGACGCGGACCGTGGATCGCAGCAGCCAGTCGGTAGACTGAAGAGCCCACCAGTAGACGAAGAGCGCCGCCATCCTGCTGACTGTGGCGGTGAGCATCAGTGCCAACGCTGTGTTCAGCGTCACGTCGTTCGCGCTGTTGACGATGGCCGTCACAATCCCGATTCCGGAAATCACGAGGGCGGCAAGCGGCAGCTGCCACCAGAGGCGCAGTCTCGAATTCGTCGCCACCACTTCGGCGAGCGCCGTGGATGGCAGCAGCACCAGCACTGAACTCGCAGCGCCAGACGCCAGCCCGCCCATGACCGCCGACAGAAACGGGATCGCCGGCTCACTGCCGCTGTGGGCCATGGCCGCCCAGAGATACATGGTCAACCACGACACGCCGGCGATGAGGCCAGTGCCGGCAGTGACGACGGCCGCTGCGACCGTGTGTTTCACCACGAAGCGGGCCGTGTTCCAGGACGTTGCGAGTGCCATCAATTTCCTCGAAGCGACGGTAGAAGTGTAACGCCCGTTGAGCCTGCTTCAATCCGGCCGAGCCTCCGCCTCCGCTGCTTTCTCCTCCACCCTTCTGGCCACGGAGGACAGCCGCAGACTACGGCGGACAAGCCGCGCCCTGAGCCCTGTAAGATCGGTCCATGGCCACTGAATCCAAGACCGCGGTGCCTGCGCCATCCGGCTCGACGGCGCCCGACGCGCCGCCATCCCCCTCAACACAATCCGAGGCGACACTGTCATCGACGATCGGAACGGTGGCCGGGTTCGCCCGGGTTCCGCCGCCCCTTAATGATGCCAACCGTGGGTATCTGCCAGGCTCGCCCGAGCGATCAGAGCTAAAGCAGAAGCTGGCACAGATGGCGGGCGAGCGCCGGGAGATTCCGGTCGTGATCGGCGGGAAGCGCATTCGCACGGGGCGGCTCAGCCAGACGGTCATGCCTCACGCCCATCGCCACGTTCTGGCCGACTGGCATGCGGCAGACGCGGCGCTCGTGCAGCAGGCGATCGACGCGGCGCTCGAGGCGCGACACGAGTGGTCGACCTGGTCGCTGCAGGACCGCGCCGCGGTGTTCCTGAAGGCGGCGGACCTGCTCAATACGACCTGGCGCTCGACTCTCAATGCCGCGACCATGCTGGGCCAGTCGAAGACGGTGTTTCAGGCCGAGATCGATGCGGCGTCCGAGCTGATCGACTTCTGGCGTTTCAATCCGTATTTCGCCGAGCAACTTTACGGAGAGCAGCCACTCAGCACGCCGGCGATGTGGAACCAGACGGAGTACCGGCCGCTCGAAGGCGTCGTGTACGCCGTAAGCCCGTTCAACTTCACGTCGATCGCCGGCAATCTGCCGACGGCGCCGGCGCTGATGGGCAATACGGTCGTCTGGAAGCCGGCGTCAAGCGCGATGCTGAGCGCGTACGTCATCCTCGAGCTGCTCGAGGCCGCTGGCCTGCCTCCGGGCGTCATCAACTTCGTTCCCGGACCGGCAGCGGAAATCTCGAACGTCATGCTGTCGTCGCCCGATCTGGGCGGCATCCACTTCACTGGCAGTACCGACGTCTTCGATTCGATGTGGAAGACGGTCGGTGAAAACGTCGGAGCCTATCGCAGCTACCCGCGTCTGGTCGGCGAAACGGGCGGCAAGGATTTCATCCTGGCTCACGCATCTGCCGACCCGCAGGAGCTGGCGGTCGCGATCGCACGCGGCGGCTACGAGTATCAGGGACAGAAGTGCTCGGCCGCGAGCCGCGTGTACATTCCGCAGTCGCTGTGGCCGGAGGTGCGCGACCGTGTCGTCGCGATGATGCGCGACATGCGCATGGGCGACGTCAGCGACTTCCGGACGTTCATGGGTGCAGTGATCGATCGCAAGTCGTTCGACAAAATCAGTGGCTACCAGGACGACGCCCGACGCAATGCGCGCATCGTCCAGGGGGGCACAGCGATTGGCGACGACGGGTACTTCATCGAACCCACGCTCGTCGAGAGTGCGCGGCCGGACTATCGGCTGTTGTGCGAAGAGATCTTCGGTCCCGTCGTCACCGCATACGTGTATCCGGACGGCGACTGGCGCTCCACGCTGACGCTCGTCGATCGCACGTCACCCTACGCACTGACAGGCGCTGTGTTCGCACGCGACCGGCTGGCCGTGCGAGAAGCGCTCAGCGCACTGCGTCACGCCGCGGGAAACTTCTATATCAACGACAAGCCCACTGGCGCAGTTGTGGGTCAGCAGCCTTTTGGCGGGGCCCGTCGCTCTGGCACCAACGACAAGGCCGGCTCAAAGATGAATCTGATGAGATGGGTGAGCGCGCGCACGATCAAGGAGGCATTCTCGCCGCCGCGCGACTGGCGCTACGGCTATATGGCTGAGGAGTAGACCCTGCTCAGCCGGTCGTGCTTCGCGACGCCAGGCCTACGATGGACTCTCGGGGTACCCCTTTGGCCCGGGCCATGCAGCGACTAGGGCCGGAAGCCGCCTCAGCGGCTCTGGAGGGAAACTCATGCTTCGCACCTTTTGTTCCTGCGGTCTGGCCCTGTTTGCAGCAGCTGCCGTTCATGCGCAGGACACGACCATCAAGTCGGAGACGCGCATCAAGGCCGACGATGCCACGATCCTGGCGATCAGCGGCTGCCTCGGCGGCGGTCCAACCAGCTTCACATTGTCGAACGTCGTGGCCGCGTCGGTGCCCAACAAGAAGGACGATCGGAAGACCACCGGACTGCTCGACTCATACGCGCTGTTGCCGCGCGACGGCGTGGCACTCGCACCGCACGTTGGTCATCGCGTCGAGCTCACCGGCGTAGTAATCCCGCCGGCCACCAAGGGTGATGACGATGCCAAGATCGAGGTGAAGGAGCAGACGCAGGTGAAGCGCGAGAACGCGCCGGACTCCAAGGCCGAGACGACAACTAAGGCTCGCCTTGCGCGTGGCCCGGAGGCGCAGTTTGCGGTGACGGCGCTGAAGATGGTGTCGCCGGTCTGTATCCAGTAGAGAGACGACAGCGACAACACCCGAGAGACGGGCCACAGGCGACGACACCGAGGCGCAGAGGCGTTGAGGTACTGAACAACTCGGGATCCGGGATTCGGGATCCGAAACGCCTCTGGCGGCAATTTAGTGCCTCTGTGTGTCGCCGGCTCTCAGCCGTGGTTGGAGCTGCGGCCGATGACGCTTCGTCTCAGCGTATTGACAGTTCTGATTAAACGTCAATACACTAATCACATGCCAAGTACCCCTGGTCGGAAGCGCGCGCCACGTGGTGAGGCGCGAGTCTCGCGCACGTATCGTCTGCCGCTCTCCAAGCTGAGGGCCGCGAAACGCGCGCTTGGCGCCGCGACGGCGACGGAAGCTATCGAGAGGGCACTCGATTTGGCGGTGTTTCAACGCGAACTGGTCGACGGGACTCGAGCCATGCTGGGCATCGAGATGACTTCGCCAGATCCCGAGCAGTGATTCTGCGCGCTCGCAAGTACGTCCTCGATACGCAACTGTTCATCAACGCGTTTCGCGATCCGGCTGCCAACGAGGCACTTCAGCGTTTTCATCGCGCGTTCTCACCATTCGAGCACCTCAGTGTTATCGTCGCTCAGGAACTGCGCGCCGGTGTGAGACAGCCCGCTGATCGGAAGGCATTGGAGCGACGCGTTCTCAGCGTGTTCGAGCGGGCGGGTCGGACGATGACGCCGTCACCTGACGCTTGGCATCGCTCGGGTGATCTGCTTTCGGAGAT
>Ga0173480_10000922_pt1 | contig 10533 bp, 5 predicted proteins | sample NitcycUS209509C1_FD_122622 | JGI IMG/M metagenome (GOLD analysis project Ga0173480, IMG submission 122622) | Soil microbial communities from Arlington Agricultural Research Station in Wisconsin, USA - Nitrogen cycling UWRJ-S209-509C-1 (version... | ecosystem: Environmental > Terrestrial > Soil >... | reverse complement strand
GAGGCGCGCGGCGCCGGCGGCCAGGTCATCGCCTTGACCGGCAACCACGAGTTCATGCGGCTGGCCGGCGACTGGCGTTACGTCAGCGCGGGAGAATACGACGCGTTCCGCGACGGCGGTTCGGTTCAGTTGCGCGACACCGTCCGGGCACGGGCCACCGCCGCGGCCGAGGAGAGCGCCCGCGCCGAACAGCGCCCGTTCGACGCCGCTGCCTATCGGGAGCAATTTCTCCGCGAGGTACCGCTCGGGCTGATCGAGATGCGTCAGGCCTTTGCGCCCGGCAACGCCTACGGCGACTGGCTGCGCGCCCGGCCGGCCGTCGCCAGGGTGAATGGCATCGTGTTCCTGCACGGCGGCATCAGCGACGAGGTCGCGTCCCTCGGCTGCGAGGCGATCAACGAGACCGTCGCCAGGGACATGAAGGGGCTGCCCGGGGAGCCGGCCCAGATCCCGACGCTCCTCTCGGCGCGCGAGACCGGTCCGCTCTGGTATCGCGGGCTGGCGCAGGAGCCAGAGGCGGCCTTCACGCCCACGCTCGAGTCGATCCTCAAGCGAATGGGCGCGCGCGCGATCGTCGTCGGGCACACCCCCGCGGTCGGGCGCATCACGCCCCGTTTCGGCGGACGTGTGGTGCAGATCGACTCCGGCATGCTCGACGGCACCTTCTTTCCCGGTGGTGCCCCGTCGGCGCTGGTGATTGAGGGCAGCACGATGACGGCCGTCTATCTCGACCGCCGCGACCCTCTGGGGAGCGTCCCTACATCGTAAACAGCACGACGGCTTCGCCGAGGCGGGCGACGCGGTCGTCGAAGTGTTTGACGATGAGGTCGCGCCGCAACAGCACGGCGTTCATTTCGTCCTTCGACATCACGTCGCCCATCGCCTTGTTCAACCCCTCGAACGTGAGCCCGCGGAGCGCCTGGAGCAGGGCGCGATCGCACCGCGTCATCAGATCCGGCTTCATCAGTTCACGGCCCAGGCGAAACGCCCGCGTGTGGTCGATCAGCCAGAGCGTCCAGTCCTTGGTCCAGAGCAAATTGCCCGTGTTGCGGTCGCGGTTCTGAATCAGCTCGTCGAAGACGAGACGATTGGCGATCTGTTTCGACGTCCGCTCCGGGTTGGGGCCCTGACGGTTCTCCTGCTTCATCCGCCCCTGCTCGTCGAACTGCACGTCGTCGATCCACCAGGTCACGGCCGCGTCCATGGCGTCGACCGTGCGCTTCACCGACATCGGAATGTTGTTCATGCCGAGCAGGCGCCCCAACTGGTAGCCGCCGATATTGAAGCGCCAGCTGTCTTTGAAGTTGGTCTCCGACGCCTTGCCGGACGAGAACAGCGTCTTGGCGATGTCGATGGTCTGAATCTGCGCATCGTGGGTGATGCGTCCGTCCGAGAGCGTCGCCCGGATGGTATCGGTCACGCCTTTGCCGGCGCGCGCCTTCCTCTTGATCGCGGCCGTGCGCAGAAACACGTCCATCTCCTCGGGCGAGAGGGTGACGGGGGCGACCGAAGGCTGCTGGGCCTGGAGGACGGGCGCTATGCAGAGAAGGACGAGGGCAACGGCGAACGCGCGGCGGGTACGATGCATGGAGAGCCCCCTCACGGACGACAAGGCCAGCTGAACTGCAACGAGGTGAAGTTTACGGCAACTCGGCTGTGGGCGCGCTGCGCGCCCGGAGGACGCCGCTGAACAGCCCCTGCATCAGCTCGACGTCGTCGCCGAGCACGTCGAACAGCGGCTCACGATCGAGGCGCAAAGCCCGACCCGGCTTCGTGACCGTGGCGCCGGCCCGAGGGCTGAGCCCCGCGAGCGTCTCGGCGACACCGAGCGTCGTGCCCGGCTGCAGGGTCACCGGCGACCCGCCCGGGTCGTCGAGGGCGATTTCCCCGCTCATCACCACGTAGAGGGCCGGCATGTCGCCGGCGCGGAAGAGCGGCATCTCGGCGGCCATCGGCACGTTCACCGCCGCCGACGTCAGCGCCAGCAGCTGCGGAGCTGACGCCCGTTCGAAAAACGGGTGCCGCACCAGCACCATGCCGGCATCGGCCACCGGACCGTCGCCGTCGATTTCCGCCGGCGGCAGCGGCGCCGGGGGGTGGCCCGCCGGCGCGAGCAGCATCCGGAACAGCCCCTGCGCCAGCTGCATGTCGTCCGACAGCACCGTGAGCAGGTCGGTGGCGGCGATGCGCAGGCAGACGAGCGGCCCGGACGCACGGACGGTCGAGGACGCGCGTACGCCCTCGAGCACTTCGTGGAGGCCGAGCACCGCCGGGGCCGCGAGATCGAAGTCGTCGCCGACCACCCTGCCTTCGAGGAGGAACTCGACGTACGACGCTGGCGCACCGGCGCGAAACAGTTCGCGGTCTGGTGAATACCGGACCTCTTCGCCGACGGCGGCGATCCGGAACAGCCCGTCAACCGACACGAACTCGAAGAGCGGGATGGCGCGCACCCGATCGACCAGCTCCACGGCCGGGAGCGCCCGCCCCGCGTCCGAGCCGCCTCGAGACGGCGTCCGCTGCCGCAGCGCCCAGTCGGCTGCTTCGACCACTGCGGCGTCGAGGGTGCCGCGATGACCGACGACATACTCGAGGTCGTCCGCCAGCGCCCACCGGCCGGCTCTGACCACGAAATGGATCGCCGAGGCCGCCACGACCGGATCGTCGTCGTGAACGAGCTGGGCCAGCGTGTCGTCGAGCTCGCGCGGGCGGCTTCGGAGCAGCCCGTTGGCGTGGCGCACCTTGTCGGCCAGCGGCGTATCGTCGAGCAGCGGCAGCACGCGGCGCCTGACGACGCCGCCGAGCAGGTTGTCGAGGTACTCGATCGCCCGGGCGCGCCGGCGCGCATCTCCCTGCTCGATCGCGTGGCGTGCCGCCGCGACGTCGTTGATCTCGTAGAGCAGACCGAGCAGGCGGTAGATGCGGTCGAGGGCCCGCGCCATCTTGTCGGCGAGGGCGCGGCCGAGCAGCGATTCCAGGGTGCCGCCGTGGTGCCGCCGCAGGTTGTCGTGCAGCGTGAGGCCGTTGCAGTACCGCGAGGTCTCGTCGAGAAGCAGCTTCTCGACCGCCGGGCGCGGAAACGCGATCCCGGGATGGTCCCGCGCCAGCCGTTCGATTGCGGCGATCGCCTTGTAGCGCAGGAAGCCGTCGGGCTCTCCCAGCGAGGCGATGAGCGCGTCCATCGACGCCTGCGACGGAATCAGCGCCAGCGTGCCGGGAATGTGACGGCGCAGCCAGATGTGCTCCCGGCGGTCCCGCAGCGCGTGATCGAGCGCGCCGACGACCGGTTCGCCATAGCCGACCAGCGTGTCGCGGGCGTCGGCCTTCAGCGTCCGGTGGCCGAGCAGCGACATCAGCCCCGGAAGGAACAGGCCGTCGGCGGCGCCCAGGACCCGGGCGCTGCGGATGGCTTCCTGCACCACGCGCGGGTCGTGCTCGTAGAGCAGCGGCACCAGGAGCGCGCGGAACTGCGGATTGTGAATGTGCGCGAGCGCGGCCGCACACTCCACTCGTCCCGGCACGGCGGCGTCACGGACGTCGGCCATCAGGTGCCGCAGCGCCGCCTCCGCCGCCTCGGCGCCGGCCGGATCGCCGCTGTTGGCCAACGCGGTCGCGGCCGCGACCGCCACGCGCGGCTCGGGGTCGTCGAGATAGCGGCGCATCAGCGCCGACGCGTCCTCGTGCGCCAGCACGGCCAGGGCCCGCAGCGCCGCCGCGCGAACGCCGACGTCCGCGTCCTGCGCCATACGCGCGATCGCCGGCGTCCACTTCCTGGCGATGCGGGACCGCGTCGAGGCGAGCGCGATCAGCGCCCGCCGCCGCACCTGCGGCGACTCGTGGTGCAGCAGCAGCGGCGTGATCAGGTGAGGCTTGTCGAGCGCCTCGAGCATCGTGATCGCGTAGAGCACGGCGGGTTCGTCAGGGTTGGACAGCTCCTCGACGAGCGTCTCGATGGTGGCCGCGTCGGCAACGTCGGCGCGAATGGCGTCGGGCATGATTGCCTGGGTCCCGATGCTGCGCCGGAACGACGCCAGGTACTCGCGCCGCGCCACCAGGGTGCTGCCGATCCAGACGGCGGCCAGGGCCAGGCTCGCGTAACTCAGCTCGCGCCAATCGAGATCGAGGCCCCAGGGCTGGACCAGGACCAGGAGCACGATGGCCGCCAGCGCCTTCGAGAACCGATCCATCGTCACGTCGATGAACGGCTTGGCCCGGTACTTGAAATCGGCCGGCAGCGGCAGGAACAGGATTTCCCGCGTGGTCTTGTCCACGGTATAGCGCAGGGTCGAGTCGAGCACGCGCGCGATCTGCGGCGCCCAGACGGCGCCGGTGAGCAGCACCATGGCCGCGGAGGAGCCCAGGGTGAGCGGCAGGAGCAGCAGCGCGAAGGCGAGGCCGAGCGACCGGTGGATGCGGCTGGTGAACCCCACCTGCACCACGAAGCCGGCCAGCGAGAGGTACATCGTGATGTTGGCCAGGAACGCCGTGATCGCGTCCTCGCTCGCGCCGGTCGCCTCGGCCACCATGTTGACCTGCTGCTCGACGATGGCGGCGCCGGCGGCCGCCAGTCCGATCACCAGGGCGATCACCCGCAGGTGGGGCGAGCGCACCAGCAGCCGCAGCGCCTCGACCCCGCCGACGCCACGCTGGTCCTCGATCAGCGACTGAACGCCGACCTCGTGGCGGCGAAGAATCAGAATGACGATGCCGGCGCAGCACGCCAGCGTCACGGCGCTGACCAGCAGCAGGTGGATGCTGCCGATCTCGGCCACCAGCAGCTTCGTGAGACCGGCGCCGAGTGCGCCGCCGAGGCTGGCGCCGCCGCCGATGAAGCCGAACAGCCGTTTCGCCTGGCGCGCGTCGTAGACGTCGTTGGCGAGCGTCCAGAACTGGCTGATCAGCAGAATGCCGAGGATCTGGCCGAAGAGGTACAGCCCGGCCGAGGCCGCTTCCGATCCGGTCTGCAGCAGCGCCCAGAAGGCCAGTTGCAGGACGACGATGCCGCCCAGCGTCACCGGCACCACCGCCCGGCGCGGCAGACCACGGATCGCGCGGGCGTACTGGTGCATGAGCACACCGATCAGCAGCCCTGCCGCCAGCATGACCCACGGCAGGTTGTGGGCGCCGAAGCTGGTGATGAACCTCGATCGCGTGATCGGCTTGAGGATGTTGTAGGAGGTCATGGCCAGGAACGAGTACGCGAACATCAGCGTCACGCTCCGGCCTTCGCCTGGGCGCAGGACTATCAACTGGTCGAGCGCCCGGCGGGCGAATCCGGCCATGCGCAGCGGACGCTACCGCGTTCTGTCGAGTCGGCGCAACACCTCAGGTTCCTGCTATCCTTCCCGGCGTCAACGAACACCTCCACGAACGAGGCACCTATGAAGCGGATCGGACTCCTACTCGTGCTCGGCGGCGTGCTGGCCGTTATCGCGCAGCCGTCGGCCATGATTCCCGAACAGGTTCGCATCGACACCGGCCTGCTCTCCGGCGTCTCCGGCTCCACCCAGGCGACCGTGCGGGCCTTCAAGGGGATTCCCTTTGCCGCGCCACCGCTCGGTGAGAATCGGTGGAAGGCGCCGCAGGCGGCGGCGAAGTGGGAGGGCGTTCGCAAGGCCGACGCCTTTGGCGCGCCGTGCGCCGCGGGCGCGCCGCCCGCCGGACGTGGCGGTGGCGGTGGCCGCGGCCCAGGGGCGCCGGGCGCCGCTGCGACGCCCCCCGGTCCGGTTGCACCGGCCGTCGTGCTGCCGCCGCGCGAGCCGGCCCGTGCCGAGGATTGCCTTTACGCCAACGTCTGGACCAGCGCCACGTCGGCGAACGACAAGCGTCCGGTGATGGTGTGGATCTACGGCGGCGGCTTCTCCGGCGGGTCGGGCGGCCAGACCTGGTATGACGGCGAGGCGCTCGCGGCCAAGGGTCCGGTGATCGTGACCTTCAACTATCGCCTCGGCTCGCTCGGCTTCTTCGCCCATCCCGATCTGGCCAAGGAGGCCGGCCATCCCGGCTCGGGCAATTACGGGATGATGGACGCGATCGCGATGCTGCAGTGGGTGAAGCGCAACATCGCGGCGTTCGGCGGCGATCCGAGCAAGGTGACCATCGCCGGCGAGTCGGCCGGGGCCATCATGGTGGGCGCGCTCGTCGGCTCACCGCAGGCCAAGGGCCTCTTCGCCCGCGCCATCGCGCAGAGCGGCGGCTGGATGGGGCTGCAGATGGGCCGCATGCGGCCCGCGAGCGCCGCCGAGGCCGACGGCGTCAACGCGATGAAGACGCTCGGCGTCTCGACGATCGCCGAACTGCGCGCGAAGCCGCTCAACGAGCTGGCGATTCAGGGCCAGTCGGGGCTCGTCATCGACGGCTACCTGATTCCCGAGGATCTGTCACTCACCTTCCAGGCTGGCAAGCAGAACGCCGTGGACGTACTGACCGGGTCGAACGCCGACGAAGCGAACTTCGGGATCTGCCCGGGCGCCGGGCTGAACGGCCGCGCCGGCGGCACGCCCATGACTGCCGCAAATCTTCGCACCCAAGCGGAACGACGCTTCGGCAGCGAGGCCGCCGAGTCCTTCGTGCGGATGTACAACGTCACCTCCGACGCCGATGCGCCGAAGGCGGCGCACGTCGCGTGCGGCGACGAGGTGAACTGGAACATGCGGCAGTGGGCCGTGGCGCAGGCCGCCAAAGGCAAGAACGCCTTCACCTACTTCTTCACGCACGTGCAGAACGTGAACGGCCAGCCGTCGCCCCAGGGCGCCACGCACACCTCGGAGCTCTCGTTCATGTTCAACAACCCGAAGGGTCAGCCGAACCAGACGTGGACCGACGTGGACCTGAAAGTGGCCGACCAGATGTCGTCGTACTGGGCCAACTTCATCATGAAGGGCGACCCGAACGGCGCCGGGCTGCCGCCGTGGCCCGAGTACAAGAGCCTGACCACCAGCAAGGTGATGGTGTTCGGCGATTCGCCGCAGGTGGAGGTGGCGACGCCGGCGGCAAAGCTCGTCTTCTACTCAGGGGCGTATCAGCGAATGCTGCGAAGCTCGACGAACTGAGACTCGCGCGCAGTTCAGGTTCAAGCGCGAGCGCCGAACGGCCGAGTGTAATCTCCGCAAGCCAGTGGGCAGGCCATCAGAGCCTGCCCACGTCTCTCACCGTTTTTCAGCACCCTCCTCCAGTCGAGTCCCCCTCACCGGCTGAGTGTCTCGATGTTGCATGGACTCTCCGTGGAGGAGAGTGCCCATGAGATTCAAGCTGCTCTGCGGAGCATGTGCGGTGGCCCTCGCGGCCGTCGGGTGCGCGCAGTCGGACGCCGGCCTCACGACCAAGGTGAAGAGCGAGCTCGTCGCCGACGATCTGGTCAAGGCGCGGCAGATCAACGTCGATACGAAGGACAAGGTGGTCACGCTCACCGGCGAGGTGAGGACGGCCGAAGAAGAGAGCCGGGCGCTGGAGATTGCCCGGAAGACCGAAGGCGTCACGAGCGTGGTCGATCTGATCACAGTCGTGCCCGAGCAGGCAGCCGCCAGCGCACCGGAGTCGCTGCTCTCGGATGCCGGCATCACCGCGGCGGTGAAGACGAAGCTGCTCGCCGACCCGGACACGCCTGGTCTGAAGCTCGAGGTGGATACCAAGGATCAGGTCGTGACGATCACCGGGACGGTCGCCAACAAAGCCCAGAAGGAAGAAGCCCTGCAGATTGCCAGGAACGTCGACGGGGTGCGTGGTGTGAACGACCACGTCACCATTCAGCGCAACTAGACTCGGTCACACCAGGGCCGGGCGGGCCGTATCGGCCCGCCCGGCCGCAGCGCTTCCCGGCCGGATAGCGAACGGCCTCCGCCGGGGCTATCATTCCGGTCACAGTGACCGCTGAATGAAGCGTGCCCCTTGGATTGGCGTCTGGATCAGCCTCTGGGTTGGCGGGGTCGTCGCCTTGCTGTCGACCGCGGTCGTTGGCCAGACGCCGGGCGGCCGCACCGCGCCCGCGGCTGCGATTCGCAGTTCGGAGCAGGCGCGCAAGACACTCGACACCTATTGCGTCGGCTGCCACAACTCGCGCGTCAAGGCCGGCGGCGTCGCCCTCGACACGCTCCCGTTGGACGCCGTGCACGACAACGCCGACGTGTGGGAAAAAGCGGTGCGCAAGATGCGGGGCCGGCTGATGCCCCCGCCAACCAGCCGCCAGCCCAGTCAACAGGAGATCGACGCCTTCATGGCCTGGATGGAGGCGCGGCTCGACGCCGGGGCCGTCCGCGGTCCGGTTGCCGGGCACGTCGGCGCGCAGCGGCTCAGCCGCACCGAGTTCGCGGCTTCGGTCAACGACCTCCTTGGCATCGAGCTCGATGCCGAAGAGATCCTGCCGGCAGAAATCGAAGTGAACGGCTTCGAGAACATCGCCGCCGCACTCACCGTCTCGCCCTCGTTTCTCGATCAGTACGTGGCGGCGGCGCGGTTTGCGGCGCGGCTCGCGGTGGGCGACCCCACCAAGGTGATGAGCGCCACCTACCTGTTGCCGCCGGGCGAGCAGCCGGATCATGTGGACGGCCTCCCGCTGGGCACGCGCGGCGGGATGAAATTCCGCCACCACTTCCCCGCCGACGGCGAGTACCGCTTCACGATTGTCGATCTCGGCATCGACCTCTATTCCCGCGTCCTGGATTCGCGCCACACCGCGCTCATCCTGGTGGACGGCCGCGAGGTGTTCCGCGGCGCGCTCGGCGGACGTGAGGACCTTCGCACCGTGGACCGCAAGGGCGCGCCGGGACGCGCCGAGGTCACGAACCGGTTTGCCAACCTGCCGGTGCAGGCCAAGGCGGGCACTTACGACGTGGCCGTGACCTTCATCGAGCGCGCGCGCGTCGAGTCGGACGAGTTCGTCGGTTTCCTGCCCGGCGACGAGTTCAGCCGCGGGGATCGCGAGCCGCGGCTGGTGGGCGGCGTGAAGGTGGACGGCCCGTTCAACTCGCCTGGCGTGTCCGACACGCCGAGCCGCCGCAAGATCTTCGTCTGCCGGCCCGACGCCAGGACGCAGGAACGCGCGTGCGCCCGGCGCATCGCCGCGACTCTGGCGCGCGGCGCGTTCCGCCGTCCGGTCACCGACGCGGAGATCGACGGCCTGATGCCGTTCTTCGACAAGGGACGCGAGAGCAGTTTCGACGCGGGCGTCCAGCAGTTGGTGGCGGCGGTGCTGGTCAGTCCGGATTTTCTCTATCGGACGATTCATACGCCGGCAGGCGGGTCTGAAGACCCGCAATCACGAGCGACCCAGGCCGCGTCTAAAGGCCCGGCCCCACGAGCGAGTGGCGCGTACCCGCTGACGGATCTGGAGCTGGCGTCGCGGCTCTCGTTCTTTCTGTGGAGCTCGGGACCGGACGAGGCGCTGCTCGCGACCGCGGCGGCGGGACGGCTCAGGGCCCCGGGCGCGCTGCAGGCGCACGCGCTGCGGATGCTGAAGGACCCGCGCGCGGCGAGCCTGGTGCGCAACTTCGCGATCAAGTCGCTCGACCTCGACAAGCTCAATCAGGTGGCGCCGGATCCGAACCTGTTCCCGACCTTCAGCACCGCCCTGCGGCGCGACATGTCCACCGAAGTCGAGTCGTACATCCGCAGCGTGCTGCTCGAAGACCGCAACGTCTCCGACCTGCTGACCGCCGATCACAGCTTCCTCAACGACCGGCTCGCGCGGCACTACGGCATCACGTCCGTCTTCGGTCCGCAGTTCCGGCGCGTGACGCTCGAAGACCCGCGGCGGTTTGGATTGATGGGCAAGGGCGCCGTGCTGTTGCGGACGTCGTATGGCGACCGGACGTCGCCAGTGCTCCGTGGCGCGTGGGTGCTGGGTAAGTTGATGGGCACGCCGCCCACGCCGCCGCCCCCGGACGTGGACACGGATCTCTCCCCGGCGAAGGGTGAAGCGCCCAGGACGCTGCGCGCGCGCCTCGAGGAGCACCGGTCGAAACCGGGATGCAACCAGTGCCACGGCGTGATCGATCCCATTGGCCTCGCGCTCGAGAATTTCGATGCCGTCGGACGGTGGCGCGACGTGGATCGGGAGGCGAAAGCGCCGATCAATGCCCAGACCGTGCTGCCGAACGGCACGGCTGTGGACGGCCCGGCCCAGCTCCGCGACGCCCTCTTCGGCGGCCGCGATTTGTTCGTGCGTGCGTTCACCGAAAAGCTGATGATGTATGCGCTGGGGCGGGAACTGCAGGCTTACGACATGCCCCAGGTGCGCGCCGTGGTCCGCCGCGCGGCGTCGCAGGACAACCGGTTGTCGGCCATCGTGTCCGGGATCGTGTCGAGCGATGCGTTCCGCATGCAGGCACTGCCCGTCACCAGGACGAACTGACATGTTTCTGACGAAACGCCACCTGTCGCGACGGACGGTCCTGAAGGGCGCCGGTGTCACCCTGGCGCTGCCGCTGCTCGACGCCATGGTTCCGGCGGCCACGGCGTGGGCGCAGACAGCCGCGAAACCCCGGATGCGCATGGGCTTCTTCTACATCCCGCACGGCGCGATCATGGGCAACACGT
>Ga0173480_10000920_pt1 | contig 10539 bp, 7 predicted proteins | sample NitcycUS209509C1_FD_122622 | JGI IMG/M metagenome (GOLD analysis project Ga0173480, IMG submission 122622) | Soil microbial communities from Arlington Agricultural Research Station in Wisconsin, USA - Nitrogen cycling UWRJ-S209-509C-1 (version... | ecosystem: Environmental > Terrestrial > Soil >... | reverse complement strand
GTACTTCGGCGAAGCAGGATTCGCATCGATGACGCCCAGGAAGTCGCTGGCCTTCCGTTCTCGGTCTCCGGCCCAGACAAAGAGGTAGGTACCGGCGGGGACTGGCGCGCGACACGCCATCGCGGACGCAACGAGAGCGGCGAGCAGCAGCTGGCGCATGGTCCAGTCTAGCCGCGCCGCCTGCTCAACGGCGCTTCGCGACGCCGCTATTTCCTGCCGACCATGATGATCGTGAATGAACCTGGAATCGTGCCGCCGCCGCGGCCGCCGGCCGGTGGCGCCGACCCGGCCGGTGGAGCCGGCACGGCTTCCGATGCCATCAGGAACAGGTGCTCCGTCTTGCTGTCGAACGCAAGCGTGCGCGCGCCGCGCGACGGCCAGGTCTGCAGGTCCTGCTCGACCTCAAAGCTGGTTGGGCTCTTCTCCTTGACGATGGTCATCGTGCCGTTGCCCTGCGAGCTGAACGCTTCCATCGTCGCCGGGTTGAACACGGCGCCGTCCGAGCTGCCGGCGAGCGGCAATCGCGTCAGGACTTTCCCATCCTTCGCGCTCAGGATGACGAACGCCTGCGGCGGCTTGGCGTTGGGATCCGGTGCCGGCGGCGCTCCGCCCGCTCCGCGCGCCGGCGCCGGGCCGACAGCGCTGCACGCCGCGAACAGGATCTGATTCTTCAGATCGAGCGCGAGCCCGTTGCATCCGCCGTTGTCGCCCAACGGGTACGTGGCCGTGACTTTCATGGTCTTGCCGTCGATCACCGCGACGCCGCCCGGCCGGTCCTGGAGGACCTGATAGACAGTGCCTTTTCCGTCGCCGATGCTCTGCTCCGGCACGCCTCCGAGATCGATGTGCGCGAGCACGGCCCCATCCTTGGCATCCACGACCAGCATGCTCTTCGTCGGATGGCTGCCGATGTAGACGTGATCGTTGGACGTATCGCAGTAGATGCCGTCGGCGCTGAATCCCGCCGGCACTTCGATCGTCTTGATCAATTTCATGGTCCTGACGTCGAACATCGAGGGCTGCGGATGGTCGCTGGTGAAGCCATGGCCCGTCTTCGGGCACACCGTCGCGCCATTACCGCCAACGCCGGCAATGACGCCGACGGGTGCAAGCGTGTCGAGATCGAAGATCGTCAGCCGCTTTTCAAACGCCGGCACTTCCGGCCGGGTATCGGTCGCGGCCTGCGCCTGGGTCGCGCCGCGCGTGATGTAGAGCCGGCGGCCCGCCGTGTCCGCAAAGATGTAGTCGGTGCCGCCCTCGCCGCCGACCTTCGCGGTCTTCAGCACCTTGTAAGGCCCGTCAGTGCCAGCCTGGAAGGCGAGTCCGGCGGACGTGAAGAGCGCGCTCATGAGAATGAATAGAAGCGCATGTCGTCTCATCTGAAGACTCCTTCTTAAGAGATCTTAAGGCGCGTCCGTGGCGCCTGGGCTAGTATCTTCCTCCTTCACGGTGTCCAGGAGGCAGCGATGGCGAGTGACCCGGCGATTTCCACTCTCAAATCAAGCGTGCGCGGCGCGGTGATTCAGCCCGGCGAGGCCGGCTACGATCAGGCTCGCAAAGTCTACAACGGCATGATCGATCGGCGGCCGAGGCTGATCGTTCAGTGCGCCGACGTGGCGGACGTGATCGCCGCCGTGAACTTCGGCCGCGATCAGAAGCTGCTCACCGCGGTGCGCGGCGGCGGCCATAACGCCGGCGGCCTCGGCGTCTGCGACGACGGCCTGGTGATCGATCTTTCCCACATCAGCTACGTCCACGTCGATCCGGTCAAGAAAACGGTCCGCTGCGGCGGCGGCACGACCTGGGCGCAAGTCGATCACGCGACGCACGCGTTTGGCCTCGCGGTGCCGGCCGGCATCATCGCCTCAACCGGCGTCGGCGGTCTTTCGCTCGGCGGCGGCATCGGCCATCTCACCCGCCAGTGCGGCCTGACGATCGACAACATCCTCGAAGTCGAAATGGTGCTCGCCGACGGGCGCGTCGTCACCGCCAACGCCAAGCAGAACGCCGACCTCTACTGGGCAGTGCGCGGCGGCGGCGGCAACTTCGGCGTGGTCACGTCGTTCCTGTTCAGGGCGCATCCGATTCACACCGACTACGCCGGGCCGATGCTCTGGGCACTCGAGGACACCGCCGAAATTCTGCGCTGGTATCAGTCGCTCATCGCCAAAGCGCCGAACAACCTGAACGGGTTCTTCGCGATCCTCACCGTGCCGCCGGGCCCGCCGTTTCCGGTCGAACTGCACAACAAGAAGATGTGCGGCGTCGTCTGGTGCTACACCGGCCCGCTCAAGCAGGCGGAGAAGGTGTTCAAGCCGATCCGCGCGTTCAAGAAACCCGTGCTCGATTTCGTCGGCCCGATTCCTCATCCCGCGCTGCAGGGCATGTTCGATCCGATCTTCCCTACCGGGCTGCAGTGGTACTGGAAGGCCGACTTCATGCGCAAGCTCAACGACGACGCGATTGCGCAGCACGTCACGCACGGCGCCAGAATGCCGACGTGGCAATCGACGATGCATCTGTATCCGATCAACGGCGCGGCGGCGAGAATCAAGAACGGCGCGACGCCGTGGGCGTATCGCGATGCGTTGTTCGCGCAGGTGATGGTCGGCGTCGATCCGGATCCTGCCAACAAGGACAAGCTGGTCACCTGGGCGCGCGACTACTTCAATGCGCTCCATCCGCACTCGGCCGGCGGCGCCTACGTGAACTTCATGATGGAGGAAGGCGACGATCGCGTTCGCGCGACGTACGGCAAGAACTACCCGCGGCTGGCGAAGATCAAGAAGAAGTACGACCCGAAAAACTTCTTCCGGGTGAATCAGAACATCAGGCCGGCGAAGTAGGCGAAGTGCCAGGTTTTTGACATTTCAATTCTGTCGCTCCTAAAGCCGGGCGGTCATCTTGCCGATTAAGTAGACATGTACCTGAGCCCTGTCGCTGCTTTCGTTGCGTTCGCCTCGGTGACCGGAGCGGTTCTGACGCTTTACATCATGCGCCGCCGCTCACGCCTGGGTCGTCGCACACCCAAGTTCTAGACGCGGGTTCCCGCGCACGTCGCGGCGCTCGCCGGACGTGCACGGTCCCGCGCTGATCACGCGCCACGCGTGATCGCCGTCGAGATCTATTCCTCGAGCACCGCCCCCCCCGAAAACCTTCTGCCCCACCGGGTGCCAACCTGGCACCCGTGAGATCCTTTGCTCAATGGACGACGGCGTGTTCCGGTGGGTGATGCTCGCGGGCTTCGTCGCCGTCGTCGGCGTGATCGCGCCGCACCGCGTCCGTGCGGGCACGAACGAGAAGCTCGATCGCCGCAAGGAAGGCGCGTTCATGCTGGCGACGCTGCGGCCCGCCGGCGCGGCGCTCTGGCTCGGTGTCATCGCCTACATGATCAGTCCGGCGTCGATGGCGTGGTCGTCGATGACGCTTCCGGCCTGGCTGCGATGGAGCGGCGCGGTGTTCTCGGCACTGTCGGTTGCGCTGCTGATCTGGACGCTTCCCGCGCTCGGCCGGAATCTCACCGATACGGTCGTGACCCGGCGGGAGCACACGCTCGTGACGCGAGGCCCGTATCGCTGGATTCGGCACCCGTTCTATGTCTCGCTGGCGCTCATGATTCTCGGAAGCGCGCTCGTCGCGGCCAACTGGTTCATCTTCCTGTCTGGTGTTGTCGTCTTTTCGCTGCTGGCGATTCGCTCGCGGGTCGAGGAAGAACAACTGGCCGCGCGATTCGGTGACGCGTATCTCGACTATCGGAAGCGCACCGGACGGTTCCTGCCGAAATTGCGGCCTTGAGCTATCGGGCCTTTGGCGTCCAGTTCAACATCACCGCAGCGGGTGGAATCGATCGTTCGACAAAGGCCTGCCTTGAAGTCGCGTCCCGCGGCAACGCTGACCGCCATCAGCCGTCCGTCCGGCGCGCGGTAACACAGGACGGTTGCCGCCTTACCTATGTCGGTATACGATACATGTCACTATGGGAGCTAGGCTGAGCTACTCCGCCGTCGCCATCCTGAACGCGCTCGCCGAGGGCCGTCGCTACGGGTTCGACATCATCGACTTCACCGGTCTGCCCAGCGCGACGGTGTACCCGACGCTCGGCAAGCTCGAAGATGCCGGCTTCGTGAGCTCAACCTGGGAAGCGCACGCGACGGCGGTCAGGAGCAAACGGCCGCCGCGCCGAAACTACGAGTTGCGCGCCGCCGGCAAGCGGGCCTTGAGCGAGGGCCTCGAGCGGTTCAGGCTGCTGCGCGACGTTCCGACAACGCCGGCGCCGGACAAAGCAGGCGGCCGATGACCGCGAAGCGTGAACGGCTCCTCGCGTTCCTGCGATTCCTGAGCCGATTCGCGCCGCCCTGGCAGCAAGACGAGTGGCTGCGCGAGTGGTCCGCCGAAGTCGAGTCCGCGCCCTCAGCACGGCTGGCGTCTGTGATCATCGGCGCCCCGGCCCATGTGCTCTGGCTCTGGCGGCGACAATCTCAACTCGACTCGATCGGCGCCGACGTGCGTTATGGACTTCGCGCGCTGCGGCGGCGTCCTGCGTTCACCCTGACCGCGATCGGTACGCTCGCCGTTGGCGCCAGCGCGACGACAACGCTGGCGACAATCATCTCGGGCGTCCTCCTGAAGCCGCTGCCCTTCCCGGAATCCGACCGCCTCGTCCGCGTCAGCGAAACTCGCGAAGGCGCGGCCGCCGATCGGCATCCGGTTCTGGTTCGCGAGACGCTGCTGGCCTGGCGTGACCATTCGACGACGTTGACCTCCCTCGCCGGATATTCGGGAGCCGCCGCCACGAGTCGGGCAGACGTGAGCGAGAGCGGCGACCGCGTTCGCGTTGTCGGGATGACCGCGAATCTGTTCGGCACGCTCGGCGTTCGTCCGGCACTTGGAACCGGTCCAGCGCCCGACGCGCAGTCAGCTGATCGCGCGGTCTGGTTGTCCGACGCGGCGTGGCGCCGCTACTACCAGCGCAGCCCAGCGGCGCTTGGTCGGTCGTTCTGGATTGACGGCGAGACTTACAGCGTCGCCGGCGTGATGACACCGGATTTCGCGTTTCCAGATCCCGACACGATCGCCTGGATTGTCGGCGCAGAGGTGAGATTCCTTGACGGCGTCGGGCGGCTGCGTCCCGGAATCACCGCGGCCCAGGCGGCCGACGAGGGCACCGCTCGCAGCCGCACGACACCCGGCCTCGGACAATTGGGCATCGCGGTGTTTGGATCGAACGGGCCCGCGCGAGTGATAGTCGTGCCGCTGCTTTCAGCGTTGACGGAAGCGGCGCGCCCATCGCTGCTGATGCTCTTCGTTGCGGCGGCGCTCCTGTTCGCGACCGGTGTGGCCAACGTGGCCAGCCTGCAGCTCGCGCACGCCGCCAGCAGACGCCGCGAGTTCGCGATCCGCTCGGCGCTTGGCGCCGGATCGACTCGCACGATCCGCCAGCTCGTCGTCGAACACGCCATTCTCGGTGCGGCGGGCGCCGCGGTCGCGGTGATCCTGACGCTGTGGTGGAATCGGCTGCTGCCGGATTGGCTGCCCGACGGATTCCCGCGTGCCAGCGAGGTGACCATCGACACCCGCGCCCTGTTGTTGACGCTGGCGCTGTCCCTCGGCGCCAGCCAGGCGTTCGGACTTCTGCCGCTGTGGTTCGTGCGACGCGTGAGGTTGGCCGATGCGATGGCCGAGGACGGGACGGCTCCGGCCGGTGGCGGCTTGAGAACGCACAGCGGACGGCTGCGCGCGGCGATTCTCGCCGCACAGGTTGGCGTGGCGACGCTGCTCCTCGTCGGCGCGGCGCTTCTCGGCCGCAGTCTTCATGCGCTGTCAATGTCCGACCGCGGCTACGATCTGTCGCATCTGTTGACTGCGCAGTTGCCGATGCCACAACACGACTTCACGCGCCTCGAGCGCATTGCGGCGCTGGACGGCATCATCGCGCGAATGGAACAGGTGCCCGGCGTCACGCACGCGGCGGCCAGCGACATCCTGCCGCTCGTGCCCCTGGAGTTTCCACGCAGCTTCGATCTGCCGCCCGCCGGGCCCGGCGGGGCGCCGCGCCCGGTGAAGGCGGCATCGCGCTCGGTCAGCCGAAACTACTTCGCAGCGCTCGGGATGCGAGTCGCTGAAGGACGCGGTTTCACCGACGCCGACCGCATGGAGTCACCGCCGTCGATCGTCGTCAATCGCGCCTTCGTTCGGACGTATCTCACCGATCGTCCGGCGCTCGGCACCTCGCTTCCAATCCGCTTCAGCCGTGAATGGACCAGCGCGACGATCGTCGGCGTTGCCGACGACGTGCGCCAGCAGACCGGATTGGAGACGGCGTCGCCGCAGATCTTCGCCTGCTACTGCCAGATGGCGCAGGGTCTGCTCGGGGATACGCCGGCGCTCGCCATCCGCACCACCGGCGATCCCGCTGCGTTGGCGCCAACGCTCCGTGCCATCGTCCACGAAGTGGCGCCCGCCTCGGGGCTGACCTCGGTGATGACGATGGAGACGCGTTTGAAGGAGCAGTTGGCGGTTCCCCGCCTGCTCGCGGGGCTGGTCGTTGCGATTGGCGCCGCCGCGCTGTTCATCGCGGCGGTCGGCCTCGCCGGCGTGCTCGCCCATCAGGTGGCGACGCGCTCGCGTGAACTGAGCATTCGCGCCGCGCTCGGCGCTTCACGCCGCCAGATCGCCGGCGGCGTCGTGCGCGGCGCGTTGACCGTGACCCTCGTTGGCGCGTCCATCGGCCTGGTTGCCGCCTTCGTGCTCGCGCGGTGGCTCAGCACAGTCGTCACCGGCGTCGGCGTCCACGATCCGATCGCGTTTGTGGCCGGACCGCTCGTGCTGCTGGTCGTCGTCTTCATCGCGTCCGCGGCGCCGGCGCGTCGCGCGGCGGCCATTGATCCGGCGAAAACGCTGCGGGCGTGAGCGATTCAACGGCGAACGCCGCTACTTCGGCAGCCGCGCGTCCCAGCGCGTCAGCACGCGCAGCGTCTGGCCCAGCGCAAACGGAAATTCCGCGAAGACGAACTGCTGGCCGTCCGGCGCAACCGTCAATCCGGCGGTGGTCCGCGGCGCAGCGAACAGCGTCGTGGTCGCGCCGATCGCAATCGTGTCTCCGGACGGCGTGATCGCCACCGCTTTCACGAGCCCGTCCGGACTCATGACGATCACTTCGCGCCCATCCGGACGGAGCGTCGCTAGCACCGACCCGTCGGCAATCTTTTGCACCGTGCCAAGGGTCACTGACGAGCCATCTGTCAACACGCGCGCGACCAGGACGGACGACCGCGAGCCTGATAGCTGCGTGATGAGCAGCGTCCGTCCGTCGGTGGATAGTCCGGACGGGTTCTCACTGCCGGGACTGTCCAGAAGCGGAAGTAATTTTCCGCTGTCGGATTGGCGGACGACGACGTCATCGCCAGTTCCGGGGTTGAACACCGACAGAATCATGAAGCGCCGATCCGGAGTCTCAAAGCCGGAACCAGGAGATTCATTGCCGACGAGTGCCTCAGGCCGGGCGCCTCGACCGATGGCGAGACGGAACAGCGTCCGCATCCCTGCGTCGCGCCCGAGATAGGTCATCGCCGATCCGTCCGGTGTCCATGCCGCCGACTCGTCGTAGTCCGGAGTGGTGGTCAGCTGCTCGCTCACGTTGGTCGCGAGATCGTAGAGGAACACGTCCGCGCCACCGCGCTCGACGCGGGTGAAGAGCAGGCGTTTGCCGTCGGGCGACAGCGCGGGTTGCATGAGTTTGGTCGGCGCGATGTCCAACGTGCGAATCCGACGGCCATCGCGGCCGTACACCGCCAGCACGTTCTCGGCCGCGCGCGAATTGGCCCAGGCTAGTTGGCCGCTCAGCGACGCCGTGACATACGCCAGGCGCTGACTCTCTTCGACACGGATGCCGGTGGAGACGGTCGTGACATCGCCAGACAGCGCGAACGACGCGGGGTCGAATGCCTGCGCGAGCAGATCCTGATCGCGCACCCACATCAGGAACCAGCCGCCGGTCACCGGATGCCGCGCGAGGATCCCGCTCGACAGCGACGCGACCAGACGCACGGACGGCGAGCCGTCCATGTGGCCGACGTAGATGCCGCCGTTTTCGACCTGCGTGCTCCTGACGAAGTAGATGAAGTGTTTGCCGCCGGGCAGAAACACCGGCCAGTAGTGCGCGTTCTCGCCGCGCGACATATCGAACTTGGTGAGCGGGCTGACCGCGCCGCCGCGTTCGGACACGCGGAACAGCGGCGATCCGCCAACCGAAAAAATGATCGTGCCGTCCTCGCTCCACGCCCCGCCGCGACCGCCGGAAGCCGGGGCGATTTCCTCGGGCAAGCCGCCAGCGATCTTTGCCTTCCAGATCTTGCCGTTGGCAAAGTAGCCGATCGAGCGCCCATCGGGCGACCAGAACGGATTCGACGCATTGTCCGTCTCGGGCAGCGAACGCGCGTCGTCCGCTGCGAGCGACCTGATCCAGATCGTGGGAGTCTTGTCGGTCGACGCGACAAACGCGATGCGGGTGCCGTCCGGCGACAGGATGACATTGCCGCTGTTCGATCCGACCTCGAACTGCGCGCCAGGCGGCGCGGCAATCGCCAACTCGTAGTTGTCCGCGGCGCCAGCACGCGCGTCGCGACGGACGAACGACGACGTCGGCAGCAGCGCCGCCACCGCGACGGCGAGCAGCGCGGTCGTCACGATCCACGCCCACGGTCGGGTCCGGGCGGCGACCGGGATCGGACCGGAGCTGGGCGCGGACATCTGGATGCTGCTCGTCAACGGCGAGGCCGCGCTGCTGAGTGCGAGCCGCGCCTCACCGATGTCACGCAGGCGGCGGGAGACGTCGCGCTCTAGGCACCGGCCCAGCAGCGAGCGGACATGCGGCGGAACGGCGGACGGCAGCGCCGACCAGTCGGGATCGGAGCGCAGCACCGAGGCGAGCGTGTCGGAGACGGTGTCGCCGTCGAACGTGCGGCGTCCGGTCAGCATCTCGAACAACACGCAGCCGAACGCCCAGATGTCGGTGCGCTTGTCGAGCGGCTTGCCGCGCGCCTGCTCCGGACTCATGTACGCCGCGGTGCCGAGAATCATGCCGGCTTCGGTCGCGCGCGCGGTCAGCGTCGGCGAATTGGCGAGCTGGAGTCCCGCATCTTCCGACCCGGGCGCACTCATCGCCTTCGCCAGCCCGAAGTCCAGAATCTTGACCCGACCCTCCGGCGTGACCTTCACATTCGCCGGTTTGAGATCGCGGTGGATGATGCCCTTCTCGTGCGCGGTCTCGAGGCCTGCGGCGATTTCGGCGGCGTAGCGCAATGCGTCGTCGGTATCGAGCGGCCGGCCGTGCAGCATCTCGGCGATCGTGCGGCCGTCGACAAACTCCATCACCAGCGCCGCCCGGCCGCCGGTTTCCTCGAGCTGGTAGATCTGTGCGATGTGCGCGTCGTTCAGCGCGGCAAGCGCCTGCGCTTCGCGCCGGAATCGGGCGAGGCGTTCGGCGTCACGCGCGAACGCGTCGGGCAGGACTTTGATCGCGACATCGCGCGCGAGCTTGGCATCGCGACCGCGATAGACCTGGCCCATCCCTCCTTCACCGACCAGCGCGACGATCTCGAAAGGGCCAAGCCGGTCGCCGGCGGAGAGAGACATGGGGGCGTCAGAGTCTAACGCGTCATCGGCTCTTTCGCTTTCACGGCTTTCGCGGCATCGACTTTGGCGGTGCCCAGGACGGTGCCGTCGCGCTCGACGCTCAAATCGCCCTGCAAACGTCCCTTGACGATCGTGAGCGCGAACTTGAACAGCGGACCATTGGGCTGCTGTACCTCGAACGTCGCTTTGCCGGCGTTGACGGTGCCCTTCTCGACCTTCCACTGCTGAGTGGGAGGACCCGCGACGCCCTCCAGGACCTTCCCTTTCTGCGTCAGATCGAACACGACGTTGTTCGGATTGCCTGCAGTGCCGTCCGGGAGCTGCCGTGTGAACGTGCCCTCCCATTTACCCGTGAAGCTGGTGGCGGTCTGGGCCGCCACGCCCGGGGCGAGGGCGCTGAGGAAGAGTACGAACGCGAGGAGTGTCTTCATCGTATTTTGTTAACGATGTATGCAATGAAAAGGTTCCGGGGGGTCCAAGACTTCGGGCCGCTTGCCACCGTCCAATAGCGATGACCCTCGAAGCCTTCTGGCACGACCTTCGGTACGCGGCGCGCATGCTGCGGCGCAGCCCGGCGTTCACCGCGACGGCCGTGATCACGCTCGCGCTTGGGATCGGCGCCAACAGCGCGATCTTCAGCGTTGTCAGCGGCGTGCTGTTGCGCCCGCTCCCCTATCCCGCGCCCGACCGGCTGGCGATGGTGTGGATGGACAACGCGCGCATCAGCCTTCGGGAAGACTGGCACTCCTTCCCCGACTATCTCGACTACAAACAGCAGAGCACGACGTTTGAAGACATGGCGATCTTCAACACCAGGGCGCGGACATTGACCGGCACTGGCGACGTCGAGCCGGAGCGCGTGCTCGGGGCTCACAGTTCGGCCAACCTTTTCGACGTGCTTGGTGT
>Ga0173480_10000919_pt1 | contig 10539 bp, 9 predicted proteins | sample NitcycUS209509C1_FD_122622 | JGI IMG/M metagenome (GOLD analysis project Ga0173480, IMG submission 122622) | Soil microbial communities from Arlington Agricultural Research Station in Wisconsin, USA - Nitrogen cycling UWRJ-S209-509C-1 (version... | ecosystem: Environmental > Terrestrial > Soil >... | reverse complement strand
ATGAAAAATTTAAGAATGATCCCGTAATAATTTCGGTGGCACCTTTTGCCAACGCAGCATGCAGCAGTTTTGTACCATTTGTAGTGGTTAACACTAAGATTTTCCCCTGTACAAACTCCCGCGGATACTCAAAGGAAGAGTTGCCATATTGCAATCCTTCGGCTATCTGACCATCCCTTTCGCCTGCCGTAATGCAGGCCATTTCTTTTCCCAGGCGAATGCATTTTTCTACACTATCCACCGGAATTACTTCCCTGGCTCCATTGTATAAGGCAGTAGCGATTGTAGATGTAGCTCGTAAAATATCAATTACTACCACAATACAGTCTCGCACATTATACAAATGCAATAAAGCCGGTGATAAGCTCGTATATAAAGTAGGTTTGCCCATTTTAGATTTTTATGCCAAATAATTTTTCCACCTGCTTCCTTCCGCAGTCTCCTTAATAATCTTATTCCTCTCCTCCAATAAACCTCTCATGTAACTGGTTAAATATATTCTACTAAATATTTTTCCAAATATGTTGTATGGACATTCAAATTGAAAAATATCGATCATTATTGTACCGTTATCACAAGGTTTAAAAAAATGTTGGTGTTGCATCATTTGAAAATCGCCTGTTATTTGTTCATCAATAAAACTATTTGGCCTGCTGAACTTCGTAATTTTTGTTTTTAGAATTCTTGTTTTAAATAAATGATGCGCTTTCCAGGTTACTTCACCACCGTCTCTTATTAATCCATAAACGAGATCTCCAATAACCTGTTCTTTGTGCTTACGCATAGAATGTCTATGAAGTTCAATGCTTCTGCTGAGATCGAAAACCCTTTCTGCAGGTGCTGCTACAAAAGTTGTTAAATGAATAACCGGCATGTTAATTAAATGGAAGTTTAACCACCTTTGCATGCAATAATTTGTCCCGGACTTTTATAAATATATTGGTATCGGGATGGGCGAATGCAACGCGTACATATCCCATTCCAATAGCCTTATTAAGGCTGGGCGATTGTGTACCCGAAGTAACATAACCAATAACCTGACCACTAAAATCTTTTATTTCATATCCATGACGTGGAATGCCTTTTTCCTTCAACTCAAAACCAACCAGTTTTCGCTCGATTCCATTTTGCTTTTGTTTTTCCAGTAAATCTTTAGCCGTAAAATCCTTTGTGAATTTGGTAATCCATCCAAGACCTGCTTCTAAGGGAGAAGTGGTATCGTCAATATCATTTCCATATAAACAATATCCCATTTCTAACCGTAATGTATCCCTGGCAGCTAATCCAATTGGCTTTAGCCCTGCTTCTTTACCTGCTTCAAAAATAGCATTCCAGATTTTATCAGCAGCACCTTCTTTGTCTTCAAAATATATTTCAACGCCACCAGCACCGGTATATCCAGTAGCACTAATCAAAACATTTTCTACACCTGCAAATTTTCCTTTTACAAAACTGTAATACTTCAGGTTTAAAATATCAATCTCGGTGAGCGGTTGTAGAATTTTAGTAGCATTGGGACCCTGTATTGCAAGAAGGCAGGTTTGATCGCTTATATTATGCATTTCTACACTGCTAGTATTGTGCTCCACAATCCAGTTCCAATCCTTTTCTATATTCGAAGCGTTTACCACTAACATATACACTTTATTTTCTTCAATGCAGTAGACAATAAGATCATCTACTATACCAGCTTTTTCATTGGTGAGGCAACTATATTGTGCTTTGCCTTTTGTCAATTTTGATGCATCATTTGTAGTTACTTTTTGGATAAGATCCAATGCATGCTCGCCTTTCAAGATAAATTCGCCCATGTGGCTAACATCAAATACTCCTGCATTTTTTCTTACGTTATGATGCTCGTCGTTTATTCCCGAATAACTAATAGGCATATTGTACCCGGCAAACTCAGCCATTTTAGCTCCAAATTGAATATGTTTCTCTGTAAAAGGCGTGTTTTTCATTCACCAAATTTAGTCTGCAAAAATAGCCTGTCTGAATTATGATTGAAGTGAATCAAAGAATTAAAAAAATGTATCGGTATTTCGCCGGTCTACATCTGCCAGAATTTTGCCATAACCATTGTTTAAACAAAAGGCTCCTTGCGGAGCCTTTAAGCGGACAATTGTTTAACGAATTGTCAACTTCAACCAAAAATTTATATAATGAATGCGCTCATAGGCCATTGCAGTTGTGCCGAACCAGAGCCTTTTGCTTTATTTTTTACACGAATTAAAGTACTTGTCGATTCTAATTCTTTCAATCTTTGTTTCTCTTCCTCCAATTGCCTTTCTCTTTCTTCAATTTGTTTTTTTAAGCTATCTGCGGCCGGGTTCTTTTTGTATTCATAAACACCCGGCGACGTAGTTTCAATTCTATCTGCTTTCTCCAATTCTCCGTTTTCTTTCATTATATAATCAACATTTGAATCCCAGTAAAATGCATTGTAATCATCCCAGTCCATATTCCAATCATCGCCATTCCATCCGTCCCTGTTCCAACGGCGTCTTTCGTTCATCCTGATTTTTATGGGGTGTAATCTATCCTTTACAGTTTCATCAAAAAACATTCTTTTCCCTACCGGAACTTTTATTTCTACCAACACCTGTTGCCCCCTGAATTTTTGGGCTTTTGCAATACTCACACCGCTGCCTAAAATCAAATTGCTATCCAGGGAGGAAATATTGTAGGAAATTTTTTCTGCTTTTTGTCTTGCTTCATTACGATTTCTACCGCGACTATATTTCCAAAGAGTAACATGATAGAATGAATCTTCACTTTTTATTACGTTCAATTTCACATTAGCATAGTGTAATGAATCTTCAGTGATATCAAACCCTTCACCATCGGTGTCTAACCAATCAAACGAGCCACTATACCTGATCTCAGGCTCAGTAACTCTTACCACCATTTTATTAATGCCGGTTGAAACAGAAAGAGGCTCGTCAATTTTATCAAACCTGCGAACAGACGATACCATACTTGAAACAAATATTCCCAGGCTGACAAATCCTAAAAACCATAAACCACTAAATATCCATCCCAGATACCTGTTTTGAGAACGCACTTTCATTGCCCGGCGTACTATCCACGTAATAATGGCTATCAACGGTACAGCAAGAAATAATATGAGGACACCCCATAATGACGCATTTTGCCAAAAGCCGTCTAAAAGAAAATCTTTGAACGGTTGCACGACACCACTCATAATAAATACCAATACAACTATGAATAATGCAAAAGCAATAGTACCGGCAATAAAAAGAAAAAACGCTTTAAACAAAACTCCAATTGCATGCCCTATGCCACTGGCCACCGGACGTGCCGTTCGTTTTACTTCAGAAGCGAACGTTTGACCCCTTGTGCTGGCAAATTCTCTAGCTCTTTCGCCAAATTGCTGTGCAGAAGTTTTTACTTCCTCACCCCATGCCTGCGCTTTAGTTTTAAAGTCGGTCATACCGTCCTGAACATTCTGGCGAATGCGGTTTACATCCACTTTCTCGCCACGCATTTCCATTTTTTCAAAGGAACTTCTTGCCTCGGGCAGAACAATCCATAAAATAATATAGGTAATTATAAATGTACCGGTTAAAGAACCAAAGGCAACATCAACAGGGCGGAAATGATAATCCCATGGAGAAAACATTCCGTTGAGAATGCTAAAGAAGATGTTTAATATTAATGGTGCTGCAAAAATTAATCGTATAGCCCAGGCCTGCTTATTAAAATAAGCTGCTAATCCACCGGCAACACCGCCAATTATCCTATCCTCGGGATTGCGAAATAAACGTTTACCTACATAGGTATCCAGGTCTCTTGATGGAAGGATTATCCATAATAAAATATAGATAAGAAATCCCATTCCAAAACCTCCGAAAGTGATGATGGCAAATAATAAACGGACGATCGCCGGATCAACATTCATGTAATTGGCAATACCCGCACACACACCACCTATCATTTTATCAGAAGTGTCTCTATACAATCTTCCTTTAAATCTTTTTGGTTCAGGACCGGCATACGCGGTTTGGGAAGAGTGATTACTAGCACCGCTATTTTCAGCAGACTCAGCTTTTTCAAAGTCTTCTACCCGTCCCATTGAAGAAATTATTTCTTCGATATCAGCATCAGTTATAGCTGTTGCGCCTTTCTTTATTTTATCATTCATTAATTCAGCAATCCTGCTTTCAATATCATTAATGATTTCGTCACGGCCGTCTTCACCGGCGAAGTAGCGTCGAAGGCTCTCAATATATCGTTGTAAACTTTCGTAAGCAGAATCCTCGATGGGGATTACCCTGCCGGATAAGTTTATGTTGATGATCTTTTTCATTTTATTTACTTTTTTGGTTGAAGTTTTTATGAGTGTTTTTTATTGGTCAAAGCATTTACACCATTTGACAATTCGAGCCAGGTCTGTTCTAGCTCTTGATAAAAAGCCCCACCTTTTTCCGTAAGCAAAAAATATTTGCGGGGTGGGCCTGAGTTACTTTCTACCCATCGATAAGTGAGCATTTCCGAATTTTTAAGACGTGTGAGCAAAGGATAAAGGGTGCCTTCCAATATATGGAGGTTGGCTGCCCTCATTTCTTCCACTATATCACTTGGATAAGCTTCTCCTCTTCGTATAATGGAGAGAATACAAAACTCCAGGATACCTTTCCTCATCTGGCTCTGTGTATTTTCAATATTCATTTTTGAATTTTTTTATTATTAATGGATACGAACTTCATTTTTACTTGTTGTTTTAATCAATGGTCGTAACTAATGACACGTGTTATTTTCCATTCGCTATTTATTTTTTTCCAGACATGTACAAATTTGAAGGTGCCGCAATCCATCTTACCATTTTCGGGATGACAAAATGTATGTGTTCCTATTTGGATGGCACCATAATCTTTTACCGGGTAAACCTCAAGACTGCCTTTTACCAATTCTCTTCTTAACCCATTGTTTTGAGCAGCTGTATTTTTTAAACTCTGAATTGTATAATTATAGTCCGTAAGACCTCCTTTGTCATGGTAAAATTCAAGGTCGGTAGTAAATAGTGTTTTGAACAGTTCCATATCCCTGCTATTAAATGCATTGAATAAAACACTATCCATATGCGCTATTTCATTAAACAAGTCGCCGGATTTTCCAGGTTGAGCATTCGACTGATTTGTAATTGCAATCAGAATGAGGAAGATTGAAGTCTTGCAGAAGAAAATAAATCCTGATTTCATATTGCTATTTTTTAATGACAAGACAAAACTATGGTTTTATATGGTACTATACAACACATAGTACCATATATTTTATGGTAATTGTTTTAATAGGATAGATACATCTAACCGAAATGTTTATTTTTCAACCAGTTCCGGCCCCATATCCCTCCCATAATAATTTGTAAATGGTAAAATGATAGGATAAATGGAGATAAAAAAAGCACCACAAGGTGCTTTTTTAAATAATTGTCAGAATGGTTTTCCTTATTTCTTTAGCCCTATTTCCCTTAATCGTTCATCCAGGTACTCTCCTGCAGTAGCATCTTCGTAAGCTTTAGGAGATTCGTCATTAATACATCCTTCGAGGCAAGCAAGATTCATCGTGCTCCTTGGATGTAAAAAGAAGGGAATAGAATAACGGGACGTACCCCATAATTCTCTCGGAGGATTTACCACCCTATGTGTAGTTGACATTAATTTATTATTGGTTAAACGCTGAAGCATATCACCTACATTAACTACTATTTGTTCGGGTAGCGAAGTGACACCCACCCATTCATTCTGTTTTGTAAGAATTTGTAAACCGTCTGCAGAAGCACCAACCAGCAAAGTAATAAGGTTAATATCCTCGTGTTGTTCTGCCCGGATGGCTGATTTTGGCTCATTTAAAATGGGCGGATAATGAATAGCTCTTAAAATAGAATTTCCATTGTGTACATAATCATCAAAATAATCTTCATCTAAATCAAGATATAACGCAATAGCCTGTAATAACGCCTTGCCTGATTTTTCAAAATTTCGATAGGCCTTAAATAGCGTGGGTGTAAATTCCGGCACTTCTTTTACCGTGACATTTGCAGGGTATTCTTCTTTTATGGGATCGTTGTCTTCAACTGTTTGCCCGTATTGAAAAAATTCTTTAAGGTCGGGTGCATCAAAACCTTTGGCATGTTCACGGCCAAAAGAAGTATATCCTCTTTGTCCTGCCAGTTCTTTTTTCTCATACTCGAATTTTGTTTCGGTTGGTAAGGCGAAAAATTTCTGCACATATTTATATAAATCCGCAATCAAATCATCAGGGATACCATGATTTTTCACCGCTACAAAACCTACTTCTTCATAGGCCTTGCCCAACTCATTTACAAATTTTTTCTTGCGGTTTTCATCACCACTTAAAAACTCTGCAAGATCAACAACAGGAATAGTCATAAAGCAAACAATTTAAGAGGGCAAAAATAACCAGATAAATTGTTTCGCTCCCAGGATTAATTTATCCTCTCAACAAAATATCTTTCTGCTTCCGTAGCCTCTACTATCGCGTATTTTTTTACATCGTTTATAAGCACTTCATCTAGTGCATTCATCAGGTTACTGTAAGAAGAGGTTTCCAATGGCTTAATTAAAAGCATCAACTCTTTTTTTCTCTCACCCAAATGCTTTTGCTTTTTTCTTATAATATTTCCTATGCCTGTTTTTAAATCATAATTGCTAAGATTTATTTGCTTTTCTTTTAAGGCTTCATCCAAAACACCATGATAATAATAAAGGCTGTCATTGCCGGTAAGCACTAATGTCAATGACAAATCCTGATTTAATATTGTGCTATCCCCGTCCGCAGGCATATAAAGTTTGGTAACTGCTGGTTCACCAATTGTAGTAGTAAAAATGAAAAAGGTAATAAGCAAAAACCCTAAATCGACCATAGGGGTCATATCTATTTTCAATTGCGCTTTTCTTGCACGATTTTTCTTACCCGCGGTCACAGGTTGTACTTGAAGTTGTGTCATGGTTTTTAAATAAGAGTTCCGTAGATTAAAAAATCCATATCAGTGTGAATAGTTTTATTATCTTTTAAAAATGAATACCATCATCATCCCCATCGATTTTTCCCCAGGATCAGAAAATGCTATGCATTATGGTGCTCAACTAGCCGGCGAGTTAAATGCCTCTGTTGTTTTAGTGCATATTTACCAGGTACCCATAACCATGAATGATATGCCCGTTATGATTTTTTCCGCAGATGAATCAAAAAACAGTGCAGATACGGGTTTGGAAAGATGCCGGGAAGAATTGCAACAAAACTATCCTGAACTTACTATTGCGACTGAAAGCCGGCTGGGTTCGGTAGCAGAAGAGGTACACCTTATAGCTAAAGAAAAAAATCCCCTTGCTATTGTAATGGGCAGTCAGCATACCCGGGGATTAGAACGAATGCTTTTTGGAAGCACGACAGCCTCTGTCATACGACATGCCCACTATCCTGTATTTGCCATACCACTGGGTTTTAAAAAAACTGCCATTAAAAACATTGTATTGGCAGCAGATCTGGAAGATACGCCGGTGCCCCTTTGCCACAAGATCATTGAATTGGTTCAACTGCTAGGTGCAAGCCTGCATATTGTGCATGTAAAAATTAAAGAAGAAGCAGAACGGCCAGAAAAATTATTGGAAAAAATGAGTACCCTTTCTCCTTTCTATCATAGCATTGACAATAAGAAAGTGAAAGATGGGTTAGAAAAATATGTTCAGGAAGTAAATGCAGATCTACTTATTTTTCTCCCCCACGAACACAACTTAATAGAGCGAATGTTTTTTAAAGTGCATACAGAAGACATAATTACCAACACAAGAATTCCTGCATTGGCTATTAAGGCCTGATTAAAATTCTGCATTTTTTGGTGTTCTGGGAAAGGCGATTACATCACGTATATTACTCATCCCCGTAATAAATAAAACCATACGTTCAAAACCAAGACCAAATCCAGCATGAGGTACAGTACCGAATCTGCGTGTATCTAAATACCACCACATTTCTTCTATAGGAATATGCATTTCTTTCATACGCTGTTCTAATTTATCCTGGCGTTCTTCTCTTTGCGAACCGCCTACAATTTCACCTATGCCTGGTGCTAAAATATCCATAGCGGCAACTGTTTTTCCATCATCATTTTGCCGCATATAAAAAGCCTTAATCTCCTTGGGATACCCTGTAACAATTACAGGCTTTTTAAAATGTTTTTCTACAAGGTAGCGTTCATGTTCACTTTGCATATCAATACCCCACTTAACATCGTACTGAAATTTTTTCTTTTTATAAGCAGGAGATTGAATTAAAATATCTATGGCCTCGGTATAAGTAATCCGCTCAAATTTGTTTTCTGTTACAAATTGCAATTTTTGAATAAGGTCTAACTCGCTTCTTTCGTTTTGTGGTTTTTGTTTTTCTTCATCCAATAAACGCTGACGTAAAAATTCAAGGTCGTCCGCATTATTCTCCATTACGTATTTAATAATGTATTGAATAAACTCTTCGGCCAGGTTCATGTTATCTTCTAAATCACAAAAAGCCATTTCGGGTTCAATCATCCAAAACTCCGCCAGGTGACGTGCAGTATTGGAATTTTCTGCCCGAAACGTGGGGCCAAACGTATATACTTCTCCCAGAGCCGTTGCCCCAAGTTCTCCTTCTAATTGTCCGCTGACAGTAAGGTTCGTAGCCCTTCCAAAAAAATCCTGCGAAAAATCAATATCTCCCTTTTCAGTTCTGGGTGTGTTATCAAAAGGCAAGGTGGTTACTTTAAACATTTCGCCGGCACCTTCCGCATCGCTGGCTGTAATAATGGGAGTGTGCAGGTAGACAAATCCTTTTTCATTAAAAAACTTATGCACTGCATAAGATAAAGAATGGCGAATACGGAATACCGAACCAAAAGTATTGGTGCGAAACCGAAGGTGTGCAATTTCTCTTAGAAACTCAAGGCTATGCTTTTTTGGTTGCAAGGGATATTTTTCGGCATCTGAGTCTCCCAATATTTCTACCTCGCCGGCTTTTAATTCCAGTTTCTGACCCCGTCCTAATGACTCTATTACTGTTCCCTTTACTTTAAGCGAACTGCTGGTTGTAATTCTTTTCAAGAAATCATCTTCATATTTTCCAAGTTCAATTACAACCTGTAAATTATTATTAGTAGAGCCGTCATTTAATGCTATAAACTGATTGTTACGAAAAGTGCGTACCCATCCCATTACGGTTACTTCTTGCCCTTTTGGTTCTGCCGCCAAAAGCTCCTTTATTTTTATTCTTGTATTGAACATAACTTGTCTTAAGAGCGGCAAAGATAACCGCAGATTTTTCTTAATTGAAGGGATTGATGACTATGCTGGGTTATGACGCTAAGGCAAATCGTTTTCAGTTAATTTGCATTACAAGAATCTCTTAAGTAATGGGAATAACACTTTGTATTTATAAAAGAAAATTCAAATTTTAACTTCTTAAAAAAAGACCGTTTTGCGTAAGAAAATTTTTGATTTTTGCTTTTTAGCCGTATACTTGCATTAGAAAGAAGTAAAAGATCATCCCTATTTTACTCACAATTAAGCGTTTTTTCAAATTTCCCATTCAATAATTCAAAAATCATTTTAGAGATTACTGCTTCAAAAGAGCATTAGTGAATTAAAACACGAGTTTCTTATGTACGACATACTGCAGTTGAACGACATGCTCGTTCCGGAGCTATTGGATATAGCCGAACAGCTTCATATCGAAAACCCCAAAAAGCTGGATAAACAAGGTTTGATTTATAAAATTTTGGATAGGCAGGCTGTAGTCGCGAATGGCGGCACAACTGCAAATGATAAACCGAAACGCAAACGTATTATTAAGGCATCCACTGCAAATAGTACAGAGGAAGCTATCGTTGAAGAACCGATAGTGGAAGAAAAAAAGCCCGTGAAAAAACTGGTGCCTAAGAAAGAAGCCCCTAAAAAAGCAAAGAAAAAAACTGATGATGAGGAAGACAACTTAAATATTAATCAAGGAGAACTGCCCATGGAAACAGAAGCTTCTATCGCTGAAGCTCAATCTCCTGAAGAGAATGGAATAAACGTTTCCGAACCTTCCCAACCTTCAGAAAAAACCTTACAGCTTGGTGGCGCTGCTGCCAAGTTTTACCCGCAACGCAGAGAACAGACTTTTAATATTGAGTTTGATGGTGTAATAAATGCAGAAGGTGTTTTGGAAATGATGCCTGACGGTTATGGTTTTTTAAGATCTTCTGATTATAACTATTTGTCGTCTCCTGATGATATATATGTTTCTCCTTCGCAAATAAAATTATTTGGCTTAAAAACTGGCGATACAGTTTATGGATCTGTACGGCCTCCAAAAGAGGGTGAAAAATATTTTGCTCTTTTAAAAGTGGATAGTATCAATGGTAAAAAACCAGAAGACGTCAGAGACCGTGTGCCGTATGATTACTTGACACCGCTATTCCCCTTTGAAAAATTAAATCTTTTTACAACTCCCAATAACTACAGTACCCGTATAATGGACCTT
>Ga0173480_10000917_pt1 | contig 10547 bp, 8 predicted proteins | sample NitcycUS209509C1_FD_122622 | JGI IMG/M metagenome (GOLD analysis project Ga0173480, IMG submission 122622) | Soil microbial communities from Arlington Agricultural Research Station in Wisconsin, USA - Nitrogen cycling UWRJ-S209-509C-1 (version... | ecosystem: Environmental > Terrestrial > Soil >... | reverse complement strand
TCCTCGAGCTTCTTGATCTGCGCCGACAGCGTGGGCTGGCTCACGAAGGTGCGTTCGGCAGCCCGCCCGAAGTGGCGGGTGTCCGCCACGGCGACGAGATATCGGAGATCCTTGAGTTTGAGGTCTGCCATAGATGCTCTCTATCGAGTCTATACAATCAATTGATTGGCTGAAATGGGGGTTGCCCCGGAGAATGCGCGCCATTCCAGCCGGTTCACTGCCCCGCAGGGGACCAGCCAAGGTTTCAACAAGGAGTTCACATGTTAGGTATCGGCCAGAAGTTTCCCCAGTATTCGCTCACCGGCGTGGTTTCGAACGACCAGGCGAAGGCCTTCCAGCCTTTCGACCAGGACACGCACAAGGGCAAGTGGCGCGTCGTGTTTTTCTGGCCGAAGGACTTCACCTTCGTGTGCCCGACGGAAATCGCCGCGTTCGGCAAGCTCGACAAGGAATTCAAGGCTCGCGACGCGCAGCTCCTGGGTGTCTCCACCGACAGCGAGTACGTGCACCACGCGTGGCGCAGCACGAAGGATGAGCTGAAGACGCTGCCGTTCCCGATGCTCTCGGACATCAAGCGCGAGCTGACCACCGAACTCGGCATCCTCGACCAGGCCGCTGGCGTCGCGCAGCGCGCCACTTATATCGTCGACCCCGAGGGCGTGATCCGCTTCGTGTACGTGACCGACCTGTCGGTCGGCCGCAGCCCGGAAGAAGTGCTGCGCGTGCTCGACGCTCTGCAGACCGACGAGCTGTGCCCGTGCAACTGGAAGCAGGGCGACGATACGTTGAAGGCCGCCTGAGAAACGGACCCCTGTAGAAGCGAAAGAAGGAGCCAGCGATGAACATTGAACAGATCCGGGATGCGTTGCCCGACTACGCGCGCGATCTCAAGTTGAATCTCGGCAGCGTGCTGACGACGAATGGCGCACCGGGCCTGAGCGAAAAGCAGATCTGGGCAATCGCGCTGGCTTCGTCGATCGCGGCTCGCAACACGGCGTTCGCGCACGACATCGAGGCTGCCTCGCGGGCGCACCTCGCGGACGTGGAAGTCGAGGGCGCGAAGGCGGCCGCGGCGATCATGGGCATGAACAACATCTACTACCGCTTCCTGCACCTCGTGGAGGACGGTGAGTACCAGACCATGCCCGCGCGTCTTCGCATGAACGTAATCGCCAATCACGGCATCGACAAGCTCGACTTCGAGCTGATCTCGCTGGCCGTGTCGGCGGTGAATGGCTGCGGTCTGTGCGTGACTTCGCATGAGAAGAAGCTGCGGTCGCACGATGTGTCGCGTGAATCCATCCAGAGCGCGGTACGCATTGCGGCGACGATCCACGCCGTGGCCGTGGCCCTGGAGTTCGAGCAGAGCAAGCCGGCCGCTACCGAACTTGCTGCGTAAATATTGGCGTCACCCCCTCCCTCGATGCCAATACCAGCGGCGCCCGGATCACCGGGCGCCGTTTTTCTTTCCGGAGACTAGCTAGGGAAGCACGTTGAGCCTGAACGGGAAGAGTTGTTCAGCGCCGGCGCCGGACTTCAATGCCAGCGTGTAATCGCCTGATTCGAGATCGCGCGGGTCTATGTAGACCACGGCGAACCCATCCGAGACTTCGGCGACCGAGGATTCCTGGATGGGAGTCGAATCCGCCTTCCCGGTCGACAGCCGGACCGTGAAGGGAGCGGTGGCGGTGTCGTCCACGACGATGCGCAACGCGACAGGCCCTCCGTTGCGCCGCATTTCGAAGGCAGGTTTGTCCGCCGAGCGCGTGGTGGCGAGCATGAAACTCGTTGCGACCTGCCGGGCGCCGATTTCACTCGAGTTGAACAGCGCCTGGAGCGGAGCCGGTTCTTCGCGCTTCCACACCGTCATGATCCCTGCGGCTACGACCACCAGCACCGATGCGGCGGCGGCGTAGCGAAAGTAACTCGGCCTTCGGCGCTCTTCCTTCAGAAGCACCTCGAGTTCATGGTTTTGCTCCAGCCGGGACAGTCCGGCCTTGATGCGCCGCCGCACGCCGACGTCAGCCGCCAATTCTGGGTGGGCGATCATCTCTTCCTCGAAGCGAGCCAACTCCGCCTCGGAGAGGGTTCCGGCCATGTAGCGTTCCACGTCTCGACTTTCGTTCACTTCCAGCTCCAATGTTGCGCTGCGATCAGCGCAAGAATCGCCAGGAAAAACAGGTCCGCTGCGCTGATCCCCTGCTTTTCTAGTAATTCCAGAAACCGACTGCGCGCCCGAAACAAGACCACGTTGAAGCTCGGTTCGGACATTCCGAGCTCCCTGCATATCTCCTTCTTGTCTTCATCCCTCAAGTAATAACGCACGAGCAGCGATCTATCGCGAACTGACTTCATTTCAGCCAAAACCTTACGGATTGCCACGGCCGCCGATTCGCGATGGGCGTCCAGCTCCTGGCCCGCCGACGGGTCGGCGATGTCGTCGATGGCCTCGCTGTCGGCATCTGTCTTACGTCGACGCTCCTTGCGGCGTTCGGCGATGACGAGATTGCGCGCCACCTGGGCCACGAATGCCGGTAGTTTGTCCGGGTCCGCCAGGGGCTGGGTGCGCAGGCGCGACAGGATGACGATGAGGGTCTCCTGGCACAGCTCCTGGGCCTGGGCGTAGTTGCCGGTCATGCCGACGATGACCTGAGTGATGCCGGGCGCGATGCGTCGCGACAAATCGCCCTCGGCCTTCCTGTCTCCTGCACAGATCCGGTGCGACAGCTCGGCGAATGACAAGTCCGTGTTTTGCACCGCCGGATCGTGGCCGAAGTGAAAATTGCAGTAAAGCTGCGATTGACGCTGGGCCGAATGATCATGCAGCCTACAGCCACACGCCGGCCTAACCACATCACGAACGACGGCGTGCCGGCGCACGCGCCATCCTTTCGAACCTGACCATGGCCATGTGCATTCCACGCGTCTCGGCAATCATCGTGTCCGCGACGTTGGCCGTCGCGCCGTCCGTTGGCTCCTCCGCGGAGTCCCGGCGTGGCTCATGTGCACTGCCTGCTGAAAACGTCCTGCGGGAGCTTTCGCTGACCTTGCGCGATCGGCAGCGGACCGAAGCGACGCTGAAGCTGCCCGCGAATACGCCTTTGATGCTGGTGGCCGGCGAGAGGGAGATCGACGCGATACTCGAGATTCGTGACGCGGGAGTGACGTCGGCCGCCGACAATCCGCTTCGCCGCCTCGGTCCGCAGCGCATCTTGTTAGGCCCGGGACGGGCGCGCGAAATCGTGTTGGCCGGCATCGGCAAGGAACCGGCCCGCGGCACGATGAAGGTGTCCCTGGTTTCACTGCGAGGAATGCCTCCCCAATGCGTCAGGGCGCTGGGTGCGATGGCGGCCGGGGATGCGCAATACGCACGCGGGCAGTCGATTTCGATGGGCGATGTCGAAGCAGGCGAGCTCGATCAGCCGCAGGCATATGCGAAGGCGCTGGTGAGTTACCGCGAGGCAGCCGCCGCGATTCCGCAGGCGGAAGCCCTGCGTGCGAATGCACTGATGTCGACGGCCGGTGTGTTGCTGCTGGGCCTGCAGGACTGGCCAAAGGCGCTCGAAGCCTCGCACATCGCCGATGCCGAGGCCGCTTCACTCGGCGACGACTATGCGCGCCTGCGAGCACACAACCTGTGGGCCGTGGCGGTCATAGAGCTGGCGTACGGCGCCGGCTCCGGTGTCGTCGACGCCGCGGTGCGAAAGCGGACCGCGGATCAGTTCGAGCAGGGTCGTGCCGCGCTGCGCGAATTGGCCGAGTCGTATGCGCGCCGCGGCGAAATCTACGACCAGGCAATTGCGCTGAACAACATCGGGCTCTCCTATTACAACGCGGATGAGTTCGCGGCAGCGCTGCCTGAATATCGCGTCGCGCAGTCGTTGCTGCATGGTCTCGGCGAGCGCATGCGCGAAGCCCAGGTCGTGCAGAACATCGCGTTGACGCAGCTGGAGCTCGCACAGTTCGCGGCGGCTCGCGAGAACTTTTCGCGCGCGCTGACGCTGATAGATGCGACCAACAGCCCAAAGCTGTACGCGGATATCCTCAACAACCGCGGCCTCCTGGCACTTCGCACGGGTCACTTCGACGACTCGCTGCGTGACTACTCGCAGGCGCTGGCGATACTGGGTCGCGTGCAATCGACGCGTGAACAGGCACGCAGCCTGTTCGGCATTGCGAACGTCTATTCCGCCATCGGAAATCGCCGCGAGGCGCTGGCTTACCACCAACGATCGTTTGAGAAACGCTCAGCGAAAGCGGACGTTGTCGGGTATCTCTATTCGCTCAACGCGCTTGCAGAGGGGCTGCGTGCCGATGGCCGCGCCAAGGAAGCCCTCGCCATCCGCACCGATGCGATGAAGCAACTCAAGACGGATGTGCAGCGCGCGCGACTGCTGGTCGCCCTGGCTGCCGATCAACTCGACATCGGGGCGCTGGATGCCGCGGCCGGAAGCCTGGCGGAAGTCATCGATACCGAGGCGAGCGGAGATCGCGTCGTGTTCGCGCGCGCGTTGGCCGTGCGCGCAAAAGTCGGGCTGGCGCGCCGTCAGCTCGCCCCGGCGCGCGCGGACGTGGCCGCGGCGTTATCGTTGTTCCGCAAGTACCAGCTGACGAACGACGAGTTCGACCTCCTGCTGACCAGCGCGAAGGTCGCGTGCCAGGCGAAAGACCCTGCGGCCGCTTCACGTGATGTCGACGCGGCATTGAATCTCGCCGAGAAGCTGCGGCGCGCGACTAACAACCCGATCATGCGCGCCTCGCTGTGGGAGCCTATCCACCCGGCGTTCGACCTGCGAATCCAGCTTCTGCTCGCGCCCCGGGTGTGCGGGGCCGCGCCGGCTCCCCTCGAAGCGGGACGGGCGCGGCGGGCGCTGGAAATCGCAGAGCGTTCCCGTGCCCGCGCGCTCGACGAATTTCGCGAGCTCGCGGCCAGGAATGCGGCCGCAGTCGCCAATCCAGCCGTCGAAACGCGCCGCCAACAACTCTTCGAGCAGATCGCTTACCTGCGACAGCGCATAGAAGCGGATGCGGAAGGCGGAAAGCAGGACAGCGCGCGCAACGAAACACTTCGCGCCGAGATCGTCCGACTCATGCGCGAACTCGACATCCTCGATGCAGGCGTGAAGCCACTGGCGACCAAACGACCCGACCCCGCCATCGTGATTCGCCAGACGATTGAAATGATTCCGCAGGACACAGCAGTAATCGAGTACTGGCTCGGGGAAACACAGGCGTATGCGTGGTTCGTTAGCCACGGCGGCATCCAGGCGTTTGACCTTGGACCGAGCCGACCTATCAAACAGGCTGTGCAGGACTTGAGGGATTCGATGTCCAACTTTTTGCAGGTTCGTCCGGAATTGCGCGTGGCGAATGCACGCAAGGTGCACTCGTTCGTCGTGGCGCCCCTCGCGAAAGCGCTGAAGGGTGTCCGGACGGTGTACTTCGTCCCCGACGGCGCGCTGCACGAGGTGGCATTCGCGACGCTGGTTACGAATTCCGCGTCGGATATGCCGCGGTATCTCGTCGACGACCTGGACATCGCCGTCGGAGCTTCTGTCGACTCCGTTCTCGCTGCTCTCGATCGTCCGAAACTCGGAACAGATGCGCCGATGCTCATCGTGGCGGACCCGGTGTACGGACGCGACGACGAGCGTTTTGCGTCGCGCCGCGAACCCCGCGCGAAACCTGCTTCGCCTACCGTGCAGGTCCTGCGCGGCGGGAACACCGACGAACTGCCCCGGCTCGCTGGCTCGGCACTCGAGGCAGACGTGATCGGCGCGATGTTTGGTGCCAAGGCGACCGAACGCCTCGAAGGGTTCGACGCCAACCGGGATGCATTGCTGTCGCGCGATCTCGCTCGGTATCGCGTCATCCACTTCGCGGCGCATTCCATCGCTGACATCGAGGCGCCGCAACTGTCGACCGTGGTCCTGAGCACGATCAACTCCGCCGGCAAGGAGATTCCCGGTGAGGTTTTTGCCGGAGACCTGCTCGGCCGGAAGCTCAATGCCGACCTCGTCGTGCTGAGCGGTTGCGATACCTCGCTTGGCAAGCAGTTCATCGGCGAGGGGTTGTTAGGCATGAGATACGCGGCCCACGCCGCCGGCGCGCAGTCGGTGGTCGCGTCGCTGTGGCAGGTATCCGACGCCGTCGGCCCGCAACTCATGGGTGGTTTCTACTCGCGCATGATCCGCGCCAACCAGTCGCCCGTCGCCGCACTGTCGCAGGCAATGCGCGAAGCGAAGAAGAAACGCAGTGATCCGGCTCTATGGGGTGTTTTTCAGGCGTCGCAGGCGCGGCGCGGCACGACGATTCACTAACTACAAACCGAAATCGGAGAGATGCACATGACTGCCTGGGAAAGAGAATGGAAGCTGAACGCCGACGTCAAGATCATGGCAAACCCGGACTTGTCGCGATTCCGGTTGGTCCTGCACGGCTCTGGCGATCACAAGTACTACCTCATCGAAAACGAGCCCGGCGAGATGAGCGACGTCTGGAAGGGTTGCGTGCTGGTGCCGCGTGGTTCGAAGCCGCTGCTTTTTGCCGGTCCCAAGCTGCCTCCGTGGGATCCGAACAATGCCGGTGTCGTCGTGCAATACAAGAACGCCATCGACAAGGGGTACAAGGACAGCAACGCGGATACCAACCGGCTCGAGGGTGAACTGGAGTTCGGCGCGAAGAAGCGTTGGGTCATGCTCTTCCTGTTGCGGGAAGCCCTCGACGGCGGCCTCGGCGGTCCCTCGGACTTGCTGATGGTGGTCTACGGCAAGAAATTTCCCTGGACAGGTGTCGGCGCGCCGGGACCCATCGAAGACGGCACAGGCCACGGCAATTCGCCTCGAACAAACTGACAAGGAGCTTTGCCATGAAGTCGCGTGATTGTTATCGGCGAAGCACCGGCCGTCAGCTGGGCGTGATCGATCCTGCTCGCAAGGGGGAATTTCTCGAGAGGTCTGCCGAGATTCTCGGCGAGGAGCTGGTCCCGGCATCTCGCATCGACGGGAAGGGCGACTTCATGAAGTTGGTGGAGGGTAAGAACATCCACTTCGAGACCCTGGATATCGTCTCTCTCGTGCGGCCGAACGCCCGGGCACGGCCATACTTCACGTACGTCGAACCGGACCTGATTCGTGCTTCAACGGGGCCTACGCCGATCGGAGATCCGGGTTGCACGCCGCCCAACGGAGACCGTTCGCAGCCACCCAACGGAGGGGGCTCGACGCCGCCCACGGGAGGAGGCTGCTCGCCGCCCAGCGCGGCAGAATCTGCGCCGCCCACCGAGGCAGAATCCTCACCGCCTGCCGATGGGGAATCCGCGCCGCCCGACGAGTCGGACTCGCCGCCAGCTAGCTCGCAATGTTTTCAGGACGATGCCGCAAGCGCCTGGGGCATCAAGGCGACTTTAGGGAACGCGACTGCGACGGGAGCAGGCGTCAGGGTGGCGCTGCTCGACGCGGGACTGGACTTCGACCACGAGGCGTTTCGAGGTCGTGCTTTCTCGAGAATTTCGTTTGTCGATGGTGAGGTCGAGGACGACGAATATGGTCACGGAACGGCATGCGCCAGCATCATCTGCGGACAGCCCGAGGCGAACGGCCGCCGCATCGGAGTCGCCCCCGGCGTCGATCTCGTGGTGGTGAAGATCTTCGACGAGGCCGAGGAGTCTCCGGATACGCGCACGCTGGCCGCGATCAACTGGGCGCTGGCGCATGGATGCAAGATCATTTCGATGTCCATTGGTGAGCGGGTCGATGCGAGCGAGCCCTATTCGGATGTCTTCGAGACCACGGCAAAGGCCGCGCTCGACAACCACAACGCGCTCCTCGTGGCGGGCACCGGTAACGACAGCTGTCGATCGAACGACGAATTCAGAGCGGTGAACCATCCGGCAAATTGTCCGAGCGTGCTGGCGGTGGGCGCGATCGACAACTGCGCGGCCATGGCGGACTTTTCGAATCGAGAACTCCCGCCGGGCGGCGACGTCAATCTTGTCGCCCCCGGAGTCCTCGTCCGAGTCGCCAACGCGCGTGCGGTGTCGAATCTGTACTCGCTCCGGGATGGCACGAGTTTCGCGGTTCCGTTCGTATCCGGCATCGCGGCTCTGTGGATGGAGTCCGCGGGTCTGGACGGCGTCGCGTTGTGGAACAAACTGCAGGCTACCGTCAATCCGTTGAGCGCCGCCCTTCCGAAGGAAGACAAGGGCTTCGGCCTGGTGCAGGGACCCTAGCCGCTATCCGACGATCAAACTACCCGCCCGCGTCGTCCGCCTCGCAGGAAGTCTTCGACGTTGAGCGCCAGCTCGTCCACCGCGCGCTGGCGCGCTTCGAACGCCGCCCACGCGATGTGCGGCGTGACGAGCAGGTTCGGGATACCGGGTTCGAACAACACGCTGCCCTCGGTCGGCGGCTCCTTCGGCAGCACGTCGATGGCAGCGCCGCCGAGGTCGCCACCCTTGAGCGCGTCGACCAGTGCGTCGAGATCGACGAGCGCACCTCGGGCGGTGTTGATGAGCAGTGCATCGGGCTTCATGAGCGCGAGTTCGCGTTTGCCGATCATTCCCGTAGTCGCAGGCGTCAGCGGGCAGTGCAAGGAGAGCACGTCCGCCGTTCGGAGCAGTTCATCGAGCGTGCAGCGCACGACCGACGGTTCCGATGACGATTCGGCCGAACCACCACCCTGTCGCTTCGCCACGAGCACGCGCATGCCGAGCGCATCACGCGCGGCCTTCGCGACGGCCTGGCCGAGAACGCCATAACCGACGATGCCGAGCACCTTGCCCGAGAGCTCGCGGATGGGCGCGCCGGGCACGGTGAACTGTTCGGATCGCGACCACGTGCCGTCGACGGCGGCCTGGCCGTATTCGCGCAGGCGGTGCGTCAAGGCGAGGATGGATCCGAGCACGTGCTGCGTGACCGACACGGTGCAGTACTCGCGGATGTTGCAGACGGCGATGCCGAGTTCGCGCGCGGCTTCGAGGTCGACGTTGTTGGTGCCAGTGGCCGTCAGGCCAATGAAGCGCAGGCCTGGCACGGCGCGCATGCGCGCGCGCGTGATGTTGAGCTTGTTGGTGAGGATAAATTCGACGCCCGCGATCCGCTCGTCGACTTCCGCGTCCGTGGAGGTGGCGTGCAGCGTGATGCCGGGCAGTACCCGTTCGAGCTGGGTGGTGTCGAGGTCGTCGTGGCTGACGGTTCCAAAATCCAGAAATACCGCTCTCATCAAGACCCTCTTGTCCGCTCTCTCAGGCAGCCTAGCTAGTTCTCCTGGCGGGCGGCAGGCGACGGCGCCAGGCCCGCGGGGGCTGCGAGAGTACCACCGCTGGTGGCGGGGACGGCAATAGCGGGAGGTATCAGCTTGTACATCACCGGCGTCACGAGACGGGCGAGCAGCGTGGAGGTGATGAGTCCGCCGATGATCACCCACGACATCGGCGAATAAAGCCCGATGTTCTGCAGTGCGAGCGGCAGGAGGCCGCCGATCGCGGTCGCCGAGGTGAGCAGGATCGGCAGGAACCGGATCTCGCCGGCCTGCTCGATGGCCTCGTCCAGCGGCACGCCCTGTTCGCGCAGCTGGTTGGTGAAGTCGACGAGCAGGATCGAGTTCTTGATCTCGATGCCGACGAGCGCCACGAAACCGATGGACGCCACGAACGAGATGTCATTGCCGGACAGCAACAGCATCAACAAACCGCCGAACACGCCGAGCGGAACGACGGTGAGCACGATGAGCGTGGATTTGAAATTGCCGAACTCGAGCACGAGGATCGCGAAGATGCCGAAGATCGCAACGATAATGGCGATACCGATACCGCCGAACGCTTTCTGTCCCGCTTCCTTTTCGCCGCCCAGCGAGTAGTGATAGCCGCGCGGCCACTGCATCGCATCGAGCTTCGCAGTGATTTCCGTCGTCAGCGCGCCGATGTTGTAGCCCTCGAGCGCGTCCGCGTCGATGGTCATCGCGCGTTCGCGGTTGAACCGCTGGATCAGCGTCGGTGCCTTCTCGAACTCGAGCGTGGCGAGCTGCGACAGCGGCAGCGTCGAACCGCCGAGCGATGGCACGCGCACCTCGTCGAGCGCCGCGAACTCGGCCTGCTGCGTGATCGGTGTGCGGACCACGATCGGATATTGCTCGCCCGTCGTGTCCTTGAACGTGCCCACGGAAATGCCGGCCACCGACAGGCGCACGGCGCGGTCGAGCTCCGCGGTCTGCACGCCTAACTGCTGGGCCTTGCGCGAATCGATGCGCAGCTTGAGATTGGTGCGTGCCACGTTGAGCGGATTCCTGACGTCTCGCGTGCCAGGCGTCGCCTTCACGAGGTCTTCCACCTTGTGGCTCAACTGCTCGATCACGTTGAGATCGTTGCCGATGACGCGCACCGAGATCGGCGCGGAAATCGGCGGGCCGTTGGCGAATTCCTTCACATATATATGTGCGCCCGGGAAGTGCCCCAGCCGCTCCCGCAGGGACTGCAGCATCTGCGGCGTCTTGCCCGTGTCGTATTCATGCAGCTGAACGAACACCTCGGCGTAGTTGGCCGCGTCGTT
>Ga0173480_10000916_pt1 | contig 10549 bp, 5 predicted proteins | sample NitcycUS209509C1_FD_122622 | JGI IMG/M metagenome (GOLD analysis project Ga0173480, IMG submission 122622) | Soil microbial communities from Arlington Agricultural Research Station in Wisconsin, USA - Nitrogen cycling UWRJ-S209-509C-1 (version... | ecosystem: Environmental > Terrestrial > Soil >... | reverse complement strand
TGCCGCCGGCGAGCTGGCCGGTCGAAGCGCTCACGGACCTCGGCGCTGCGATGACCGCAGCGCCCGAGACGGTCGAGGGTCACCCCGAGTTACCCGCGGCCGCTCGGGAAATTGGCAAGATGGATCGACTCCACGACGAAGAGGAGAACGCCGGCATTTCTGCGGGCTACACCTACTTCGGGCAGTTCATCGACCACGACATCACCTTCGATCCGGCGTCGAGCCTGCAGCAGCAGAACGACCCCAACGCGCTCGTCGACTATCGCACGCCACGCCTCGATCTCGATTCGTTGTATGGGCGCGGTCCGGACGACCAGCCTTATCTGTACCGGGAAAAACGGTTTCGCCTCGGCCGCCCGCTGCGCGCCAATCGTGACGCGACCACGGTGCGCGACTTGCCGCGCTACGAGGACCCAGACTATCCGAACGAAAAAAAACGCGCCCTCATCGGGGACAAGCGCAACGACGAGAACGTGATTGTGGCTCAGCTTCACGCTGCGATGCTGCAGTTCCACAACAAGCTCGTCGACCGATGCCCCGACGCATCATTCGCGACCGTTCAGCAGCAAGTGCGCTGGCACTATCAGTGGCTGGTCGTGAACGACTTCTTGCCGACGATTTGCGGGAGCTCCACCGTACACAGCATCTTGCCGCACTTGGTGGGGGCCACCTCCGTTTTGGACGACCCGCCCGAGTTCCAGCTCTACAAGTGGCGTAACGACGCGTTCATGCCCATCGAGTTCTCTGCGGCGGCCTTTCGCTTCGGGCATTCGATGGTTCGGCCCATCTATCGTCTGAACACGCGGTTGAACGGAGGTGACAACGAGGACGAGGCCACGAATGAAGAGGTGGAGCGCGGGCTCGCCGGGCGGCACTTCATCTTCGCCGGCGTGCAGCGGCGAGGCCTCGCCGGGTTCGGCGACTTTCCCGAGCGCTGGGCGATCGATTGGAGCCTGTTCTTCGACATCAACGGGTCGATCGCCCAGCCCGCGCAGGCTCGGGTACAGCCTGCCTACAAGATCGATACGTCGCTCGTCGACCCGCTCGGATTCCTGCCAGAGTTCTCGCAACCTGCGATTCAGCCCGCGCCGCCGCTTACCGTGGCGCAGCTCCACGGCGCCGAGCTGCCGGGAGAACTCCGCAACCTTGCGAAACGCAACCTGTTGCGCGGTGCGCGACTGGGATTGCCGAGCGGCCAGGCCGTCGCGTATTCGCTCGGCCTAACCCCCATCGCGGACGAGAATCTGAGGGTCGGAAAGGCGATACTCGGCGATTGGGACGACCCGAATGAGACTCGGACGCTCACGTCGATCCACTGGAGCTTCGCCGGCAACGCGCCGCTCTGGTACTACGTGCTCGCCGAGGCTCAGTACGAGTGGCGCCAGCGCGCCACTGGCGCAGGCGGGCGGGGTGACGCCGAACCGCTGACGCTCGGCACCATCGGCGGGCGAATCGTGGCCGAAACGCTGATCGGGCTCTTGTGGGCCGATGGGAGCTCCTACCTGCGACAGCAGCCGAACTTTCGTCCCGAGCAACGCCTGCAAACGATCGGCGGACTGCTCGATTTCGCGCTCGAACGGTAGGAGAGGCGCTCGGCCGAGCTCTCACCCCTTCGCGTACAACGCCTCGAGGTCCCGCCCGTACCTCTTCACGACCTCCCGCCGCTTGATCTTGAGCGACGGCGTGAGGATCCCGTTCTCGATCGTGAAGTCTTCCAGCGTCACGAAGAGCTTCTTCGGCCGCTCATAGCCCTTGAAGTGTTCCGAGTAGCGGTCGAGCTCGCCTTGCAGGAGCTTCAGGACCTCCGGGTCGTTCTTCACGTCCCCGAGCGACCGGTGCCGGAGCTTCGCCCAGTGCTCGAGGCTCGGGATGTCGGGGACGACGACGGCGACGTTGAAGGGCTTGTTCTCGCCGTAGAGCATCACGTTCGTGATGTAGGGCGAGAGTTTGAGGACCTCTTCGAGCGGGGAGGGGACGGTGTATTTGCCGTTTTCGAGCTTGTACTGCTCTTTGATGCGGCCCGTGATGAAGAGGTAGCCGTCGGCGTCGAGGTGGCCCATGTCGCCCGTGCGAAGGCCGCCGTCCGCGGTGAAGGTCTGCGCGTTCTCTTCCGGGCGGTTGTGATAGCCCTGCATCACGTTGTCGCCGTAGACGATGATCTCGCCGTTCACGCCGTCGGTCGAGCCGTCGCGATCGATGACGACGCGCACGCTCGGGAACGGCTTGCCGACGGAGCCAATCCGCTTGTTGCCGGGGTAGTTGCACGAGACGACCGGGCTCGTCTCGCTGAGGCCGTAGCCCTCGTAGACCTCGATGCCGAGCGCGCTCACGAACTCGGCTACCTCTTGGCTGAGCGCGGCGCTGCCGCTCACGCAGAAGCGCAAGCGCCCGCCGAGCTTCGCTCGCACCTTGCGGAAGATGAGCGAGTCGGCAAGCTTGACGGCCGCTGCCTCGCCGAGGCCGAGGCGTTCGCCGCGCCCGCGCTTGGTCGCGGCCTTGATGCCGGCATGAAATAGGTTCCGGATCGGCGCCGGACGATCCAACATCTGCTTGTTGATGTTGTCGTAAATGCGGTTGAAAATCCGCGGGACGGCCACGAGCACGGTGGGCTTCACGTCGGCGAGATTCGCGACGAGGTTCGCCACGTCGTCGTTGATGGCCATCGACAGGCCGCACGCGATGAACTCGTGGAGCTCCGCGGTCTGGCCGAACGCGTGGGCCCAGTACAAGAACGCGAGGGCCCGATCATCCGGACCGATCGGAAACCGCGCTGTCGCGTCGTTCACGTTGGTGCAGAAGTTCTTGTGCGTGAGCACGACGCCCTTCGGCAGGCCAGTCGTGCCCGAGGTGTAGATGAAGCCCGCGATCTCGCCGGGCGCAGGACGAATGGCGGGCACGCGCAGAGACTTGCCGCGCGCGCTGACTGCCGCGAACGAATGCGAGTCCTCGTCCGGGAGCTCGATGCCGATCACGTGCTCGAGGCTCGGCACGTCGCTCTTGCGGCCGACGAGCGTCTGATAGATCGACTGCTTCGAGCCGATGACGACGCGCGCCGCGCAGTCTTTCAGGATGAAGATCCACTCGTCGGGGGCTTGCGCCTCGTACATGGGGACGAAGGCTGCGCGGAGGCCGTACGTGGCGTAGGCGGCGACCGCCCACTCGACGCAGTTGTTCGCGACCATGGCGACGCGGTCGCCCGGTCCCACGCCCAGGGCGGCGAGACCCGACCGGAAGTCGTCCACCAACTCGCCGAACTCGGCGTAGGTGATCCAGTGCCAGTGGTCCTCGTGCTTGGTGGCGAATACGTCCCGCTGGGCAAACTCCCTGCAGGCGTTCTCGTAGAGCTCGACGAGGTTCGTGAAAGTGCGGGACATGGGGCCGTTCGAGGTCGAGCATAGCCCGAGGTGCTGGCGATTCGGCGAGTGCCGTGGCAAAAACCGGCCACGGTGCCCGGCTTCCACGTCATTACCTTCGGCTGCCAGATGAATCAGCACGATTCGGAGCGCATCTCCGAGGTGCTGACGAGCGCCGGCTGGACGCCCGAATCGGACCCCGAGCGCGCCGATCTGGTGCTGCTCAACACCTGCAGCGTGCGCGAAAAGGCCGAGCACAAGCTCCGGAGCGAGGTGGGGCGCGTGGCGCTCGTGAAGGAGCGGCGGCCGGAGCTCTTGATCGCGATCGCGGGCTGCATGGCGCAGCAGGAGGGCGAGCGGCTCGTGAGCCGCATGCCCGACGTGGACCTCGTGGTCGGGCCCGACAACATCGCGGAGCTGCCGGGGCTTTTGGCCGAGGCGGAGCTTGGCGCGCCGGCCCAGGTGCGCACCGTGTTCGACGTCGATGCGCCGCGGTTCTTGGCGGCGGCCCCCGCGCCCGGACGCGCCAAGCCGAGCGAGTTCGTGACGATCATGAAGGGCTGCAACGAGCGCTGCGCCTTCTGCATCGTGCCGCACACGCGCGGGCCGGAGCGCTACCGCTCGGCGCGCGAGATCGTGGCAGAGGTGCGGCGCCTGGTCGAGGCCGGTGCTCGCGAGGTGACGCTGCTCGGCCAGACCGTGAACAGCTACCGCGATCCGGAGCAGAGCCTTTCCGCCCCGCCCGGTGCCGGGGAGCGCCCCTGGACCCACACGCACCCGACGACGGCGCGGCAGGACGAAAGCGAATTCCCGGCCCTCCTCCACGCCATCGTGCGCGAGGTCCCGGCGCTCGCCCGGCTCCGCTACACGAGCCCGCATCCGCGCCATCTCACGCGCTCGCTCATTCTCGCTCACCGCGATCTGCCGGCGCTCGCGCGGCACGTGCATCTGCCGGTGCAATCCGGGAGCGACCGCATGCTAAGGCGCATGATTCGCCGCTACTCGCGCGCCGAGTACCTCGAGCGCGTCGCCGCACTCCGGGACGAGGTGCCGGGCGTGACGCTCTCTACGGACGTGATCGTCGGTTTTCCGGGCGAGACGCGCGAGGACTTCGAGGCGACGCGCGAGCTCGTGCGCGAGGTCGGCTTCTCGGGACTGTTCGGCTTCAAATACTCGCCGCGCCCGTACACGCCGGCGCTGAAGCTCGAAGGCGAGCCGAGCGAAGATGAGAAGAGCGAGCGCTTGGCGGCCCTCTTCGAGGTGTCCGAAGCGTCGCGGCAGGCGCACCTCGCATCGCTCGTCGGGACGACGGCGGACGTGCTCGTGGAGGGACCGGGCAAGAGCGGCGGTTTCAGCGGTCGCAGCGAGCGGAACGAGATCGTCCACTTCGAGTGCGCGTTCGAGATCACGGGGGAAATCGCGCCGGTTCGGATTGCACGGGCCTTCAAGAACTCACTCGGCGGGGAGCTTGTCTCGGAGTGGCTCGACTCGGACGCGGCGCGCTCGCGGAAGCACGCTCCGCGCCCCGCACCCGAGCGGCGCGCGCTGCCGATCGTCCTATGAGCGGCATCGTTCGACCGTACAAGGGGGTCTCGCCTCGCTTGGCGAGTGGCGTGTACCTCGCGCCGACGGCCGCGGTGGTGGGCGACGTCGAGCTCGGGGAAGAGTCGAGCGTCTGGTACGGCGCCGTGCTGCGCGGCGACGTCGGCAAGATCACGATCGGCCGTCGCACGAACGTGCAGGATCTGTGCTGCATCCACATGTCGCTCGGCATTTCGAACGCCGTGCTCGGCGACGACGTGACGATTGGCCACCAAGTGACGATTCACGGAGCACGCATCGAGAACGGCGCGCTCGTCGGCATCGGCTCGATCATCCTCGACAACGCGGTGATCGGGAGCGAAGCCTGGGTCGCGGCCGGTGCGCTCGTCCCCGCCGGCATGATCGTGCCGCCGAGGACACTCGTGCGGGGCCAGCCGGCCCGGCACGTCAGGGAGCTCACCGAGACGGAGTGGCTCGAGGGACGAAAGCTCGCGGCGCGTTACGTCGGCGTCGCGCGCGAGCACGCGGCCGCCGACTGAGCGCGCCTCGATTCACTCCGCGCCCGCGGCCTCGAGCGCCCTGTCGAGCGGCGCGTCGCCCGTGCCGAGCAGCTTGTTGAGCTCCTCCTCGCCGCGGTCGCGCTTGGTCTGCTTCTTGCGGCGAGCGCGCCAGTCGATCACGTCGTCGACGAAGCTGTGGATGACCGGGACCGCGAGCAGCGTGAGCAGGAGGGACAGGGTCTGACCGCCGACGACGATGCTGGCCGTCGCCTTGTTGAAGCCGGATCCGATGCCCGTCGAGAGCAAGAGGGGTGCCATGCCCGCGACGAAGGCGATCGTCGTCATGAGGATCGGACGCAAACGGTCACGATTGGCATGCATCAGCGAGTCGAACTTGCTCTGGCCGAGACGGCGCAGGTGGTTCGCGTGATCCACCTGCAAGATGCTGTTCTTCTTCACGACACCGAAGAGCACCATCAAGCCGAGCATCGAGAACATGTTGATGCTCTGGTTGAAGAGCTTGAGGCTGATGAAGGCGAACGGCACCGTGAGCGGTAGCGAGGAGAGGATGATCGCAGGGTAGAGCCACGACTCGAACTGCGCCGCGAGGATCAGGTACATGAAGACGAACGCCATGCTGAGGGCCAAGAGGAAGCCCGCGGCCGTTTCCGCCTGAGATTTGGAACGACCCGTGGGGCGCAGCTGGTAGCCCGCGCCGAGATCGAGCTTCTTGAACTCGCTCTGGATGATGCCGCTCACGTCGTTGTCGCCGGCGCCCGCGGCGGCGTTGGCGAGGATCGTGATCTGACGCTCGCGCGCGTAGCGATTGATGCGCGACGGACCGAGACCGCGATCCCAGTTCACGACGGAGCTCAAGGGGACGCTCCCGTATTTGGACGAGGGGACGCTCATGAGCGACAGCGCGTTCTGGTCCGTGCGGTACTGCTCGTCCGCGCGAATGCGGATCTCGTACTCGTTGCCGTTCTCCGGGAAGGTCGAGGCTTTGACGCCCGCGACGAGCATCTGGAGCGTGGTTGCGACGTTGGCGACGCTGACGCCGAGATCGGCCGCGCGGTCGCGATCGATCGTGACGCGCACCTCGGGACGGCCCGCGATGTTCGTCGTGTCGACGTCCACCGCTTTGCCGCTCTTTTTGAGTGCCGCCGTGATGACGCCGGCTCCGCGCTCGAGCTCGGCGAAGTTCGGGCCGGAGAGGATGTACTGCACACCCTGCGTGTTCGATCCGACGGAGAAATCCGGCACTTCTGCGATGTTGATGCGCAGCTCCTTCGGCATGTTCGGGATCACGAGCTTGCGCGCGCGATCCATCAGATCGAACTGCGTCAGCTTGCGCTGGCCGGGATCGACGAGATCGACGTAGAGCTGCGCGTAGTTGCGCGTGATCTGGTCGTCCTCGGCCACCGTGATGAGGATGTGCGTGACGCCCGGCAACCGGCGCAGGAGCCCGCTCGCTCGCTCGGCGATGAGCAGGGTCTCTTCGGCGCTCGTACCCTCGGGCGCGCGCATCGTGACCTGGAATTTCGCCTTGTCGTCGAGCGGCAAGAACGAGCCGGGCAGCGATTTCGCCACGGGGATGCACGAGCCCATGACCGCCGCGCAGGCCAGAGCGACCACCCAGCGGTGCCGGAGCGAGAAGCTCAGCATCGCGAGGTAAACGCGCTCGATCGGCCGGTAGAAGAAGTCGACGACTTTGCTGAGGCGGCCGCCGTGATCGGCACCGGTGAGCATGCGCGCCGACAGCATGGGCGTGAGCGAGAAGCTCACGATCAGCGACACGCCGATCGAGAACGCCATCGTGTAGCCGAAGCTCTTCAAGAAGCGCCCGGGAATGCCGCCGATGAACGCCACCGGGATGAACACCGCCATCAGAGAGAGCGTGGTGGCGAGCACCGCGAAGCCGATCTCCTTGGTGGCGAGCACCGAGGCCGGGAATGGCTTCATGCCCTTTTCCTGGATGAAGCGCACGATGTTCTCGAGCACGACGATGGCGTCGTCGATCACGATGCCGACCGCGAGCGCGAGCGCGAGGAGCGTGATGTTGTTCAGGGTATAGCCCTGGATCCACATCAAACCGAAGGTCCCGATCACCGAGATCGGAATGGCGAGTGCCGCGATGAGCGTGCTGCGCACGTTGCCGAGGAAGAGCAATACGACGCCGGCGGCGAGCAGCGCACCGACGATCAAGTGCTCGATCACCGAGTTGACGCTCGTGCGGATCGTCTGCGAGTTGTCGCGGATGACGTTGAGCTCCATGCCCGGGGGCAGCGCCTGATTCAGGCTCGTGATCCGCTTCTTGATGTTGTCGACGACCTCGATCGTGTTGGTGCCGGCTTGCTTGACGATGGAGAGCACGACGACCTCCTCGCCGTCGTAGCGAGCGAGGCTTTCGACTGCTTCCTGATCGTCGACCACCTTCGCGACATCGGAGAGCCGGAGGATGCGGCCTTCTTTGGCGCGCACGACCAGCCGACCCACGGCGTCGACGGAGCTCACGCGGCCGTCGATGCGCAGGGTGACGCTCTCCGGACCGGTCTCGAGACTGCCGCCGGGCGTCATCAAATTCTGCTGCTGGAGCGTCTGCATCACGTCGACCGCCGTGATGCCGGCCGAGCGCAACGCGAGCGGGTCCATGCGCACGTGGATCTGGCGCTCGCGGCCGCCGATGAGCGTCACCTTACCGACGCCGAGAATCGTCTCGAGCTGGCGGCGCACCTTCTTGTCGGCGACCTCGGTCACGTCGCGCAGGCTCTGGCCCTTGCCGCGCACGCCGAGGTAGAGCACCGGCGCGGCACTCGGCTCGACCTTGCTGATGATGGGCTGGTCGATCCCGCTCGGCAGCTCGCGCAGAACGGTGTTCACCTTGTCGCGCACTTCTTGCGCGGCGACGTCGGTGTCCTTGTCCAGCTTGAACATGATCACGACTTGCGAGACGCCTTCGCTCGACACGGAGTTCAGGTCGTCGACGCCCGAGATCTGGTTGACGGCGCCCTCGATCTTGTCGGTGACGTCCGTCTCGATCTCTTCAGGGGCTGCGCCGGGCAGCGTCGTCGTGACCACGACGACCGGAATGTCGACGTTCGGAAACTGGTCGATGCCGAGCCCGCGGTACCCGACCGTGCCGAGCACCAGGATCACCAGCATGAGCACCGATGCGAGCACCGGGCGCTGAACGCAGACTCTAGCTAACCACTGCATGACTAAGCCTTTCGCTCCGTGACGCGCGCACCTGTGGCGTCACTGCACCCGTTGCCCGTTCTTGAGCTCGGGGTTGTAGGGTGAAACCACCTGCTCGCCGTCCGCGACGCCCCGCCGCACCGTGACCCGCTCGCCGACTTCGGGTCCGGGCTGAAGCACCCGCTGCTCGAGCGCGCCGGCGTTCACCACGAGCACGTTGAGCTTGCCGTTCGACTGGAAGGTCGCGGGCTTCGGGACCGATGCGAGCTTCTCGCTCCCGATCGTGAGCTCGACGTCGGCGAACATGCCGGGCAAGAGCTTGCGGTCCGGATTCTGCACGCTCGCCTCGACGAGCACGTCGCGCGTGTCGCGAACCCGGCCCGAGATGTGCGACACCGTGCCAGCGAACGCCTGGGTGCCGTAGGCTCCGACGCGGAAGGCGACGCTCTCGCCCATCTTCACGTCGGGGTAGTTCTGCTCGGGCAAGCTGAATTCGAGGCGAAGGTCCGAGACCTCCGCGAGCGAGATCACGCGCGACGAAGGCTGGACGTACTCGCCGACCTCGACGTACTTGTCGGTGACGATGCCGGCGAACGGCGCGCGGATGCGGCCGTCGCCGACATTCTTGGCGGCCATGCTCTGGCGGGCTTCGGCGGCCTCGCGGTTGAGCGGGGCGGTCTTGCACTTGGCCGTGACCTGGTCGTACTCGAGATCCGTGACGGCGCCGCTCGCCTTGAGTCGCTCGTAGCGCGCGCAGTCGGCCTGATTGATGGCCTCCTGCGTTTTCGAGGTCTGCACGGCGACGCGCGCCTCGGCGAGCGCGAGCGCTGCGGAGCTCACGTCCACCTGCGCGATGAGCTCGCCCTTGGCAACGCGCTGGCCGCGTTCGAGCTTCATGCTGATGATGCGCCCGCCGACGTTGGCGGCGAGATCGGTCTCGCGCTCGCCCCGGAGCGTTCCGGTGAGGCGCAGCGTGCGGGGTGTCTCGACGGTGGTGACGGGGGCGGTCTTGACGCCGACGGCCGCGGGAGGGGGCGGCGGTTCCTTGGCGACATCGGCCTTGGGCTTGCAGCCGAAGGCGAGCGCGGAAGCGAGCGTTGCGCCGAGCGCGAACCGAACGAAGGGAGAGACGGTACCGAGGGTCGTGGTGGACATGGCAAGAATTACCGGGTGGGAGCGATCAGCGGGGGGCGGGAGCGGGAGTGGGTGAGGCTGGAGAGGCCGGAGCGGCCGGAGCCGGAGCGGGGGCCGGAATGGGCGAAGAAACGGCGGTGTTGAGCGGTGCCGTGACGCCGAGGTCCTTCGCCTGGACTGACGGGAGGGTGGAGGGCTCGACGCGTGGCGGCTTTCCGGCGGTGAGACGCAGGAGCACGCGCGCGTACTGAAGGTCTGCGTCGGCCTGAATGCGCGAGGCTTGCGACTGAAACGCGTCGCGTTGCGCCTGCGTCACGTCGAGCTGCGTGATCGCGCCGGCTTGGTAACGCGCGAGAGACAACGTTTCGGCACGAACGGCGGCGTCCGCCTGGACGCGCGCCGAGGCGCTCTTCACGATGCCGGTGCGCACGCGCTCCCAGGCGTTGAAGATGTCGTCTTCGACGTTGCGGCGCGTGCGCTCGGCGCGCACCTGTTGGGCGTCGAGGGCGCTCGCTTGCGCCTGAGCCGTCGAATAGGCGCTGTAATCGAAGCGCCACGAGAGCATGCCTTGCACGGTGTAGTAGCTGGACTGGCCGTTGAAGGCCGCGGCGTTGGAGATGCGCTCCTGGCCGTTTGCCGATAGGGTCGGTAAGAGCGCGTAGGCAGCCGCTTTCTTCCCCTTTGTCGCGGCCTTGCTGAGCTCGGCCTGCACGCGATCGGCGGGGGTGTCCCGGTAGCCAAGCCAGGTCGCAAGCGGTTGCTCCGGGTGCAAGTCGTCGACTGGGAACTCGACGACGTCCGTGGGCGTAATGCCGGAGATCGTCT
>Ga0173480_10000915_pt1 | contig 10550 bp, 10 predicted proteins | sample NitcycUS209509C1_FD_122622 | JGI IMG/M metagenome (GOLD analysis project Ga0173480, IMG submission 122622) | Soil microbial communities from Arlington Agricultural Research Station in Wisconsin, USA - Nitrogen cycling UWRJ-S209-509C-1 (version... | ecosystem: Environmental > Terrestrial > Soil... | reverse complement strand
GCTGCGGGTGCAGCTGCCGGGCGAGCCGCTCCCTGGCGTCACGCCCGCCGAGTTCGAGGAGTTCCGCCTCGGTCTCGACGACTTCCTCGAAGTCGAGAGCGCCGAGGAAGGTCTCGGTCCCGCGTTCAACGGCACGAGCTGCGCCGCCTGCCACAACGTGCCGGCCATTGGCGGCGCGGGCACCATCGCCGAGGTCCGCGCCGGACGGCGCGACGCCGGCGGCCGCTTCCAGACCCTCGACGCCAGCGGCGAGACGCTCTTTCACCTGTTCTCGATCCCCACCCACGGATGCCAGGCGATCGTGCCGCCCGAAGCCAACGTGTTCGCGCGGCGGGTGCCGATTCCGCTCTTCGGCGCCGGGCTGGTCGAAGCGATTCCCGACGACGCGATCGTGGCGCTCGAAGACCCGTTCGACCGCGACCGCGACGGCGTCTCCGGGCGCGCGGCCCGCATCGAGGACGCGGCGACGGGCGAGCGGCGCATCGGCCGGTTCGGCTGGAAGGGGCAGCACGCCACGCTGCTCACGTTCGGCGCCGACGCCTACCGCAATGAGATGGGCATCACCAACGACGTGTTCTCGGCCGAGGTCGCCTACGGCGTCACCGCCGAGCGCATGCGCGCGTGCGATCCGATTGCCGATCCCGAGGACATCGCCGATCCGCGGACGCGGCGGCGCGGCATCGACAACTTCGCGAGCTTCATGAAGTTCCTGGGGCCGGTCGCGCGCGAAGGCTCGAGCGAGCTGACCCGCGCGGGCGAACAGGTGTTCGCGGCGATCGGCTGCGCGACGTGTCATCGTCCCGTGCTGACCACCGGTCCGAGCAGCAATCCGCTGTTCGATCGGAAACCGGTGGCGCTCTTCTCCGATCTGCTGCTGCACGACGTCGGAACCGGTGACGGCATCGTGCAGGGTCCCGCCGAGGCGGACGAGATCCGCACGCCGGCGCTGTGGGGCCTGCGCCTGCGCCGTCCGCTGCTGCACGACGGATCCGCGGCGACCGCCGAAGACGCGGTACGGCGGCACGCCGGCGAGGCCGGGCTGGCCCGGCGCGGCTTCGAGCAGCTCTCCGACGCCGACCGCACCGCACTGCTGGCGTTTCTGCGATCGATCTAAGGTCCGCGTTAGTCGTGGGGGCCGGCTTCAGCCGGCCCATGGTCGGGCCGCCTAAAGGCGGCCCCCACGAACGAATGCCTCGATCTCGGCCACAAGGGCGGCGACGTCGGTCACAACCGCCTCGCCTTCGATCGGCGCCTTGTCCACGCTCTCGAAGCCGAAGCCGAACGACACCAGGCAGCACCGCACGCCGGCGCGCCGCGCGGTGTCGAGGTCCACCTTCGAGTCGCCCACCAGCATGGTCTGCCCGGCGCTCACACCGGCCGCCGTCATCATCGCCTGCAGCGCCTTCGGCTCCGGCTTGCGGCCCAGCGGGTTGTCGCCGCCGACGACCTCGTCGAAGAGTGGCGCCCACCCGAGCGCGGCGACGATGCGCGCGGTATGGTGCAGCGGCTTGTTGGTGAGCATCGTCACGCGCGCGCCACGGCGGGCCGCCTCGATGGCGGCGCGCACACCGGGATACGGCTGCGTGTGCACGAGCAGGCGCGAGTCGTAGATCTGCAGGAAGCGCGGCAGCGCATCTCCGGGATCGGCGAGCCCCGCCGCCGCCAGGGCCCGGTCGACCAGGACGCGGGCGCCGTCGCCCACCATCCGCCCCACCGCTTCCTCCGGCAGCGCCCGGCCGCCGAGCCCGGCGATCAGCTGGTTCGCCGAATCCGCGAGGTCGCGGCGGGAATCGATGAGCGTGCCGTCGAGATCGAAGGCGATCAGGCGCTGTAAGTGGCCCACGAGTCCGGTGTTTCCCATACGGTGACGCGCGACACCGGGAGGCCCTGCTCGCGCGCCACCTCGAAGATCAGGCGGGCAATCCGCTCCGCCGTCGGATTGCTTTCCAGCTTGAACACCGGCTCGCCGAGGCCTTCGAGAATCGGCGTCAGCGGGTCGTCGGCGCGCAGGATCATCTTGTGATCGAGCTGGCGGTCGATCCAGGTCTTCATCGCGCGCTTGATGTCGCCGAAGTCCATCACCATGTTGCGGCGATCGAGCTCGCCCGCCTGGATCTCGAGCTCCGCCACCGCGTTGTGGCCGTGCGGGTGCGCGCACATGCCGTCGTAGTCGAGCAGCCGGTGTCCGTAGCAGAACTCGATGCGTTTGGTGACGGAGTACATGGGACTAATGTTACCTTTCGAAGGCTCATGGCTCAGGGCTCAGGGCTCAGGACCGCCGTTCTCCTCTCCGCCGGTCTCGACAGTGCGGTGCTCGCCGCCTCGGAGGCGCGCACGTCGCACGTGCACCCGATCTACGTCAGCACCGGGCTGGCATGGGAAGAGGAGGAACGCGCCGCGCTGGGCCGCCTGCTGGCGAGCGCACCGTTCCGGGAGATGGAGGCGCCGGCCCAGCTCACGTTCACGGTGCGCGATCTCTACGCCCCCACGCACTGGGCTTTGCGCGGCCAGCCGCCGGCCTTCGACACCCCGGACGAGGACGTGTACCTGACCGGCCGCAACGTGATTCTCCTCACCAAGGCCGGCATCCACTGCGCGCAGCACCGCATCACGCGGCTGGCGCTCGGCCCGCTCGCCGGCAACCCGTTCCCGGACGCGACGCCCGAGTTCTTCGCCGCGATGGCGCGGGCGCTCTCGCTCGGCCTCGCCCATGACCTCGACGTGGCCACCCCGTTGTCGGCGATGCACAAGCACGACGTGATCCGGCTCGGCGTCAGCCTCGGCGTGCCCCTCGAGCTGACCCTGTCGTGCATGAGCCCGAGAGACGGCGCGCATTGCGGGCAGTGCAGCAAGTGCCGCGAACGCCGCGACGCCTTCCACGAGGCGGGCGTGTCCGATCCCACGGCGTACGCCACGGTGCCGGTGCGATGAAACGCGCGCGACTGGTCCTGGGCGTCGTCGCCGGCCTGATGCTGCTCGCGAGCAGCGCCGCCCACTCGATTCTGGGCTGGAAGAGCCTCGCGGAGCAGTTGGCCAACACGAACGTGTCGTCAGACCTGTTGACCGGACTCCGCATCGGCTGGATGTTCGGCGGCGCGGCGATGGTCATTCTCGGGTTCATCGCCGTGACGACGTTCATCGATCGCCTGCGTGGCGGCAAGGCGCCGCTCAGCCACGTCATCGCCATCGCCGTCGTCTACATGGCGTTTGGCGCCTGGGCCATCGCAGCCAGCGGCGACCTCTTCTTTCTCGGCGTGTTCGTCGTGCCCGGCGCCCTGCTCGGCATCGCGGCCAACGGTCACGCTCGCTGACCGAGGGTCAGCCAACCGATCGCCCGGACGGGACGTCTACCCCAGGGACACCCAGGAGGGCTCATGGCGCTCGCAACTCGTCCAATCGCTGCGGTGGTATTCGGGGTGGTCCTGCTCGCGTGTGCGGCCTGGAGCTACGCGCAGGTGGCGATCGCGCCACGGCCGGTGACGCCCGTCGTGCTGGCCGGGCCGGATATCGGGTTTCGCATGCAGACCCAGAAGGGCAACACGCCCGTCGGCCAGCTCGTCGTGCGAATCGACGGCGAGTGGCGGGTGGTGGAGTTCGGACAGGCGCTGCTGCCGCTGGGCAAGTAGTTCCAGGCGGGTCTGAAGACCCCTTCTGCGAACGCTACTTTTCCGGGGCGCCGGTGCCGGACGAGCCCATGAACAGCTTGCGGCCGTCGGGAAAGGTGATGTCGCGCCCGTTGGCGCGCATCGATCCGTCCTTGGCGCGATAGCCCTCGACGACGATCGGCGTGCCGGTCTTCAGCGAGTCCTTGGTGAAGCCGCGCCGGAAGAGCGTGTTGGGCGTGCCGCCTTCGATCATCCAGGTCTCGAGCTTGCCGTCCGGGCGCTTCACGTCCACGTGGATCCACGCGTGCGGGTTGATCCACTGCACCTTGGAGACCGTGCCCTGGAGCTTTACCGGCTTCTTCGCGTCGAACTCCGCCGAGAAGGCGTGATGCGCCAGCGCCGGTGCCGTCACCGCTATCGAGAACAACGCGGCGCCGCCCGCCGCTATCCACCTGCCTCGCATCAGCACCTCCCCCCGGTCATTATGTGCCGGCCTTCTTGCGCAGGTGGCCGTACATCAGCTCCTCGACGAACTCGACGCACTTGTACTCGAGCACCTGCGCGTTCTTCTCGAGGCGCCGGTAGAGCGGCATTCGAATGGTCCACGGGCGCGTGAACACCTTCGGATCCTCGATCGTCGCCTCGTACTGCAGCACGTCGGGACCGGTGCGCGTGTACCGCTCCACTACGTGCAGATCAGCGCTGTGGAAATTGCCTGCGCGATCGAACCAGGTGTCCTCGTTGAAGCTGGTGACATCGACCACCAGCGTGTCGCCGTCCCAGCGGCCGCGCGAGAACCCCATCCACGACTCGGCCGGACTCTCGTCGGTGCTGTTCATGTAGACGATGCGGCTGGCGCTCGCGAACTCGTAAGCGAAAAGGACGTTCGCCGGCGTCTGGACGATCTGGAACGGATACGGCATGTAGGTGGCGCGCGGCACGCCGGGCATGTAGCACTTGATCTCGGGATCGCGGGTGAGCCACGCCGCCGCGTTCTCGTTCTTCTTCGCCAGCGCCCATTCCTGGTAGGGAATCTCGTCGCCGTCCACGACACCGAGGCCGCCAGGGACGCTGAACGCGGCGCCGAGCGCCACCATTTTGCCCTGACTGGCGGCATGGCCCTGCAGGTCCCAGTTCGCGGTGTTCACCGCCTGCCAGATGCCGTTGAAGTCGGGGATGCCGTCGGCTGTTCGCGGCACCTGGTAGCCGCTCCCGCCGGCGGTAGACCGCATGGCGCCCACTCCCGCGAGCAGGCCGAGCAGAGCGGCGGCGATCGCGATCGCAGCGGTCTTCATGGCGCGTCCCTCGATGCGGCGGCGCGCCGCTATTTCTTGATCGCCGGATGCACGAACCCGGCCGGCAGCACGCGATCGGGATCGGGGCGGACCGCCGCGTACTCGATCCCGGTCGTCACTTCGTCGAACCCGTGGAAGACGCCGGGCGGGATGATGACGATGTCGCCGGTGCTCACCCTGCGGCGCTGCGCCGGTTCCTTGAACACGCCAGTATTGCTCGGTCCCACGGCCACCTTGACGATCTCGCTGTCGGCCGCCACCGGCCGGATGTCGGTCACCACGCCGCCGGTGAGGAGGGTGCCCGAGCCGGAGATCACGTAATACACCTCGGTGATGTGCTCGTGGTTGATCGCGCTCAGCGGCGCACCAGGTTTGGTGGGACCGCGCCGCAGCACGCCGACGCCCACGTTGTAGCGGCCCATGTCCACGGCCTTCATCAAGCGGTCGGTGCCGCCGGCGGGATGGTCCATCACCGCCTTCACTTCGGCGGCGGTGATGTCGGTGGCGACGACCGGCGGCCTGGCCGCCTGCGCAGCCGCGCGCGGCGCCGTCCAGAGACCGAGGCCCCCGGCGGCAATCACGCCGCACGCCAGCACGAGCCGTCGCTCGAATCTCATGATGCGTTCCTCGTCGTCGGTGCCGAAGCCGATATTGTGCCCGGAGCGAGCAGGATGACGAGGCGGGTGCTCATGTCGTCAGGCGCGCACCGTGGGATCGCAAGCCCCCCCCGTTCGAGGCGCGGAGTCTAACAAGCACCCACAGGGGCCGCACTACCCAACGTGGGGTACCGCATCTGGCGTATTCACGCCGTTTACCGGCACCCGTCCGCGCCGTCGTACTTACTGCAGGTGGATGATGCCACGTCGCAGCGCCACCGGAATCACCGCCGCCCGGTCGCTGACCCCGAGCTTGGCGAGGATGTTCTTCACGTGCACCTTGGCGGTCTGCTCGCTGATGCCGAGCGTGACGGCAATCTCCTTGTTGCGCATGCCTTCCGCGATCAGGCGCACGACTTCCACTTCGCGCGGCGTCAGCGGCGGCTGTTTGCGGCGGCCGGCAAGCGCCGCCTCGACGTCGGGCGTGGTCGGGCGTCCGCCGGTGTGGACCTCGCGAATCACCCGCACCAGGTCCTCCGACAGTGCGTCCTTCAGGAGATAGGTAGCCGCGCCGGCTTCAAGGGCGCGGTAGATGTCCTCGTCGCCCTGATACATCGTCAGCACCACGATGCGGGCATCGGGATCGGCTCTCCGGATCTGGCGGATCGCATCCAGGCCACTCACCCCGGGCAGCTGCAGATCCATCAGGGTGACGTCGGGCTTCATGCGCGCCACGCTGTCCACGGCCTGCTCGCCGTGGGTGGCCGAGCCCACCACTTCCATGTCGGGCTGCCGCCCGATGAGCAGCGCGAGCCCGTCGAGCATCACGCGGTGATCGTCCACGCAGAAGACGCGGATGCGCTGCTGTGTATCTGCCATGAGCATGTCTCCGCTCTCCCTCAGGCGGTCGGTACGACGGCTTCCACGCGCGTGCCGTGCCCGGGTGTCGATTCGATCACGATGCGTCCCTTCACCTGCTCGGCGCGCTCCCGCATGCTGATCAGGCCGTAGTGGCCGTCGAAGTCGGCCGTCTGCCGGGGGTCGAAGCCGCAGCCGTCGTCGCTCACCTGCAGCCGGGTGTGTTCGTCGTCGTAGGCGATCTCGACACCGACACGCGTGGCGCCGCCGTGCTGCACCGCGTTGTTCATCGCTTCCTGGCCGATGTGGAGCAACTGCTCCTCGACCACCGGCAGGCAGCGGTGTGGCGTGCCCTTGACGACGAAGTCGAACTGAACCGGCTTGCCGTCAATGGCCCGTTCACCGGCTTCCTTCAACGCCCGCGGAAGATCGGAGCCGACCAGGCGCGGCGAACGCAGGTCCCAGATCGACTGCCGCGCCTCGCGGATGTATTCCTCGACCTGCTTGCGGATCTTCAGCACGCGGCTGCGTGCGAGCGCCGGCTCGGTGCCGTCGAACGTGTGCGACAAGTCGTCCACCTGCAGCGCCAGGCCCGCCAGCCCCTGCAGCAGCGTGTCGTGAATCGCCCGGCTCATGCGAATGCGCTCCGCGAGCACCAGGGCGAACTGACGGCGCACGCGCTGCACCCGGAGGCGCCACAGCGCCGCGACGAAGAGCGCCAGCGTCGCCGCGACGGCCAGGTAGAACCACCTGGTCTGGTAGAACATCGGCTCGATCCCGAAGTTCCAGGTCGCGCCGGGAGTCCACTGACCGTCGCCGTTGGTGGCCTCGACGACGAACCGGTACTGGCGCGGAGGCAGGTTGGTGTAGAGCGCCTCGCGGCTGGCGCCGGGATCGATCCAATCGTGGTCGAACCCGTCGAGCCGATAGCGGAAGCGGATCCGCGTCGGATCGGTCAGGGTGAGCGCGGTGAACGTGATGTGCAGGTGCGAGGTCCGCGAGGGGCCGAACAGGCCCGACTGCGGGTCGAATTTCTGTGCGTCCGCGGTCACCGACTCGACGCGGACAGGCGGCATCACCGGCGGCGGACCGATGCGATCGGGATCGACGACAGTCACGCCGCCGCTCGTGACGAACCACATGCGCCCGTCGGCGGCGCGCACACCGGTGCAGGTGCCCTCCGCGATGGGGATGCCGGCGACGCCGTCGGCGGCATTGAAGAATCGGTAGCGGAGCCGCGGGGCCGGAGCGAGCGCCGTCCGGACGAACTGCGACTTCTCGAGCCGGATGATGCCGGAGCCGACCCCCACCCAGAGATCGCCGCGCCGATCCTCGACGATGCTCTTCACGCTGCCAGGGAAGCCGTGCGCGCGAGTGAGGCTGAGGACCTCGCCGCCGGTGATGCGGCTCATGCCCTCTTCGCCGCCCGCCCACAGCGTGCCGTCCTTGTCGTAGTGCAGACGGACGATCCCGCCGATCGGCAACTGCCGCGCGCTGAAGGATCCGTTCCGTTCGCGGACGCCGAGCTGGCCCCCAGCTGCGCCCATCCATAGCCGCCCGTTCGGGTCGGCATGCAGCGACAGCAGGTTCTTGCGGAAATGATCGGGGATGTCGCCGAGCGGCAGCAGGCGGCCGTCGCGCCACCGGTGCAGGCGGAAGTAGAAGTCACGCAGCCAGACGTCCTCCGCCGTGGTGGCGATGGCGAATATGCGTGGCAAGTTCGCGTCCGGCGGCAGGCGGAGCGGGGAGAAGCGGCCGTTAGCGTAGGTCGCGACGCCGCGCTCGGTGGCCACCCACAGCTCGCCGTTGATGCCTTTGTGCAGCGCCAGCACCACCGATCCGGGGAGCCCGTCGGCGCGCGTGAAGGTTCGCCGCTCGGAGCCCGAGAAGCGCGTCAGGCCCGACGCCGTGCCGAGCCACAACGTGCCGTCGGGCATGGCTTCGAGCACGCGGACCACGCCCAGATCGCGGCGCGGCGTCACGCGATGGGGCGAGAGCCGCTGCAGGCCTCCGGGCGTGCCGAGCCAGAGGTTGCCTTCGCGATCCTCGAGCAGCGCCTGCACCGCGTCGCTGGCCAGGCCGTCGCGCATCGTCGCGATGTCGGTCGTCTGCGTGGCCGTCGCCGGGTCGGTACGCACGCGCCACAGCCCCTGCCCCTGCGTCGCCACCCACATCGTGTCGCGGCGATCGTGCAGCAGCTGCACGCCCCAGCCGGCGTGCCGGGTGCTGCGCGGCGGCGGGCGATCGCCCGCGAGGTGGCGGAAACCCTCGTGGAAATCGCTCGTCCACATCGTTCCGGCACGATCGCGGCTGAAGCTGAAATAGACGTTGCTCGCCACTTCCATGCTGCGCACGAGCTCGAAGGGGCTCTCGGGCGCATCGCGGCGGAAGACCGCGGCTGGCGTGGCGGTCCACAGCCGCCCGCGGCCGTCCTCGTAGACGCCCACCACCGACTCGGTGTCGGATCTGCCGAGATCGACGCGGCTCCATCGCTGTCCGTCGAAGCGAAAGAGGCCGGCCAGCGTGGCGGCCCACACGGCGCCGCCACGATCCTCGTACAGCGACACGACGAGCGTGTTGGGGAGACCGCTCGCGGCGCCGTACAGCGTCATCTGGCCGTCGCGGATGCGGGCCACGGGCGTGGTGCCGGTCAGCCCGACGAACAGGCTGTGATCGCGTGCCGCGAGCAGGGACCACACCGTGCCTGACGGCAGCGGCGCACCCGCCCACGGAACGAACCGGACGCCGTCGAACCGCACCAGGCCGGTTTCGAGTCCGAGCCAGAGATAACCGTCGAAACCCTGAGCGATGGCGCGAACGCGCCCGGCGGGCAGACCCTCTTTCTCCGTCCACGTCGTCACCGCGTAGTCGGCAAGCGTGGCGCCTTGCGTCTCGGCGCCAAGCGGCGAGACCGGTGCCAGCGCGCAGACCAGCGCGGCGATTGCGAAAGCTCGTGTCGTTGTCACTATCGGGGCGGCCAAGGATTCTGAATCGCGCTCGGCCGGGAGTCAATCATGGCCGCGGGAAGCTCAACAAGCGGCAGAGAAGCGAACATTCCTGCATACCCAAACCGAGGTATCAGGCGGCCGTCCAGCGCTTTGCCTCCGGACGGCAGTCCTACAATGGCGCGGCTCTTTCGTCCGTCCGGGAGGACTCTTCTGAGACACATATCCGGCAGATTTTCGCCTGCCGCAACTTCGCCTCCTACACGAATCCGATCAGCGGCCGCGTGCCGCCGCCAGTAACCTCTGCCATGGTGAGCGTGACCCGTATTCTGTTCGCGGCGTCTGCCCTAGCGGCCCTGACCGTGGCGGCGGTCCACGCCGGCCAAAGCACGCAAAGCGCGATCAACCATCAGCCTTTCGCGGTGAAGCCGATGCCGGCCGCAGGAACCTACCTGCCGCCTCGCACGCCGGACGGACAGCCCGACATCCAGGGGCTGTGGGTGAACTTCGACGAGACCCCGTTCGAGGCCAGCGGTCCCGGCCGCCGGTTGACGGACGTGAATCCGCCGGAACACTGGGCCGATCACGGCAGCCCCGTGAGCGCGGGGCGCCGCTCGATGGTGGTCGATCCGCCCGACGGGCTCGTGCCGATCCTCCCCGCCGCACTGGAACTGCGCGACTACAACTTCGCGCGTGTGAACGATCACTGGAGGCACGAAACGCCCTGGGTGCGATGCATCACGCGCGGCGTCCCCGGCGGGATGTTCCCGGCGCAGTACAACAACGGATACTCGATCCACCAGTCGCCCGGCTACGTCGTGATCGTCTACGAGATGGTTCACGACGCTCGCGTGATCCCGCTCGACGGCCGGCCGCATGTCGGCAAGGGCCTCAAGCAGTGGAACGGCGACCCGCGCGGCCGCTGGGAGGGGAACACGCTCGTGATCGAGACGACCAACTACAACGGCAAGGCGATGATCGGGACGAGCGCGGCGACGGGGCGGGCGCGCGGCGTCGCCACCAGCGAAGAGATGCACATCGTCGAGCGCATCACGCCGCTCGACAAGGACACGCTGAAGTACGAGGTCACGATCACGGACCCGAAGAACTTCGCCAGTTCGTGGTCGGTGATGATGCCGCTCAACCGCGACGACGGCTATCTGATGCTCGAATACGGCTGCCACGAAGGTAACTACGCCATCCCCAACGAGCTCAAGGCCGGCCGCGCGGCCGAGGCCGCCGCGAAGAAAT
>Ga0173480_10000913_pt1 | contig 10556 bp, 9 predicted proteins | sample NitcycUS209509C1_FD_122622 | JGI IMG/M metagenome (GOLD analysis project Ga0173480, IMG submission 122622) | Soil microbial communities from Arlington Agricultural Research Station in Wisconsin, USA - Nitrogen cycling UWRJ-S209-509C-1 (version... | ecosystem: Environmental > Terrestrial > Soil >... | reverse complement strand
CGGCATCCGGCCAGCAGTATAGCCCAGGCCGGGGGCTTCGTCTCACCCCTCATGCTTGCAGGCGAGAGAGCACCAGCGACGCGTTCGTTCCACCGAAACCGAAGGAGTTTTTGACCGCGGCGTTGACGCGGCCCTCGCGGGCGCCCCCCGTGACGATTGGGAGGTCGCACGCCGGATCGCGCTCGTCGAGGTTGATCGTGGGAGGGATGAGCGAGCGCGCCAGCGTGAGCGCGAGCGCGGCCGTCTCGATGCCGCCGGCCGCGCCGAGGGTATGGCCGAGCATCGACTTCGGCGCCGTGACGAGGAGCTTGTCGGTGTGCGCGCCGAAGACGCGCCGGATCGCTCGCGCCTCGCCCTCGTCGCCCATCGGGGTCGAGGTGGCGTGCGCGTTCACGTGGTCGATGTCACTTGGAGTGAGGCCCGCCGACGCCAGGGCGCGCTCGATCGCGACGACGACGCCCTCGCCCTCCGGATGCGGCGCCGTGATGTGGTGGGCGTCCGCGCTCGAGCCGTAGCCCGCGACCTCGGCGTAGATGCGCGCTCCGCGGGCTCGCGCGTGGTCGAGCTCCTCGAGGATGACGATGCCCGCCCCTTCGCTGATGACGAAGCCGTCGCGTCCCGTGGCGAAGGGGCGGCTCGCGCGCTCCGGCTCCTCGTTGCGGGTCGAGAGCGCGCGCATCGCGCAGAAGCCCGAGACGCAGAGCTCGGTGAGGACCGCTTCCACGCCGCCCGTGATCGCCACGTCGATGACGCCGCGCCGGATGAGCTCGAGGCTCTCGCCGATGGCGTGCGCGCCGGAAGCGCAGGCCGAGGTGAGCGTGAAGTTCGGGCCGCGGGCGCCGTAGCGGATCGCGAGCATGCCGGGCGCCGTGTTGGCGAGCATCATCGGCACCATGAACGGGTTCATCTTGTCCGGGCCCTTGTCGAGCAAGAGCCGATGGTGATGCTCGAGGCTCGCGAGGCCGCCGAGCGCGACGCCGAGCAGCACGCCGGCACGCGCGGCCTTCGCCGGGTCGATCGTGAGGCCCGCGTCGGCCACCGCCTCGTCAGCGGCGGCGAGCGCGAATTGTGTGTAGCGATCGGTACGGCGGGCGCTCGGCTTGTCGAGCGTGAGGAGCGGGTCGAAGCCGGGCACTTCGCCTCCGAATCGGCTCTTCAGGCGGCTCGCGTCGAACTGCGTGAAGGGGCCAATTCCACTTCTGCCCTGAACCAGGCCGGACCAGCTCGCCTCGCGGCCCACGCCGAGCGGCGTGAGCAGGCCGATGCCCGTGATGACTGCGCGTTTGCTCATCGTTTTGCTTTCTTCCTTCGAGGCCGCTCCGAACGCTCGGGCTCGAGCAGCCGCTCTGCGCTCGCGCGACAGGCGCGGAGCATCTCGTTCGACAATTCCTGGTCGACCACGACGCGGGAGAGCAAGAGGCCCCCGACACACAGCGCCACGGCTCCGAGCACCTGCTCGCGCGGGGGCGCCGACTCCGAACGGCAGCGCTCCGCGATCAGCTCGAACAACCCGGCGAGGTGCGCCTGCACGTGCCGCCGCGCCACGACGCCCGAGCGCGCGACATCGCCCGACAACGTGGGGAGCGTGCAGCCGGACTCACGATCGTCGCGGTGCTCCTCGCTCAGGTAGCGCCGCACGAACGCGCGTGACCACGCTCGGCCACGGAGCGCGTCGAACGGCACGATCCAGCGGTGACGCGCCTTCTCCCCTGCCGTGGCGACGGCGGCCGCGACGAGCGCGTCCTTCGAGCGAAAATGGGCGTAGAACCCGCCCGCCGTGAGGCCCGCGGCCGCCATCACCGCGTCCACGCCGGTCGCATCCAGGCCGTGCCGCCGGAACAGGTCGGCAGCGGCGCTCAGGATGCGCTCGCGGCTCTGCTGCTTGCGGGATGCGGGGTAGCGCACGCGGGCTTAGTATGACGATCGTCATTCAATGTAAAGCGCGAGAGTCCGCCGTGCGAACGCCGTTTCGCTGCGAACGCGGCCTCGCGCCGCGATGACCGCGCTATTCCGCCGCGACGGCCGGCGCCGACCCGATGCCGCACGCCTCGGCGAGCAGCTCCGCGATGTCGAGCGTCTTGATCTCTTCTTCTTTCGACTGCGCCTTCACGCCGTCGGTCAGCATCGTCATGCAGAAGGGGCAGGCGCTCGCGAGCGTCTTCGCGCCCGTGTCGATGAGCTGCAGCGTGCGCTTCACGTTCACGCGGTCCTTGTTCTGCTCTTCCATCCACATCTGCGCGCCACCGGCGCCGCAGCAGAGCCCGCGCTTCTTGTTGAAATGCTCGACCTCGACGAGCTCGACGCCGGGGATCGCCGAGAGGACGGCGCGCGGTGACTCGTAGCCGTCGTTGTAACGGCCGAGATAGCAGGAGTCGTGGTACGCGATCTTGCCGCGCGCGCTCTGCGTCGGCACGAGCTTCTTCTCGGCCACGAGCCCGAGCAAGAAGTCCGTGTGGTGAATCACCTCGAGGTTCGCGCCGAAATCCGGGTACTCGTTCTTGAGCGTGTTGAAGCAGTGCGGGCAGGTCGTGATCACGCGTCGCGCGCCGCCTTTATCCTTGTAGCCGTTCAGCGTTGCGGCGTTCGTCTCGGCCAGCATGCTGAACAGGTACTCGTTGCCCGCCCGGCGCGCCGGGTCGCCCGTGCACGTCTCCTCGTCGGCGAGGATCGCGAAGTCCACACCCGCTTTGGTCAGAAGCTGCGCCGTCGCGCGTGCGATCTTCTTGGCGCGGTCGTCGTAGCTCGCGGCACAGCCAACCCAGAACAGCACCTCCGCATCGGGCTTCTGGGCCATCACCTTCACGTCGAGGCCCTCCGTCCAGGCCGCGCGATCGACGCGCGCGAGGTTCCACGGATTGCCGTTCGTCTCCATGCCCTCGAACGGCTTGCCGAGCTCGGCCGGGAATTCGCCGCGGATCGTCACCAGATTGCGGCGCATCTGCACGATCTTGTCGACGTAGGTGATGTTCACGGGGCACTGCTCTTCGCAGGCGCGACAGGTGGTGCAGGCCCACAGCACCTCCGGCTTGATGAGCTCGGGGACGAGGTCCTTCGGCCCCTCTTTCTTGCCGTAGAGGCGGTCGCGCAGATCGAGCGTGAGTTGCTTCGGTGAGAGCAGCTTGCCGGTGATGAACGCCGGGCAGTTGTCCGAGCAGCGCCCGCACTCGGTGCAGGTGTAGAAATCGAGGTAGTCCTTCCAGGGGAAGTGCTCGAGCCGCGCGTAGCCGATGCGCGCAGCGCCGTGATCCTCGCCCTCGGTCGCCTTCTCGACGAGGCTCATCAAGCCTTCGGTGCTCTGCGCGAGCGGACGCAAGCGGCCGCGCGGCGTGAGGTCGCCGAAGAAGACGTTCGGCACCGCCGTGATGATGTGGAAGTGCTTCGTGTACGGCAGGATGTTGAGGAACACGAGCACGAGCGTCGAGTGCGTCCAGAAGCCCGCCTTCGCGAGCGGGACGAGCGTCTCGCTGCCGAGGCCGCCGAGCAGCGTCGCGAACAGCATGCCGCCCGGCTCCGGAAACAGCTCGAGCGCGAACTCGCTGCGCGGCGGTCCGAGCGGAGCCGTGAGCTCGCGCACGGCATCGCAGTACGACGCCGTTCCGCACTCCGCCGCGGCACGCGCGTGGAGGAGCAGCGTCGCGCCGTCGTAGGTCAGATCGGCGAGCATCATCGTCGCGATGATGCCGAGGATCACGAGCCCTTCGCCGCTCAGCGTCATGCGCTTCTCGCGGCGCACGACGCGCAGGTAGACGAACACGAGCGCGCCCGCGATCACGAGCAGGCCGAAAATGTCCTTCAACCAGCCGTAAAGCTCGCCGAGCGGCAGCCCGAGCACCGGCTCCGGACCGAGCACGAAGAGGTTCCACGTCGGGTCGAAGCCGCGCCCCCAAAGCACGAGCGTGCGCAGGAGCAGCACGACGAAGCCCGTGAAAATCAGGTAATGCGCGACACCCGCGAGCGGGTAGTTCGGCATCTTCGATTGCACGAGCGCGTAGCGCACGACGACGCGCAGCCGTTCACCGAGGCGATCGAAGCGTGGCTCCCACGTCGTGTTGCCGGTGCGGAGCAACGCCAGGCGTCGCGACGCGCTCACGGCGAAGGCTCCCCACAACCCGAGGAGGAGCACGGCCATCAAGAACGGGCTCATCGCCCGAACAGTAGCCAGATCACGAGCAGAATGACACTCGCGCCGAGCACGAGCGCGAGAACCAGCGAGCGAGACGGCACCCAAGCGGGCGGCACGCTCGGAATGCGCCGCGCGGGCGCTTGTGCCCCACGCAGCGCGAGCGACACGCTGGCGTCGGCTTCCGCGCTCGGCTCCACCCGCAAGAGCAGGTGCCCGCGCGGCAGCCCCGAACCTTCGGGCGCGAGCCCGCCGCGCTCCGGCAGGCGGATCACGAAGGTCTCGTCGGCCTTCGCCCGCGGTAGGGCGACCTCGAGCACGTCGGCGGGGGCGCCTCGCTCGCGCAGCGTGACGCCCCCCGAACGCTCGCAAGTGTCGCAGCCCCCGCCCTCACAGGCCGCACACACGAGGTGCCGCGGCAGGTCGAGCTCGACGAGCGCGCCCTGCTTCAGCCAGGCTCGGGGCACCCGGATGCGATGGGTGGCATCCGGTCCACGCGGACCGCCGAGGTCGCTGGCTACGACGCGACCGAGGACTTCGGCCATACTTTCATGCTAAACGGAACGCCCCCGGGGAGCCAGCGCTTGAATCCTATCGAACTCATCACCCACCTCGACAAGCACATCCAGACCTGGGCGCACGACCTCGGTGTGTGGGTGTACGTCATCCTTTTCGGCATCGTTTTCGCGGAAACGGGCCTCGTCATCGCGCCCATCCTGCCCGGTGATTCGCTGCTCTTCACGGTCGGTGTCGTCGCGGCGCTCGAAGGGACGATCGACGTCTACGCGATTATTCCACTATTGATTATCGCCGCCGTGCTCGGCGACGCCGTGAACTACTCGATCGGCAAGAAGCTCGGGGCCGCCGTGTTCACGAGCGAGCGCTCGATCTTCTTCAACAAGAAGCACCTCTATCGCACGCAGGATTTCTACGAGCGCTACGGCGGCAAGACGATCATCATCGCGCGCTTCATTCCGATCATTCGCACGTTCGCGCCGTTCGTCGCCGGCGTCGGCAACATGCGCTACTCGCGCTTCTTCGCGTTCAACCTGATCGGCGCGGTCGCGTGGGTCCCGACGCTCGTCTTCGTGGGCTACAAGTTCGCGCACCAGGAGTGGGTGCAGAAGCGCTTCCACGTCGTGATCTTCGCGATCATCTTCATCAGTATCCTGCCCGCGATCATCGAGATCACGCGCGAATACCTGAAATCGAAGAAGAAGACGCCGGCGACGTGAGCCTCGGAGCGCTCGCTCATGGCGAGCGAGCGCTTCTCACGACGACCGAGCTCTGCGAGCGACTGCGTCCGAGCGACGAGCCGCGGCTCAGGCCGGCTTCTCGTCGGCGGGCTTGGCGGGAGGCTTCTCTTCGGACGGCTTCTCGGCCGCGAGCTGCTTGGCCTCTTCGGCCTTCTTCGCGTCCTCGATCTCGTCCTCGCTCAGGCCCTTCTTGAAGGCACGAATGCCTTCGCCGAGGCCCTTACCGGCACCGGCCAAACGCGTGGGGCCGAAAACCAGAAGCAGAACGACGATGACGAGTAACCAGTGTATCGGGCTGAGCGATCCCATGAGCGGCCTCCTGGCCGAGACCCTCATAGCATAGCACCGAACCCGTGCGCATCCCGTCAGCGCCCGCAGCTACAGCGGCATCTCGTTGGTGGGCTCTACAGCCCGAGTGTCGTCTGCCAATCCGACTCGACGCGCGGCAGCTGGAAGGTGCGTGAATACGCCCGGGAGCCCACGCGCGCCCAGAGCCTAACGTCGATGGGAGGCTCCGAATTCCCGAGCGAAACGAGCACCACGCGCACGGCGTACTTGCCCGCCGCGGGCTCGCCCTCCTCCTGATAAACCGTCTCGAGATTCTTGCCGCGACACTCGCCGTCTCGACCCGGGCAGTCGCGCTCCTTCACGAGACCGCTCTCCGTCGGTCGCCCCACTTCCACGAGCTCGTCGTTCGGATCGATGACGCGGAGATCGACGTCTGCGCTCGGCTCGTCCCACGCGATGAGAAACTGGACCGCGCCCGACGTGAGACCGCAGCCTTCTTCGGCGAGTCCGTTCCCGTTGTCGTCGAGCGCGTTGCCGCAGACCTCGGGGCCCGTCGGAACGCTGGCCCGCTCGGTCGTGCTCGCGTCGGTGGGCGCTTGCGGAGACGGGCCCGCCGCCGTGCAGCCTATCGCCAGAAGCGACAGCCACGCGGCGCGGGCGCCGGCCCCGGCGCGCGTCACTTCTTGTCCGGAACCGCGATGCCCGTGACGAGCTTCGGATTCATGAGCTCGAAGTAGGCCTGCCGCGCCGCTTCGCCCGCCGCGCCCGGCTCGTTGCGGAGCGCGAGCAGCACGCCCTGCTCCTTCATGAACTTGAGCGTGCGGAGCGCGCCCGCGCGCTTGGCTTCGTCCGCGCCCTTGGCCATCTGGTAGAGGCGGCTGCGCAGCACGACGCGCGTGAACGAGTGCGGCCCGTTGTCGTAGAGGAGGTTGTCGAACTGGCTCGTCAGGAGCACCCGCGCCCACTCCTGGGGCGTCTGGTTGATCGTGACGTGGCTCATCGCCTCCGCGTTCTCGACGTACTTGAAGAGCAAGCCGGCTTCGAGATCGTCCGTCGACCAGTAGCCGAAGCTCTTGTACCAAAGGTCACTGAGCTCATCGAGCGCGGGCTTGGCGACGTTCGCGGGCTTCCGACCGAAGAGCGCGACGGCGCGTGCCGCCGTGTCGGGCGAGCCGCCGAGGATCAGCGCGAGCGCCGCGTCGTTCATCAGCACCTCGTTGTCCATCATCTCGAAGAGCTTCGCCTCGATCGCCTGATCGAAGCCGCTCTTGGCCATGGCGCGCGCGACCTGGTGCCGCGTCTCCGTCGCCGCCTCGGGCGTGAAGAGCGAGATGAGCGCGCCCGCGGTACCCGGGATCGGGCGCTGAATCAGCGTCTCGAGGAAGCAAGCGCGGCGGACCTCGTCCGGCTTCTCGTTGCCCGAGTACTGCTGGATCTTCTTCGCGACCTCGAGGAAGTCGTCCTTCTCGGCGACCCAAGCGAGCGCGGCACAGGCTTGCGCGCGGCTCTGCTCGTTCTCCTTCGGGTTCTCGATGTATTTCAACATCGGCTTGAAGGCCTTGTTGTCGCGCCACTCCGAGAAGCCGTCGGCGGCGCCGACACCGAGCGCGCGGAACGTCATGCCGAGGATGGCGAGACCACCGGCGTAGAGGCCGTCCATGGTCACGTCGTATTCCTTGGAGTTCGCCTTGATCGCCTTCTCCAGGGACTTCCAGGAGCGCTCGTCCTTGAGCCAGCCGACGTAGCGGAGCGCGCTCTGCGCGATGACCCACTCCTCCGGCATCGGCGGCTGCTGCCCTTCCTTCGGCATCGGAACGTTCGGCTCCGCCCACTTGCGGAAGGCCTCGATGTCCTTGGTCGAGCCCATCGCGGCCAGGGCGCGCAGGCCGTTCGCGTGCGGCGACGGCATCTCGTGGATCCAGAAGATCACGGCGTCTTCGGCCTGCTCCTGGATCAGCGGCAGCTTGTCGGGATGCAGGATCGAGAGATCCGCGATCATGCGGGCCGCCTGCACGCGCTCGTCGTCGCTGCGCTTGAGCCCCATTTCCCAGTCGTTCTGGTCGGAATAGATCTTCAGCGGATCCATGCGCAGGCGCTTGGCGAGCGTCGGCACCGCGCGAATGTCACCGATGGCCGCGAGCGCGAGCGCCGCGTGCGTCTGCAGGTGAATGTGGGGATTGGTCTGGATGTACTTGTAAAGCGAGTCGGCGCCGCTCGGATCGTTCAGGCCCTGGCCGGCCTTCATCGCGTCCGTGGCGTCGAACACGTAGATCATGTTGAGGAGCTGCTTCCTAAAGTACCAAGCAGCCTTGCCGGGCTGACGGTTGTCGTCCGGGGGGTCCTCGGTCGGGGCCGCGTCGAGCGCGACCACGAGACCCTCGGTACCGATGCCGTCGCGAAGCGCCTCGAAGTACTTGGTGCGGCTCTCCTTATCGACGCCGCGCAGTGCGGAGACGAGCGGCTCGCGCGCGCGAGCGTCGCCGATCTTGCCGAGACCGGGCGCGGCCTGGCGCTGCACCTCGGGATCCGGATCCTTGACGAGCTTGATCAGCGTGTCGGTGTACTTGGCCTCGGCGTGGTTCGAGAGCACCGTCGCGACGAGCTGGCGCACGGCCGGGCTCTTGTCGTCGGCCATCGTCGCCATCTTGTCGACGCCGATCAGGTTCACGATCTTGTCGGGATTGAACGCCATGCCGCCACCGAGGCGCTGCACCTTCGCGAGGTGACCGAGCCGATACAGGTTCAGGACCTCGTCGAGCGCGCGCGTGTCGCCGAGCACCACGGAAGCCCACGCGATCTGCGGCTTGGCGCCGGCGCCCGCCGTCTTCAGCGCCGCGAGCAGGCTGTCCTTCGCGCCCTCGCCCATCGGACGCCCGTACTCGGCAAGCGCGAGCGCGGCCATGCCCTGCACGCCGTCCGACGGATAGCTGAGCGCCGCCGCGGCGAGCGGCACGCCTTGCGGATCCTTCGCCCACGCGAGCTGCTTGAGCGCTTCGGCGCGCACCTCGTCGCTGCTCTCCTTCGCGGCCCATTCACGCCAGAGCGGGATCTGCTCGGCCTTCGGCTTCACGAAGATGTCGCGCTTGACGGCTTCGCCCTGCTCGACCGTGAGTCGCTCGGCATCCTTCTTCATGCCGAAGACGAGGAAGCCCGCGGCGCCGAGCACCATGACGATGCCGACGACGATGACCGCAGGATTGAAACGACCCTTCTTGAAGTCGTCGCCACCACCGCCGTAGCCGCCACCGCCGTAGCCACCACCCGCCGGGATACCCGGGCTCGGTGCTCCGGGAACGTCGCCATCGGGCGGCCATTTGGCCAGGTCGACCTGCGGGATCACCGCAGAGGGAGGAGGAGTAGGAGCCGGCGTTTGGGGCAGGTTGGTTTCGAGCATGGCGGCGCTTGCGGGCGACAGTAACCCAGCCTCAGAGTCGATGGGAGACATGGAATGCTCCCACTGGAACGAGCGCCACTCGGGCGCTCGGCTCCGTCAGAGGCGGAAGTTTCCGCGAAATCCGGCCAAATCGGCTAGCGGCGTCGGCCAGACAGCCGAGCGCCCCGCGCTCGTGACTCGTAGTAACTCCCCTCTCGTGCCGCGCGCGCTGAGTCCGCTCGCCGTAGCCGTCGGCGTCACGGCAGTCGTCACGGCCCTCTCGTATGGCCTGCCCGACGCGTACCAGGCGACGGGCGTCGGTCTCGCCTTCCTGCTCGCGACGTACTTCCTCGTGCTCCGGCACGACAGCGCGACCGTCCACCGCCATGGCCTCGCGCTCGGCGGCCTCTTCGATTCGGAGCCGCTCGCCCCGGCGCGGCTCGCGAGCGAAGGAGCACGGGCGCTTGCTTGGGCGCTCGGTGTAGCGCTCGTCGTGCTGCCGCCGTTTTGGATCGGCTGGGTCCATTTCTGGAAGCCGGCGTCGAGCTTCAGACCGGCGGGCCTCGCGACGCTCGCGGACGACGCGCTCGGGCAGTGGCTCGTGATCGCGCTGCCGGAGGAAGCGTTCTATCGCGGCTACCTGCAGTCGGCGCTCGACGAGGTATGGCGCCCGCGGCTCCGCGTGCTCGGCGCCGAGCTCGGTCCGTCGCTGCTCGTCACGAGCGCGCTTTTCGCGCTCGGCCACCTCGCGACGGAGCTCGATGCGAACCGGCTCGCCGTGTTCTTCCCCGCGCTGCTCTTCGGTTGGTTGCGCGCACGCACGGGCGGCGTCGGCGCGAGCATCGCGCTGCACGCACTCTGTAACCTCTTTGCTTCGTACTTGGCGCGGAGCTACGGTCTCGGATGATGCTGTCGCCGCTGCTGGACGCGATCATCGATCGCGCGCTCGCCGAGGATCTGGGCTCGGGTGACGTGACGAGTGAAGCGCTGGTCCCCGAAGACAAGCGAGCCGTGGCGCGGGCCGTTGCGAAGCAGCCCCTCGTCGCGGCCGGCGCCGACGCGTTCGCGCGCGTGTTCTACCGGGTGGATCCAGGCGTGCGCGTCGAAAGCCTGGTGGCCGAGGGAACGAGCGTCGCCGCGGGCACGGCGCTCTGGGTCGTCGAGGGGCGCGCCCGAGCCCTCCTCGCCGCCGAGCGCACGGCGCTGAACTTCGCCCAGCGCTTGTGCGGCATCGCGACGCTCACCGCGCGCTTCGTCGCGGCGGTGCCGAACGGCAGCAAGCTCCGCATCATCGACACCCGCAAGACGACGCCGGGCCTCCGCGCCCTCGAGCGCGCGGCCGTGCGCGCGGGCGGCGGCCACAACCACCGCGAAAACCTCGGCACCGCCGTCCTCATCAAGGACAACCACGTCGCGCTCGCGGGCGGAGTCGGCGCCGCCGTCGCGAAGGCGCGCGCGTGCGCCGTGCACCTCACGCGGGTGGAGGTCGAGGTCGACACGCTCGAGCAACTCGACGAGG
>Ga0173480_10000912_pt1 | contig 10568 bp, 8 predicted proteins | sample NitcycUS209509C1_FD_122622 | JGI IMG/M metagenome (GOLD analysis project Ga0173480, IMG submission 122622) | Soil microbial communities from Arlington Agricultural Research Station in Wisconsin, USA - Nitrogen cycling UWRJ-S209-509C-1 (version... | ecosystem: Environmental > Terrestrial > Soil >... | reverse complement strand
CACCCGCGGCGTATCGGTGACGTCGGTGGGAATGGCGTTTCGCGCCGCCAGCGCGTCCACCACACCCCAACCATAGGTGCGATTCGGATTGGCGGAATTGGTGGCGGTGTTGCGCAGCGCATTCATGAGCATGACGTTGCTCGCGTTGGGACGGGCCTGCAGCACCAGCGCGGCGGCGCCGGCCGCCAACGGGGTCGAGAGCGATGTGCCGCTGGTCTCGGTGTAGAAGGAGCTGTTGGGATCGACGGTGTACACACTCGAGCCCATGGCCATCACGTCGGGCTTGATGCGATTGTCGGTGGTGTTGCCCACCGAGCTGAAGCTGGAGCGGGTGCCCTGATTGTCGGTGGCGCCCACTGTGAGCACCATGTCACCGTCGGCGGGAGCACCGAGCGTGTTCTGCGGCTCGGAGACAAAACCGGCATTGCCGGCTGCGTTGCAGATCAGGATGCCGCGGCTGGCCGCAATGTCGGCACCGATCGTAATGATGGCGGTGTCGCCGTCCATGTTCTGCCAGGTATACCCGGTCTCACCGTTGGTGAAACCGCCGAGGTACGTGAGCGAGCTGGTAATGATGTCGGCGCCGTGGTTGTCGGCCCACTCCGCCGCCGCCACCCATGCATCCTCTTCGACATGGCGCTCCCACTCCGTGTTCTCGGTTTTCGCGAGCAGATATGTCGCGCCGAACGCGGGGCCGATCAGCTCGCCGGGCTTGAAACCGGCAATGGCACCGAGCACCAGGGTTCCGTGGAACCCGCTTCCCATCTGTCCCGGCTCATCAGATACGACCCCGTCGTTGTTCACAAAGTCCCACTTCGCCGCCACGTTGAGGCTTGCGAAGGCTTCGTGACCGGGTTTGTTGAACCCGGTGTCGAACACCGCGATCACAACGCCTTCTCCGTGAAACCCGAGATCGTGCATGGCCGGCACGTCGATAAGCAGATTCTGGAAGAACGACGGACCGTAATCGTAGCTGAGATTTTCCGTTTGGGGCGCGCGCATGGGCTCGCGCGACGGAGCCTCGGGCTCCGGCTCGGACGAGCGCAGCGTGCGCACGATGTCGAGGCGCGACACCGCGCGCAGCGCGGTCATGTTCGCAATCTGCTCCGGCGTCGCATCAACCGACACCGCATTCAACCACCGCGATACGTGGCGAAGATGAACACCGGTCGCTCGCACGGCTTCGATTGCGGCCGCATCGACGGCAATATCGTACGCATCGACAAGATGACCTGCGCCGAGGTTGCGCTCGCGACGAGCGCGTGCATGCGGCGTGAGCGCGGTCTCCGCCGCGCGAAGCGCTTCGGGTGTCACGGACTTGTCTTCCAGGAATACCCAGGTTGGGATCGTCGCGCTCGTAGGAGCCGTGAGGAGCGCGTTGTTGAGTTGCGGCGACTTCGTCGCGGCGGACACTCGCCACGGCAACATGGTCAATAAGAGCAACGCTGCGATGATTGTGGCTCGTGTCATGTCACATGCTCCCCGTCCACTGGTCGCCGTCGGAATCGCCGAGGCACATGTGCCAGCGCTCGAGATCCTTGACCCATTCGGCGGGCATGACGTCTTTCCAGTTTGCGATCACCCACGCGTTGCGCGAGCCGCCGGCAACGAATCCAAGTTTCTGGAGCGCGTTCACCGCAAACTCCTGGGTCGAGATGGCGGCCACAGCGTCGATGCCCGAATCGGACACATCGATCAACACACGCGACAGAAGCTCTTCGAGCGTGCGCGTATCGCCGCGCGCCACCAGAAAATCGGCGATCACCGCGCGCTGTTCGGCGAAGCCGGCCGGCGCCGGGCGCCAGATCATGTAGCCCAGAGGCTTGCCGTCCTTCGTGGCGATGATGACGCGATAGTCGAGCACCGGATGCTCCGCGTACTTCCAATTAACGTAGGCCGCATCGCGCACGCGAGTGACATCGTAGGTCCGGGCCAGCTCGAGCCAGGCCGCATCGAGGGCCGGGTCCATGCGCTTCACGTTGGAAAGCTTGCTGTGCGCGGTCTCGAGTGTCTTCCTGGCGCGCGCCAGCGCCTGTATGCGCTTGACGCTGAGGCCGGCGCGACCCACCGCCGCCTTGATGGGCGAAAAGCCGCGGCGTGAGGTGAACGACGCCGGATCGAGCACGGCGGTGTACGTGACCAGCTCGGCCACATCGTCGAAACCCATCGATTGATGAATCTTCCAGCACGCACCCGTCATCCACATGCCGCCCGGGTAGAAATCGCCGAGCTCGCGCGCATATCCGACGATCACTTTGCCCAGCCCGCCGCCGCGATATTCCGGGTCGACAAGGAGGTCGTGCGTGTAGCGCGATGCGATGCGTTTCCCGCCCACCAGAAAGTCGACGGGCATGTGACCGAGAGTCCCGGCCACGATGTCGCCGTCCATCAGCACGTGGCGCAGCGGCGCGCGTTCGCGGCCCGGCATGCGCTCGTGGTAGGTGTCGATGACGCGCTGGCGACGCGCGCACACGTCGGCACCCAGCACTTTTTCGGTGAAGCGCTTGAGCGCGGGCTCGTGGCGCTCGCGATCGTATGCGACGACTGGGAGTGTCTTGACGTTCATGTTGGAAGCACCGCGCTCCGCGCTGTGGACGCGCTGCGCGCGTCGGTTCGCGCGCCGGGACGATTCAGCAACGCACGCAGCGCGCCCGGGAGGCCGCTCAGCTCGGTGGCGAATTCAGCGACGGTGACGCGGTTATGAGTCAGAGTGCAGCGTGGAATTTCGAAGCGATCGTCGGCACGCGACATGCGCCGCTTGATGGTGGTGAATGCGCAGCGATAGCCGGCCTCGATGACGCGCGCCCGCGTACCGTCATCGAAATCCCCGGGACTGCCATTGGGGTAGGCGAACTGGTCACAGGCGTAGCCTGTGACCCCTTCGATCAAACTCTTTGATTCTGTGAGCTCCCTCGACTGTTCTGCCGCCGTCAGCCGGGCTAATATCGGATGACTGCACGTGTGTGCGCCGACGGTCATGCCAATGTTGCGCAACAGGCGCATCTCGTCGGGATCAATGGGCCGGAATCCTTCCCACGCGGAAAGGAGCTGCGATTCGTCGACGTGCAGGCGTTCAATGATTCCACCCAGAAGAACCAGTCGTTCTTCCTGTGAAACGGACTTGCACAGGGCGTTCAATTCAGTATTGGTGCGAAGTTTTGCATCGCGCGTCGTGAGATCAAAGGAATGGTTTGCATCCCGCACTTCGATCTCCAGACGCGCTTCGCGCGTGGTCGCGATAGCGCTTACCAGTCGATCCGGCCACAGCATCTGCTTTTTGAACACGAAATCGGTGGTGACGAACAGCGTGGACGGAATGCCGAGACGCTTGAGCACCGGACCGGCTTCGGTCAGCACATTGCGAAACCCGTCGTCGAAGGTGACACAGACGGCGCGCTCCAGCGGGCCGTCCTTTCCTTCCAGCCAGTCAACCACCCGCGCGAGCGGAACCGGGTTGTAATACCGCGCGACATGCTGCATCAACCGCTCGAAGAGCGGCCGGTACAGGTGAAGGCCTTCGTCGTTACAGATGGTGTCGGAGGTGTCCGAGGTGACGCCGTGAAACGTGAGGACGACCGGCCGGTTCCGCTGCAGGGCAGCGGAAATACGGTTTACACCGAGAATCTCGGTCATGGAGTACAAACTTTGCTTCACGCGGGTCTCCGCTACAGGGGCGGTGCGGGGCGGGAAACGGCCCTTATTTCCACAATTAGAACACACCGGGAAGGTGTGTTACAATATTGATTCTTATGGCAGTTAGCATTCCCCCGCGATGAAAGTCTGCGTCGTCTCTCTAAACCTCGCCGCCTACTTCGACACCACGCCGCGCTCCAAGTACGGTGGGGCCGAGGTGCAGGCCGCTTTCGTGGCGCGCGCGCTCAAAGACCAGGGCGTGGACGTCTCCCTGGTGGTGGCGGATCTGCCCGCGGACGTGCGCGTCCCCTATCCGGTCGAGAGCGCGTTTCGAAGCGGCGAAGGCCTTCCCGGCCTGCGCTTTTTTCATCCGCGCATGACCGGAATCAACGATGCGCTCGCGCGCGCCGACGCTGACATCTACTACCAGCGCAACGCCGGCATGCTGACCGGTCTGGTCGCCCATTTTGCGCGCAAGCACGGGCGCCGGTTCGTTTACGGCGCCGGCAGCGACACCGACTTTTCGTTTCGCGACGTGCTGATTGACGGGTTGCGCGACAAGACCATGTTCATGTACGGGCTGCGTCGCGCGAATGGCGTGGTGGTTCAGAACGACGCGCAGCTCGCGGTCGCGCAGCGCTCGTTGCGCACTCCGGTGGTGGCAATTTCCAATGGCGTGCTGCCGGTGGCGGATGCGCGCGCCGATGTCAGCGGGCCGATTCTGTGGGCGGGCGGCTTGCGGCCCGTGAAGCGCCCCGAGCTGTTTGTCGAGCTCGCACGGCGTTTTCCGAATCGGGAGTTTGTAATCGTTGGGGGCAGTACCACCACGGAAGTTGACCATGCGGCCGCAACCGAACGTGAAGCGCGCAGCGTGGCGAACATCCGTCTCACCGGATGGCTCCCCAATTCAGACGTGATTCGCGAGATTGCACGGGCGTCGGTGGTGGTGAACACGTCGGTGGTGGAAGGCTTCCCGAACGTGTACCTGGAAGCATGGAATCACGGCGTTCCCGTGGTTTCGTTCAACGATGTGAACGGCTTGCTCGCCAACGAGAAGCTGGGTGCGTTGTGCGCCGACCTGGATGACATGGAGAAGAAGTTACGGGCGTTGCTTGAAAACCCGGGTGAGATGAAGGCGGCAGGTGAACGCGCGCGGCGCGTGGTCAGTGAGCGGTTCTCTCCCGCGGTGCTGGGTCCACGGTATTTGAGCTTCTTTGATTCTCTGAGAAAGACAGCGCGCTGACGCGCGCTATTTCGCGCTTTTCAATAGATAATCCACAAAGCTCTCCGCGAAGGCCCGATGCCCGTCGGGTGTGAAATGATTGTGGTACATCTTCTGGCCCGCGTCCTCGCGCTTCACGAACAGCGGAGTCGGTTCCACCAGTGGAATGTGGCGCGTGGTGCAGTAGGCCTGGAGTCGCGTGGCCCAGGTGTCCTGCTCTGCGAACGGAATGCGCAGCACTTCCTCTCCACGCGGTACGTGCATGACGACGAACTGTCGTTCGTCGTGTTTCACCGCGCGGCTCCATTTGTCCATCACGCGCTCCTGCAGATCCCATCCCGTCGCCACCAGCTCCGGCGGCCACGCCGACGGCGCCATGGGCGCATATCCGACCGCGCCCGCCGCGCCGTTGCGATCCGCCTGCGTCACCGTGCGCTTGGCTCCGTATGACTTGAGCAGCTTGAGCCGGCCTTCGATGGTGCTCACCACGAGCGAGTTGGATTTGATGCGCTGCATGCCGCGGTGCCACCACGACGCCTTGTAGGCCTGCGCCCTGATTTCGGAATCGTCGATTGTGAATGAATCGCCTTCGGCGACCGGGTATGGGATCAGGCCGGGGCCCTTCAGCTGCTTGATCTGGTCCGCGGGATCATTTTCAACAAACACGTACACGACGTAATCCAGGTCGAGTTTCTCCATCCAGTTCGTACACTCGAGATAGGACTGCAGCGCGCCGCGTCCCGACATTCCGAAGGCGATGGTTTCGACGGCGTTGGTCGTCTTGCCATCGTGGGTCTTGAGGCGTTCCAGCTCGGTGGTGCGCAGATCGATGTCGTTCTCGATCAGCCGGAAGAAGGTGGCCTCGAGGGGAACCTGCAGCGCTTCCACGTACGAATCGCCGAAAAATCCGATGCGCAGCGTTCCGGGTGCTTTCGCCAGGTTGTGCTCGACATCGACGAACCCCCACGAATTCACGCTGCGGCGAATCAGTATCCCATCATCCCCGCGGAACGTGACCGTGCTGTTCGGATAGTATTTTCCACCCGTAACCGGATCGTAGTAATAATTATGAAAAATGATGCCGGGGATGGGAAACAGGCGCAGCGCGATTTCGGCGAGAATGAGCGCGATCACACCGGACACCACGAGCATGGCCGCGAAGAGTGCCAGGCGCTTGCCGCGCGGTGTCCTGGCGCGAAGCGCCTTTTCTTTCTTCAAAGCCGTGCTCATCGGGTGTGTCGTTTGAGTATAGCAGAGGCGCGGCCATGCTATAATAAAACACCCTCGGGCAGCCCTGAATCGCCAACGCGGGAGTTGTCACATGCTTCGCATTACGCGCGTTTTGATTGTATTTGTGCTCGTTGCGAGCGTCGGAGCCTGCGCGCGGGACGGCTCGTCCCCGACTTCCAGCGCATCACGCCGCGCGCTATCCGGCGGCCCCACATGGCAGTCGATGAACAGCGGGACCAGCGAGCTGCTCTGGAGTGTCTGGAGCGCCAAGGATGAAGTCATCGCGGTGGGCACCAGTGGTACCGCGGATCATCTGAGGAGTGCCTCGTGGGGAACGAAGCCCAGCGGCACCGACGGCAGCCTGTGCGATGTCTGGATGAACACCGACGGCAGCGCACTTGCGGTCGGGGTCGGCGGCATGATTCTGCGTTACAACGGAAGCTCGTGGAGTGCCATGAACAGCCACACGTCGAATGATCTGTTCGATGTGTTCGGCTTCCAGGATGGACGCGCGTTCGCGGTGGGAGCCGGCGGCACCGTGCTGGCGTTGAACGGGAGCACGTGGAGTGCTGTGGATGTAGGACCCGCGGTGAACTACTTCGGCGTGTGGGGCGCTTCGCCGGATTCGATTTACGCGGTCGGCGTGGGCGGCACGATTGTGCGCTCCGGCGGCGGCGACTGGACCTTCATGGACTCGCCCACGTCCAATAATATTTCCAGCGTATTCGGCTTCACCAGCCGCAACGTGTACGCCGTGGGCGATGGCGGAACCATTGCGCATTACGACGGGTCGTCGTGGGTCACGATGACGTCAGGCACGAGCGCCAATCTCTACGATGTGCACGGCCTCACGCCGTCCAACATCTGGACGGCCGGCGCGAACGGAACCATTCTGCACTACAACGGCTCGGCGTGGAGCGCCTCATCGAGCGGGACCGCGTTTGATCTGTACGGCGTCTTCACCCGGCGCGCTGACAGCGTGTACGCCGTCGGCGATGCAGGAACGATTCTGCACTACACGCCGTAGTGAACGCTATTGGCCGAAACAAAAAAGGCCCGCCGCTACACGCGACGGGCCTTTTCTTGATTTTCTCCACGGCTCAGCGAATCACTACCAACTTCCGTGTGATCAACTCGCCGTGCGCCGCGCGCATGCGAACGAAATAAACTCCCGCCGGAAACTGGGATGCGTTGAACAGCTCGGCTCCCGGTCCGGCGGCCGCCTGCGAAAGCGTGCGTGAGAGCACGCGACGACCTGCTACATCATAGATGCCGAGCTCGATCTTCCCCGCGTCACCCGCCACAAACTGCACCTGGAAGGCTCCCGTCGCCGGATTCGGATACACGCTCACGATGTCGGAACGAATCGCCAGCGGTCCCGCGCCGGTGCCAATCGGATCGCACGGCCCGTTCGGAATCGGATCCGCGCGCAGGATGGCCTTGTTGGGGTCCACTTCGACCGAGGTGGGCTGATTGGGCACGAAGAACACGAACGTCTGATCGCGCTGGTCGTTCAACACCGACTGGCTCACGTCGCCGCCGGCGGTATGAATGACGATCGGAACCGGCATCACGAACACATTCACGTTGGAAGTCGGCAGGGCCTGAATCTGGTGCAATGTCACCTGCACGCGCCAGTCGCCGTTGCCCGTCGGGACCCACTGGCTGCACTTAGTGTAGCTCGGATATCCGGTTCCGTTCTCGGCCCACTGCGAAAAGAACGTATCCCAGTCCGTTCCCGTAACCGTTTCCACCACGCGTTTGAAATCACTCGTGCGCGCGCAGTTGTACTGCAGCGCCGGATCCGTCGCATAGGACTTCATGATGTTCTTGAACACATTGTCGCCCACGATGCTGCGAATCATGTGCAGCACCATGCCGCCCTTGTTGTACACGCGCGACGAGGCGAACATGTTGGCGACGTCCGTTGTGTCCTGCAGCACGAGGGTGCCGGTTGCCGTCAGCGCGCCATTGTACGTGCTCGTGAACTGCGACTCGTACGCCCCGGGATAGAGGTTCGCGCGCTGCTGGAAATAGAGCAGTGCGCAATACGTCGCAAAACCTTCGTTGAGCCACAGGTGCTGCCACGTCTTGGTGGTCACCTTGTCGCCATACCACTGGTGGCCAAGCTCGTGGCTCACCAGTGAGATCGACGAGCCGCTGAGCGACGTCATGGTCTGATGTTCCATGCCGCCGCTGAACGTCGTCTCGGAATGCCCGTATTTCTCATTGGCGAATCCGTACGGCCCGAACCATTCCTCGTACACGCTGATCATGTCGCCTGCCTGGCCCCATCCGGTCGGAAGGGCGGAGCTGCCGTCGTTGTACATGAGGTTGTCGATGGGCATGGCCAGCGCACCGTAGAGCGCGGCCAGCGGCGCGGGACGGTTGTACGTGTACAGGCTGCGGTTGTAATCGCTGATCGACACCGACACCAGGTAATTGGAAATCGGATAGTGTGTCACCCAGTCGTAGATCTTGTTGAGACCGACCGTGGTTTCGCTCTTCAACAGCCCATTGGAACCCACGCGATTCGCGGCGGGTACCGTGCACTTCACGCGCACCGAGTCCGCCTTGTCAGACGGATGGTCCTTGCACGGCCACCATTCGCGCGCGCCATAGGGCTCCGACAAACTCCAGCAGTACGGCTTCCCGCTGCGCGTACCAAAAACGAAGTAACCGAACCCGCCCTGCTGCGGCACGCCGTGGTAGGTGATGTCGACTTTCACGGTACCACCCGGTGCGACCGGCGCAGGCAGGGGGATATTCAAGATGGCACCGGGATGCGAGTACGTCGTAATCGGCGTGCCGTTGGACAGCGCCACCGCATCCACGGTCATGGTGCTCTGGAGATCCAGTACGAGCGTCGACATGGTCGAGCCGACAACGGTCCCTTCCACGCGAACCACACCCGAGATCGAGTTGAGATTGGTCGGGAACGTCAGGTCCAGAAAGTAATAATGAATGTCGATGTTGGTGCTGGCCGCGGAAAGCTGCGGATGGTGCGGAGCTGCCGCGAGCGCCATCTTGGCCGTGGCGCACTCCGTGGCGCCGTCGCCGATCACGGCCGCCGGGGGCGTACCGACCGCGGCGGAAGCCGCGGTCCCGTCTCCGGAGCCTCCCCAGGCTCCGCTAACTCCCAGACAGACCAACAAGATGCCAACTGTAAGAATAAGCGCGTGATGCAGACGAAGCATGTGTCGGGCTCCCCGGTTAGGTTTCTCTCTCATTATAGTAGGAAGGGCGTCCGTACGGCAACGTTGGCGCGTTTGACAGTCTCGCGCGGCGTGTCGATAATTCGAAAGCTTCAACCAAACAGGTGTTCATCATGGCAAACACGGCAGTTTCCACGGCTCTCGCCGCAGCAGTTTTCGCGGGTGGTTGTTTCTGGTGTGTCGAGGCGGTCTTTGAAGAGCTCGACGGCGTGCAGGATGCGGTTTCCGGTTATGCCGGAGGCTCGCCTGAAACGGCCAATTACGAAGCTGTCTGCTCCGGCACCACCGGGCACGCGGAGTCGGTGAAGATTCTCTACGATCCAAAGAAGATCACCTTTCGCAAGCTGCTCGAGGTCCACTTCGCGACGCACGATCCGACGTCGCTCAACCGCCAGGGCAACGACGTGGGCACGCAGTATCGCAGCACCATCTTCTACGCCAACGAAGAGGAAAAGAAGATCGCGCAGGATTACATTGCCGAGCTGAACAACAAGCACGTCTACGACAAGCCCATTGTGACGACGCTCGAGCCGCTCAAGGCCTTCTACCCGGCAGAGACGTATCATCAGAACTACGTGTGCCAGAACCCCAACCAGGGTTACGTGCGCGCGGTCGCTCTGCCCAAGGTGGACAAGGTGCGGCATAAGTTTGCAGATGATTTGAAGGAGAAGTCGCCGTTGGAGAAGAAGTGATATGACACGCGCCGCAGGCGCGTGTCGGGCCGCGTCTCGACACGCGCACGCATGATCGTGTAGCATGCTCGGGCGCGGCATTTGCCGCGCCAACCCGGGAGCAAGATTTCAATGGCAACTTACACATGTGACAAGTGCGGCATGAGCGTGGACATCACCTGCGCCAAGTGCGGCGAAGAGCTCGTGGCCGATTCCATCGAGAAGCAGGACGGCACCAAGGTCCAGGTTTCCGTGTGCCCCGAAGGCCACGGCAAGATCAAGTCGCCCATGTGCTGCGGGCAGGACATGACCTGCGAGATCGGCTAGCCGCGCGTTCACAATGCGCATGCCCCTCCACACGCGCGTCCTGATCGGCGCGCTCACGGGTGCCGCCGCCGGCGCACTCGCGTTTGCTTTCTTCCGGGATTCCCCCGGCCTCGACGCGTTCATCAAGTACGTGGCCCAGCCGCTGGGCCAGATCTTCCTGCGCCTGCTCTTCATGCTGGTGGTGCCGCTTTTGTTCTCGGCGCTGGCGCTCGGCGTGGCGGGGCTCAACGATGTGCGCGCGCTGGGACGCATCGGCATCCGCACGCTGCT
>Ga0173480_10000911_pt1 | contig 10569 bp, 12 predicted proteins | sample NitcycUS209509C1_FD_122622 | JGI IMG/M metagenome (GOLD analysis project Ga0173480, IMG submission 122622) | Soil microbial communities from Arlington Agricultural Research Station in Wisconsin, USA - Nitrogen cycling UWRJ-S209-509C-1 (version... | ecosystem: Environmental > Terrestrial > Soil... | reverse complement strand
GCAAAAATGGGTATGAGGACTAATATTATAGTTATAATAATACCCGCTCCGCTGAATACAGAACTGGTATTTTCATTACCTGTCTGCGCATTCAGCATCAGACTGCTGAATAAAGCGCCGATTAAGAAAAGGGAATTTCGCAGCTTTGAAGTATCAATTTTGTCGTTACTATCCAATGTTTTTTTCTTCTTTAAGAAGGTCTCAATCTCGTCGCTATCCAAATTTTTTAAATATTCCGTTAACTTCTTCTCTTTATCTATTAGCTTTCTTTTTCTATTCTTATTGATCATTTCTTTGATCGTTACAGACATAAATATCACAGCCATCAAGATGATTAATAAAAAGAGTACAAGGAAAGTAAAAGGACCAGAGTCAGAAGTTGTATCTGTTTTCACTTGTGCAGTTGAAGACAAAGCACATAATAATAACCCCAAAGGAATAAGAAAATGAAGTATTGGAATGTAATTTCTCTGACGCATTATAATATTAAATCGTTTTACGCTTATAAATGGACCTCAATAACTCCTTATCAATTGCTCCCTTTCCACATTCAATTGATTAGTGTGCTGCCAATCGATTATTGTGATCAGGTTCAATAGACAATATTCTCAATTTGGAAGGCGTTGTGAGTGCGTCATTAATATGTTTGCCTGTGAGACTTGAAATTTTAGTTTCGGTTCCAGGATTAACTAATATTAAATCAGCTCCAACACACTCGGCGTATTCCAGAATTGCCTTTGGAAGGTTGTTACCTTTCATTATATGGTGTTCTATAGGACTTGTAAGGGAATTTTTTAAAATCCTGAATGTTTCGAGAAAAGAACTTCCCTTTGATTCGTCGATAGCAATCTCATCTGGGATTGTTATAAGATGAATTGCTGCCCTGTACTTTTTTGCAAATTCAATTACCAGGTCGATCTTACGGCTTGGAATAATGGAGCCTACAGGAACAACAATGATCTTGATCTTTGTGTAAAGTGTTTTCTTCATAACTGTCAGAACGGGATAGCCAGTCGATTTCGCAAGCCTATTGGGGCAGACTGATTTAAACAATGAAAAGTATTTGGCAGTATCGTTTTTGCCAATAATTATGAGTTGCGGTTTTATTTCTTTTGCGGTATCTCGAATCTTATCACAGACGATTCCTTTTCTTTCGTAAGTCTCAACCCCACATTGAGGAATAGATTCTTCTATTGTATACTTCCATTCCTGTAATTTGCTCATTGCTTTTTTCGTATAATAATATTCATTTGGTGAGGACTTGAATTGATCGATAAAACGAATTACATTCCAAAAAGGTTTGGGTTTGGTTACGTGAAGCAAATGAATAGTGGACCCATTCGTGCACGCCAATTCAATTGCTTGCTTAACAGCTACTTCTGTGTTGATACTAAAGTCAACAGGAATCAAAATACTTTTGAATAAACTTGACATTACAAAATTCTATTAATTTGAATGTGTGAGAGCAAATCTATAACAGCATTGTTAGTGTGGCATTAAGGAGGTATTAAAATGCAATTAGAAGGATCAGTTTTTGCACTATCGCTAAAATTATAAGGAGTAAATTGCTTTAAATAAAAAATTAACTACATTATTATGGAGGAAAGAAGAATCTTAATTGTTGAAGACGAAAAGAAAATTGCTGATACAATCAAATTTGGACTTAGTGAGTTTGGTTTCGAAGTAGTAGTAGGCTATGACGGCATTATAGGACTTCATTTATTTAATGCCCAGGATTTTAACCTGGTTATTCTTGACATAAATCTGCCAGGAATGAATGGATATGATTTATGTAAGGCAATTCGGTCAAGGAATCAGCACATTCCTATAATTATGCTTACTTCAATGATTGCCTTGAAAGACAAAGTAGAGGGATATGACTCAGGTGCGGATGATTATATGATTAAACCATTTGAGTTTAAGGAGCTGTTGCTGAAAATTAGAGCGTTGCTTAAACGAACAATGAATCAAAGCCTACCGGCTGGAAATGTTTTGAAAGCATCTGACCTCGAAATGAACCTTGATAGTAAAGAAGTGAAAAGAGATGATAAAATAATCAACCTGACTAGTAAAGAATTTCAATTACTTGAATACCTGTTGCGTAATAAAAATAAAGTACTGTCAAGAGTGAATATTGCGATTCATGTATGGGACGTGGATTTTGAAAGCAATACTAATGTGATTGACGTTTATATAAGTTATTTAAGAAACAAGGTGGATAAGGGGTTTAAACACAAATTGATCCAGACTCATGTAGGCATGGGATATATTTTAAAGGAGCATTGATGGCCGGAAGATTAAAAATAACATTGATATTCACGATGATAATGTTTCTTATATTATCATCAGTATGTGGACTTATCTATTATTATTGCTATCAAAATAGGCTGGAAAACATTAGAACGCATTTAACCAACCGTGCAATGACTACGGCCAGTATGCTTAATCAATCTAAAGTATTCGACCAAAATCTTATGCTTACGATAGATTCCAGGGTGGTAAGGTCAATGAAGAATAAATCGATTCAGGTTTATGATCACAATAATGAAAAAATTTATAACTATAGCGACGTGCCGGCTGACACGATAAAAATTAATACTGACATTCTTAATAACGCAAGAATTGAGAATATTTTTTTTATTGATGGGATTAAAGAGGCGATTGCATTCAACGATAACATTCGTAATGATAACAGGGTAATTCTTGTAAGTGCTTTCGATGAAGAAGGAAAGAGAAACCTGCGACGTATTAAGCTCGTTTTGTGGTTAAGTTTTATTGGTGGCATACTGATTACATTTGCTTCAGGCTATTTTTTTTCAAGAATATTGCTACGCCCCATAAGAAAAATTGCCGATCAAATAAACATTATTTCGGCCCAGAGCCTGGAGCACCGTATAAAATCAGGAAATAGGAATGATGATTGGCATTATCTAACCGATACGTTAAATGACCTTTTAAACCGCTTGCAGGAAAGTTTCGAAATACAAAGACGGTTCATCTCTTCTGTATCGCATGAGTTATCTACTCCACTAACTTCAATTTCCAGCCAGTTAGAGGTGTCCCTTCAAAGAGACAGAGCTGCTGAAGAATACCGTCAGGTAATGCAATCAGTTTACCAGGATGTTCGACACTTGATTAAACTTACCCAGATATTATTGGAATTTGCGACAGCAGCGGGTACGGCAGGTGGCATCGATATCAAATTGATCAGGATCGATGAAGTATTAATGAGGCTCACAGCAGAGATGAAAAAAATTGATAAAGGATGTTCCGTAAAGCTTGAATTTGATGAGTTACCCGCAGATGAGGAAAAATTGCTAGTATTTGGAAATGCAGAACTATTATTCGCAGCTATCAAGAATATAGTTTCTAACGCATGCAAATATTCGCTGAACAGGCTAGCAAAAGTAAAATTGTCGGTAGTCCGGACAGAAATCATTGTTGCAGTGGAAGATAACGGAAAGGGTATTTCTGAAAATGAATTGAAAAATATTTTTCAACCATTTTACAGGACCGAAGACAGCCGCGCAACAGTCGGGTTTGGCGTTGGCCTGCCATTAGTTAATCGGATCATCAAATTGCACAAAGGCCAAATCAAGGTGATTTCAAATGTTGGTAAAGGAACTACTTTCTTTGTACACTTACCAGTGGCCGGCAAGACTACAAAAACATAACTTTCTAACTGCTTTCTAATTTACGCTTAACCCCTTCCTAACATCGGCGATGTACATTGTGCGAAATCGATCGCATAGATGAGGATTTCAAAAAATTAGAACCGATGAAAAATAATATAAAAAATATTCTTGTGCCTGTGGATTTCAGTGAAACCTCACTGAATGCTTTGGAAACAGCCATTTCCATAGCGAAGCAGCAACGTGCAAGAATTACTTTGTTGAACGTTGTAGACTCTACTTTCATGTTTGGATTCAAAGGTGTTTATTATATATCTGAAAAAACAATTGAAAGCATAGTTGATGTTTCTGCCCGCATGCTCAATCCCTTATTGAAAAAGTTAAAAGAAGAACACCAGGTGAACTCTACTTCAGAAGTAAAAGTCGGTCTGGTGCCACAATGTATTGTTAAGGCTGCTGCTGACAATGATATTGATTTAATTATAATGGGTACTCATGGAGCCTCTGGCGTTAGAAGGTTCTTTATTGGTTCAATAGCACAAAAAGTTATAAAAATTTCATCCTGCCCCGTACTAACCGTCCCTTCAAACCAGAAATGGTTAAATTTCGAGAAGATATTATTCCCAGTCAGACCGATAAAAGGCGCAATTGAGAAATATGACTTTTTGAAGAAACTAATTGGTGATACATCAGCATCCATTGACATTTTAATATTAGCATCATGTTTCGATGAAATAGAGAAAAAGCTCTTGAAAAGCCTGGTAAAAGAACTTAAAACAAAGGCTGAAAAAGACAAGATTAAAATTTCAGGTTCTTTAAAAGTTGGCAGCAAAATGTCCCATTCCGTACTAAAAATGTCAAAATCTATTGAAGCAGACATGATCGTTGTCACCTCGAACATTAGCTCTGATTTTAAACAATTCTTTATTGGACCCTTTGAGCAACATATCGTCAATCATGCCACAATCCCTGTATTGAGTGTAAAAGCAAAATTGACAAATCCGGATTCGCAGCTTGTAATACAACAAGTTCATGAATCGTTTCCCAGTCAAATACCAGCCTTTGGATGATGGTGTTCATGAAGAATATTTCTTTACCCAAAATTAATATAGTATGGAAATCATAATCAATTCAGTGAATTTCAAAACTGACACAGCGCTAGAATTATTTGTTAGGGAAAAAGTAAGTAAGTTATTTCATCACTGCGATAAAATTATTCGTGCCAATGTAACTCTCCGCGAGAAAGAAAAAAAGAATCCCGAAAATAAATTGTGCGAAATAAGATTGATGATCCCTGGTAATGATCATTTTGTAAGAAAATGTACTGCTGTATTTGAAAAATCTATTTTACAGGCAGTTGAAGGGTTACAGAAAATTATAAGAAGGGAAAAAATTAAAACAATCAGGAAAAGATATTTTCAATACTTGTAGTTAGGTCGAAGTGGGATCCCAGTTGAACAATAGATAATAGCAATCTGTTTTATAGTGCGTTTGTGTATAGTTACCTTTTTAGCGGTTTCATTTGACTTTAACTTGATGGGCATGTCGAAAAATAAAAAGATAATTTGGTCAATAGGCAGCATAATAGTACTTGGTGTATTGGTAAATGCAATCATAATTACAGCAGCTTATGTTTATATCCCAAACTTATTTTGGGTATTGTTAATAAGCATGCCATTGCTAATTGTCGGAATTTATCATGCGAAGCAAACAAATCACCTACTTGATAAGTATCGTATTATTAGCCTGTGGGCGTCTGAAAAACAAAATAAATACGAAAGGCTATCTCATTCAATCTATCCAAATACGATTGAGGAAACTGATTTGAAAGTCCTGATCGGGAATGACCAATGCAGTCAACCTTATAATGCTTGCATTTTTAATATTCATTCACTGAAGAACTCTCATCGTAAAAAACCCCTTCTTCAAACCGCACGTGATAAAAGGTTTGATTATTCCGAAAATCTATCCCAGGAAAGGTTGCGCACCTACTACATGGCAGGAGAAGATCTTGTTTGGCAAATCGGGTCAAATTTTATTGGTTGTCGGGATGAGAATGGAAACTTCAACAGCAAAGTATTCAAAAAAAATGCTTGCCTGCCTGAAGTGAAAATGATAGAATTGACATTGTCTACTGCAATAAAACCCATACACAATGCTAATTCATCTTTGAATATTGGAGATGCACTTAAGACCAAAACAAATACTAAAAATTTCCCACGCTCATCGTATTCTACATTCAGTGAAGCAGAAGGGATGATTCATTTTCAGGACTTTTTACGTGAACTGTCAGGAAGAAAACCAATAGGTATAAGACTTTGTATAAGTGATCAGAAAGAATTTCATGAGATCTGTCATGCCATACGAAAAACACAACTTGTTCCTGATTTTATTGTCGTTGAAGGTTCATTTGAGGGCCATAACACCGCTCATATAGCTAAAGGAATTCATACAGTAATGCCTTTATACGAAGCTCTGTTGTTTGTTTCACAAACGCTCAAGTTTTATGCATTGGAAAAGAAAATTAAGATAATTGCTTATGGAAAAATTATGTCCTGTTTTGACATTCTGAAAGTGCTTGCATTGGGAGCCAATGTCGTGTGTACTGAAATGCCTGGCTACAGTACAATTGACAGAAAAACATCTTCGCTATACAAAGGCCAAAATGTAAACGACTTTTATAATAGCCTGATGATAGCAACAGTTCATGCCATGGAAATCTGTGGATTCAAAAATACAGGTGATATTACTTTATCAAAACTTTTCCGACGGTTGGATATATTACATTCAAGGGGTTTCGAGAACTTTAATGGCCCTATCTTATATCCAGGCACTGTAAAAAAAATATATAATCCAAAAATAAGATCTTATCATCTGCGAGAGGAAAGAAAAAAAGAGAGTATAATGTAGAAGATAAAATAAGGATTATCTGTGAAAATCTTTTATCTGTGAATTAGAAAATTAATTATGATGCTCATCTTCACCCTCATTTTCTTTTTCTTTATTCCTCCATTCCCTTGGTGTTAACTTGAATTCCCTGCGAAATGCATGGATGAAACCAGCCGCCGTATCATAACCGGCAATTTCAGCGATCTCTCCAATTGATTTATGGGTTGTTTCCAATAACAACTTTGCTTCCGCCATGCGGCGAAATAACAAACGATGAAAGACGCCCATTCCAAAGATCTCCCGGAAACCTTTCTTTAATTTAAACTCGTTTGTCCCGGTCATTCGTGACAACTTTGCAATGGTGAAATGCTCATTCAAATTGGAAGCGATAATTTCATCAGCCTTGTAGATCGCAGTGATATCTCTGTTTTCCAACTCTGCCGGTACTGCAGTTTCACTTTGAGCAAGATGAAAGAATAACAATTCACGAACACTGTTTTCGTAATAAAAATTGCGCAAACTTTCGTCGTAAGGATTAAGAAGCAACTCCCGGATCAGCTTCGACATTTCATCCGGCATCTTTGTAGGAGAGGAGGGAACAACTTTTATTCCTAATTGCTCTAGCAACTCGCTGGAGTAGTGGGTTACAAAAATATGGCAGGAGGTAGGCCTCTTAAAAAGTGCAGTGAAGAGAGGAACATCAGTTAAATGATATTGACCAGCTCTGAGTTTTAATATATTTTCATTTTCAGAAATAGTCAATTCACCTTCCAGCAATGCTTCAAGCCGGAGACCTGCATGTTCTTTTACTGAAAATTTTATCCAGTCAAAAAACGCAAAGACGCGGTGACTGATAGTAAAAAGCGAATGCGCAAACTCCTGGTGAGTTATCGTCATGGACTCAGAACTGCTTTCATGAATTTTGCTGCCCGGAACAATCAGACCTTGATAGTCTTTTCTATCTACTTCATCGAAAGTGACACGGTTTCCGTTTGGTAACAAAAATTGAACAGTCATAGCTTCCTCCTTTGCTACTGTTTTTGAACCAGGCCCGTGCGATAATAATGTCTTCGATAAGTATCCGAACTTTCATATTAAGGTATGAAATTTTATTAAAAATTTGCTGATCGGAATTGATAAAATAATTGTCTGGAATGGAAAAAATAATCCCGGTTGCAATATTTTTTCTCCTGTTATCAAAGCAGATTCGCGTTAGGGTCATGAACTTTCTCTCGAACTTTAGAAACAAAATTTCTAAGATGACAAATGATTTTTTTGAAAGCATTGATAAACCATCCCAGGACTGGCTTAACGCTCTGCGGCTTGCTGAATGCAGGGAATTGGAGCGCTGGTTAAAAGAAAGAATTAAATATTTGGATAGCCTGCCTTTTATCAAGGAAAAAATTGAACATCTTGAATTGTCCATCCGGGCTTACAATGCATTAAAGTCTAACAAGCTTCACACCGTTGAAGACATCATTCATTTCGGCATTGCTAACATTCCATTGATTCGTAACGTCGGCTCAAAAACAGTTATTGAAATAAAAAAGGCAATTGCTCATTGAACGTTTTCAACCGGTGTGCAGTAAAAACTTTAAACACACCAATCAAAACCCACCTGCTTTTTTAATATCCTTTATGTTCAATTATAATTTATTTGTCAGTAAAACGAATGCGTCTCGCCAGTTGCTTGAAATAATCTCTTGACCAGATTTCAAGAGGTTTATCGTCAGGAATAAAACGTACAATGTCTTCCTTGATGTCATCCATCGATACCTGGTCGATCTTATTGATCAGCAGTTGAGTGAATTCTTCCCTCGTCATGCTTTCGTTATTCAGGTCGCCGCTTTGTATGGAACGAATTATGAAATGCTCCAGGTGTAACGGAATATTGCTTTTGACATACCATTCCATATCAAACCAATCTCTTCCCTTGATCCTGCCTTTCCATTTCCTGAACAGCGTCGCGTGCATCTTGCCAGCGAATAGATCGGGAGCTGTGAAGCATTTTGTATAAAACGAAAATGGTTTTAATAATAATTTTTCCTCTGTAGCAAAACCCGGCGGCGGATTAGTGTCAACTTCCAGCTTGATCTTAATAGCTGGACGCATACCGATTTTCTCTTGTGGAATAATGCCCTTTAGTATGAGTTCCTTCCATTCTGTACCTGGTTTCAAAAACGCGGAATCAACAGCCGTCTGCTTGCTCTTGACTTTTTCCTTTACAATAATATCTATACCCAGCGCATTAAACTCATTCAGCAAACCATCCAGGTAGGGTTGAAGCTGGAAATCCGGGTTGACTTCCAATAATGAAAAATCAAGGTCTTCCGAGAATCGCTTGACGCCATAGAATATCCTGAGTGCCGTGCCACCATAGAAGGCGGCCTTCTCAAAAAACCCGCTTCTTCCGAGCCCCGCCAACGCAACCTCCTGCATGATTTCCCGCAAGGCACTTTCTGCTTCCTCATGGTTCTTGGGCTTATATTCTTCCAGCCATTCTTTGATCATAGGTCATTAAGTGTTTTAATGAGTATCGATAAGCTATCTTCCTTGGGCGCATCCTTGAGGTAATCATTGATCACACTCGTATTCAGTTCTCGTAACGTATCCCGGCTGATGCGCAGATCCTCCATGAGATATTCTCTGGTTTGCTTCACACTCCGGAGTTTTAGTCGTTGCGTGGTGATGATCTTATCGCATAGCGCCTTTTCCTTTCCGGCCATAAGAGTTATTTGGTTGGTGGAAAGTTCCACTCTTTGGATGCCAAATGAATAATACGGAAGAGGGAGCTTGATATAATGGAATCGCCCCACGGGAGTCTTATAAGTTTTTGCGAGGTTTGTTGTCATTGACAATGTTTCATACACCCGTTCAGGAATAAGCCCCCAATAAGAAAGCGCTGAATCCGAGGACACATAACTCGGACCCCACAGATGATTAGCCAGCAACAACTTCTCTGGTGCCGGTACAGATGCCTGTGGGCCAGGTATGAACACACCTCTTTTTATCCGGACCAGAACCTTTTGATTGACAAGATCATTGATCTTGTCATAGGGACGACGGTACTCCTGCAATAAGTCCATTAGGATTTGCCTGGTGAGCGGCTGTCCGGAATAATTCTTTATTGCGTCTGTGAAATCCATTTATGTACTTTTAAAAATCAAATATCGGATTTTTTCCGATTATTTATTAATATTTATACATAAATATGTATAATTTTATATTAAATATCGGATTATTTCCGATAAATTATATATAAAAAGACAAGAAAAATTACCCAAGGCAAGGTGCGGAATAATCATTTACTGCTTTGCTTTTAGAACCGCTATCCAGCAACACTTCGAGTTTTGCAGTACCGATTATACTGAAAATATGCAGTCGGGAAAATTTGTGACAGCCCAACTAAGAACGTTTTAACTAAAAATTCAGAAGGACATCTTGATTACAGAAAGGACATTGCAGCCGATGTTTAAAAAGAACATTAGCGTTTCGCCAAATCAGTTCCGGAAAATACATCAGTTCAAAAAAACATTTTGTCAACTTAACAACAAGCAATTTCAAAGCCTTGGTAATATAGCTTATGATAATGCCTATGCGGACCAAAGCCATTATATCCGGGCATTTAAAGAATTTACAAATACTACTCCTGAATAATATCTGGATTTAAGAGTTGCAGGTTGATTTACATTTGTCGGGTTTATTCTATTCTGTTGCTTTTGCTTATACCAATTTTGCCTCAAAATAAAAAACATGAGAAAATTAATAGTAACAGAATGGGTTTCCTTAGACGGAATTTTTGACGCAAGTTCAATGAATAAATGGTGGCTGCCGTTTGACAGCGAATCCCGCCAGAATTATATCCAGGACACAATCAATAACTGTGAAATTATGTTGTATGGGCGAACAACATACGAAATGCTTTACCCATACTGGTCATCATTTAATAATAATGAACAGGGTGTTGCAGACAAATTGAATAACTGCAAAAAATATGTCGTTTCATCAAAGCTCAAAAAAGCTCCTTGGGGAGACACAACCATCCTTG
>Ga0173480_10000910_pt1 | contig 10575 bp, 5 predicted proteins | sample NitcycUS209509C1_FD_122622 | JGI IMG/M metagenome (GOLD analysis project Ga0173480, IMG submission 122622) | Soil microbial communities from Arlington Agricultural Research Station in Wisconsin, USA - Nitrogen cycling UWRJ-S209-509C-1 (version... | ecosystem: Environmental > Terrestrial > Soil >... | reverse complement strand
TCCTGCCGAAGCTGCCGCGCGACGCCGGCGACCGCAACCGCACCAGCCCCTTCGCGTTCACCGGGAACAAGTTCGAGTTCCGCGCCGTCGGCTCCACGCAGAACATCGCCTGGCCGAACATGGTGTTGAACGTGACCATGGCCGACTCGCTCGAGTACGTGGCCGATGAGCTCGAGGCGGCGACCAAGAAGGGCGAGGATCTCAACAAGGCGGTCGCCAAGCTCCTCACCAGGATGATCAAGGAGCACAAGCGGATCATCTTCAACGGCAACGGATACTCAGCCGAGTGGCAGAAGGAAGCGGCCAAGCGCAAGCTCCTGAACCACAAAAACACCGTCGATGCGCTGCAGGAGTTCGTCAAGCCGGACGTGGTGAAGCTGCTCGATCGCTTCAAGATCCTCAACGAGCGGGAGGTCCATGCCCGCTACGAGATCTTCCTCGAGAACTACAACAAGACGATCAATGTCGAGGGCCAGCTCGCGGTGCTGATGGCCAACCGGTACATCCTGCCGGCCGCCTTCGAGTTCCAGAAGCAGATCGGTCAGAGTGTCGCCGCGGTCAAGGCCGGCGGCGGCACCAGCGCCTCGGGTAAGAAGCTGCTCACGCGGTACACGAAGCTCGTCGACCGCTTCAAGTCGCAGACTGATGCCCTGGCCGGGCTGCTCGAGCACGGCAACGGGTCGGCCGAGAAGCACGCGAAGTTCATGCGCGACAAGATCGTGCCGGCGATGGCGACGCTGCGCGCGACGGCCGACGAGATCGAAGTGCTCACCCCGCACGAGATCTGGCCGCTGCCGACGTATCGCGAAATGCTCTTCGTCAAGTAGAAACGGGGGCCGGGGCGTCAGCCTCGTCGTCACCCGTTCGCTGCAGGAAGACCGAGGGCCGGCGCTGCCGGCTCTCGGCGTGTACGGAATCCGGTTCTATCGGTCCTCTGCCCAATAGCTGAACAAAGTCGGATCCGGCGGCGACCGCTCCCCGCCATCCCGGTCCTCGTACGTGCGCTGCGCAGCCTCCCGTATCTTCCCGCGAGCGCAAACCCTTGCCCCAACAATGGTACTCATCCTGCACGCTGCGTCGCCGAACGTCGCGATCAGCTGAATTGGCGTGGGGTTGTCACTGAGAACTACAATAGACCGTTTCTGTGGATCCAAAAATTCGTTGAGCATCTGCGGACAGGGTCCGAGTTTCGGGGGCCGAGTTGTACTTGGCGCTGCGAAGTGAGGACGACAGGCGGCCGGGCTCTCTGGGACGAGTCCGACGACGCCGGTAAGGCATTTACGAACTGCGGCGGTTCGACCTCGCCGGGGGCTGCCACCTTTGCGCTTTGCGCTTCGGTGGCCAAGCAAGCCCCGGCCCACGAGCGAAGAGGGGTCGTGCCAGTTGCAGGCACACTCGACACCCGGTCCGGTTCCCTGGACCACTGCGCGGAGAGCGCCACGTGATGGGCATTCTTGAGAAGCTTCGGCCGACGCCTCGTTGGAAACATGCGGATCCCGCGGTGCGTGCCGCCGCGGTGTACGAACTGGGGGCGGAGGACGGCGAGGCCCTGCGGCAGCTGGCCCACGAAGACGGAGAAGCGCGTGTCCGGCGCGCGGCCGTCGCGCGGCTGGAAGACGTCGAGGTCCTTGCCGACATTGCCCGCACCGATCCGGATGAGGACGTCCGTGCCGAGGCCATCCGGAACCTGACCGGGCAGGCCACCGAAGCGCGCGACGCCGTTCGCGCCAGCGCCGTCGCCCGTCACCTGCTGGCGCTCGGACGCAACCGCGAAGCCGTCGTCATTGTCCGGGAAAGCAGCGACGCCGAGGTGCGTGCGTCGGTCGTCGATCTGATTACAGATCAGAAATCGCTGGGGTCGGTCAGCCGTCACGCGCCCGATGGGGGTACACGCCTCCGCGCGCTGGCACGCCTCACCGATGCGGAGGAGATCGTGAACGTCGCGCTGAAGTCGGAACAGACCGACGCCGCGATTGCGGCGCTCGAACGGGTGTCGGACCCGGATGCCCTCTCGGCGATTGCGCAGCGCGCCCGGAACAAGGTGGCCTCGCGCCGCGCGCGGACGCGTCTGCGACAGCTGGAGGAAGCCTCACGGCCGGCGCCGGAACCGACGATTGAGCTGTCAGCTGTCGATCTCGAGCGCGCGACGACGCTGATTGCCGGCGTGGAAAGCCTGGTCGCCGTTGATCCGGATGCCGCATCAGCCGATCTGGTCGCGGCTCGACTGGCGTGGGCGGAGTTGCAGGCGGACGTGGAGCTCGATGCTGCGCTGGTGCAACGGTTCGAGACAGCGAGCGAAGCGGTCCGTGAGGCGATAGCCGAACGCGAACGCGAGCGCGAGGCCGAGGGCGAGCGCGCGCGGGCGCTGGCTCGCGAACAGGCCGATCGCCTGGCCATCGTGGCCGAGATCGAGTCGCTGACGGGCGTCGAGGCGGTGGACCGGGTGGCCGAGCTGAAGGTCGGCTGGGATGCGTTGCCGCCCATGCCGTCGGAGTACGCGGCGTCGCTGACGCGGCGCTTCCAGGACGCCTGCCGTGCCTTCGACGACCGTGAGCGGCGCCGGATGCTCGCGGAGGCGGCCGCCGGACGGCTGCAGACGCTGGCGACCGAGCTGGAGCAGCTGGTGGCCTGCGATCAGCCGGTCGAGGAAGTCGTGGCCCGCTGGCGCGGCCTGCGGCGCGATGCCGACGTGCTGCGTGAGCATGCCAGCGCCAATCCCGAGGCGGCGGCGCGACTCGAGCAGGCCATTAGCGTCCTCGAGGCCAAGGAAACCGAACACCAGCAGCTGCGCACACGGCTGGAACACGACAACCTGCGCCGGCTGCAGCAGGTCTGCCGCCAGATCGAGACGCTGTTGGCCAGCGACCAGGTGTCGCTCAAGGCCGGCGATCGCGCGTTGCGCGAGATTCGTGCGGCGCTCGAGGAGCGGGTCCCGCTGCCGTCGAAGCAGGATCGCCAGGAGATTCAGCATCGGCTCGACGCGTTGCGCGCCACGCTCGCCCCTCGCGTGCAGGAACTGCGCGATGCCGACGAGTGGCAGCGATGGGCCAACCTGCAGGTGCAGGAAGAACTGACGCGCGAGATGGAGGGGCTGAAGGCGGAGGCCGACCTCGACGCCGCCGGCCGCAAGATGCGCGATCTGCAGGGGCGCTGGAAACAGGTGGCGCTCGCGCCCCGGGCGCAGGGTGAGGCGATGTGGCGCCGGTTCAAGGCGGCGCAGGACGAGGTGTTCGCCCGCACGGCTGCGCACGCGTCGGCGCAGGCGGAGGAGCGGGCGGCCAATCTCATTCGCAAGCAGGGCTTGTGCGAGCGGGCCGCGGCCCTGGCCGATTCCACCGACTGGGTAAAGACGGCGGCGGAGATTCAGACGCTGCAGGCCGAATGGAAGATCATCGGCCCAGTGACGCGTGGGCACGAGAAAGCGATCTGGGAGCGCTTCCGGAGCGCCTGCGACCACTTCTTCACCCGTCGCCAGGAGGATTTGAAGCGGCGCAAGGAAGACTGGGCCGCCAATCTCGCCCGCAAGGAAAATCTCTGCGAACGGGCAGAGGCGCTCGCGAGCTCCACTGACTGGGAGGCCGCCGCCGGAGAGGTGAAGCGGCTGCAGGCGGAGTGGAAGACGATCGGTCCGGTCCGCAAGTCGCGATCCGAAGCCGTCTGGCACCGGTTCCGTACGGCGTGCGATCACTTCTTCGAGCGCTACAAGCATCGCGACCAGCTCGACCTTCAGCAGAAGGCAGAGCCGCGCGAAGCGATCATCCGCGAGCTCGAGACGCTCGTGCCTGCCGAAGGCACTGCCATCGGTGAGGCACCAGACGGACTGTCAGCAGTCGTGCAGCAGGCACGGGCGAAGTGGCAACAGGCGCCGGAGTTGCCGCGGGTGATTCAGCAGGACCTGGCCGTCCGGTACCATCAGGCCCTCTCGCGAATCGTCGGCGCGTGGCCGGCCGCGTTCGAAGGGTCGGAGATCGATCCCGAATCGACCCGGAAGCGGATGGAAAAGCTGCTGTCGCGCGTCGAGGAGCTCGTGGCGGGGCCGGCTCGCCCGTCGACGCCAGCCAACCTGTCGCCAGCCGAGATGCTCGCCCGGCAGTGGCGCGAGCGGCTGGCCGCCAACACCCTGGGCGGCCGCGCGGCCGAAGGCGGCGACGAGACGCGCTGGCGGGCTGCCGAGCAGGAAGTCCGTAACGCACAGTCGCAGTGGGCCCGGCTCGGGCCGGTGCCGGCCGATGTGGCTGGTCCGCTCAACGAGCGGTTCCAGCGCGCCGTTCGCAAGTTTTACGACCAGCGCAAGCGAGCGTCATAAGAAAGGCTTCAGGCGTCGGGGCTGCCCTGGGCGAAGTCGAAGGGTGCGAGACCCGGCCTACATCCCTGGTCCAGCCCTGAGGCCCGTGGCCTGATCCCTGAGGCCTGCTTGTGCATATCTCTTTGCTTCGATTTGGCTTGACGGCAGATCCAACTGCAGGGATTCTGTTCGCGCTGGCTAATCCCTCCCTGCGCCTCATCGCCCGCGTCTGCGTTCTGGCGACGTTCGCCATGGCTCTGCCCGCCGCAGTACAGGCGCAGTCTGCCTGCGACTTTTCGCGGTCAGGTTCCGTCATGCAGCTGACTCGCGACTGCATCACCGAGACCTCGGTGGTGATTCCCGACGGCTGGACGCTCGACGGCAACACGCACTCGATCACCGCCGTCGATCCGCCGGGCGGTGTTTTCGAGGGGCCGATCGTGGTGGCCCGTGGACGAACGGCCTCGATCATCCGCACCCGGGTGACGGCATCGCTGCGCTCGAACTTCTGTGCCGATGGCGAAGCGCGGCTTCGCGGCATCTATTTCGACGGTGCGTCCGGCGAGATTGGCAGCAACACTGTGGACGAGATCCATCGCGTGGCGTCCTCCTGCGAGGAGGGCAATGCGATCGAGGTGCGCAACCGCGCGACCGAAGGGCCCGCGACGACGGTGACGATCAGTGGCAACTACATCGATCGGTACCAGAAGAGCGGCATTGTCGTGCACGGCCGCGTCCAGGCGCTCATCCAGTGGAACTTCGTCGGATCCTCAGTGAGCTCGGGGATGCTCGGGCCGAACGCGGTGCAGGTCGGGCCGGTTGCCGGTGCGCGGATCGAACGCAATCAGATTTCAGGCGTGTTTGCGGGAACGTCTGCCGCCGGTGGTTCGGCGATCCTGTTGATGTCGAGCGGCGCGGGAACGGTGGTAGAGGCCAATGACGTGACGGGTGATGCCGATGTCGGCATCAACGTCGTGGCGGATCAGGCGACCATCACCAACAACAGGCTCGTCGACACCGACGACGACGACCGCAACGACGTCGGCATCGTCAACTTCGGTGTCGACAACGTCTACATCAACAACACCATCGTCGGGTTCCGCACGCGTCAGTACGGAGTCGAAGAGGGATCGTCGACGAACCGCCGCGGTCAGCAGATCGAGTAGTTGATTCGCGGAGGCCTGAAGGCCTCCGCCTACCAGCCTCCGATTAACCTTCCAGGTACGTGTACCCGTGCAGGCCGTCTTCGTAGAAGCGGAGCAGCTGGCCCGCGCCTTCGTAGTCCACGCGGCCCTCACGCACAGCGGTTTCGACGTCGGTTCGCAGCTTGCGCAGCAGCGTCTCGGCATCGAACTCCACGTAGTCCAGCACTTCCTTCACCGTGTCGCCCTTCACCAGTGCGTCCAGGCGGACGTTGCCCGCCGAATCAAGGCTGACGTGCACGGCGTGCGTGTCGCCGAAGAGGTTGTGAAGGTCGCCGAGGATCTCCTGGTAGGCCCCGACAAGGAAGACACCCAGGTAGTACGGCGCCCCTGAGGCCGCGTGCAGAGGCAGCGTCTTCTTGACGTCGCGCCGATCGACGAAGCGATCGAGCTTGCCATCCGAGTCGCAGGTGATGTCGCCGAGCACGGCGTGATTGGTCGGCTTCTCTTCCAGGCGATGGATCGGCATCACCGGAAACAGCTGCTTGATGGCCCAGCTGTCCGGAATGGACTGGAACAGCGAGAAGTTGCAGAAGTAGGTGTCGGACAGCTGCTCGTCGAGGTTCTGCAGATCCTCCGGCACCTCGGGCATCGACTGCGTCAGCCGCTGCAGGCGCGTACAGATGGCCCAGAACAGGTTCTCAGCCATGCTGCGCTGGACGAGCGGCAGATAGCCGCCACTGAACAGGCTGAGCGCCATGTCGAGCGCCTGCTGCGCGTCGTGAAACGCCTCGAGGGCATTTCGCGCGGTGACGTTGTTGTACGTCTCGATCAGGTCGAGCAGCGGCTGCTCCCACTCCGGGTCGCCCGTCGTCGGCACTTTCTCGTCGCCGAAGCCGGAGACGCCCAGCACGTTGAACACCAGCACGCTGTGATACGCGACCACCGCACGGCCGCTTTCCGAGATGATCGTCGGGTGCGGCACGCCAGCTTCGTCGCAGACCGTCTGCACGTGATAGACGACGTCGTTGGCGTACTCCTCGAGCGTGTAGTTCATGCTCGATTCGAAATTCGTCTGCGAGCCGTCGTAGTCCACACCCAGGCCGCCGCCGACATCGAGGTATTTGAGGCCGGCGCCCAGCTTGGCGAGTTCGGTGTAGACGCGCGCCGCTTCGTTCAGCGCGCCCTTGACGATGCGGATGTTGGTGATCTGGCTGCCGAGATGGAAGTGGAGCAGATTCATGCAGTCCTGCATGCCGCGGCTCTTCAGCTCGTCGAGCCCTCGCATGATCTCGGTGACGGTCAACCCGAACTTCGATCGGAATCCACCGGAGGACTGCCAGCGGCCGCTGCCGCGTGTGGCCAGCTTGACGCGCATGCCGATCTGCGGCCGTACGCCGATCTTCTCCGCCATTTCCAGAATCAGCGCCAGCTCCGTGTACTTCTCGACGACAGGAATGATGTTGCGCCCGATCTTCTGCGCCAGCATCGCCGTTTCGATGTACTCGCCGTCCTTGAAGCCGTTGCAGATGATCGGCGTTTCGTTGTCCGCCAGCGCCATCACCGCCAGCAGTTCCGGCTTGGAGCCGGCTTCGAGACCGAAGTTGTAGCGACGGCCGAAGTTGAGGACTTCCTCGACGACTTGACGCTGCTGATTCACCTTGATCGGGTACACGCAGCTGTAGCCGCCCTGATACTGATGCTGCGAGATGGCGGCCTGGAAGGCAGCGTGAATCTCGCCGAGGCGGTGTTCGAGAATGTCGGTGAACCGAACGAGCACCGGCAGGCTGATCCCGCGCAGTTGAAGACGATCGATCAGTTCCTTCAAGTCGATCGCTCGGGCCGGGTCCTTGGTGGGATGCACCTGCACATGGCCGGCGCTGTTCACTGAGAAGTAGCCGTGGCCCCAGCGGGAGACTTCGTAGAGCTCACTGGCATCGTCAACGCTCCATGCCCGCGTCGCCGACGTTGCAGTAGATCCAGGAGCGATGGGTCGGCCGTTGGCCGCGGTGGTTGTATTCATCTACTCTCTCGCGTAGGCCGAGGCTCGCGTGGCGAGTGCCCGCCCTACGCTGCTGAAAGGTTGACGCCTCCAGCAGCGTCAACCGAAACATCTAACAGAGTAAGCCCTCGGGATCGAATTCGAAAGCGAAACTTGCGAGTATCCGCCGTGTGTCAGCGTCGCTCGAACAGCACGATCCGATTGGTGTTGGTTCCCTTGGTGTTGTTGTCCACGCCCCAGCATGCGGCGGTCTTGGTGAACTGCTGCGCGTTGATGAGAACGAGGCGCGGAGTCAGCCCTGCCGCGACGCCGCAGGGGACGACGTGTTCCTCGAGCCGCACCTGTCCGCCGCGCACTTCACCGACTTCGAAGGCGACGTGACCGCCGGGCCGGAGGACGCGTGCGAGCTCGACGAACACCGCGGTCATCTCGCGGCGCCAGTCGTCGAGGCGCCGGACGACGGTGAGCTGCACCGATTCCGGATCGACGTCGCAGAACCAGCAGCGCAGCCAGTTGTCGCCCGCGTAATTGACGATATCCAGGAAGGGCGGTGACGTGACGACGAGGTCGACGGATGCCGACGGCAGTGTCGTCGTTGCCGCCGCAGGCCCGGTGCAGAGCCGATGCGTCACCGCGCGAGACGGCAGGAGGGTATCGCAGTCCGCGAGCAGGGCCCGTGACTTGCGCAGAATCAGCGCCGGAACATCACGGCGGGGCGGAATCTGCTGTCGTGCGGCGTTGATCTTCTGCTGGGCGGTGACCGAGGTCGCCTGGTTGGGCGGCAAGGTGTAGACAGAGAAGAAGCCAGGCGAGTGGCCCGTAAGCCGGTTGACGGCCACCATCCGGATCCAGGCGTCGAGGTCGTCCAGGCGATGCTCGGTGTCGCGGACGCGCAGATAGGCCTGCAGCGCGCAGATTTCGCGCAAGGTGTCGGGGTGGTAGAACGTCAGCAACTCGTCGGGAGCCGTCGCCGCAGATTGCCAGGGGATGGTTTTGAGCCTCTGGCGGATGGCGTCCACGGACGGTGGCTGCAGGCGCGGCTCCACAAGCACGCGGCTCAACGGATTGACGTCGTTGCCGAACGCGGAGCGGCCGAGGAGCGCCGACTCGAGAACGGTCGTGCCGCGTCCCATGAACGGGTCGTACACCACGTCTCCCGGGCGCGTGAGCCGCTCGATGAAGAATCGCGGCAGCTGCGGCTTGAAACAGGCGCGATAGGAGACTTCGTGCAGCGAGTGCGCCGCCCGCTGACGGCTCGTCCAGAACTCGTTGACGAACGTGGTGAGTGGTGGCGTGCCGGGAAGATCTGGAATAACGGTCTCCGACACCTGCGTCGGCCGTCCCTGCCAGTCGAACGTCCGCAGATCGTCCTCGAAGGTGCCCGTCGGGGCCGGCTCGCTCGGCGCCAGGCTCACTCGCGGTCCCACGGCGATTGGTTCGTGTTCAACTGGCGATGCCCTTTACTGTCTGGTGGCGTGCCGGCGGCCCATGCAGACAGATACGTTGAGCCCCGGGCCGCGTTTAGAGAACAATGGAGATAGTCGCATGTCCGACCGTGTGCCCGCCATCAAAGTGTTGCTGCTGCCGAAGGACACCAACGCCTACGGCACGATCTTCGGCGGCGTGATCCTGTCGAACATCGACCTCGCGTCGGCGGTCCAGGCGCGAACGGTGGCGCCGCACCGCTATGTGACCAAGGCAATGCGCGAGGTCGAGTTTCACGAGCCGGTATTCCTGGGCGATATCGTGAGCTTCTTCACCGAAACCGTGCGCGTGGGTCGGACGTCGGTCACCGTGCGCGTCTCGGTCGAGGCCGAACGGTGGAACGCGACCTCGTCCGGTGGCCTGGGCGTGGCTGAGCGGATCAAGGTCACAGAAGCCGAAGTGGTGCTGGTCGCCGTCAACGCCGACGGGCGCCCGGTGTCGATTCACCCGGAGCCTCGACAGGTCTGAGGCGCCGTCGATGTGGGCCGGGGGCTTTCCTGGCCACCGACGCGCATCGCGCGAAAGTGGCAGCCCCGGCATTCAAGTTGTACATTTCTGAATCGTGCATTGTGAATCGATCGACATGAAGTGGGTCAGTACGCGCGGGGCGTCGCCAGCGGTACCGTTCATCGACGCATTGTTTGCCGGGACGGCGCCGGATGGCGGGCTGTACTTTCCCGATCGGTTCGAGCCGTTGCCGCCGGCGACTGTGGCGTCGCTGCGTGGTGCCACGCTGGTCGACATCGGCACCATCGTCGGCAGCCATCTGCTCAAGGGGGCGATCACGCCGGAACAGCTGCGGCCGCTGATCGCCGACGCGCTGGACTTTCCGATCCCGCTGGTGCAGGTCTCCGAGCGCGTGTACGCACTCGAGCTGTTCCATGGACCGACGCTGGCCTTCAAGGACGTCGGCGCCCGTGTGCAGGCCCGGCTGCTTCATCACTTCACCGACGGCACGCCGCTGACCATTCTGGTGGCCACGTCCGGTGATACCGGCAGCGCCGTGGCGCAGGCGTTTCATGGTGTCCCCGACACGCGGGTGTTCGTCCTCTATCCACAGGGTCAGGTCAGCGACGTCCAGGAAGCGCAGATGGCATCGCTCGGTGACAACATCACCGCCGTTTCGGTGCGCGGCACGTTTGACGACTGTCAGCGTCTGGTCAAACAGGCGTTCGCGGACGATGCTCTGCGCCGCCACGTCTGGCTGACGCCTGCCAACTCGATCAACCTCGGGCGGCTGCTGCCGCAGGTCTTCTACTACTTCGTGCTCGCCACGTTGCCGCGGCCGCCGATCGTCGCCGTGCCGAGCGGCAACTTCGGCAATCTCACGGCGGGGCTGATCGCGCATCGTCTCGGTCTGGCGATCGACCGGTTCGTTGCCGCGACCAACGTCAACGACGCGGTGCCGGTGTTCCTCAAGACCGGCCATTACGAACCGCGCGAATCGATTCGGACGGTGGCCAATGCGATGGACGTCGGGGCGCCCAGCAATTTCGAGCGCATCACCTCGTTATATGGCAACGACCTGGAGGCGCTGAGGCGCGATCTGACCGGTGTGCGGTACGACGATGAGCAGATCGTGCGCGCCATCGGCGACGCCCACAGGCGGCACGGCTATCTGCTGGATCCGCATGGCGCGGTGGGCTGGCTGGCGATCAACG
>Ga0173480_10000908_pt1 | contig 10587 bp, 7 predicted proteins | sample NitcycUS209509C1_FD_122622 | JGI IMG/M metagenome (GOLD analysis project Ga0173480, IMG submission 122622) | Soil microbial communities from Arlington Agricultural Research Station in Wisconsin, USA - Nitrogen cycling UWRJ-S209-509C-1 (version... | ecosystem: Environmental > Terrestrial > Soil >... | reverse complement strand
CGGGAATGCCGGTTTCGTCCACCAGCCGGGCGGCGGCGAGCAGCGCTTCGTCGAACGCGCCGCGCCTGGTGGCCAGCTTGACGCCGAGTACCTTGACCGACCACTCGTACCAGCGCATCGTCTGCGAGCCGTAGGCGCCGTAGGCCTCGCCGGCGAGGCGGAGATACTCATCGGCACGGTCGTACGTACCGCGCATCAGATGAATCTGCGCCAGCGTGTCGAACACGGCGCCGGTCGTTTCGTGCACCTTGACCTGCGTCGGCACTTCGAGTGCCCGTGTCAGCATCTCCTCTGCGCGCTGCAGCTCGCCGAGCTGCACGAAGATCTGACCGAGTGTGGCCAGGGCAATGGCCAGCCCCTGACCCGATCCGAGCGTCTGGTGAAGCGCCACGCTGCGCTCGGCCAGGGCCCGCGCTTCATCGTGGCGATGGCGCATCAGCGCGACGTTGGCCTGATTGTGGAGGACGAGCGCCAGCGCGTCGTCGGCCTGGATCGTCGTCGCCAGACGCTCTGCCTGACGGAGTGATGCCAGTGCTTCTTCGGTCCGGCCGGACTGCGCGAGAAGAATGGCCGAGAGCGAATGCACCAGCGCCAGGTGGCGCCGATCGCCGGCGGCATGCAGGGCGGCCGCGGCTTCGGTGAGATGTTCGCGGAAGATGCCGGAGTCGCCCACCTGCTTGTAGGCAAGGGCCAGCTCGTAGTGGGCGAGCCCGATGGCGCGTGAGTCGTGGGCCTGCTCGGCGTGTTTCAACGCCCGGGTGTGGACCGCGATCGCACGCGACTGATCACCACGTGCGAAGGCGACACGACCATGCAGGCGCCAGACCGAGGACAACTGTGCCTCGGAGATCGACTCGCGCAGGTTGTCCGGGGGGCGTCCGAGCGCTGCCGATGCCTGAACCAGGTCGTCCTGCAGCAGCCATCCTTCGGCGAGCGCGGTGCGGACGCTGAGCTCGTCCTCGCGCGTCAGCGATCCACGCAGGAGCGGCGTCAGGATCTGCACCGCTTCGGCGCCGCGCCCGCGCTCCAGCGCCGTGTGGGCGCGCGCGATTGCCGACTGCACCGGTACCCTGGCCACCAGCGCCTATTGTATCGAAGGGCTACGCAGGTCGGGTTGCTATGTAGGCCGGGTCCTTTTGGACCCGGCGTAAGGAATCAGCCACCTGCCAGCAAACGCTGGGAGACCTCTCGCAGCAGCTGCGGGTCGCGTATCCGCAGGTGCACGTGGAGCGCCCGGCGGCCTGTGCGATCCAGCGACTGGAAGTCGCCCACCCCCTGCGCGAGCTCCAGGACGCCGAACGTGAACGGCTCCCCGGGGATCGCAAGATCCTCGGTGGCATCGGCGGTGATGACGATGAAGACGCCATTGTTGGCGCCGCCTTTGTGCAGCTGTCCGGTGGAGTGCAGGTATCGGGGGCCGTAGCCGAACATCGTGGCGCAGCCGCATTTGACAGCGACTCCTTCGCGCAAGGCCTGTAATGCCGCTGCGAAGTCTTCGGCGTCCGCCGGGAGATAGGCGAGCAGGCAGAAGTAGTCGCCTTTGCCAATCACCTGGAGAAACGCCTCGGGCGAAGCACCGGGCTGTGTCTCGTCCACGGCGCGACTGGTTGCCAGACGCGCGCCTTTGATCGATGCCGTCGGTTCCGGCATCGGCAGCCGCTTCTGCTGCGTATAGACGTCGAGCAGGGCGCGCGTCGCATCCTTGGCCTGTTGCACGTTCGGTTCGTCGAACGGGTTGATGTCCATCAGCACGCCGGCGGCGGCGGTCGCGATTTCCCAGCGGAGGAACTCAGCGCCGAGCGCAGCGACCTCCGGCATGTCGATCGTCGCGGTGGGAAGATTCGAGTCGTCGAGGCGTACCGCGGGGCTCGGGTCGCCGGCCAGCCGGACGATCACCGCCACGCGATCGTCGCCATACTGTGCCGACGCCGGTTCGCCGGTAATCGGCACCACGCCTTTGCCGTGCTTGCCGGTGCTCTCCGCGACGAGTTGTTCCACCCACAGGCCGAACGAGGCCAGTCGATCCGGGACCAGCAGCGTCAGCTTGTCGCGTCCGTTCGACGCGCCCGCCGCCATCAGCGCGCCAAGTGCGAGGCCGGGATTCGCCTCCACCGCGTCAGTGCGGCACGCCGATTCCATCACTCGGGCGAGCGCCAGCATGCGTTCGACATCGATGCCCATCAGCGCGGCCGGGACGATGCCGAAGAACGACAGGGCAGAGTAGCGGCCACCGATGTCGGCTGGATTGACGAAGACGTCGCGGAAGCGCTCCTCGATGGCGCGGCGATGGAGCGCCGTTCCCTCATCGGTGATGGCCACGAATCGGGACCCCGGCTCGGTGATGCCGGCGGCACGCAGGCGCCGCATGGCCTCGGCGGCCATGACGTTCGGCTCGATCGTCGTGCCGGACTTGCTGGCGAGGACGAACAGTGACGAGTCCGCCTGTTCCATCGCCGTGCGTACGGCATCGGGGTCCACCGAATCGAGCATGCGGAAGCGCGGATATCCGTCGCGGACACCAAACACCTGGCGCATCACTTCCGGAGCGAGGCTGGAGCCGCCCATTCCGAGGAGGACCACCTGGGACACGCCGGACGTGCGGACCGCCTCGGCAAACGCCGTCAGACGGGACAGCTGGGGCGTGACGAAGTCGAGGGCGCCGAGCCATCCGAGGCGGTGGGCTATCTTCTTCTGGACCTCGGCGTCGCCGGTCCAGACGTCCAGCTGGCGATTCCAGAGTGCGTGTGCGAAGCGCAGGGTTGTGAGGCGGCTCGACGCAGCGGCGTAGGCATCGGCCAATGAATCCGGATCGATCGAATAGGCGTCCACTCCAGTATTAGATAATAAGTGTGCGTCGAATGAGGATTTACCGGCTTCTGTTTCTCGCCGCCTTCATTGTTGTCGGATGCGCGCTGGCATCCGCCGTCACCGTAGGCGGCGCCGCGTCCGCGGATGAGTGGGCGCAGTCGAAGGCCGGCGCGGCCACGCGGCCTCGCATCGTCTTCCTCGGCGACAGCCTCACGGCCGGCTACGGCTTGGAGCGGCACCAGTCGGTGCCATCGCTGATTCAGGGGCGTCTCGACAGCAGCGGCTACCGGTACGAGGTCGTCAATGCCGGTGTGTCGGGAGATACGTCGGCGGGAGGGCTCAGCCGGCTCGACTGGTCTCTTTCTGGTGACGTGCAGGTTCTGGTCGTCGAGCTCGGCGCCAACGACGGCCTGCGCGGTCTGCCCGTCGCGGCGATGAAGAACAACCTCGATCAGATCATCCGGCGGGCTAAACAGCGCGGCATCACGGTGCTGCTGACCGGCATGGAGGCGCCACCCAACTACGGCGCCGCCTACACACGCGAGTTCCGCCAGGTGTTCCACGACCTCGCGCAGGTCCACAAGATCGCATTCGTTCCATTCTTCCTGCAGGGCGTGGCGGGCATTCCGACGCTCAACATCGCCGACGGCATCCATCCGAACCCCGCCGGTGCGCGTATCGTCGAAGGCACTCTGTGGCGGGCGCTGCAGCCGCTGCTCGCGAAGCCACGGTGAGGGTCGGCGACCTGCAGCGTCAGGGCCGGCCGCGAAGGGCAAAATCCAATCATGATTGAATTGCGTGGCGTGTCCAAGACCGTCGAGAGCGGCGGTCGGCCGCTCACCATTCTGCATCCCCTCGATCTGTCGATCCGTTCCGGCGAGTTCCTGGCGATCGTGGGACCGTCGGGCAGCGGCAAGTCCACGCTGCTCGGGCTCCTGGCCGGTCTCGACGCGCCGACGAGCGGCACGGTGGTCATCGACGGCATGGACATCACGCAGCTGACGGAGGACAGGCTGGCGCGACTGCGTGGCGAGAAGATCGGGTTCGTCTTCCAGTTCTTTCACCTCGTCCCGTCGCTCACCGCCTTCGAAAACATCCTGGTGCCGATGGAGCTGGCCGGACGCCGTGGCGCCGAGGCGCGCGCCCGCGGGCTGCTCGACGAGGTGGGCCTTGCCGACCGCGGCCACCATTACCCCTCGCAGCTCTCGGGCGGTGAGCAGCAGCGCGTGGCGATTGCCCGTGCGCTGGCCAACGATCCGCCCATCGTGCTGGCCGACGAACCAACCGGCAATCTCGACTCGGGTACGGGCCGCTTGATTCTCGACCTGCTCCTCAACGTCCGCCGTGTGCGCGGCTCCACCCTGGTGCTCGTGACGCACGACGCCGGCATCGCGGCGCTGGCCGACGCCAGGCTGACGCTGCGCGATGGGCGGCCGGTCGAACCGGCGGTCGAGGCGGCGCGATGACCTTTGTCCTGCGAATGGTCGGACGTGAGATCCGCGCCTCGTGGCAGCGGCTGCTGTTCTTCTTCCTCTGCATTGCCATCGGCGTGGCCTCCATCGTTGCCATTCGCTCGGTCATTCAGAACGTGCGCGCCGGCCTGACGCGTGAAACTCGCGCCCTGACCGGCGCCGATATCGTCGTGACCGGCAACCGGCCGTTCACGGAAAAGGTGCTGGAGCGGGTCGAGCGCGAGCGCCACGAGGGACGAGTGGGTGTCGTGGCCGAGGCGGCGGAACTGCCGACCATGGTGCGCGGTGCGTCGGGTGGTCCGGCCAAGATGGTGGAGCTCCGCGCCGTCCAGGGGTCGTTTCCGCTCTACGGCACGCTGACGCTTCGCGATGGGGCCGCGTATTCGCATGCGCTGCTGCGCGGACGGGGCGTCCTCGTCCGGCCCGAGTTGCTGACGCAGTTGGGACTGCGGGTCGGCGATGCGCTGCTGATCGGGACAGCGTCGTTCGAGATTCGCGGCGTGATCGATCGGGAGCCGGGCCGTAACGTGGGTGCCTTTTCGCTCGGGTCACGCATCCTCATCGATCACGCCGACCTCCCGGCCACCGGCCTGATCACGTTCGGCAGTCGTGTCTCGCGGCAGCTGCAGCTTCAGGTCACCGGCCCGCCGGAGTCGGCCACACAGATCGCCGTGGCGCTGACGAAAGACTTTGCCAACGACTTCGTACGCGTCCGCAGCTACCGGCAGGTCGAGAACGACATCGGCGAGGACCTCGAACGCGCCGAGAACTACCTGAGTCTCGTCGGCCTGGTCGTGCTGATTCTCGGCGGGATCGGTGTGTCGAGCGTGACCCGCGTCTTTGTCCAGCAGAAGGTGAAGAGCATCGCGATCCTGAAGTGCGTTGGGGCGTCGTCGCGAACCGTGCTCGCGCTCTACGTTGTCCAGGTGCTCGTGCTCGGTATGGCCGGCAGCGCCCTTGGCGTTGGCGTTGCCGCCGTGGTCGTCAGTGCGCTGCCGATCATGGTGCCGCGCGTGGCCTCGCTGCTGCCGCCGGACTACGGAGTGACGATGGCGGCGATTGTCCAGGGGCTGGGCATCGGTGTCCTGGTGTCGCTGCTGTTCTCGATGGTGCCGCTCCTCGAGGTCCGCAACGTCAAGCCGTCGCTGCTGCTGCGCCAGGAGGTGCCGTCGGGCCGCCGCATCGACTGGTTGAAGTGGAGCGTTGCGGCGGGTGTGGCGACGGCACTGGTGGCCATGGCGTCCTGGCAGGCAGGCTCGGCCCGTGTCGGTCTCGTCTTGTCAGCCGGGTTCGTCGCCCTGGCCGTCGTGCTGAACCTCGTCGGGATGGCGCTCATTCGCGCGGTGCAGCCGCTGCGCTACGCCAGATCTTTCGCGCTGCGACACGCCGTACTGCGCATCGCCCGCCCGGGGAATCAGACTCGCGTCATTCTGCTCGCCGTCGGACTGGGCACGTTCTTCGTGCTCGGTGTGCGCGGGCTCCAGGCCAATTTGCTCAACAGTTTTTCGTTGACGCTCGGCGACGACGCGGCCGACATGTTCCTGCTCGATATTCAGGAGTCGCAACGCGAGGGTGTCGTGGCGCTCATAGACGCGCAGAACGGCGAGGCCGCGCCGCCGCTGCTGATACCGGTGCTGCGCGCGCGCATTGTCGGCGTCCGCGGTCAGAACGTGAACCTCGAGAGTTACGAGGACGTGCGTGGACGCGGCAATCTCGGGCGCGAGTTCACGGTCACGTACCGGGCGACGCTCAATGCCAACGAGACGCTTCGACGCGGGCAGTGGTGGGGCTCCACGCCGGTGACGATCGACAACGCCGAGGTGTCGATCGAGGAGGGTCTTCGTCAGCGCCTGAATGTCGAGATCGGCGATCAGATGCGGTTCGACGTGCTCGGCAGAGAGGTCACTGCACGCGTCACCAGCACGCGCGAAGTGGATTTCCGCGATTCGCGGGCCGGCGGCTTCATGCTCGTGTTCCGTCCCGGAACGTTCGAGGGGGCACCCCATTTGTACATCGCCACCGTCAAGGGCCCGGCGGATTCCACCGCACGCGCGCGCATGCAGAGCGCGCTGGTCAGCCAGTTTCCGAACGTGTCGGTGATCGACCTGCGTGACGTCCTGCAGACCGTCAAGGACATCATCGACAACGTGACGCTCGCCATTACCGTCGTCGGCGGGCTGGTGCTGTTCAGCGGCAGTCTGATTCTGGTGGGCGCGGTGTCGATGACCAAATTCAAGCGTGTGTACGAGGCGGCCATCCTGAAGACGCTCGGCGCCAGCAGCCGGACGATCGCCACGATGCTGCTGCTGGAGTACGGGGTGCTGGGTGCAATTGCGGGCACTGTTGGCGCGTTGGGCGCCGTCGTCCTCAGTTGGGCCATCGCGCGGTTCGCCCTGGAGCTCACCTGGCAGCCGGTGCCGCTGGTGACCATCATTGGCATCGTCGGCACGGCGCTCTTTGTCGCCGTTGTCGGTATCGTCGCCAGCCTCGACGTGCTGCGCCACAAGCCGTTGGCAACGTTGCGCGCCGAATAACGGGTGTGGGGGCCGCCTTTATGTGGGGGTCCGCCTTGATGTGGGGTCCGCCTTTAGGCGGACCGTACGTCACTGTCACTGCGTGCCGTCACGAATTACCGGCGGCGCAGCGGGCGGAGTGCATGGGGTACAATCGCGTGTTGATCCCAGAGGAGCGATCGGGAATGGACATGGCTAACTATCGGGACGCCCTGCTGCGCAAGAAGGGCGAGCTGCTCGGCGGCAATGCCGCGAAGCCGCTCCAGTGGACCATGGAGAACAACTCCGGGCGCCAGGGAGACATGGCCGATCAGGCGAGCGGCAACAACGAAGTGCACATTCAGCTGAAGCTGAAACAGACCGACGCGAAGATTCTGCAGGCGATTGAAGAAGCACTCAACCGCATCGAGAGCGGTACTTTCGGTGTGTGCAAGGACTGCGGCGAGATGATTGCGCAGGCGCGGCTTGATGCCATTCCGTGGACGCGCTCCTGCATCTCCTGCAAGGAGAAACAGAAGGCGTGACCACTCCACAGACCGAGCTCCAGGCGTTCCTCACCAGCGCTGCCGCCGAGCGGCTGGCGCTCATTCAACGGCACGAAGCCAGTGCGCGCATCGTCAGCAACTACGACTTCAACAACACCTATCAGTACGTGATCAGTCGCGAGGAGACGCATCTCTCGTGGCTGCAGAACGCGCTGGCCGAGTTCGATGCACCGCTGCCGGCGGCGTCGCCCGTGCTGCCCGATCCGCAGGCGCCCAAGAGTAAGAAGATCGAGGCGGGCGCTTTCAAGTCGATTCTCGACGAAGACGCGCAAGGGTTGGCCGGCTTCGTCGACCGCTGGCGACCCCGTGTGGCGGCGATGAATCATGCCCGCCACCGCACCATGCTGGACGTGATCCTCGGCGAGTCACGCGAACATCAGCGCCTGTTCGAACAGGCCGCATCGGGCTTCGAGGACCTGCTCGGCAAGCGGACGGACGGTGCCGAGCGAGTCGGAGCCGTGCTGCCGACGCGTTGGATGGAATAGGGGAGCGGAAGGTTCAATTCACAATGCGCAATGCTCAATTCACAATGCCCAAAGGCGGCGCTGTGAATCCGGGCTCAGGTGTTGAGCATTGAGCATTGAGCCTTGGGCATTGTGAAGTCCACCCCCGTTGCCATCGCTCTTGGCAGCAATCTGGGCGATCGTGAGCAGTTGCTGCGCGATGCCGCGGCAGCCCTCGCGCCCTTCGTTGACGACATCCACCTCTCGAGCTTCCGCGACACCGCGCCGGTCGGCGTCAATGCCGATCAGCCCACGTTTCTGAACGCTGCGCTGACCGGGCACACCTCGCTCAGCGCGCGAGCGCTGCTCGAGCTGCTGCTTGAAATCGAGCAGCAGTTCGGCCGGCGGCGTCCGTATCCTGGTGCCGCTCGGACACTCGATCTCGATCTGATTCTCTACGGTGACACGGTGATCGACGAGCCGCCGACGCTGATCGTGCCGCACCCGCGTTTCCGCGAACGGTTGTTCGTGCTGGATCCGCTGGCAGAAATCGCCGGCGCCTGGATCGATCCAGTGACCGGGACGTCGGTGAAGGCGCTGCGGGATCAGGCCTCAGGGGTCAGGCCTCGGGCCACAGGGCTGGGCTAGTCCAACCACCTTCGCTTTGCAGCTATCGGCGGTCAAGAAAGGACCCAGCCTACGTCGCTGGCCCAGCCCTGAGGCCTGAGGCCTGATCCCAGAGGCCTTATGTATGTGCCGCTTCGGCGGCGCGCCGTTTGGACGCGTCGCGGCGCAAGCCGCTGAAGCCTTCCTCGAACAGGGTGTAAACCGCGGGCACCAGTACCAGCGTGACCATGGTCGAGGCGAGCAGTCCGCCGATGACGACCCGTGCGAGCGGAGCCTGCAGCTCGCCGCCGTCACCCAGGCCGAGCGCCATCGGCACGAGGCCGAGCATCGTAGCGATCGAGGTCATCAGAATCGGCCGCAGCCGCGTGCGCCCCGCCAGTTCGACCGCTGCGCGGATTTCCATCTTGTCGCGGCGGCGCAGCGTGTTGATGTAGTCCACCAGCAGGATGGCGTTGCTGACGACGATGCCCGCCAGCATGATCACGCCGATGTAGGCCTGCATGCTGAACGACGTATTGGTGACCAGCAGTCCGAGCACCACGCCGATGCCCGCCACCGGGATCGAGAACATGATGATGAACGGATCGCGCAGCGACTCGTACTGCGACGCCATCACCGCGTAGACCAGCAGCACCGCGAGGATCAGCACGAGACGCAGCTGATTGAACGACTCCTGCTGCTCCGCTACCTCGGAGCCGAAGCCGACAGAGAAATCCGGCGGTGGCTTCAGCTCGGCGAGGCGATCCTGCACTGCCTCGACGGCCTTGTTCAGCGTGATCTCGATCTCCGCGTTCACACGCGTGATGCGTTCCATGTTCTTCCGGTCGATCTGCACTGGACCAGCTTCGCGGTTCACGGCCATGACGTTCTTCGCCGGGATGACCTGGCCGGTGGGGGTGCTGATGAGCACGTCGCCGACGTCGGAAATCTGCTCGCGATCGGACTGGCGCAGCCGGACGACGATCGGGTACTCGTTGCCGCGCTCGCGGAACTGCGCCGCCGTCGTGCCGGCGACGTTCGTCTGAATCGTCGTGGCCACCGTGGCGGCCGAGAGGCCGAGCATGGCGGCCTTGGGCCGATCGACGTGAATCGCTATCTCCGGGCGGCCTTCCTCGCGGCCGATGTTGACGTCCGCCAGACCCGGGGTGCCTTCCATCAGCGAGCGGGCGTCGCGCGCGATGCGCCGGGCGTCGTCGAGGTCGTGTCCGCGGATTTCGAGCGCCAGTCGCGAGTCGTTGCCGCCGCCTCCGCCGAGCAGACGCTGCAGCTGGAAGTTGCCCCCGGACGGGTTGGCGCGCACCTGCACACCGGGCAGGCCGGCGAGCTCGCGCCGAAGGGCGATGGCGATCTCTTCATTCGTGCGCGAACGCTGGTCACGCGGCTTGAGCACGACACGAATCTGGCCGCGATGACTGCCCGAGTTGTTGTTGCCGCCGCCGTTGTTGCCACCTCCGCCGCCGCCCTGCGTGATGATCGTCACCGCTTCGGGCACCCGCTCCTTGACCATGCCCTCGAGTGTGAGGAGCGCCTTCTCCGTCAGCTCGATGCGCGACCCGACCCCCAGTTCGGCATTGACTGTGACTTCGCCTTCGTCCGCCTGCGGCAGCAGCTCGACGCCAATGCGCGGGTAGAGGACAACGGCCAGCACGGTGAGGGCTGCCGCGCTGAGCAGCACGGTGGGCCGGTGATTGAGCGCCACGTGAATCGCCCGGCGGTACTGCTCGTCCATGCCTTCCAGGAAGCGTTCGCTGGCGCGGAAGAGCGTGGCCATCACCCCTCTGGCGGCGGCTTCTTCTTCAGGCGTCTTCAGCCAGCGCGAGCAGAGCACCGGAACAATCGTCACCGCAACGAACAGCGACATCGCCAGCGAGAAAATGACGACGATGGACAGCTGCCCGAACAGGATGCTCGCCGTGCCGGAGAGAAACAGCAGCGGAATGAACACGGCGATGTGGGTGAGCGTCGAGGCGAGAATCGCCGACCACACCTCTTCGCTGCCGTCGATGGCGGCCGTCATCCGGTCCTTGCCCATGTGCAGATGCCGGTGCGTATTCTCGAGCACGACGATCGCCGCGTCGACGATCATGCCGATGCCGAGGGCCAGGCCGCCGAAGGTCATGGTGTTGAGCGTGTATCCGCCGAAGTAGAGCAGCGCAAACGTTCCGATGACCGACACCGG
>Ga0173480_10000907_pt1 | contig 10589 bp, 10 predicted proteins | sample NitcycUS209509C1_FD_122622 | JGI IMG/M metagenome (GOLD analysis project Ga0173480, IMG submission 122622) | Soil microbial communities from Arlington Agricultural Research Station in Wisconsin, USA - Nitrogen cycling UWRJ-S209-509C-1 (version... | ecosystem: Environmental > Terrestrial > Soil... | reverse complement strand
TGCCTGTCGACGATCCCGCTGCCCGCCATGCTTCGACTGGCCGGTGCGGACACCGGCGCGTCGGCGCCCCTCGTCTGGAATCGCGTCGTGATGGTCGATATCGCGGTGCGCGGAGCGCGACCCACGGGCACGGGGCAGTGGCGCTACTACGGCGATGAAAACATCGTCTTCAATCGACTCATCTACCAGCACGAGTTCGATCCGCTCATGGCGCCGGCCGACGGTTGGGGCCTCATGGCGGAGATCACCGAGCGTGCAGAGGACCCGATCGGGGATTTGAACGAACGCGTGCTTCGAAGTGTCGCCGATGCGCGCAGGGTGGGGGCGCTGCGCGAGTCCGACGAGGTTGTCGCGACGCGTGCGCGAGTGATCGACCCGGCCTACGTCGCGTTCACACTCGATGCGGCAAAGACCGCGGAAGCAGGGCGAGCGCTGTTGCAGTCCCACGGCGTCACGCCGCTCGGCCGATATGGTCGATGGGAATACTCGAGCATGGCGCAGGTGATGCGCGACGGATTTTCCTGGGGCGCGGCTGTCGCGAAACGGCTGGGCTATCGGGCGCAGGATGAAATGCAATGGGGCGGCGAGCCCATGAACGGGCTCGATTCGTGACGCTGCACTGGCCCGAACTGGTTGCGTCGATGGTGATGGGACTGCTCGGGACGCTGGCCGCGCGGGCGTTCGCGCGGCGCTTCGGGATCGTCAATCAGCCGAACCCGCTCGTGCCCCAACACGTGAAAGCGACGCCGTACCTGGGTGGCGTGGGCGTGCTGGCCGGGATATTCGGCGGCGTGGCCATGGCAGTGGTTAATGCAGGCCAGTGGCCGCCGCTGTACCTGCTGGTGCCGGCCGTTCTCTTTTGCGCTCTGGGAGTCTGGGACGACCTGGCGCCCATGAACGCGCGCGGCAAGCTCTTCGCACAGTTTTCAGCTGCTGCAGTCGCTATTGCGTTGGGTCTGCGCATGTCCGTCACGGGCGTGGATTTCGTTGATGCGATTCTGGCGGCGGTCTGGATCGTTGCCTGCGTGAATGCCTTCAACCTCACCGATGTCTGCGACGGCCTGGTCGCTGGAATCTCCGCGGTGTGTTTCCTCGGCGTCATGGTGTTCTGGCCTGGGCACGCGCTCGTCGCGACGATTGCATTCGGTGCCTGCGTGGGATTTCTTCCGTTCAACGCGCCGCGTGCCAGCATTTTTCTGGGCGACGCCGGAAGCCACTTGCTGGGATTTCTGGCGGCGGCACTGTCGATTTCGCTGCCTGTCCGCGGGTCGGCGCTGCCGCCCGTGTTATTGCTGCTTCTGTTCGTGCCGTTTGCAGAAATGGTCTTCGTGACCTGCGTGCGCCTGCGCAAGGGTTTGCCTTGGTACATGGGCAGTCCCGATCACTTCGCGCTCCGCCTTCAGGGCGCCGGCTGGTCGCGATGGAAAGTCGATCTCTGCGCGTGGTTCGTGGCGGCTTGCGCGGCGTGTGCCGCCTTCGCTTATGTCAGCGGTGATTGGATTCTCAGGATCGGCATCCTGATCGCGTTTTCGGCCTTCTCATTCGTGACGGTCCGATATCTTTTGCGCCACGAAGTCGTGCGGCGCGGCTGATCTCGACGATTCCCGGCCGCATCCAGGCCGTCCCTGCGGGATTTTTCGGAATCCGGGAACCGAGCGCCCGCAGCACGTTGCAAAGCGGCAGACATTCGATGAGAATGCGCGCCCCTCGATCGAGGGGATCGGTTGCGGGGTGGAGCAGTCTGGCAGCTCGTCGGGCTCATAACCCGAAGGTCGTAGGTTCAAATCCTACCCCCGCTACCACTTTCTCAGTCATGAGAAATCCGATCGGCCTCGCTCCCCCGAAAGGGGCGGTTGCCGGATCTGCTGCTCCCCACAGCCTCGATTGCACCTCTCCGGTTTGCGCCGTCAACGCGCCGACCTCGGGCATCGATATCACTACATCCTCAACGAGTCGACGTTTACGTGGGCGCGTGCCCTGGCAGCGACTTGGCTTGACTGCGCCTATCTATTCAGTGGCCAGTCAGATCGTTACTCCCGATGTGAAAAGCGCCCTCCGACGGCGCCCTTGTTCAACTGCACCGGTCGCGGAGAATTCACATTCAATTTCACGAACGGAAGATTCATCGTTCGCGGATTCCACAGCTATCTATTCCCCGACGCCAGGGGTGAGAAGGAAGGCGATAGCGACGAGTGGATCGAGATAGGCCACTGCAAGCCGTTCAGCCCCTGAGACCCTTCGAGACCCGTCTGAATCTCGGCGCCTAGCAAAATGCGGAAGTAACCCGCATTTGTTCTAGTCAGGCTGCCCTTAGGGAAAATTGGCGGCGCAAAGGCGTGACGAAGATCACCGGCGAGCCCGCGCGGAGGATCGACAATTCGCCATCTCCGCGCCTCGCGCACATCAGGACTAGTCATGACAGGTATCGCTGGGCCATGAGCGATCTGCCTCAACTCAACAACGAGCCAGGCATCGGGGCGTCGCGCGGCGACATGGATGCATTCGCGCGCGAATATCGCCCAGTTTCAGACCAGCGCGACCACCGTGAAGAAGCACCGCGAGAAGCGCGCGTGAGAAAGGCGCCGACTCTGCTCGCAATCCTCATTTCGCTTGTCGCGGGTTGGCATTGGTTTGCGGCGAACCACTACGAGAATGAATTGACACGCACTCTCGGCGACTATGCTCGCAAGAACTTGCCGGACGCATCAGTGAGCGTGGACGTTCATCCGCTGACGAATCTGGTCGAGATTGAGGTCACCCGCAACGTGGCGCGCAACGAAGCGGCGTTCGCATTTTTCGGTGACGCGATCATTGAGTTCGTTCGACAAAAACTCGAGCCAGAAGTGGAACGCGAGCTGAGCCTCGTAGCGCGCCGGGACGTTGATATGTACGCGATGATGGTGCCCTATCGAGTGTCGATCTCGATAGACAAGGTTCACGCTCCGCCGGCGCCGCCGCCCTCGCGCATGGTGCAAGAGGTCCAACGTCAACTGAGCACGCTCGGCTACTCCCCAGGTCCTGCAGATGGCCGATTGGGTCAACGGACGCGAATTGCTATTGAGGCATTTCAACGAGATCACGGCTTGGCCGTGGATGGACGTGCTACCGGAGACTTGTTGGATGTGCTTCGCGCGGAATAGTGCTACCAAATGTTTCCCGCGCCGGGACTGTACGAAGCGCTGATGACGCTATTCGTAATGACAGTATCGGCCTGAACGACGCCCGAGAATTTCGACATCCCTGCGTTTATCGTGAGCATGCCCGCGGAGACTTCGACCTGAGTGGCCCGAATCGTGACTTTCGCGGCCGCTTCGATCGTCACGCCTGACGACTCGAGCTTCACCGAGTTTCCGTTGCTATCTGCGACCTCGATTGATCCCGGGCCATCGCGCAGCGTGATCTTCTGCCCGTCGGGGGTTTCGAGCACCAGATATGCGTGGTCTTTCTGATCGACGAGCGAGATCTGCAGCCCTTCGCGCGATCGAATCACTTTTCGCTCATTCGTGCCCGCAGGGTCCACGGACGCTGGCGGCCGATCTTTATCGTTCCACAGGCTCCCGACAACAATGGGATATCGCAGGTCGCCGTGTTCGAATGCGACCACAACTTCATCGTCGGCCTCCGGAATGAACCAGCTACCGCGATCGTTGCCCGCAAAGAGCGTCGCCAGGCGTGCCCATGTCTCCGATAGATGGCCAGGTTCGGAGAGCGACGGGATCGTGACCCTCACGCGCCCCAGCCCTCCTGGATCCACGATATCGATGACTCGACCCACATAAACCCCAAACAGGCGCGGCTCGCTCCGAACCGATCCCTGTTCGTCCTTGCTCCTGCCAGCGATCTCATTCGTGCCACGCATGATTCACCTCGTGACTGGGAAATCACGGCGAGGTTAGCAGCGCGCGCTGTAAACGGGTAATTCCGGCTGGCGTCACTCTTGCCGCCTACTGGGCGCACAAAAACTCCGGAGGCCCTGGCTTGCGATGCGGACGTGTCGCATGTGTTCGCCAAATTGCGACAGGGGCGGCGGCAGAAAATCCTGCGATCTAACAAGATGGCGCATCGTTGCGTTGCACTGTTGTTAGATGAAGTCACGACATGCCGCGCTTTGACCACTTTCGACAAATGCGAGGAAATCTTGAGATCACTGATGATTCCCGCCATGGCGGCGGTATTGATTGCGAGCACCACCGGGTGTGCCGTCCAGAAAACGTTGACGCCCATTGGCGGAAGCCGGTCTGACGGCGTCGTGCGTTTGGCGTTCACATATGGCCTGTTCGAGCAGCCGAAGGTCGATCAGCAGCAGGCATACCGAGCGGCCTCCCAGCGATGCGCCGCGTGGGGATACTCGGACGCAGAAGCTTTCGGCGGGCACTCGACCCAGTGCATCAACGGCACCTATCAGGGCTGCAATGAGTGGCAGGTGACAGTCGAGTACCAATGCACCGGCCGACCTGAAGCAACGCCGGCCCAATCTCCCCCTCCTGCGACGAACCCAACGACGGCCACGTTCGAAAACCATCCGGGCGGTTGAGAGGGGTAGTCATGCCTGACCAGCTAGACGCGCCAGAAGATGAGAAGACGTCGATGAACGCGGACCAGACAGTCAAACCCACGCTTGCACATGACGAGTTGGATGGCTTTTGTGAGTGCGGACAGCCTTTGCCGCCGGGAGCTCTTTGGTCTTGTGACGCGTGTCGCTCTTCCGAGAAGGTGAACAAGCGTCGATACAAGCGAGAGTCGGCGGAGCGACAGTTGGCTGGTGTGATCGAGAGATGCGCCGAGCTTGCGGCGGATCCACGAAGATACTTCTTCGAGCCGCAAGCGTTGGTCCTCTTCGGCTCGATGCTGAAGTCTGACGGATCGGACGTCGGCGACATCGACTTGACCCTCGATGGGCTGGATTTGCGATTGAGGGGTGGGGAACTCCGCAAGGACGCAGAGGCGTGGGCAGATGCCAATGCTCCTCACAATTGGCGATATCGGCGTAGTGAAGCTCGTCATCTGAAGTTTTGTGCCGAGGCGGCGAGGCAATACATTCGAGGGCGTGCCGTCATGGTTCATATCGAGCCGGGATCCTTCTCGCTCGTGGCTTGCGGAATGCCGATTCCATACAAGATTGTTTGGCTCAACGAAAAGCTCGACATGAACTCGTATCGGACTCAAATAGATGAAGAGCGTGCAAGAACGTGGGCGGGATTCTCCAAGTGAGGCGTCTCCCAAACTGATCCCGTCCCTGTTTCGCGTCGGGTGACGCGCCAAGCCGCGTCGAGCAGTCGGTGAGGCGAGAAGAGATCGACACATGCGGTGATAACCTCTTTGCCGGCAGCCAGGCGTGCGATGAGGTCGTTGCACCGTGCCCGAGTCGAACTCTCCAAAGAAGTCAGCATGCGAAACATCTGGTTGAGTGGCATCGCGTTGGCGATTGCGAACGTCGCCGCACTGGCGCAGACGGGAAGTCTGAAAGACTGCCGGCATTGCACGCCGATGGTCGTGATTCCCGGCGGCACTTTCACGATGGGCTCGCCGCCGGACGAGCCGGATCGACACGAGTTCGAAGGCCCTCGCGCCGGTGTCGAAGTCGCGGCATTCGCGCTCGGCCGCACCGAGGTGACCCGCGGGCAATACGCGGAGTTCGTGAAAGCAACGCATCGACAGCCACCTGTCAACGGCTGCTACAAGTTCGGCTTCAACCCGATCGATGCGACCAACGTCGACGAGAACACGATGGACACGAGCGCGTCGTGGCGAGACCCCGGTTTCGCCCAGACCGACCAACATCCCGTCACTTGCATCTCCTGGCAGGATGCCACCGACTACGCGGCCTGGATCGCGCGAAAAACCCGCAAGGCTTACCGATTGCCCAGTGAAGCCGAATGGGAATACGCGGCTCGCGCCGGCAGCACGACGCGATTCTTCTGGGGTAGCGATGAAGATGTCGCCTGCGCCCACGCGAACGTCGCGGATCCGACGCTGACGCGCGCCAACGCAATCATCCGCGAGCTCACGGAAACCGGTGCTCGCAACGGCGACGTCAGCTTGCGCATCGTCCATTGTGAAGACGGCACGGCGTATACCGCGCCGGTCGCCACCTATCCACCCAACGCGTTCGGACTGCACGACATGATCGGCAACGTCTGGGAATACGTGGCGGACTGCTGGCAGCAACCGGAACCCGGGAGCAGCGAGGTCTACGAACAGCAGGCCTGCGAAACGCGCCGCGTCCGCGGCGGCTCCTGGGACGACACGCCACCGGAGTTGCGCTCCGCTCGGCGCAGCCGTGTGAAGCCTGATGTGCCGAGAAACGATGGAGGATTTCGCCTGGCGCGCGACCTCACGCCGGCCGAGAAGCTGAGGTTCCCTTGAATCCCTTGGCCACGATGTAAACCTCGCGCGATTCCGCGCGCGAAGCCGCAGGCTTGCGAATGAGCACCTTCTCAAACGAACTGCGCAATTCCTTCACGTACTGATCCGACCCCGACCCCTGGAACATCTTCGCCACGAAAGTGGCGCCGGGCTTCAACGTCTGCCGCACGGTGTCGAGCGCCAGCTCGAGGAAGTACATCGACGACGCCTGGTCCGCGGAATCGATGCCGGTGATGTTCGGCGCGATATCCGACACGATCAGATCGAACTTCCCGCCGCCTAACCACTCGAGCAGCTGGGCAACCACGGCTTCATCGGTGAAGTCGCCCTGGATGAAGTCCACGTTCTTGATGGGATCCATGTGCAGGATGTCGGTAGCGAGCACGCGCCCCTTGGCGCCCACGAGCTTGCCGGCCACCTGCGACCAGCCGCCGGGCGCGGAGCCGAGATCCATGATCCGCATGCCGGGGCGGATGAGGCGATCCTTCTCGTTCAGCTCGACGAGCTTGTACGCGGAACGCGAGCGATAACCCTCCAGCTGGGCTTTTTTTACGAACGGATCGCTGACGTGTCGCTGCAGCCAGGTGCTGCTGCTCTTGGAACGGGGCATCTCGGGTTTCCGGCTAGAATGCGCGGCATTCTACCTCTGCCGGGTCGACCGGCCAGGAATCGAGAGTGATCCGCATCACTGAGCTGCCTCTGCCGCTCGATTACACGCCCGAGGCGCTGCGCCAGGCCATTGTCAAACGCCTGAAGATCCGCGAGTCGGACCTGCTCGGCCATACGCTGTTCAAACGCAGTTACGACGCACGGAAGAAGAACACCGGCATCGTTTTCATCTGCATCGTCGATGTCGAGGTGAACGACGAGGCCGGGCTGCTCAAGCGTCTCGCGAAGGATCGCCAGGTCGGTCCGGCCCCCGACACGACCTATCACCCGGTGGCCAGGGCGCCGTCGACGCTCGCCGAGCGGCCAATCGTCATTGGCTTCGGTCCCGGTGGTTTGTTTGCCGCATTGCTGCTGGCGCAGATGGGTTTCAAGCCCATCGTGCTCGAACGCGGCCGCGACGTGCGCCAGCGCACGCAGGACACGTGGGCACTGTGGCGCAAGAAGATCCTGACGCCCGAATCGAACGTGCAGTTCGGCGAGGGCGGGGCAGGCCTGTTCTCCGACGGCAAGCTCTACAGCCAGATCAAGGATCCGAAGTTCTACGGCCGCAAGGTGATGCACGAGTTCGTGAAAGCGGGCGCGCCGGAAGAGATCCTGTTCGTCAGCAAGCCGCACATCGGCACATTCCGTCTCACGGGCATCGTCGAGAAGATGCGAGCCGAGATCATCGAACTCGGCGGTGAAGTTCGCTTCGAGAGCAAGATGACCGACGTTCTCATCGACAACGGTCGCATCGACGGCGTGGTGCTCGAGGGTGGCGAGACGATCCCCAGCCATCACGTGGTGCTCGCGCTCGGCCACAGTTCGCGCGACACGCTGCGGATGCTGGAGCGACGCCAGGTTTTCCTCGAAGCAAAACCGTTCGCCATCGGATTCCGCATCGAACACCCGCAATCGCTGATCGACCGTGCGCGCTTCGGCCGATTCGCGGGCCATCCCGCGCTCGGCGCCGCCGACTACAAGCTCGTTCATCACGCGAGCAACGGCCGTTCGGTGTACAGCTTCTGCATGTGTCCGGGCGGTACCGTGGTTGCCGCAACTTCGGAGGCCGGACGCGTCGTCACCAACGGCATGAGCCAGTACTCACGCAACGAGCGCAATGCCAACGCCGGTATCGTCGTCGGCATCGATCCGGAGAGGGATTTTCCCGGCGGCCCGCTGGCAGGCGTCACGCTGCAGGAGCAACTCGAGGAGAAGGCATTCGAGCTCGGCGGGCGCGACTACTGCGCGCCGGGCCAGCTCGTCGGCGACTTCGTGCGCAGCGTGGCATCGACGCAGCTGGGCGAAGTCGAGCCCTCTTACAAGCCCGGTGTGAAGCTGGGCGATCTCGCGGAAGCCCTGCCGGCTTACGCCATCGACGCGATTCGCGAAGCGCTGCCTGCCTTCGGCCGCCAGATTGCCGGTTTCGATCGCGACGACGCGATACTCACCGGCGTCGAGAGCCGGACGTCGTCGCCCGTCCGCATCACTCGCGACGCGGAATCCCTGCAGAGTCTGAATGTCCGCGGCCTGTATCCTTGCGGTGAAGGCGCGGGATACGCGGGCGGTATCCTGTCCGCCGGTGTCGACGGCATCAAGGTGGCCGAAGCGGTCGCGCGGGATCTGGCATGAAATTCGAAGACATCAAGAGACTGCACGAGAAGAAATTTCGCGAGAAGCTCGGGCACTTCATCGTCGAAGGCGAACATCTCGTCCAGGAGCTGGAACGCGCGGTTGCGCGGGACGCGCGGCTTCGAGAGAGCAAGCTCTTCGTGACGCGCGACTATGCGCACTGGTCGAGCGTGCTGCCCATGCACGTGATCCAGTCCAAGCACATGGCGCAGATCAGCGAGACGCGTTCGCCGCAGGGCATCGCTGCGGTCGTGCCGCTGATCGAGCCCGCGGCGCCGCGTGCGGGCGAACGCGCTATCTACCTGCACGAGATCCAGGACCCGGGAAACTTCGGCACCATCCTGCGCACGATGGCGTGGTTCGGAGGTTTTCGCTGTCTTTGCAGTCCGGACAGCGTGGACCTTCACAACGGCAAAGTCGTGCGCGCCAGCATGGGCGCCATCTTCCACGTTCCAGTCGAGTTCGACGTGACGCTGGAGTCATTGCCGAAGCGCTTCAAACGCCTCGCGACACTGGATCTCAACGGGCAGTCCGTCGCTTCGCCAGAGTTCCGGGAATTCGACTGTTACGTGTTCGGCAACGAAGCGCGCGGGTTGCCGCGCGAGCAGATGGACGCGCTGGGCGCGCGTCCGTTCACGATTGCGGGAACCGGCGCCATCGAATCGTTGAACGTGGCGGCGGCGGTCAACATGAGCCTCTACGAGCTGAATCGTTAGTCAGGCAGCCGTGACGCGTTTGAGAAATGCGCGGATGTCGGAAACCTCGGGCTCGCACAGTGAATGCGGCATCGGGTACGAGTGCCACTCGACCGAATAGCCCGCGGCCTGCAGTAGCTGCCGCGAATCATCGCCGAGCGGGTAGGGCACCACCGGATCCTGAAACCCGTGCGCCATGAAGATGGGTGTCGCCTGGTTGGCCGGATTCTTCGCGGTGGCGAGTTCGCGCGATTGAGGTAGATAGCACGACAGCGCGATCACGCCGGCGAGCTTCTCCGGATATCGCGTGGCAATGTGCAGCGCCATGGCGCCGCCCTGAGAAAACCCGGCGACGGCGATGCGATGGCTGGGCACGCCGCGTTCGTTCTCGGCCTTGATGAGTTGCGCAACGGCATCCGCCGACGCCTTGATGCCGTCGAAATCTTCAGCTGAGCGACGATCGATGCCGATGATGTCGTACCACGCGCGCATCTCGTAACCGTTGTTGATGGTGACCGGTCGAACGGGCGCGTGCGGAAACACGAATCGAAGCACGGGCATGCCGTCGTCGAGCAACTCGGGGACCAGCGGCTCGAAGTCGTGGCCGTCGGCGCCGAGGCCGTGCATCCAGAGGATGGTGAAAGTGGGGTTGGGTCCTGTCTCGACGGTGACGGTTTCGAGCCCCTTCAATTCCAACTCCTTGAAACGATCGTGTCCGAGATGTTCGAGACGGTGAGATCCGCCGCCCACATCAACTGGTCGACGAGCTCACGCACGCCGGGGAAGTAGGTATACGCGAGCCAGAAGAAGAGCGCAGTAAAGCCGACCCACATCAGGAAGTGCAGCGCGCCCCAGCCCGGATGATTGCCCGCGGCCTGGTGGCCGCCATGACGAATCGCCTTGAGCGGCGCCGAGATCGCGAAATAGAGCATGCACAGCAGAAGGATTCCGACCCACAGCGGCATGCCGTGCGGCAGCCCCAGGCCAAACACCGTGTGCTGCGTGACGAGCGAGAGCAACGCGAGGATCCAGACGACGAAGACCACGGCGCCGACGACGGCGGCGATGGGCAGGAAGACTCCCATGATCGCGCGCGCGGAGTTGCTCACCTGCGGCGCGGCCTGCGCGGAGAAGCTGCGCATCTGCTCGTTCATGTGTGCCCACTGGCGATTCCAGTGGCGCTGCTGCCGGCGCCACTCGCGCCGCCAGCGGAAGTCAGAGCCGAACTTCTCAAAGTTTTTTTTAGCG
>Ga0173480_10000906_pt1 | contig 10593 bp, 9 predicted proteins | sample NitcycUS209509C1_FD_122622 | JGI IMG/M metagenome (GOLD analysis project Ga0173480, IMG submission 122622) | Soil microbial communities from Arlington Agricultural Research Station in Wisconsin, USA - Nitrogen cycling UWRJ-S209-509C-1 (version... | ecosystem: Environmental > Terrestrial > Soil >... | reverse complement strand
CCCCGACTCCTGCAGCTGTTCGCACTGTTCGCGCGCGAGCGGCCTGGAGACCGCAAGCGCCAGTTCGACCTCGCGGCGGTCGGCGGCGAAGTCGAGGAACTCGATGCGGAACTGCCGGTAGTGGCTCACCGGCTCGGTGGCCGCCGAGGCGAAATCCCTGGACGCAAACGACAGGCAGAGCGTGGCGCCGCCCCGCTGCGCGCCGGGCTTCAGTTCGATGAGGGACCTGCCGAGCGACCAGGCGCCGGCGCCGGACTTGGTGACGTCGAGCTCGCCGCGCTCCACTTTTCCGCTCTCGGAGATGGCCGCGAGCTGCCGCTCCTTCACCTCCTCGGCAACGCGCTCGAGCCGCCACAGCAGGCTCCGGTCCTTCGGCTCCTCTCCCGCGTCCTTGACACGGGCCTGCAGCTGCCGCTGCACGTGCTTGAACAGCGGACCGAGGTCGAGCGACTCGTGGAAGTTGTAGGCCAGCAGCTCGAGGTTCAGCACCTCCGCCTCGGGGTCGACCTTGCCGCCCGCGGTTTTCGCCACGAAGGTGTCGAGAATCGAGCGGAACATGTCCTTGCGCAGCGCCGAGTCGGCCTCTTCGCGACGGCCCATCATGTCGGCGTAGAGGCGCAGGTTGCTGTCGCGGGTCTGGCTGCTGCTGATCGACGAGTTGAGCACGTAACCGACGACGAGCGTCACGAGCGGCATCGCGACGACCTGGGAGATCTCGATCCAGTGGCGGTGGCCCTTCTTCTCGGAGTCGGCCATCGTCTATTGCCGCCGCAGCTCGTAGCCGCTCGCGCCCTTCACCACTTCGAACGAATAGCGCGTGGCGCTCGACGCCGAGGTCACCTCGGCGCTGGCGGTGCCGAAGGAGCCGGCCACGGTGAAGGTGCAGCGGCCTTCCGGCGTGGTGACCCGGTAAGAGCCGTCGTCGAGTGTCGCGCCCGTGACCTTCTCGCTGCCGCAGGCAATCGTGATCGCCGCGCCCTTCAGCCCGGCGCCGTTGAGGAAGATCGATCCGTAAACCGCGCCGGCGTTCGCGGCCGCTGGTACCAGCAGCGCCGCGGCGGCAAGACCGGCCGCTCCCCATGTCCTCATGCGTTCCTCCGCTCCGCCGAGGGTAGCGTACCGCGGGTTCCCAGTGGCCTGTTGTCTAGGAGCGGCCGCAGCTCCGCCCGATGGCGGAACGGAGTCGATCGCGCGCGCTGGTGTCGGCGGCGCGCAGCCGGTAAGCCTGGCCGGTCGTGCTGAGCTCGACCAGCCGCTGCTCGCGGTCGGCAATCATCGTGGCGATGCTGACGCGGCGCAACGCCGCGCACGACAGTTCGAAGGTGGCGCGGCCGCCATGGTCCTGGAAGTGCAGGCCGTCGGACGATACGCTCAGACGGCCCGCCTGATCGCGGAACACCCCGTAGAGCAACGCCACCTCGAACGCGGCCGCGTCGGCCTCGGGCGGCTCCGCCCGGACGCGGTCTGCGGCGGCGGGGGCGGCAGCCGGCGGCTCGATCGGCGACGGCGGCGGGGAGATCGGCGCAACGCGGGGCGAGGGCCGGGTCTCAACAGTTCGCGCGCCCGGCGGCCGCTCCGCCGTCGCACGTGGCACCTCCAGCGGCAAGCGGCGTGCGACCACCGCCGCACGGGGGGCCGGCGCCGTTGCTGGGAGGCTTGCACCGGCTGGGGCCTCGGTTCCTGCGGGCGGTTCACGGGCCGCGATGGGAGCCAACGGCACGAGCGCCGCTGCCTGCTTGATGGGTTCACGCGGGCTGGACGGCGACGGCCGCCAGAGCACCAAGGCCGCGACCGCCAGCAGCGCGACGCCTGACGCGCCCGCGATGGCGGCCATCGCCCAGGCAGGAACAGCCGCGCGTACGCGCCGCGGCCGCGGCGCGCGAGACGGCGGGACGGGCCGTCCGGTGGCGCCGACGAGTGCGGCCACGGCGTCGTGAAGCTGCGACCAGCCCTGGTTGGCGTGCGGGTCGTCCCACCGGTCGAACACGGCGGCCTGAATGCGGCGGAACTCGAGCGGTATGCGCGCGCCGTCGGCCAGAATCGGCACGAGGACGTGGCGCCCGGCGGCCTCGGCGGCTTCGGTCTTCACCCATTCCGAGCGGACCGACGCCTCCGACCAGACCACGATGACGCAGCGCGCCTGCGCCAGGGCCTCCTCGATCACCTCGTCGAACGATCGCCCGGGTGGAATCTCGCGGTCCCACCACACCGACCAGCCGTCGTGTTCGAGGGCCTGGGCCAGCCGTGCGATGCGCGGTCGATCGGCGCGTGCGTAGCTGATGAAGATGTCGGCCATGGCACGGTCGGCGCGCAAGCTGGCGGCGGCAGGCCGCTAGTCCATCGCCTTCTTGAGATTGGTGATCAGGCGATCCGCCACCTTCCGTGGGCCGCCGCGCTTCATCGAGCCGAAGAGGATGCTCCGGTCGCCGGCCTCACTGGACCACAGCACCGTCGTGCCGGTCTTGTCGAGCAGCGAGACCGAGCCCGTCGCGGTGTCGTGCAGGCCGAAATACCGGCCGGTGACCGCCGCGCGCGTCCCGTTCTGATGCTCGCTGACGCCGGCGAGAATCGCGTCGGCGGCTTCGGGCTTGAGCACCACGGTGATGCTGCCCGCGAACTTCTTCTGGATCTCGGCCCGGATGTACTGGTCGAGATCGTTGTCCATCTTGTCCACGTAGATTCGGCGGATCGAGCGCAGCGACCCGGCGCCGCCGTCTTGCGCGAAGGCCGGAGGCGCCAGAGAACCAACGAGGGCGAGGGTGCACAGGCTGAGGGTGCCGACTTTCCAGTTCCACATAGCTGCCTCCACCATGACTAACGTCATGGCGGGGCCGATGCGCACACACGGGGGCCAGTTGACGCTGGTTTCGTGGAGGTCGAGGCAGCGCGGTCGGGCGGGCGGCCTACTTGGGGGGCAGGTGCATGGGCTTCAGCCCTTCGAGACAGATTTCCTCGATGAGGTCGGTGTCCACGACGATCGCCTGTTCGAGCTCGACCGTCCAAGGACGGGTATAGGCCTTCGGGTCGTCCACGGTGAAGGCGATCTTCAAGGTGCCGTAGTTCGGCCGCGTCAGGCGCTCGGTGATCTTCACGGCGTCGGTCAGCGGTGTTCCCGACATGTCGAGCCACAACCGGTCGCGGAACCCGTTGCTCTCGACCACCAGGGTGTCGCCTTCCCACCGGCCGGTCGAATAGCCGTGCCACGACGGCTGCGGATCCACGAGCAGCGGCCGGCCGTCGGTGAAGATCTGCCGGAAGCTGGCGTTGAACTCGGTGAGCAGCGCCAGGAACGTGGGCTGCTGAATGATCTTCTGATAGTGCGGCAGCGTGTAGGCGCGCGGCGGGTTCGACGGCAGGCACTGGGCGTGCGGATCGTCGGCGGAATTGGCGTCGGAGCGTTCCTGGCGCAGGGCGGCGGCCCACGGCTGGAGAGGCAACGGCTCTTTGATCCCCGCGTCGATGCGGTAGGCCCACGCCGAGAGCGGGGTCTTCTCGATGCAGTCGTTGCCGTCGCGTAGCAGCGGTGGACATGGCAGGTGGTTGGCCGCCAGCCAGATGCCGGAAAGATCAGGTTTGCCGTCGGCCGTGCGCGGCGTCGGGGCGTTCACATTCACGGCGCCGGTGGCCGTGCGCGGCACGCCAGCCGTCGGGTACGTGAACCACTGCGCGACCGCGGGCGACGACAGACCCGCAATCAGCGCGATCGCAACCAGAGCAGCGTGGAAGAAGTGGCGCATACCTACGCGCGGAGCAGATCCGCCTCCCAGTCCTTGATCATGCGCTTGATCGCCTTGCGGTCGTCGAGGCGTTCGGCCAGCACTCGCTCGGCCAGCGCCGGCAGTTCCGCGTCGCTGGCGAATCGCAGGCTGCACAGCTGATTGATGGTGAACTCGCCGAGCCGCGGCGCAACCGCGGGCGCCACCTTCAACAGCCGGAGCCGCATCTCCAGCCGGATGACGCGATCCTGCACCCGCAAGGCGAAGACGCGGCTCCAGAAGGCCGCCATCATCACCCCGACCGCCAGCAACAGCGACATCACCGCGTCGAGGGAGAAGGCGGTCGCCACGATAGAGAGGCGATACACGAGATTTGCGGCGATGAGGCCGAAGGTGAAGTAGTGATATGCCGGAACCACCTTGGCGTGGTTTTCGAACGACTGCTGCGCCGCCATTGCTCCTCCTTGCCCGCTGTAGGGCTGGTCCGCGAATCATGGCACACGTCGGACGCGGTCTTGATCTACGCTATCGCCACCTGGAGGAACCGCCATGAAGATTGCTGCCAGAAGCGTCGTGTTCGCCGCGCTGCTCGTCGGCCCACTCGTCGCGGCGGGCACGACCGCCAAGCCCGAAGACGTCGGGCTGTCCTCCGAACGGCTGCAGCGCATCACGCAGATGATCGAGCGCCGCATCGCCGCAGGCGACATGGCCGGCGCCGTGACCATCGTGGCACGCCGCGGCAAGGTGGCGCATCTCGCGGCGCAAGGCGTCATGGACTTCGACACGAAACAGCCGATGACGCCGGCCAGCATGTTCCGGATCGCGTCGATGACCAAGCCGGTCGTCGGCGTGTCGATCATGATGCTGGTCGAAGAGAACAAGCTGCGCCTGAACGACGCCGTCTCGCGGTACATCCCCGAGTTCGCCAACATGAAGGTGGCCGTCGCGCGGCCAGGCAGCGGCGGGAGCGAGGGCCCCAGCTTCTATACCGTTCCGGCGCAGCGGCAGGTGACCATCAAGGATCTCCTCACCCATGTGTCCGGCCTCGGCAGCGGCCCGATGAGCAACAGCGACATCGACAAGGTGGCGCGCAAAGACGGCGAGACGCTGGCCCAATACATCCCGCGGCTGGGCGGCACCGCGCTCGAGTTCCAGCCCGGCTCGCGCTGGACCTACAGCCCCGGCGCCGGGTTCGAGACGCTCGGCCGCATCATCGAGATCGCGTCCGGCCTGCCGCTCGATCGCTTCTTCCAGACGCGGGTCTTCGATCCGCTCGGCATGCGCGACATCACCTTCTGGCCGAACGACGCGCAGTGGCCGCGCGTGGCCACCGTGTACGGCCGCCAACCCTCGGGCCTCACCAAGCTGGCGATGCCCAACGACACGCTGTCGCGCAACGTCTACTTCCGCGGCTCGGGCGGGCTGTACAGCACCGCCGAAGGGTACGTGCCGCTCGGCCTGATGCTCGCCAACGGCGGTGAGTTCAACGGCCGGCGCCTTCTGAGTCGAAAGTCGGTGGAGATGCTGAGCGCCGCGCACGTGGCCGACACGCTGCCGGGACGTCCTGCGGGCGAGGGGTATGGCTTGAGCGTCCGAGTCGTCACCAATCACGCCGCGCGCGGCACACTGCTGTCGGACGGCACTTATGGTTGGTCTGGCGCGCAGGGCACCCATTTCTTCGTCGATCCGAAGGAACAACTCGTCGGAATCCTGATGGTACAGACGCCCAATAACGAAGTTAGAGACGCCTTCGAAGATCTCGTCGCGCAATCCATCGCCGATTAGAAGACCTTGCGATTCTTACAGATTGACAGTAACGTGAGGATTGAACGAGCCTAACTACGTACGCCTTAGTAAGGCTCTTGCAGGAGTCATCGTGGCTATAGACGTTCGTTCAAGCCTGAAACGCGCCCTGAAATCGCTTCACTCCGACCGCGCCCGTATCGACCGACAGATCACCACCATCACCACCGCACTGGGCGAGCTCGGTGGCCGCATGGCCGGCGTAGCCGCGAAGAAAGCCAAGCGCGCACGCAACATGTCGGCGGCGCAGAAGAAAGCCGTCAGCGTCCGGATGAAGGCCTACTGGGCCAAGCGACGCGCGGGCAAGTAGTACTCCTCACCTTTAATTGGGCGGCCTCACGTCGCCCACTCTCCTTCCCCACAACCGACGCACGACCAGCAGCACTCGCTGTCAGCACGTCGCTGCTCCTCCAAATACAAATGGCGCGACAGGCTCGAAGCCCGTCGCGCCATTCGTGTTATGTGGGACTCGATTAGAACTGGAAGCGAAGCGCGAACTGAATCTGCCGCGGGGTGCCGAGGCCGACCGTCCGTCCCACCGTGCTGGTGAGCCGTCCGAAGGTCGGGCCCGCCGCCGCCGTCGTGTACGCCTGTCCGGGCTGCAGCGTATTGGCCTGACCAACCGTCGCCGGAATGGCCGCGTTGAGCGTGCCGCCCGGATTGGCGAAGTTCACCGAGTCGAACAGGTTGAACACTTCCATCCTGAACTGGACGCTGCTGCGGCCGCCGCTGCTGAACTCCTTCGAGAAGAAGAAGTCGGTCTGGTGGAAGTTCGGCCCGTGGACCGAGTTGCGCTCCATGTTGCCGAACGTGCCAGGCAGCGGCGTCGCGAAAGCGGCCGGGTTGAGGAAGATGAGCCCGCCATCCTCGATGAACGGATCGACGCCAGACATGAGATCCGGCCGGCGCACGTTGCGCGACGCGCCGCCGCCGGGGGTGTTGATGACCGCCTCACGACCTGCGGCTGGACCGGTGTAGTAGAGACCCGACGCCGTGTCGCGGTAGAGGATGTCCGGCCGCGTGACCAGCACGTTGATCGGCACGCCGCTGCGTGCGTTGACGATGCCGCCCACGTCCCAGCCGCCGAGCAGCGCGTTCATGGCCGCGCTGGCGTTGCTGCCGTACTTCCGGCCGTTCCCGTACGGGATCGAGTAGAGCAGGCTCAGATTGAACGTGTGTCGCACGTCGAAGTTGTTGTAGCCCTGTTCGTACTCGAACTGCTCGAGAGTCTTGGCATTGTTGGCGGCGGTGTTCGCCTCGTTCGACCCGCCCGATGTGCCGCGGCTGTTCGCGAACGTGTACTGCATGTTCATCGCGATGCCGCGCGACGACCGGCGGTTCAGCGAGAGCATGAGCGCGTTGTACTCGTCGTGGCCGCCGCTGGTCTTGAAGTCGACCTCGGCGTAGGGGTTCTGCACCGAGGTGATGTTGCCGGCCGCGTCGCGGTTGACGATCGAGAACTCGCGGATGACGAACGCCGCGCTCGCGGGGTTGGGATTGGTGACCACCTGCGTGATCTGATTGGCGACGCTGCGCAGGAACAGGTTGCGCCCCTGGCTGCCGACATAGCCGATGGTGGTGGCGAAGTTCCCGCCCAGCTCCTGCTGCACCGACGCGGTGTACTGATAGACGCGCTCCGGAATCGCGTACTCCTGGGCATAGGCCCGCGGCTGGTAGTTGCGATTGTTCGGGTTACTGGTGAAGTTGGCGACCAGCAGATCCGGGTTGACCGGGTACGCCAGCAGCGGTCCAGTGCTGAGCGTGGTGCTGACGCGGTCGCTCTCGATCGGCTGAATCAGGTCTTCACCCTGCCCCGGCCCGACGAACATGCCAAAGCCGCTGCGCAACACCGTCTTGGGAGTGACCGCGTAAGTCGCGGCCAGCCGCGGCTGCACGTTGTTCTTGTTCGAGCCGTGCAGCGGCGTGGTGTTCGGATCGATCTGGCCGGTCTCGATGTTGAACTTGACGATCAGATCGTCCTCGACCTTGAGGGGCGTGTAGTACTCGTAGCGCAGCCCGTAACTGAGCGTCAGCTTCGACGAGGTGTGCCATTCGTCCTGCGCGAACATCGTGTAGTACTGCTGCCGGGTGTGACGCATGCCCGTGGCGCCGTTGTTGAACACGCTCGGCGCGCTGATGTCGCCGAGGTACTGAATCGCCGACGGCGTATTGGCCAGGAACGCGGTCACGTTCGGGTAGGTGTAGGTGGTGCCGCCGAGCTGGTCGGTGGCCATCCGGATCAGGCGAACATCGCCGCCGATCTTGGTCAGGTGGTTGCCGCCGATGATCGACACGGCGTCGCTGAACGCCAGCGAGAACGGGTCGTAGATCAGCGCATGGCCGTTGGTGGCGCTGCTGGCGCGGATCAGGCCGCCGGGCACGACGATGCCCGAGGACGCGCTCTGGCCGGCGATGCCGGAGTTGGCAACCGAGCCGGTCAGGTTGATGGAGATGGTGCTGAAGTCGATCCCGTTCACGGTCGGCGCATCGCCGTGGATGGTGGACTGGGGCGCGTTGTAGCCGACCTTGAACTCGTTCAGCAGACCGCCCTTGGTGGTCCCATTCAGGTTGAAGATGCCGTTGGTCGGCTTCTGCTCGAGACGGGCCACGCGGCCGCTGATCCCTTCCGGCCGCAGCTGCGTGCCGCGGTCATGGAAGACACGGCCGTAGGCCGTCCACGACGGGGTGATGCGGTAGTCGAGGCGGAGGCTGAACGAGTTCTCGTCCACATTTTCCAGCCCCTGAAGCTGGTAGATGTCGAAGTCGGGGCTGGTCGAAGCGCCCGGCAGCAGCACCGCGCCGGGGGCGGTGAAGCCGGGACGCAGCACGGCGATAGAAGGCACGGCCCTGGCCCACGCCGCCGCGCTCGGCGACGCCTCCACGAAGTTCACGCCGGCGTCGAGGCGGTAGCCCTCGTAGCTGCCGAAGAAGAACGCCCGGTCCCGGGCGAACGGTCCGCCGAACGATCCGCCGAACTGGTGCTGATTGAGCTTCGATTTCGGCAGCTCCTGGATGACGCTGCCGTCGGGGTTTCGGGTGGAGTCGAAGTAGTTCGGGGCGTCGAGCTTGTCGCTGCGGTAGTACTCGAAGAACGACCCGTGGAACTGGTTCGACCCCGACTTGGTGATCACGCTCACCTGCCCGCCCGTGCCGGTGCCGAACTCCGCCGGATAGTTGTTCGACTCGACGCGGAACTCCTGCACGTTCTCGAGGCTCGCCTGCAGCTTGAAGGGCGAGGCGATCTGGCCGCCGACGTTGCCGGGCGAGGCGTCGATGATGGCCGAGCCCTCGACGCCGTCGAACTTGATCACGTTCTGGTTGTTCGCACGGCCGCTGAACCGGACGTCGTTCCAGGTGCCGGTGCCGGCGTTCTGCGAGCCGGGCGCCTGCAGCATCAGCTGCGACATCTGGCGGCCGTTGACCGGCAGCTCGTTGATTTCACGCTCGCTGACGTTGACGCCGATGCGCGCCGAGCTGATGTCCACCGCGCCGACGTTGGCTGTCACCTGTACGGTCTCGGTGATGCCGGCCGCGTTGAGCGACAGGTCCAGCGGGAACTCCTGAGCGGCCACCAGCTGCAGCCCGGTGAATTCGAGCGGCGCCAGTTCGCCGAAGCTGGCCTTGATGGTATAGACCGAGGGCCGCAGGTTCGCCACCATGTAGCGCCCTTCGGCGTTGGACGTCACCGAGCGTTGCTCACCGGTCCGCTCGTTCTTGACGACGACCGTGGCCCCGGGGATGACGGCGCCGCTGGGATCGAGCACGACCCCGACGAAACGCCCGTCATTCTGGGCAAAGGCTAACGTGGGAAGAAACAGGGCGATGGCGAGTAGCCACGCCGCTGACGCCTTCAAAATCCGCATACGAGTACGACTCCTTCGACAATCGACAATGGCGGTGTTCAGTCGATTCAGTGTGTGAGCCCGCTGTAACAGCGATGTCACACGAAAGAGTCCGGGTGGTTAATTGAAGGGGTCGCCTCGAACTTCGGCGGAACCGATGATGCCCGGGCCAGGGAAACCGAGAGTTAACGCACTCGTAACGTACTCGTCATGCTAACGTCGCGTCGTGGCTACCCCCAGGCTTCACGCGGGCTGCGTAGCGCTTGCCCTTCTGGTTTCGGGGACAACCCATCTCCGCCCCGGTGCCGAGGCTCTGCTCGCCTCGAGCCGGCCCGAGCTCACTCTGAATATCAGCCTGATGAGCACGCAGGAGCTGCCGGCCTGGAGCGCCGGCGCGCTCGTCGCGGAAGCCAACGCGATCTGGTGGGACAGTCACCTCAGCCTGCGCTGGCGCACCATCGACCTGTATGACCCGCCGCCCGACCCGGAGATCGCCGGGTCGCTCAAGGTGCTGATCATGGCGCGCGAAGTGCCTCGCGGCGCAGGTCCTGCCAGGCTCACCGTGGGCGAATTGGTGCAGACCGAAGGGGCCCCACCATTGGCCGTCGCGTCGATCACCGGCGCGCGCCGGATCGTCGAGGAGGCGCGGCGGTTCCAGCTGCTCGATCGGCCGCACGACGTCGAACACCGTTTGGGGCTCGTGCTCGGCCGCGCCGTGGCGCACGAGATCGGTCACTACCTGCTGCGTACGAAGACGCATGCGCCGCGCGGCCTGATGCGGGCGGCGATCAACGCACAGGAGTTCGCCGATCCGCAGAGCCGCAGCTTCCGCCTCGACGACGCGGCCCGGGCGCACCTGGCGTCACTCGCCGCCCGCGGCCCGCAGCTCGAGTCCACGCTCGCACAGTTTTCCTACTCGCAGAATCGATAGCGACCGTGGCGACTCCCGTCGTGGCTGGCAGGGGTCGTCGCTTCGCCGGCCCGTCCTCGGCCAGGGGTTTGCTCAGACGTACAAGCAGGCCGGTTTCGGACGCCCCTGCCAGCCACGCCGGTCGCCGGCGGTTCGTGGCTGCGGGTCTTCAGACCCGCCACCAACGACTCCCGTCGCGCCTGGCAGGGGTCGTCGCTTCGCCGGCCCGTCCTCGGCGAGGGGTTTGCTCAGACGTACAAGCAGGCCGGCTTCGGACGCCCCTGCCAGCCACGCCGGTCGCCGGCGGTTCGTGGCTGCGGGT
>Ga0173480_10000904_pt1 | contig 10609 bp, 9 predicted proteins | sample NitcycUS209509C1_FD_122622 | JGI IMG/M metagenome (GOLD analysis project Ga0173480, IMG submission 122622) | Soil microbial communities from Arlington Agricultural Research Station in Wisconsin, USA - Nitrogen cycling UWRJ-S209-509C-1 (version... | ecosystem: Environmental > Terrestrial > Soil >... | reverse complement strand
CGCGCAGGTCGCGCCGCCGGCCGCCGGCGCCGCGCCGGCTGCTGAGAAACCTGCGAGTTCGGGCGGCGGCAAATTCGGCATGGCCGGACTCAGTGGGCTGGGCAAAGAAAAATCCGGCAGCCAGACGGTGTCCTCGGCCGGTTCGCGTGGACTCAATCCCGATCGCGATGCCAAGGGCGGGCCGGTCAAGACGCTTGTCGTCGTCACAGTCAGCGCGGCTGACCTCGCGGAATTCAAGAAGGGGATTGCCGGCTAAGCAGTGGCGCATCCGACCCTGCACTTCACCCTGACGCTGGCGATCGGCGGGGCGGTCATCGCCCTGATGTTCGCCGTCCGCAATCCGGTCATCCGGCGGCGCCTGCTGTTTACGGTCGGGCTCCTGGGGCTTGCGGCCGCGTTGCACTGGACGATCCGCGACCTCGAAGCGTTCGAATTCACCAGTGAGGGTGCGCGCGGCGTCGACGTGTTCCTGTCGACGCAGGGGTGGAAGCTCGAAGCGCTGCTGATCGTCTACGCGATCGCGCAGGCGCTGGTCACGCTGATCTTCAACCCGTGGAGGCCGCAGGCGCGCGACGAGCGCGCGCCGGCAATCGTCCAGGACGCGATCATCGCCGTCCTGCTCGCCGCCGGCGCGGTGATGGCGTTCGGCAGCGCCGAGTTCCTGACGACGTCGGCGATCGTCGCGGCGGTGGTCGGCTTTGCGCTGCAGGAGACGCTCGGCAACGCCTTCGCCGGCCTCGCGATCCAAATCGAGCGGCCATTTCGAGTCGGTCACTGGATCGCTGTCGGCAACTACGAAGGCACGGTCAAGCAGATCACCTGGCGGGCGACGAAGATTCGCACCAAGTCCGGCAATCTCGTCGTCGTCCCGAATAACGTCGTCGCCCGGGAGTCGATCAACAACTACTCCGAGCCGATCGCGCCGACGCGCCTGCAGGTTGACGTCGGCGTCACCTACAACGCCACGCCTAACGAGGTGAAAGCCGCGATGCTGGCGGCGATCCAGCAGGCGTCTTCGATCGTTCTCGCGAGCCCGAAGCCGGATGTCCTGATGATGGACTTCGGCAACTCGGCGATCGTCTATCGCGCGCGCTTCTGGATCGACGACTTCGAGAAGGATTCGCAGGCGATGAGCGAAGTCCGAACCAAGATCTACTACGAGTTCGGACGGCGCGGCATCGAGATCCCGTATCCGATTCAGGTCGAATACTCGCGCGAGGACGTACCGCTCGATCTGGCCGGGCGCCGGGAGCGGTTCCAGCAGACGATCGCGCACGTGCCAGTATTGGCGGTCCTGCCGGTCGACGCGCATCGCGCACTGGCGGCGGCGGCGAGCGAACGGCTGTTTGGCGACGGCGAAACCATCGTCCACGAGGGCGACGCCGGCGGCTCGATGTTCATCGTCTGCCGTGGCCGCGTCGTCATCACCATCGGTCCGGCCAACAAGGAAGTCGCGGTCACCGAGGCCGGCGGCTTTTTCGGTGAGATGTCGGCGCTCACCGGATCCCCACGTACTGCCACCGTACGGGCGCGCGGAGACAGCACCGTCCTCGAGATTCCTTCCGATGCCTTCGGCGTCTACATCCGCAACAACCCGCAGGCGATCGACGCGCTCGCCACCGTCGTCGCCGCGCGCCGAGCGGAACTGGACGTCAGCCGCGGCGGCGCCGCGGTCGAGATTCACGCCGCCTCGATCAGTCTCGCTTCACGCATTCGGAGCTTTTTCGGGCTCAGCTAGGAACTTAGAACTTGGAACTTTGAACTCTGAACTCTGCCTGGTTAGAACTCGGAACTTGGGTTCTGATGTTCTAAGAACCCAAGTTCCAAGTTCAGAGTTCTAAGTCTTGAGTTCGATGAGGCGAAGCCTCATCTAGAAGGGCCACCACCGTCCGAGCGTGCCGCCGTTGTAGTTGCGGCGCCCGTCGTTGTAACCCCGGTCGTAGCCCTGCATGAACGCGCGCCGGTAGTCGGTCTTGTAGGCTTCGCGCGTGCCGTATCGGCTGTTGTAGCCGTGATCGCCGCTGCGGTAGCGGCTTTCCGCGACCGGATCGTCGCGCCGGCGGGCGCGGCCGTCGTCCAGTCCAGCCTCGTAGCCGTCGTTGTAGCCGGTCTCCAGGGCGTATTGGTTGTAGGCGTTGTAGGAGTCGTTTCGCCCGGCGCGGCCGTTGGCGTTGCCGCGTCCGTTCGACCACGGCGGCAGGTTGCTGCCGCGATAGTCGCTGTAGCGGCCGTTGTCGGCGCTGCCGTAGCCGCTGCGATAGCCCTCCCCAAACCCGCGCCTGAAGTCGCTGCGATAGCGATCGCGGTCGCCGTATTGCGAGCGATAACCGGCGTCGGCGTCGCGGTAATCGCCTTCGTCGGTGTAGTTGAACGTCTGATTGCGGCGTGCGTCTTCTTCGCCGGCGCGCAGGCCGCGGTTGTAGCCCTCGGAGTACCCGTACTGATTGTTGTATCCGTACTGATCTCGCGGGACTCCCCACTGCTCGCGCGCACTCAACGTCACTGCGGGAGCAGCGATCGCTAGCGCGGAAACGAGTGCAAGATGCCGTGCGTGGAACATGGAGAACCTCCTGCCCGCTGAGAATTGCAAGACGGAGGCCAGCTTTTCGACGCGAAATCGATCCGTGTTTTCTGTGGTTTAGCGCGATCGGCCGGTGCGGCCGAGTGTCCTAACGCGTCCAGATGAGGACACGCTCACCGCGCGACGACTTCAGATCGAACACCAGCGCCGGCCCGATCCGCTCGAGCTCGCGCCAGTCGACGTTGAGCCGCTCGAGATCAAATCCGCTGCTCTCCATCACGGTCATCTTCTTGCGGCCCATTCGCAGCATCCAGAAGGGGAGCGACAGCTTGACGACTTTTTCCTCGTCGGGATCCCACGCGAGAATCCACAGGTTCTCCGGTTTGACCGATCCGTTCGGGATCTCGCTCAATGGCCGCGCTATCCGCGGCTGCTCGCGGCTGTCGATCACGAACAACGGTTTCTGATCCTTGAATTCCTTGCGCGCGTCGTCGAAACTGCGGCGCGCGTCGGCACTCGACGCGTGGGTCACGTTGACGTGATTCATCACGAAGTACATCCCGGCGCCGGCCAGGACGAACATGGCGATCACGCAGACGCCCAGGCAGGCGAGAACGATCCACAGCCAGGTGCGCTTCTTCGCGGTCATTTGCCGGGGAGAGTGTACGGCCGCCGCACCCACTGATCGATGGCGGCGATGCCGATGCTGTCCTCGACCGACACGGCGACCGCGCGCGCCTGCTTGTAAGCAGCGAGCGCGTCGGCTCGCTTGCCGCCGAGATCGGCGATTTTGCCAAGTTCCATGAGGATTCGGCCGCGCACCCAGGTGGGTGGAGACTGCGCCAGGGCCGTATCTAGATCTACGCGGGCTTCGTCGAGGCGGTTCATCCGGACGCGGGACGCGCCCCGCTTGTAGAGCCACAGGGCCCGTTCGCCGGCCAGCTTGGGGCGCGGATCTCTGTCGAACGCCGCGAGCCCCCGGGTCAGGACCACGTCGGCCTCGGCAAATTGACCGGCGCGCAGCGCCGACGATCCGACCTCGAGGGTAAACAGGCGATTGCGCGGAAAATCAGTTTCGAGCTCGCGGGCGACTCGCAGCGCGTCCGCATAGCGCTGTTCGCGCGTGAAGATCAGGAGCAGCGCCGTCCGCGCCTCGACGCGCGCGTCGCGCTGCAGAGCCGCGGCTTGCAGCAGGCTGATGCCCTTTTCCTTGCCGCCGCCGAACCCGACCATGTACGCGAACATCCGTGCCGGCGCCGCCAGGCCGGAAACCACGTAGCGATACGTGCCGACGACAACGCCGGCGCTGGCACGTGCGGGATCGCGTTCGAGCACAATCTCCTGCGCGTCGTAGGCGCGCTTGGCCGAGCGGAACGCCGACGTCATGCTCCCTTCGATCGAGGCGGTGTAGGACGCCTGAAGGGCGTAGGCGGAGCCGGCATCGAACCGCGCGTCGAGATCGTTCGGCTTCGTCCTGAGGCTCTCCTCGGCGAGTTCAATCGCGCGCGCGAGTTCGCGCTTGAACTCGGCGTCGGCGGCGGGCGGCGGCGGCGGCGCGCCCAGCGCGGCCTTGGTGACGCCGCCGAGAAAATGATCGAGCGTGACCGTGCCGCGATCGAACAGGATCCCGATGTAGAGCACGGCCGCGAGCACGCGATGTGCCCTCGAATCGTTCGGCCCCGCGGCGACGGCTTTCCTCGCCGCCACCAGGGCCACGTCCTGCTCGAGGTTATAGGCGGCGTCGTAGGCTTGCTGGATCGTCGCGTCGAGCGAACGCTGGCCGACCGACGGCGTTTGCGACTGCGCGGCGACGGCCGCGAACGCGCCGGACCACAACCACATGGTGCAGAGCGCGATGGCCCACCGGCTGCCTGCCGGCCGCGGCCAGGAGACCGCTGTCATCTGTTCCACTCGAATCGCTGGCCCAGGCCGGCGGCGGCGGCACGATCGACGGCGAGTCGCGCCGCGGCGAGGTCTTCGACGGCCATGCCGAGCGACTTGAAGATCGTCACCGCGTCCGCCGAGGCGCGGCCGGGAACGCGACCGAGGATCAACTCGCCAATCTCACCGGCGATGTGCTGCTCGGTGATCGCTCCGTCGCGGATCGCGAGCAGCAGGTCGCCGGCCTCCTTGGTGGCGCCGGCCCGCGAGTCGACGTAGAACTGCGCCCGCGCCACCAGCGCCGCCGGCATCTCGCGCTGATCGGGCCGGCATGCACCGACGCCGACGACGTGCGTGCCGGGCGCGATGTCGTCGCTCCCGACCACCGGCGACGTCGCCGACGTTGCCAGAACGACGATGTCGGCGTCCTTGGCGGCGGCAGCGGCGGTGGCGGCGGCGAGCACTGGCAGGGAAGTGGCGGCTGACATCTCGCGCGCGAACGCCTCGCGGCTGGCCGGCTTCGGGCTCCAGACGCGCACTTCACTGAGGGGCCGGACGTGGCGGATCGCCTCGAGATGGCTCCGCGCCTGGACGCCCGAGCCGATGATCGCGAGCGAACTGGCGTCGGGGCGGGCCAGCCGCGCAACCGAGACCGCGGAGACGGCGGCCGTACGCGCCTCGGTAATGTATCGGCCGTCGAGGACGGCGGTCAGGGCGCCGGTGCCGTGGTCGAGGAGCAGGATCGTCGCCAGGTGCGAGGTCAAGCCGCGCGCATGATTGGCCTGATAGACCGTGACCAGCTTCGCGCCCATGGTCGGCGGGTCGGCAATCGCTGCCGGCATGACGCCGAAGTAGTTCTTCTCGGCGCCGACCTCGAGCACGGTCCGGACCGGCTGCGTCACCTTGCCCGCGGAGTACTCCGCCAACGCCCGCTCCATCGCCTCGATGAGGTCGGGCATCGTCAACACAGCACGAATGTCACGTTCGGAAAGAAGCATGGTGGGGGACGGGGGTGTTTTCCACAGTTTGACGCAAAATGGGGACGGGGGTCGACGCATGGTGCGCCGACCCCCGTCCCCATTTCGACTCAAACTGTGGAAAACACCCCCGTCCCCCATCTTCAATCGATCGACGCGCACACTGCCGGTGAGCCCTTGCGGCTCATTGTGGCGGGCTGGCCGGCGCCTCAGGGCACAACCATGCTCGAGAAGCGCGAATGGGTCAGGGACCAGCAGGACCATCTGCGCCGCGCCGTGATGCTCGAGCCGCGCGGCCACGCCGACATGTACGGCGCCCTGCTCACCGAACCCGAGCGCGCTGACTCGGACTGCGGCGTCCTGTTCATGCACAACGAGGGACTGAGCACCATGTGCGGCCACGGCATCGTCGCCGTGGTCACCATCGCGATCGAGCGCGGTCTGCTGACACCGCGGGCGGGCGACGCGATTGTGCTCGACGCGCCCGCCGGCCAGATCCGCGCCCGTGCCGACGTCGTTCGCAACGGCAACGCCACCCGCGTCCGCAGCGTGTCGTTCATCAATGTGCCGTCCTTCGTGTTTGCCGCCGGCGTGCCCATCGACATCGGTACGCGCGTCGTCACCGTCGACATCGCCTTCGGCGGCGCGTTCTACGCGATCGTCGATGCTGAGCACTGCGGACTGGCGATTCGCCAGGACGGCCTGACCGAGTTGCGTACCGTCGGCGACGCGATTGCGCGCGCCGCCGAGAAAGCGGTGAACGTCGTCCACCCGCTCGAGCCCGGTCTGACTGGAATCTACGGAACGATCTTCACCGGACCGCCGACGGTCGCCGGCGCCGATCTGCGCAACGTCACGATCTTCGCGGATCGTGAAGTCGACCGCTCACCCTGCGGCACCGGAACGTGCGCGGTGCTCGCCGTGCTCGATGCGATGGGGCTGGTCGATCCGTCGAAGCCGTTCGTGCACGAAAGCGTGCTCGGCACCACCTTCAGCGCGCGGGTCGTCGAGCACACCACCGTCGGCGATCTGCCGGCGATCATCCCGGAGCTCACCGGCGAGGCGTGGATCACAGGCGATTGCTCGTTCGTTGTAGATCCGAAAGATCCGCTTCGCGATGGATTTCGGCTGTCATAGCGCAGGGGACGAGGTTACGAGGTTACGAGGTTACGAGGAGACGAGGCAACGAGGCAACGAGGCAACGAGGCCACAAGACGCGAGGGCCGAAAGCTTTTCCTCGTAGCCTCGTCTCCTCGTAACCTCGTAACCTCGTGTCCTGGTCTACTTCATCTGCGCAAGTTTCGCCAAATCAACCGACTGCAGTGCCTTGCGAACCACGTCGATGCCGTCGACGTCGTGGCCGGTGGCCTGGACCATGAACCGGTTGCCGACGATCGCACCGACTTCGCCGCGCCTCGATTTCTTGTTCCAGTCCTCGTACCCGGGATACGGCCCGATCTGCACGGCCTTCTTGTAGCCGTCGTCGCTGCGCTCTTCGAATCCGGCGGCGAGCATCATCGACACCGGAGCGAGCAGCAGCTGACTGAACGTCGTGTCGGTGACGACCAGCTCGATGCGGCTGTCGGCTTTGCGAAAACTGGCCCGCGCGCTCGACACCGAGACGCCCATCGCCGATTGCTGTTCGCCTTTCACGTCGCCGCGCGTCCAGCCGTTGACCTCGGGAATCATTGCCTTGAGCAGTTCGTAGTCGACCGGCTTGGCGCCGCTCTTGCCCATCTGCTGGAGGCCGGCGGCCATCTGCTGGAGCCCCTGGGCCATCTGGTTGCTGCCCGCTTGCCCGGCCTGCTGCGCGCCCTGCGCGGCTTGCGCCGCGCCCTGCGCCGCCTGTTGTGCGCCCTGCTGGATCTGCCTCGCGGCTTCCTCGGCCTTTTTCTGGTCCTCGGACTTGCCGCACGCTACCGTCGCGACCAGCGCCAACGCGATGCCGGCAAGATGAGTGCGATGCATCGTTCCGCCTCCGGGGCGGATCTTATCGCACGCGCATTTGGCGGCGAATCGCGAGCATTTCACGCATTCACGCAGGGCCCCATTTACAGGGGTTTGTTCACATCTTGCCCATGTAACGCAGCAGACCCTCGGTGAGCCACGGAATGTAGGTGATCAGAAGCACGCCCACTGCGAGTATCCCGAGCATCGGCAGTGTCGCCCACATCACTTGCAGCACCGGCTTCTTGAATCGGACCGACGCCAGCAGCAGATTCAGCCCCAGCGGTGGATGCAGGAACCCGAGCTCGAGGTTGGCGATGAAAATCACGCCGAGATGCACCAGGCTGATGTTGTACTCCGCCGCCAGCGGCACCAGCAGCGGCACGACGACGACGATGGCGGAGAAGATGTCCATCACCGTGCCAACCAGCAGCAGGAAGACATTGAGCGCCAGCAGGAACAGCAGCTTCGACTCGACGTGAGACCGCGTCCAGTCGATCAGGTGCGTCGGCACTTGCGCGTTGACCAGGTAGTTGGTCAGGCCGACGGCGACGGCGAGAATCACCAGCACTCCGCCGACCAGCGCGGTGCACTCGCTGGCGACGCGCAGCACGTCGCGGAACGATTGCAGATCGCGGTGAATGAAGCGCTGAACGATCAGCGCGTAGAGCGCCGCGATCGCCGCCGTCTCCGACATCGTCACGTAACCGCCGAGCAGCGCGTAGAGGACGACGACCGGCAGCAGCAGCTCCCATTTCGCCTCCCACAGGGCCGCCACCGATTCGCCGAAGCGAAACGGCGTGCGCAGCGCCTTGCTGACGATCGCCTCGCGGATGCCGAGCGCGGCAAGCAATCCGAGCATCAGCAGACCGGGCAGCAGGCCGCCGATGAAGAGATCTTCAATCGCGACGTTCTGCGCGACGATGCCGTAGAGGATCAGCGGCACCGAAAGGGGAAACAGCAGGCCGAGCGAGCCGGACGCGGTCAGCAGGCCGATCGCGAATTTCTCGCGGTAGCCCTCCTTGACCAGCACCGGCAGCAGCAGACCGCCGAGCGCGAGGATGGTCACGCCCGAGCCGCCAGTGAACAGCGTGAAGAACGCGCACAGCGTCGCCGCCGCGATCGCGGTGCCACCCGGCATCCAGCCGACCAGACCGCGCAGCGCCCGCATCAGGCGTTCCGATGATTTGCCCTCGGCGAGGAGGAAGCCCGTGAACGTGAACAGCGGGATCGCGGCGAGGTTTGCCGACGGCGAGGTCAGCTCTTCGTAGGCTTTGATCAGCGGGACGATCGGCCGGCTGCCGTCGGCGAAGAACGCGAACATCGCGATGCCGCCGAGCAGCGTGAAGATCGGCGCGCCGAGCACGCCGGCGACGACAATCGCCGTGATCCACGGCCAGACCGCGCGCCCCTCGAGCACCTGGTAATGCGTCGCGATCCAGTAGCCGGCGGCGATGCCGCCCAGTGCGATGGCGCGCCCGAGCCAGTGCGGCGACGCGCGCCACACCAGGCGCGCGGCGATGACCGCGAACGCCAGTGGAAACGCGAGCGGCGCGACCCAGACCGGGACGTGGACGGCGATGATGTCGCCGACGGAGCGCTCGGTCTGCACCAGGGCCGCGCCGCCGACGGCGAAGATCGTCGACACCGCGGCGCCGACGAACCCGGCGATGACGTGCGCGACGCGGGTGATCGTCCCGGCGGGCAGGAACTCGCCGGTGGCAAGCGTCAGCAGCTTGCCCTCACGCGCCGCGATCGCCGCGCCGAGCAGGCCGACCCAGATTGTCAGGTTCTGCGCGAACGGTCCGGCGCCGGGGATGCCCGACTCGAAGAACTTGCGCGTGACGATCTCCGCGAGCGGCAGCAGCATCAAGCCGCCGAGCGCGAGCGTCGCGAGCAGGTTCTCGGTGCGGAGCGCGAGGGCGCGCATCTACTTCTTGGTCTTGCGGTAGGCGTCGCGTTCGCGCTCGGCCATGTCGTAGACGTCAGCCGGCACGATCGTGCCCTTCATCGACGCGGACATTTTCTCGACCGCGGTCCGGAACTCCGTCAGCGCCTTGGCGTCGAGCGACGTGACCTTCAGGCCGCGCGTCTTCATCGTCGCGATCGACTCGGCGTCCTGTAGCGGGGCCTTGGTGTTGACGGTCGTCTCGAAGGCCTTGGCGCTGGCGATCATCACCGCCTGGTCGGCGGCGCTGATCTTGTTCCACGCTTCGTTGCTGACCACCAGGGCGCCGACGAGCGGCGCGACGCGGACGTCCATCACGTATTTCGCGTCACGGAAAATCTGCAGCACCATCGCGCCGTAGGGCGGCATCGGCGCGGCGTTGATCATCCCGTTCGGAATCCGCAACTGCGCGGGGATGTCGTTGATGGTCAGCGCCACCGGGTTGAAGCCGTTGGTGCGGTACCACTGCACCATCGCCTCGTCGCCCTTGGCGGTGAAGAGCTTGGCTTTCTTGACGCCGTCGAGCGTGCTGATCGGCTCTTTCGAGAAGAGCTGCACCCAGCCGCCGCTGCCCCACGACAGGACCTTGAAGCCCTTGGCCTCGAGCCGCGGCGTCAGCGTCGGCGACAGCTTGGTGAGGACGTACTGCATCTCCGCGTCGTCCTCGAAGAAGAACGGCATGCCGAAGACGTTGAACGCCTTGTCGATGTGCGCGAGCCCGCCAATCGTCAGCAGGTTGGCCTGGAGCTGATCGACGCCGGGCCGCATCAGCCGGATGGTCGATTCCTCGTCGCCCTGCGTGCCGCCCGGATACACCGTCAGCTTGACGCGGGCGCCGGTTTTCGCGGTCCACTCGGCGCCCATGTCGGTGAGCGCCTTGTGCCACGACGAATTGGTCGGCACCTGCGTCGCGAGCTTGATGTTGAGGGGCTCCTGTGCGGCCGGCGTCGCGATGACCGCAACCGCCAGACCGGAGACAAGCGAGAGTTTCTTCAACGGTGACATTCCTCAGTCCTCCACGCGCCCAATGCGGCGCGCTACTTCGCAAACTTCGTGTCGATTTGCTCGAGCAGCGCGCGTGCGCGACGCTGGGTGACGAGCGTGACCAGGCGATTTGACGGGTCCTTCTCCGGGTCGATGGCGAGCGCGTCCTTGAGCAGCTTCTCGTACTCCGCCCGATTCTGGGCCGGCACGCTAACTCCAAGAGCCAGTGCCACATAAGGAGACGGGCTCAGACCCCGCTGCAGTTCCACCGCGCGCGTGAAATGGGTGCGCGCGCGCTCCGGACTGCCGCCAAGCGCCTCGGGCAGGCTGTCGAGCGAGATGAACAGCTCG
>Ga0173480_10000903_pt1 | contig 10612 bp, 6 predicted proteins | sample NitcycUS209509C1_FD_122622 | JGI IMG/M metagenome (GOLD analysis project Ga0173480, IMG submission 122622) | Soil microbial communities from Arlington Agricultural Research Station in Wisconsin, USA - Nitrogen cycling UWRJ-S209-509C-1 (version... | ecosystem: Environmental > Terrestrial > Soil >... | reverse complement strand
GTCCATCCGGCGTGGCAACCACCGTCCGGTGCCCCTTCAGCACGACATAGAGGTGATGCTGCGTCGCAAAGTCGCTCGCCGTCTGGATGCGATCGCGCTGCACCTCCTCCACTGTCCGGCCGACCAGCCGCGCCATCTCGCCTGGATGCGGCGTGATGATGACGTCACGCTCCTCTGAGCCGGTGAGCACCGAGACGTCATCCGCCAGCACCGTGAGTGCATCGGCGTCGAGCACGAGCGGCACCGTGGCTTTGGCGAGCAGGCCGCGAACGAACTCGGCAACGGCCGGCGATCGCCCAAGGCCCGGCCCGCAGGCCAGCACGTCGTGGTGCAGCTCCAGAACGCGATCAACCGCCGCGACGCCAATCGTTCCAGGCTCACCTTCAGGGAGTGGCTCGGTCATCATCTCGGGTGCCATCGAGGCGATGACGGGGAGGCACGACTCCGGCGTGGCCACGGTTACCAGCCCTGCGCCCGATCGCATGGCGGCCATGGCCGCAAGATGCGCGGCGCCGGTCTTGCCGCGCGATCCGGCAACGATCGTGACACGGCCGAAATCGCCCTTGTGCGCATCGACGGCGCGCGGCTCGATGATCGCCTGGATGTGCTCCGGCGTCATCAGCTGAATGTGCGTGCCTTCGAGCGCTTCAATCACTTCGTACGGAATGCCGATGTCGGCAATCACGACATCGCCCGCATACGCTTCCGCGGGCGGCATCACGAGCGGCAGCTTGGGCGCGGCCAGGGTGACGGTCATCGAGGCGTCGATGCAATCGCCAATCAGGTGCGACGTGTCGGCCGAGATGCCGCTCGGCAGGTCGATTGACACGATGGGAATATCCGAGGCGTTGACGTCGGCGACCACCGTCTCGAGCATCCCGTTCAGCGGTGAACGCAGCCCGGTGCCGAAGATGGCGTCCACGATCAAGGTGCACTTCGAGATTTCCGAGAAGTGCAACTCCCACGTCTGTTCGTCCGCAATCTCGACGACCGTGAGACCCAGGCGGCCCAGGATGTCGAGGTTCACGCGGGCGTCACCGCGGACATCGGCAACGGTGCCGATGACGAAGACGGACGTCTCGATCCCTCGCTGCAGCAGCGTCCGCGCGACGACGAAGCCGTCGCCGCCGTTGCTGCCACGGCCACACAGCACCGCAACCCGACCCTCGAGCCGTGTTTCGTACGCCGATTCAATGGCCGCCACGACCTGACGGCCGGCATTTTCCATCAGGACCAGCGCCGGAATTCCAATGTCTTCAATGGTGTAGCGGTCGGCTTCGCGCATCTGCGCGGCGGTGAGGATACGCATATCACTCTGGGGTCGGCTGGCCCGCCGTCGCTGCGACAGCAGCGAAGGTGGGGGCCTGTGACTCGGAATTCGCGGTTCGCATCTGTTCTGTATGTATGGATCGATCACGACCCCGGACTCAATGCCCATTGCGGCCACACGAGGTGATACCCTTGCTGCGCCTGCCATGCCCGGGTGAGCCATGCGCACACGATCGTGGACCCAAGTCGCGTTCGCAGCCGCGGTATCGGCGCTGGCGGCCCTGCTCCCGTTCACCCCGGTCCCACGTGCCGCGCTCCTCGCCCAGGCGCAAACACCGACGACCCCGACGTTCCGCACCGACGCGAGCTACGTGCGCGTGGATGTCTTTGCCACCGCCGACGGCCGACCGGTCACCGATCTGCGCGCCGAGGACCTCGAGGTGCTCGAAGACGGGCAGCGCCAGGCGATTGCCCAATTCGAATACGTGAACGTTCGGGTGGCATCGCCGGACGTCCTCCGCCAGGAACCGACCACGGTCGCAGAGTCGCGGGCACCGGCCATCAACCAGCGCTCACGAGTGATCATCCTGTTCCTCGATTCCGCTCATGTCGACATTGCGGCCTCGGCACGGATTCGGGAGCCGCTGCTGACCATGCTTCGCGGCATGCTGGTCGAGAGCGACCTCGTGGCCGTGATGACGCCCGACATGAGCGCGCGCGATCTGGCCTTCACGCACAAGACACAACTCTTCGAGAACATTCTCGATCGGCATCCGTTCTGGGGTGAGAGCGATCGGCTGCAGCCGGCCGATCCAGCGGAAGAGCAGTTCAGACGCTGCTATCCCGGCGGCCTTGCGCGGGAGTTGAGCGAGCGTCGACGCGCCAAGCGCACCTTCGATTCGCTCAAAGAACTGGTAGGACGCCTGCGCGACGTGCGTGAAGAGCGAAAGACCGTCATCGCGGTGACCGGTGGCTGGCGTCTGCGCCGGGCCGACGAGCGCATCAACGATCAGGCCGAGCGTCAGAGCCCGCCGATGCCACTCACGCCGTTCGATGCCGCAGGCCGGCCAGTCACCGAAACCAGCGGCGGCGGCACTACGGTGGACCTCTGCGCTTCGACGCGCATGGAGCTGTCCGGCATCGACTTCGAACACGAATTCCGCGACATCGTGGCGATGGCCAACCGCGCCAATGCGTCGTTCTACCCCGTCGACCCAGGCGGGCTGCGCACGAACATGGATTCAACTCGGGGCGCGCCTCCAATCGAACAGGGAGGCAATCGCTTCGAGAGTGGCAACCCGGCCTCGACCCTGCGCGAGCTGGCCAACGACACGGATGGCACAGCCATTCTCAGTACCAACGAGTTGACCAACGTGCTTCGCAACGCGCTGGACGACTCCTCGTCGTACTACCTTCTCGGGTATCAGTCCACCGGCAAGCTGGACGGAAAGTATCACGCCATCTCGGTTCGCAGCCGACGGCCGGGCATCAGCATCCGTGCACGGAAGGGATACCTCAGCACGGTCGTCACCCGTTCCGCGCCGCCTGCGCCGTCGGCCGAGGCCGCGATGGCCGTCGGGATGAGCGCGGCGCTCGATCGCCTGACGAGCGCGGCACGCGACCTTCCGGCTCGGGCCAACATCGGCGTCGGCTGGTCACAACGCAACGGCTCCCCCGTCGCCCACTTCATCATCGTCGGCGAAGTCAGAGATCGTGCGCGCGCGGCCAGCATCGACGTCACCATCGCGCGGGAGACCGGCGAGCCTGTCGGCGCTGGACGCACCCAGCTTGCGGCGGGCGCGGGCGTGGCGAGCCTGACCGTCGCCGCAGCGACTCCGACGCCCGCAGGCGCCTACGTGGTGCGGGTCCGCATCGACAGCGACAGCGGATCCGACACGCTGACGATTCCGATTCAGGTGGGCGACAAGCCGGACGGAAGCGGCGCGCTCTACTTCCGACGTCGCGGGAACCAGGACGTGCCGACCGCAGATCCACGTTTCCGGCGCACCGAGCAGATGCAGGTGAACGTGCCCGGCAGTGCGGAAGGCGCCACCGCACGGCTGCTTGACCGGAACGGCCGGCCTCTCAACGTCACCGTCGAGCCCGGCAGTCGCACCGCCGACGATGGCTCGGCGTGGATGACGGCACGTCTGTCACTCGCGCCACTCGCAATCGGAGACTACCTGGTCGAGATGGCGACGAGCAGCCAGCGAGTGCTGGTTCCCTTTCGCGTCGTTCCGTAGGCTCGGGGCTCGAGGCTCGGGGCTCGGAACGATTGAACCCTGAGTCCTGAGGCCTTGCTTGCCGGGTCTGCCGCAAGCGTTGCGCGGCGGAGACCCCGCCTACGTGCCTTCACCAGCCCTCGGGCCTGAGGCCTGAATCCTGAGGCCTAGCTATCCTCCACCGGCGGACAGGAGCAGAACAGATTCCTGTCGCCGTAGGGATTGTCGATGCGGCCCACGCTCGGCCAGAACTTGTTGGCAGCCACAAACGGGAGAGGAAACACCGCCTGCTCCCGCGAATATGCATGCGTCCACGAGGTGCTCGAGACAGCGGCTGCGGTGTGCGGCGAGTGCTTGAGCACGTTGTCGTGACGATCGGCGCGCCCTTGAACCACGTCCTCGATCTCGCGCCGGATGCTGATCATCGCGTCGCAGAAACGATCGATCTCGCCCTTGTCCTCGCTTTCCGTCGGCTCCACCATCAGCGTACCGGCCACGGGAAACGAGACCGTCGGCGCGTGAAAGCCGTAGTCGATGAGACGTTTGGCGACGTCCATCTCCTCGATGCCGGCGGACTTGAAGGCACGGAGGTCGAAGATCAGTTCGTGTGCGACGCGTCCGTTGGCGCGCGCATACAGCACCGGATAGTGCGGCTCCAGACGAGCCTTGATGTAGTTGGCATTCAGAATCGCGTGCCGCGTGGCTTCTGTGAGGCCATGCGCGCCCAGCAGGCGGATGTATGCGTACGAGATCAGCAGAATGCTCGCACTGCCCCAAGGGGCGGCCGACACGGGCGGGATGCCGTTCGTGCCGCCGGTCTCGACGAGCGGATGGCCCGGCAGATACGCCGCGAGATGTCCGGCCACACCAATCGGTCCCATGCCTGGACCACCACCGCCGTGCGGAATCGCGAACGTCTTATGCAGATTGAGGTGACACACGTCGGCGCCGATTGCCGCCGGACTCGTCAACCCGACCTGCGCATTCATGTTGGCGCCGTCCATGTATACCTGGCCGCCATGCTCGTGGACGACGTCACAGATATCGCGGATCTCGTCCTCGAACACGCCGTGCGTCGACGGGTAGGTGATCATCAGACAGGCGAGGCGATCCCGGTGCTCCGCTGCCTTCTTTTTCAGATCCGCGACGTCGACGTTGCCATTCGGCGCGGTGGCCACCACCACGACGCGCATCCCGGCCATCGCGGCGCTTGCCGGGTTGGTCCCGTGTGCGGAGGCGGGGATCAGCACGACATCGCGATGCCCCTGTCCCTGGTGCTGATGAAAGGCGCGGATGACCAGCAGACCGGCGAACTCTCCCTGCGCGCCGGAATTGGGTTGCAACGACACAGCGGCGAAACCGGTAATCGTCACCAGCGCCGCCTCGAGGTCACGCACGATCTGCGCATAGCCCTGCGCCTGCTCCACTGGTGCGAACGGGTGTACGCGCGCAAAGTGCTCCCACGTCACCGGCAGCATCTCGGTGGCGGCGTTCAGCTTCATCGTGCACGAGCCGAGCGGGATCATCGAGCGGTCCAGCCCGATGTCCTTGCGCTCCAGCGCCCTGATGTATCGCATCATCGCCGTTTCCGAGCGATGGGTATTGAACACCGGATGCGTGAGGTACGCCGAGCGGCGCCATAAATGGGGTCGGGAGTCCTTTTCAGAGGACATCTCCGTACCGCCAGACGCCCGGCCGAGGAGCTCTTCCTCCTCGCGCCGGATCGCCGCATCCACGTCGACAGCGCCGCCGCTCGTCGATGCTCCCGTCGCCTCGGCGAACACGTCCACGATCTCCCGGACATCCGCCGGCGATACCGTCTCGTTGAGCGCAACGTCGATCGTCTCGCCATCCACATAGCGGAGGTTGATGCCACGCGACAGGGCGCCGCCCCGTACCTGTTCAGCGCCGCGCGCGAGGCGCACGCGGATGGTGTCGAAGTAGTGCTCGTGCACCGGCGCCAGACCGATGCGGCGCAGGCTTGCGGCCAGCCCACGCGCGTGAGCGTGGACGCGAGAGGCGATGGCCCGCAACCCCTCCGGCCCGTGATAGACGGCGTACATTGCCGCCATATTTGCCAGCAACGCCTGTGCGGTGCAGATGTTGGACGTCGCCTTCTCGCGCCGGATGTGCTGCTCGCGCGTCGCCAGCGCCATGCGATAGGCGGTGTGCCCATGCGCATCGATCGAGACGCCGATGATTCGTCCCGGCATCTGGCGTACGTGCTGCTGGCGCGTGGCGAAGAAGGCGGCGTGCGGCCCCCCGTATCCGAGCGGCACGCCAAACCGCTGTGAGTTGCCGTACACGACGTCGGCGCCCATCTCCCCAGGTGGCGTGAGCAGCGCCAGCGCCAGCAGGTCCGTACCGACCGCGACCAGCGCCCCGGCGTCGTGCGCCTGCGCAATCACGGCGCTCAGATCCGCAACTTCGCCCTGCTCGTCCGGATACTGCAGCAGCACGCCGTAGGTAGCGGCGTCGAACGACATCTGCGATACCGGTTGCACCACGACCTCGATGCCAAGCGGGACGGCGCGCGTCCTGACGACGGCCAACGTCTGCGGCCACACGCGGTCGCTGACCACGAAGCGATGCCGATCGCCAGACGCACCGGCGCGGCGCACGCGGTGCAGGAGCGTCATCGCTTCGGCGGCGGCTGTGGCTTCATCCAGCAGTGACGCATTCGCCACCTCCATCCCCGTCAGATCCGTCACCATGGTCTGAAAGTTGAGGAGTGACTCGAGCCGACCCTGCGCAATCTCGGCCTGATACGGCGTGTACGGCGTATACCAGCCGGGATTCTCCAGCACCATGCGCTGGATGACCGATGGCGTCACCGTGTCGTGGTAGCCGAGCCCGATGTACGACCGGAAGGTCTTGTTCTTTCGCGCGATGTGCGTCAGCCGCTGCAGGTACTGATACTCGCCCTCACCAGGAGGAAGCGCCAGCGGCTCAGTGAGCCTGATCGACGCGGGAATCGCCTCGCCGATCAGCGCATCCATGGTCTCGACGCCGATGGCACGCAGCATCGCGTCGCGTTCGGCAGGCGATGGGCCGATGTGACGACGAGCGAACGAGTCGAGTTGGTCGGAATGACCCATGCTCACGTCAGCGACGCTTCGTATTGGCTGCTGTCGAGCAACGACGCGGCCGCCGAAGGGTCACTCAGCTTGAGCCTGATCATCCACGTCTCATGCGGATTGCTGTTGACCGTCTCCGGATGATCCTTCAGCGCGGGATTCACCTCGGTCACTTGCCCGCCCAGCGGCGAGAACAGATCGGATGCCGCCTTCACCGATTCAATCGAGCCGAACACGTCGCCGGCCTTGAGCGTCCGACCGACGTCGGGAAGATCGACATAGACGACGTCACCGAGCTGCTGCTGCGCATAGTCGGTAATCCCTATTTCCGCCGAGTCGTCGTCGATACGAATCCACTCGTGGTCTTTCGTGTACTTCAGATCGTCCGGATAGGCCATGCACACACACTCCCACGCAGGGTTGGACCTTCTGGCCCCGCCTCACTTACGCACCTGACTGGCCTGGCCGGGCTTCCACCTTGGCCGAGGCTACGGCGGATCACTCAGTCCGGCGCTTGTAAAACGGCAGCTTCACGACACGCGCCCTGGCCCGTCGTCCGCGGATGTCGATGAGAATCTCTGATCCTACCGCCGACAGCGGCGCCGCAACATACGCCAGCCCGATCGATTTCTTCAGGAATGGCGTCTGTGTGCCGCTCGTCACCACGCCCACGTCCCTGCCGGATTCCTCAACGATCTCGTGACCGTGTCGGGCGATACCGGGGTCGATCAGCTCAAAGCCGACGAGACGCCGCTCCGCGCCCGACTTCTTCTGCGCCACCAGCGCCTCGCGGCCGATAAACGACGGCTTGTCCCAGCCGACGATCCATCCAAGGTTCGCGTCCAGCACTGTCGTGGACTCGTCGATGTCGTTGCCATAGAGGCGCATCCCCGCCTCGAGGCGCAGCGTGTCGCGCGCACCAAGGCCGCACGGCAGGACCTCGGCGCCCCGTCCCGCCTCGAGCAGAGCCTGCCACACCCGCGACGCCATGGCCGGTGGAACGAAAATCTCGAATCCGTCCTCACCGGTATAACCGGTCCGCGCGATCGTGGCGCGGGCGGAATTGACCTCGCCATAGGTGAATCCGTAGTACGGCACATCATCGAGTTCCACGGTAGCCACGGTCTGAAGGACTTCCTCCGCCGCCGGGCCCTGTATGGAGATCAGCGCATACCGGCTGCTCGAGTCGATTGTCGCGACATCGCCAAGGTCTTTCACCTGCTCGGCGATCCAGGCGTAATCCTTGGCCGTATTCGCGGCGTTCACAACGAGCATGAAGTGCGACGACGCCATGCGATAGACGATCACATCGTCGATGAACGTGCCGCCGGGCGTGAGCAGTGCCGAGTACTGTGCTCGACCGGTCGCAAGTTGACTGACGTCATTGCAGAGCAGCCGCTGCACGGCCGCAACCGCGTTCTTACCGGCAATCTCGATCTCGCCCATGTGACTGACGTCGAAGATCCCGGCGCGCGTGCGGACGGCCGTATGCTCGGCCGCGATGCCGGAGTACTCGAGCGGCATCTCCCAGCCCGCGTACGGAACCATGCGCGCCTTCGCGGATCGATGGAGCGCATCGAGCGGCGACTTTCGAAGTGTCGTGGATGTGTCGGCCATTTATGGCGAGGTTTCGAGGTCGTCTGCTGAGGAGTGGCTGGGTTGAACGTACTATGCGCGGCCGACACCGTCAATCCGCTACGGTCCACCTGGAAACGGCTTAGGTCTTTGGGCACGTTCCCTGCAATCTCTAAAGCAGGGAGGGAGACATGATGCGCCACATCGCAGCAATTGCGGTATTTGCGCTCTTGCCTGTCCACGCATGGGCTCAGCAGTGCACATCGAATGCGAACACGGTTGTCGATGCCATCTATCGTCAGATCCTGAACCGGCCAGGTACGCCGGACGCGAAGGATTGGGTCACTCAGTTGAACAATGGCGATACGGTCAAGGAACTGGTCAGACAGATCGCGAAGTCTCCGGAGCATCTGGAGTTGATTGGCACCGGAACCTCGAACATCGACCGTCAGCGGGCGGCAGCGAACATGTACGACCACCTGCTCGATAGGCGTCCCATCAACAATGAGGCACGAAGCGGTGCCACATTTATCCAACAGAATGGGCTGGCCGCGGGCGTGGATGGGATCGTGAATTCAGCCGAGTATGCGTCGCGCTTTGGCGACTGGCGGGTGCCGGGATCGAACGTGGTGTTTTGTGAGCCGTCGGCAGCGTTGACCGCCAGACCCCGCGGAACCGCGGGTTCTGTGGCGTCGTTCGATCGCGCCGATCGCAATCGCGACGGGCGCATCACCGTGAGTGAGTGGGACGACACGCGCCAGGCGTTCCGCACCGCAGACGCCAATCGTGACAATGTGCTGTCACGGGAGGAGTACAACGCGGCGATCGGAAGCAGCGGTGCCGTCGGCACGAGCGGCACGCGCAGCGACCAATTCGATCAGCTCGACGCGAACCGCAACAACCGCGTCGAACGGAACGAATGGCGCGACAGCGCGGAGTCGTTCAACTGGCTCGACCGAAACGGCGACGGCTGGCTGAGCCGCGGCGAAGTCGTAGGCCGACGCAGTCAGTAGTGGAACTCGGAGCTCGGGGCTTCGGGGAATGCGACGCCCATCCTGCCTCCAGAGGAGGCATGCCGCATCGGCGGCGGGTCATCGTGGACCCGCCGCCGCCGTGAGGCGCGGCGAACGTCAGTTCCTTTTATAGCGCTACGTGAACGCAGCTACGTCAAACGCGGCATACGGCCCGCATCTTGCTCCGTACAACGTGACAGCGACGAAGGACCGTCCCGGCGCCACCTAAGACACACTTAAACGGCGCTGCACGGTCCTTCCTTTCTTCCGCCCCCTGAATACCAGGCCCTCTGACGCGCGACGTTCGCCCGGCTTCTGCGGGCCTCTCTACGTCCTGCGATTCTCTCACTTCCCCGTTTCGGGTGGGTTGCTGCCCGGATTCCGGCGTTTACCATCGACCCGAAATCGCCGGCGCACGGCGCGAGTCTGCCCACCGCCCGCTCCGGCGTGGCCACGGTTGTCGACACGTACTGCGCCGGTTGCCACAATGGGAGCTCGCGTTCCCCATCCGGGATTCTCCTGGACACGTTCGACGCCGCGCGCATCGGCGTCAGAGCGGCGACGTGGATGCGGGGTGGACCGCCAGCTTCACGCCGGCGCCATGCCACCCGTCGGTGCACCGCGTCCCGATCGGGTCACGTATGAAGCCGTGCTCGCGTCGATCGAACGGGACCTCGCGACCGGCGTGAAGTCGCGTGCAACCAGCGATAGCCGCGGAGTGGGCAGGCGGCTGGCGGCCATTCTGTGGAACGGCTCTCCAGATGCCTTCTTGCGGAGGAGGCACAGCACAATCGACTGAACACGCCTGCTGCCATCGAGCGGCAGGTGCGCCGCATGCTCGCCGACGACCGCGCGCAGGCCTTCGTCCCGAGGTTCTTCTTCCCGTGGTTGCAACTCGACCAGCTTGCCAAATCTGACCCGGACAAGAAGTACTTCCCTGACCCGACGTCTCGTTGCGTGATTCACTGGCGACGGAGACCGAGCTGTTCCTCCTCAGTCAGCTGCGCGACGACCGCGACCCCATCGAGCTCTGGAACGCCGGCTACACCTTCCTCAACGAACAGCTCGCAAAGCACTATGGCGTTTCAAACGTGACCGGTCGGCAGTTCCGTCGCGTATCGCTGCGCCAATACGCGAACGGGCTGGCCTTCTCGGCCAAGGCAGCATCCTCATGGTGAGTTCGCGACACCAGCACGGCGTTGACGCCGCCTATACGTCCCCTGCCACGCGAGCGAGATGGGTCCGGCTGCACTTCTTCGGAGCACCGCTGCCGGCCGCATTCCCAGGGCGCAAGCGGTGAAACCGGAGCTTCCGATCACTCCCCAGACGCGCACGCTGCCGGCCGAGCCGTGCGTGAACTGTCACCGCGACTTCTTCCCGCTCGGCCTGGGCGCAACCATGGTGCACGTCGCGGCGACATTCGCTGCGCCGGACCTTTCACCGCGTCTGCTCTGGG
>Ga0173480_10000901_pt1 | contig 10619 bp, 11 predicted proteins | sample NitcycUS209509C1_FD_122622 | JGI IMG/M metagenome (GOLD analysis project Ga0173480, IMG submission 122622) | Soil microbial communities from Arlington Agricultural Research Station in Wisconsin, USA - Nitrogen cycling UWRJ-S209-509C-1 (version... | ecosystem: Environmental > Terrestrial > Soil... | reverse complement strand
GCCGGAGGGCGCGCTGCTGCTGCCGTTCCGTGTCACCGAGACCGAGGGCCGATACTCCGCCAGCGTCCTCGTTGCGGGCGGCGGGGTCTCGGGCCAGGTCGGCGCGATCCGGCATGGAATCGCACGAGCGCTCGTCAGCGCCCATCCCGATGCCCGGATGGCCCTCCGCGAGGCCGGGCTCCTGACGCGCGACCCGCGCGCCAAGGAGCGCAAGAAGTACGGCCTCAAGCGGGCGCGCAAGGCTCCGCAGTACACCAAACGCTAGGGTCCGCGCACCCATGAGAACCAGGTCGCCCCGGCGGGATCGCCGGGGCGCTTTGGTACCATCGAGCGTACACGCCGCACCCATGCAGGCACACTGCGAGTCGTGATCGACGCGATCCGAGAGTTCTTCGACACCTACCTGGCGGGAAGCTGGACGTCGATCATCGACATCCTGCTGGTCGCGGTGGTCATCTATTGGCTGTTCATCCTCATCCGTGGCACCCGCGCGGTACGGATCGTCATCGGCCTCTCGATCCTCTACCTCGTCTACCTCGCGGCCGTCTTCTTCGGCCTGAAGCTGCTCACGACGCTCATGGAGACCGCCGCCGTCGTCGGGCTCTTCGCGGTCGTCGTCGTCTTTCAGCCAGAGCTGCGGCGCGCGCTCGAGCAGATCGGCCGCATCGGCAGCGTCAACCGCTTCTTCGTGAGCAGCGAGGTTGCCAGCGCCGAGCGAGTCGCGAAGGAGATCAGCCGCGCCGCGCGGATCCTCGCCGGATCGCGGCACGGGGCGCTCATCGCGCTCGAGCGCGAGACCGGCCTACAGGACCTGGCGACCGAGTCCGGCGTCCCGATCCATGCCGATCTCCGCGCCGAGCTGCTCGTGACGATCTTCTACCGTGGCACCGCGCTGCACGACGGGGCGGTCATCATCTCCGGCGAGCGGATCACGTCCGCCGGCGTCCTCCTCCCGATGAGCCAGACGGCGCTCGACTCGGAGCGCTACGGCACTCGGCATCGGGCGGCGATCGGCATCAGCGAGCAGACCGATGCCGTCGTCGTCGTTGTCAGCGAGGAGACTGGCTCGATCAGCCTCGTGGTTCGCGGCCGCATCGAGCGCAACCTGACCGAGGAACAGCTGCGCCGCCGCCTGTTCAATCTCATCCGGCCGCAGGCTCCGCGGCGCGCGATGCCGTTCCTGCGGCGATCCACGGATGGTCGCTGGCACCTCGGCGGAGACGAGGAGAGCACGGAGCCGATCGATCCCGAGGCGCGCGTCGTCTCGGGAGGCGCCACCGACAGCCCGCCCGTGAGGCGCTGAGCGTTGAGCATCCTCACGCGCAACTGGCACCTGAAGCTGTCGGCGGTCCTCCTCTCGACGGTGCTCTACACCGGGCTCGTCTTCTCCGGCTCCTTCTCGGATGCCACGATCCAGGTCCGCGTCGAGCAGGCCAACGTGTCGCCCGACACGTTCGTGCTGACCGGCGATCTCGGCCTCGTCGAGATCACGTACCGTGCGTCGAACGACCTGCAGTCGAGCGTCACCGCCGCCGACTTCGCGGCCCGGGTCGACCTGTCGAGCTACGACATGGAGCGAGCTCCGGAGCCCCAGCAGCTGCCGGTCGAGGTCTCGACGCTGCGCGACGGGATCCAGGTCGTCTCCGTCGAGCCGAGCGCCGTTCCTGTCGAGGTCGATCGCATCGAGGTGCGGACGGTGCCCGTCGAGGTCGAACCCGGACCCATCCCTGACGGTCTGGAGATCGGCGACCCCGTCGTGAGCGACGAGGAGGTCGAAGTCCGAGGTCCGGCATCGGTCGTCAACCAGATCGATCGCGCCCAGGCGCTCGTCGACATCCCCGCCTCGGGCATCGACGTGAACGACGCGGTCGACCTGACGCTCGTCGACATCGAGGGCCAGCCGGTGGGGACCGGGATGGTCGACGTCGAGCCCGAGACCGTCTCGGTCCAGATCGATGTACGCGCCGTTGAGACCGAGACGACGGTCGCGATCCGTCCGGATGTGGCAGCCGGCACGCCCGCACCCGGCTTTGCGCTCGACGCCCTCAGCGTCGACCCAGCGAGCGTCACGATCGTCGGGCTGCCGGAGGTGCTCGCCGAGGTCGATGCGATCCTCACCGATCAGATCAGCATCGACGGTGCATCCAGCGACCAGACCTTCGAGGTCGACCTCGTCCTCCCCAACGGCGTCAGCCTCGCCGATGGTCAGCCTTCCACGGTGACCGTGACAGCCACGATCGTGCCCTCGGTCTCGAGCCGGACGTTCGTCGTCGGCGTGATCTGCCAGGGGGCGGGAACCAACGCGTGCCTGCCGCAGATCGATCAACTTTCGATCACCCTGAGCGGTGAGGGCGAGGCGCTGAACGGGCTGGACGCATCCGACGTCACGCCGGTCGTCGATGCCAGTGGGCTCGAGCCGGGGAACTACTCGCTCACTCCGGCAGTCTCCGAGCTGCCTGACGGGGTCTCGTTGCTCGGGATCAGTCCGAGCTCCGTCCCGGTCACGATCTCGGCGCCCGCGCCGACGCCCACCCCGGCGCCGTAGGAGATGGCGGGACGCTTCGGGACCGACGGCATCCGTGGGCCGGTGGGGTCCGTCGTCGACGACCGGCTGGCGCTCGGCCTCGGCCGGGCTGTCGGGCATCTGCTCGTCGGAGATGGCCGCAGCGTCCTCCTCGGGCGAGACACACGTCGCTCCGGGGAGATGCTGGGAGCGGCGCTGGCCGCCGGCCTGGCGGCGAGCGGGGTGGATGTCGTGGATCTCGGGATCGTCACGACTCCGTGCCTCGTCCATGCGAGCACGGACGACCGCCACTCCGTCGGGATCATGGTGTCGGCGTCGCACAATCCCGCGCCGGACAACGGGCTCAAGGTCGTGGTCGAGGGGCGAAAGGCGACCGATGAGATCGAGACCGAGCTGGATCGGCTCATCGACGATACATCGGAGATCCCGTTCCGCTCGAACGCGGAGCTCGGACGGATCCGCGCCGATAGAGAGCCGGTCGAGGCCTACGGCCGCTTCCTGCGCGACATCGCCGGTGACGCCTTCGTCGGGCTGAGGATCGCGGTTGATTGCGCGAACGGATCGGCCAGCGCGATCGCACCCGGACTCTTCCGCTCACTCGGCGCGGAGGTCACGGTCCTCTTCGACGCGCCAAACGGAGTGAATATCAACGACGGCTGCGGATCGACGCACCCCGAGCGGCTCGCGGAGACCGTCGCAGCGGCCGGGCTCGACGTCGGCCTCGCCTTCGACGGTGACGCCGATCGGCTCATGGCGATCGACGAGCGCGGGGAGCTCGTCGACGGAGATGCGGTGATGGGGATCTGCGCCCTCGAGCGCCTGGCCAGCGGCACGCTGCGCAACCAGCTCCTGGTTGCGACTGTCATGAGCAACGGCGGCCTCGAGCGTGCCATCGCCGAGGCCGGAGGGAGGATGCTGCGGACCCCGGTGGGGGATCGGCACGTCTTCGAGGCGATGGAGCGTGACGACGCCGTGCTCGGCGGCGAACAGTCGGGCCACATCATCTTCCGCGACCGCGCGACGACCGGTGACGGCCTCCTCACCGCCATCGAGCTCGTCCGGTCGATCCGAGCGGCCGATCGCCCGCTCTCCGAGCTGGCCAGGCGGATTCCGAGGCTCCCACAGGTGGTGATAAACTCAGCCGTCCGCCGCCGCGATGACTGGGGGCAGGATCGCGAGTTCATGGCCGCCATCGAGCGGGCCACGCTTCAAATGGGGGATCGCGGACGAGTGCTCGTCCGTCCGTCAGGCACGGAGCCCACGATCAGGATCATGGTCGAGGGTGACGATGCCGGTGAGATCGACCGAATCGCCCGCGAGCTCGCCACGCTCGCCGAGGCTCGTCTCAGCTAGCGCCGCCCGAGCGGCGAGGGAGGGCACATGTGCGGCATCGTCGGATACGTCGGGCCGCGTGACGCCGCGCCGATCCTCATCGAGGGTCTCCGCCGCCTCGAGTACCGCGGGTACGACTCCGCGGGCATCGCGGTGGTCACGGGCGCCCGCGAGGTCTTCATCGAGAAGAAGGCCGGCAAGCTCAACAACCTGACTGACCACCTGAACGGCGACGCGCCGGCAGGCCATCCGGGCATCGGCCATACCCGCTGGGCGACCCACGGCCAGCCGAACGACACGAACGCGCATCCCCACACCGACTGCACCGGCCACCTCGCGCTGATCCACAACGGGATCATCGAGAACTACGCGGAGATCAAGACGCGCCTCGTGGCCGAGGGTCATCGGTTCACGTCGGAGACCGATACCGAGGTGCTCGCGCACCTCATCGAGACGAAGTACACCGGTGACCTCGTCGAGGCGGTACGCCTTGCGCTGAACGAGGTGCGCGGCGCCTACGCCATCGGGGTCATGCACACGGACCATCCCGACCGGATCGTCGGGGCACGGATGAACGTGCCGCTCATCGTTGGCCTCGGCGACGGCGAAGGGTTCCTGGCCAGCGACGTCCCCGCCATCCTCGAGCACACGAAGAACGTCGTCGTCCTCCACGAAGGGGACATCGCCGATGTGACCCCGACGGGTACGCGCATCATCTCGCTCGATGGCATCGAGGTCGACCGCGACGTCACCGAGATCCATTGGACCATCGAGGCCGCCGAAAAGGGCGGGTTTCCGCATTTCACGCTCAAGGAGATCTACGAGCAGCCGCACGCCATCCAGGAGTGCCTCCGTGGGCGCGTCGACGCGACAGGCGCCGTAACGCTCCCTGAGCTCGACCCGATCGAGGACCGCCTTCGCGAGATCGAGCGGGTCTACATCGTCGGATGCGGCACGGCGAGCTACGCGGCGCAGGTCGCCGCCTATCTCATCCAGGACTGGGTCGGTCTGCCCGCGGCCATGCAGGTAGGCTCAGAGATGCGCTACAGCCCGCCGCCGATCGACGCGAAGACGCTCGTCATCGGCGTCAGCCAGTCGGGCGAGACCGCCGACACCCTTGCACCGTTGAAGCTTGCCGAGGAGCGGGGGGCGGCCGTCGTCGTCGTCACGAACGTCGTGGGCAGCGCGATCACGCGTGAGGCGGACGCGGTCTGCTACCTCCAGGCCGGGCCTGAGATCGCGGTCGCCAGCACGAAGGCGTTCGTCACCCAGGTCCTCGTCCTCCAGATGATCGCCCTCCACCTCGCGCGGTTGCGGGGCACGATGAGCGACAGCCGGCTGCGGACGTTCGGACAGGCGCTGCGCAGCCTGCCGCGGCTTGCGGCGGAGACGCTCCGACTTGCGCCGCAGATCAAGAAGCTCGCCCAGCAGTACGCACAGGTGCGCGACTTCATCTACATCGGCCGCGGGGTCGGGTTCCCGATCGCGATGGAGGGCGCCCTCAAGCTCAAGGAGCTGAGCTACGTCCACGCGGAGGGCTACGCCGCAGGCGAGCTGAAGCACGGCCCGATCGCCCTGCTCGACCCCGAGACGCCGCTCGTTGCGATCGCAACCGCGGGCGCGGTCTACGAGAAGGTCGTGAGCAACGTCGCCGAGGCGCGAGCGAGATCGGCGCCGATCATCGCCATCGCGACCGAGGGAGACGACCAGATCGACCACTATGCGCACGACGTCATCTACGTGCCCGAGACGCCCGAACCGATCAGCCCGGTCATCGCCGTCCTCCCGCTCCAGCTGCTCGCCTACGAGGTGGCCGTCGCGCGCGGCACCGACGTGGACCAGCCGCGCAACCTCGCGAAGTCGGTGACGGTCGAATAGCGCCTCTCGGACGATCCCGCGCATGAGCCGCCACGAGGTGGGGATCGACCTCATCGACATCGATCGCATCGTCCGCGTCCTGGGGAAGTTTCCGGATCGGTTCCGGGAGCGCGTCCTCACCGATCGCGAGCGCCGGTATGTCGGCGGCAGGGTGGAGCGGCTCGCCGGTCGCTGGGCCGCGAAGGAGGCCATCAGCAAGGTGCTCGGCCTCGGAGTGAGGGGCGTTGGCTGGCGCGAGATCGAGATCCTGCCCAATCCGGCCGGCGCACCACAGGTGTACCTCCACGGCCGCGCGGCTCGCCGCGCCGAGCGCATGGACCTCGACGAGGTCACCGTCTCGATCAGTCACGAGCGGCACATGGCGGTGGCGGTCGCCGTTGCGCATCGGCGGCACGGCTAAGGCGCGGGTATGGCCGCTGCTCGTTCGATCACGCAGCGTTGGGTGGCGCGGAACCTGCCGGCGCGCCCGGACCGTGCCCACAAGGCAGACTTCGGGCGGCTGCTCGTCGTCGCGGGCTCCCTCGAATACCCGGGCGCCGCGCTCCTCGCCGCGCTTGGGGCGATGCGGGCCGGTGCCGGGGTCGTGCGGGTCGCCACCGCCGATTCGGTCGCCGCCCGCCTGGCCGGGAGCGTTCCGGAGCTGACCTGGATGGCCCTCGACGAGGAGGCCCCGGGCCTCATCGCGCCCGGAGGCTGGCGGCGCCTCACCACGGAGGCTCGGTCGTACGACGCGCTCGTCATCGGTCCGGGACTCGGCCGGCAGGCGGCGACGCAGCGTCGCACCCGACAGCTCATTGGCGCCGTGACGCTGCCGGTCGTCGTCGACGCCGATGCCTTGAACGCGCTGGCGGCCGAGGCGCGCTGGTGGCGCGCGATCCGCGCTCCGCTCGTTCTCACGCCGCACCCCGGCGAGTTCGCGCGTCTCGCCGGTGCGGCTCCGGACAGTGCCGATGACGACGCGCGCGCGGAGGCGGCCGGAGAGGCCGCGGCGCGATGGCAGCAGGTCGTCGTGCTGAAGGGCGCGCGAACGGTCGTCGCCGAGCCGGGTGGCGAGATCTACAGAGCGGACGTCGCGACGCCGGCTCTGGCGACCGCTGGCAGCGGCGACGTCCTCTCGGGCGTCATTGGCGCGTTCCTCGCCGGCGGCGCGCCACTCATTGCGGCGGCGGCATGCGCAGTCGGCGTTCACGGAGCGGCCGGGCTCATCGCCGCCGACCGCATCGGGTCCGCCGGGGTCATGGCTCGCGACGTCGCGAACCTGCTTCCGGAGGCGATCGCACAGCTGCGCGGCGAACGTTCCGCATGACGAACGGGCGGAGCCCGCATCGAGCCTGGGTCGAGGTCGACCACGGGGCGATCCGGCACAATCTGGCGGCGATCCGGCAGATGGCCCCGGAGGTCGAGGTCATCGGCGTCGTGAAGGCGAATGCCTACGGCCACGGCGATGTCGCGGTGGCGCGGACGCTCCTCACCGCGGGCGTCGAGCGCCTCGCGGTCGCAACCGTCGGCGAGGGGCTCCGGCTGCGCGACGCGGGGATTGGCGCGCCGGTGCTCGTGCTGTGGGGCATCGGGAGAGACGAGGCGGCGGTCGTCGCCGATGCCGAGCTCGAGCCGATCGTCTACGACGAGCGGTCCCTCGAGGTGCTCGAGTCCGCCGCCGGAGATCGCCGGATCGGTGTGCACCTCAAGATCGACACCGGCCTTGGCCGCCAGGGAGCCGAGCCCGAGATCGCCCTGACCCTCGCCGGTCGGATCGAGCGCAGCCCCCGCCTGCATCTCGCCGGGACGATGAGCCACCTCGCGGCCCCGGGCGAGGACGACGCCTACACCGAGGTCCAGCTCATGCGACTGGCGCAAACGCTCGATGCCATGCGCTCGTCCAGGATCGATCCAGGGCTCGTTCATGTCAGCGCTACCGGGGGCATCCTCGCGGGTCGCGTTCCCTTCGCCGGCGCCGTACGTCCCGGGATCGCGCTCTACGGCCTCCTTCCAGGATGGGCGTCGGACCACGAAGGGCTCACCCCGGCCCTCGCGCTGAAGGCTCTGCCGCTGCGCATCTTCGATCTCGGTGCCGGCGAGGCCATCGGCTATGGCCTTCGCTTCCGAGCCAGGGAGGCGACCCGCATCGCGACGCTCGGGATCGGCTACGGCGACGGCTGGCCGCGCGCCCACGCCAACAACGGCTGGGCGCTCGTCCGCGGCCAGCGCGTGCCGATCGTCGGGGCGGTGAGCATGGACGGCCTGACCGTCGATGTCGGGAGAGTGCCTGGTGTAACCTACGACGACGAATTCGTGCTCATTGGCGAGCAGGGGGACGGCCGGATCACGGCCGACGAGGTCGCCGAGGAGCGGCGGACGATCAACTACGAGGTCACGACCGCGCTTCGAGAGCGGCTGCCGCGCCTCCATCTCGGCGCCGACTGAGGCACGTTCGGGACAGGGGCACCATGGCAGCACCGATCGAGATCGACGTCTGGCAGGGGGAGATCGCGGAGCTCGAGGTCGACGCGCTCGTCGTCGGCGCCAACGAGTCGCTCTTCATGACCGCCGGTCCCGCAGCGTCCGTGAAACGGGCGGGTGGGGAGGAGATCGAGCGGGCAGCCGTCGACCAGGGGCCAGTTGCGCCAGGCGGCGCGGTTGTCACCGGCGGCGGGCGCCTGGCCGCCCCGTACGTCGTCCATGCCGTGGCCGTGGGCCACGATCGCGTTGCCGATCCCGCGTCGCTCGCCGCGGCGACCCGCGCCGTCCTCGCGTTCGCCGAGCCCCTCCAGCTGCGCCGGATCGCCATCGCCCCGCTGGGCGTCGAGACGGGCGCCTTCACCGCAGCGGAGTCGGCAGGGATCATCGTCCCCATCCTGCGGGAGGAGGGTGGCGCCGGACCGCTCGAATCGATCGTGCTGGCGACGGCGTCCGCCCAGGAGGTCCGCTCGTTGCTCGATGCCGTACGCCCCGCCGATACCGGGGCGTCGGTGCCGTGACGCCGCGGCCCGAGCGACGCGTGGCGGATGAGCTCGACCGGCGTGGACTCGCCGCTCCGGCCGCCCTGCTCGTCGACGCGCACCGTCCCCTGGCGCCGCTGCTTGCCGACCTCTCGGCAGCCCTCGGCCCGCTCGTCCGCTCGGTGCTCGGGCATCGCGCGGACGACCTGCGAGCCCTCGCGGAGGATGCCGATGGCCTCGACCGCCTGACCGACGCGCTCAGGAATCCGCGTGCCGACGCCGGCTGAGCTCGTCGGCCGGTTCGTCCAGTTCGTCGGGGACGTCCTCGGTGCATCATCCCTGCGCCTGGGCATCGGTCCGACGCTCGTGGTCCTCGCCGTGCTGCTCGTCTTCCTCCAGCTCGTTGCTCGTCCGATGAGCCGGTGGGTCACAAGCGACCCAGGCGGCCTGGTCGGCATCGGCCGCGCCATGGCGCTGGCCGCAGAGTCGGGAACCGACGCCGTCGTCTCGCTTGGCACGGCGGGCATCGGCCGCGCCACCGACGCGCTCGGAAGGCTCCAGACGCTGGCTGCGCTTCCCGTCCTCGGGCACGTCGCGCGAGCGGCCGCCCGGAGCGGCGTGCCGCTGCGCGTGCTCACGAACGATCCGCTCACCGCCGTCATCGCCGGCTCTGCCCTCGATGCGGCCCACGCGTCGACGTCGACGACAGAGCGCCTCGGTCGCTCGCGGGTCGTGATGGTTGGTGAAGGACGGCCGGCCGCTGCAGGTCTCGTCATGACAACCCGCGCGCGACCGGCGGCCGCGATCGCCATGGGCAGCCTGCGCGAGGAGGGTGCCCTTCACCTCGACGGGTTGCGCCACAGCGCCGGCTCGCTGTCATCCGGCACCGCGGAGGCGTCGCAGGCGCCCTCGGTCCTCCTTGCCGGCGGCGGGACCCTCATCGGCGCGGAGCTGTTCCAGACGCCGGCCGACCTTCGGACCGATGTCTACGAGCGGACCACCGTGATCGCCGCGAACCGGCTGATCATCGCCGTGCTCGGCATCGTCGTGGCGGCCAGCATCCTCTCCCTGCTTGGCGTCATCGACCCGAACGACCTGCTCCTCGGCATGGGCCGCCCGTGAGGCGAGCGACGGTCCCGGCGATCGTCATCGTCGTCGGGCTCCTGCTCCTCGTCGACCTTCTCGTCGTCAACGACTCCCTCGGCCAGCTGGCCGATGTCGCGGTCAATGCCGTGATCCTCGTCGCCGCGGGCGGAGCGCTGGCCGCCGTGGCCGCCCTGGCCCTGCGTCGAGGCGGGGACGTCTGGCGCCGCCGAGGCGATCCAGTCGGGGCGGTGCTCGTCCTCGTCGGCATCGGCGCGATGCTCGTCGCCGGCCTGCGGCCGGGGTCGTCGGGACCGGCCGATCCCGCCGTGCGGTGGCTCATCACCGCGCTCCTCGTGCCCATTGCGGCGACGCTGTTCGGCCTCCTCTTCTTCACGACGATCGCCGCCGCGCGCCGCTCCGTCGCCGGCCGCGGGCGCCAGGCGCTGGTATTGGTTGGGGTCGCCGCGGTCATGCTCATCCTCCTCCTGCCGCTCGGCGGCGAGGCGGGCGACCGCTTGTCCTCCGCGGCATCGTGGGCACTGGACGTGCCGATCGCCGCCGTGTTTCGCGGCATCCTTCTCGGGGTCGGGATCCTCGTTGCCGTCGTCGCCGCCCGGACGATGCTCGGCGTGGGATCGGCCGATGAGTGAGCGGGGCGACATCCTCGGTCGCCTCGCACCCCTCGTCCTCATGATCATCCTCGCGGCGGCGGCCCTCCTGCCGACCGATGCGGGCCTCGACTTCGCCAATGCGGATGCCTCGGCCGCCCGCCAGCTGGCGAAGGGCCTCGATGGCCTCCCCGCGGACCCGCTGGTCCTCGTCGGCTTCGATCCCGACCTTGGGACCTACGCGGAGATCCG
>Ga0173480_10000900_pt1 | contig 10623 bp, 6 predicted proteins | sample NitcycUS209509C1_FD_122622 | JGI IMG/M metagenome (GOLD analysis project Ga0173480, IMG submission 122622) | Soil microbial communities from Arlington Agricultural Research Station in Wisconsin, USA - Nitrogen cycling UWRJ-S209-509C-1 (version... | ecosystem: Environmental > Terrestrial > Soil >... | reverse complement strand
GATGATGTCAGCGAGGTCGGTGACTCTGACCGGCGTCACCGATGGCTTGGGATACGTGCCGAGCGGCCTGTTGCTGCCGCTCGGACCGTTCCCGAGCTGACCCTCGTCGTTCTCACCCCAGGCAACGACGCTGCCGTCTTCGAGCAGCACGTAGGCGCCGCTCTCGCCAACCGCCACCCGCTGCGCCGGGCCTGGCAGTGCGATGGGCGTTGGCACCGCCAGAACTCCGCCTGGAGCGCGCCCCCACGCCACGACCGAGCCATCGCCTCGTGCCACCAGGACGAACTGGTTGCCGGCGATGTCACGAATCGACGCTGCCGGTACAGCCGTCTGCGCCGGGAGCGCAGCCGGCGCGCAGAACGCGCCGATGGTGAGGGACGCAAGGAAGAAGTGTCTCATTCCGCCAACTCTAGCAGGCGGCACACATGACGGTCACGACAGGCCGGGGCAAGGTTCCCTCAGGCAGAGCTCAGTACCGCGACAAGTCGCGCTATGATCGCCGCCGCTTCAAAGAGGAGAGCTTCTGATGACCAAGTTGATTTCAGGCGCAATCGGGATCGCAGCGTTCGCGGCCGTCGCATGCCTGAGCGTTTCAGCGCAGCAGAATCAGATGAGTTTTTTCATCACGAGCGCCGGCCCTGGCAACGGGGCCAATCTCGGGGGACTGGCTGGCGCGGATAAGCAGTGTCAGACACTCGCCGCGGCCGCAGGAGCCGGGAACCGCACGTGGCGCGCGTACCTGAGCGCCGCCGCCGCGGCCGGCCAGCCGGCAGTGAATGCGCGTGATCGCATCGGCAAGGGGCCGTGGATGAATGCGAAGGGTGTGGTGGTCGCGAAGTCGGTGGCCGATCTTCATTCCGATGCCAACAGCCTCGGCGGCGAGAACTCGCTGACCGAGAAGGGCGCCGCTGTCGCGGGCAACCAGCACGACATCCTCACCGGCTCGCAAGCGGACGGAACGTTGCAGACCGGTGATGCGCCTTGCGGCAACTGGACCAGCGCCGACGCGAACGGCGGTGCGATGGTCGGCCATCACAACAAGCAGGGCGGCGGTGCGGCGCCGACCTCATGGAACGCCGCGCACAGTTCGAAAGGCTGCTCGCAGCAGAATCTCGTCGCCACGGGCGGAAACGGATACTTCTACTGCTTCGCGAACTGAGCGAGGCCGTCGGAATGCGGCCCGTTCGGCGGCAGCTGATAGCCGAAGTGAAGCATGCTCCAACTGGGTTTGACACCGCAGGGGGTGCAGTCGGGCTGGTAGTACTGCGGAACCCGTCCGGTAACCAGGTTCCGATGATTGAACCACATCGGAAGAATGTCGGGCCACACGATGAGGGGGTTGACGCCGCCGCGGAACCCGATTTCGCGTTCGTTCATGTCGGTGAGCAGCAGGTCCGGCCTGTACTTGGCGATGTTCGCACTCGGCGGTGGCGGCGGCGCGTTCGGGTCGCGCGGAACCGCCGCCGACCAGCTCCGAGCCAGGCTGGACGTGTAGTAGTGCTCGTCGATCGTCGTGTCCCAGAACTTCCAGATGCCATCTTCCAGTACGAACTGGCTGTTGTAGATCGCGCCGGAGATCCCGCGCGCGAGGTTCCTCGACGTACCGGGCTGGAACAGGCGGGATCGGGATCGCGTCGAGCGGCCGTCGTGCGAGGCGATGATCACCGGTTGCGGCTGCCAGTGGTACGAAATACTGGGGCGCATCGCCGGCTGGTTCGCGCCCCAGGCCACGCGGCACGCCTCGGCGATCCGGTCCGGAGTGCGGAAGAAGCCCTGGAACGGCGACTCCTTGAAGCCTTGCGTGGCGTAGATCTGGCCTAATTGCCCGCAGTCCAGGTCGTCGAAGAAGTACCCGTACGAGTTGTTGACGTTCTCTGATCCGTCCCACGCGTATGCGCGGGCGAGCCGGCGCGTGAGGTCGGCGAGGCCGGGTGGAGCGGTGGCCGGCCGCGTCTTGCGGGAGGTGTCGAGGAGCGCCGGCGGCTCGTAGTGGACCCGCGGCCCGATGCCGCCCTTGCCCCACCCGTCAGCCCAGTTGGCGGTGATCAGCGGCGTGATGCTCAGGTCCTTGAGCTTCCACACTCCGTCCTCTTTGACGAAGGTGTTGCGGAAGACCGAGAACGACCATGACGCCTCACGTTTGGCGTTGCCGATCATCGCGTATTCCATGCCCCTGGCGATGGCCGTCCTGCCGCCCGGCTGGACCTCCACGATCGTGTCCCAGAGCGGGTGCTCGTTGAGGATGAACTGGGCCAGCCCCTCGGGGCCCATCGTTTGCTCCAGGGCCTGACGGATGCCGGCGCTGCCTTTGAACGTACCCACGCCGGCGATCTGGAGGGTGCCGTCAGCGGCAAAGAGATCGACGACGTCGCTCCACATCCGGCGGTCGACGTAGGCGCCGTAGCTGTGCTGCACGTTGCGAACGTCGTCCTCGTCGTTGAGCGCCTGGATACGCCCGAACAGATCCTCGGCCCGCTGGTTGGTGCGCGGCGCCGGGACTGACGGGGCCGGAATCGGAACTCCCACCGAGTCGGGCGTGAAGTGATACGGGACGACCGGCAGCAGCGCGTTGTCGGAGTTGCGCCACCCCTTCTCGTAATCGCCGTCGAACTGCGGCCAGTAGTGCAGCTTCGCGAAGGTCCAGGTGCCGTTCTCGAGGACGTACTCGTTCTCGTAAATGCCGCCGGCGATGCGCGTGCTGCCCTTGCCGTCGCCCATGAACCGCAGGCCGTTCCATCGGCCCTTCGCGGTGCGACCGTCTGGCGAGAGGGTGATCGACGGGTTGTCGATGATCATGAAGTTCAGAGACCCTGCCGCGATGCCGTCCATCGCGCCGGCGTCGGTGGTCAGCCAGTCCTGGATTGCGTTGCTGCCCGTTGCGACCTGGGCACCCCATTGCAGGGTGCCGTTGGCCGCGAACAGCAACGCCATCTTCTTGAATTCGCCGAACTGGGCCAGCTGGGCGAAAGTGCGGTCCAGGTCCTTGATCTTGCGCAACGATTCGACTCGGTCGATCTTCTGGGCCAGGGTGTCCAGTTCGCCCCTCGACGCCGTAGCGGCCTGCCCCGCCAACCCAGTTCCGATACCAGCTGCCAGGAGCAGCGCCACACCTACTCCGCGTGCACGTGTCATGCGCTCGACCCGCTCCCTCGCCCTCATGGCGGCTCCACTCAATCAACGCTAAACGGACGCCGCCACCTTACGCCGTCGCATACAGAACGTGCAACGTTGTCTTCAGGGTTGCTTCGACGGCGGATTCTCCTTCACCCGCTCGGCCGGTTTGGCTTCCTCACGATGCCGTTCGCGGATCTGTTCGAGATGGATGCTCGCCGGACCGCGCTCGACGACGCACTTGCGCTCGGGACGTTCGTACTGCCGGCGCTCCTCCTCGTCGGGCTTCCGCAGGTAATCCGAGCGGTTCGATCCCTCACACCGCAGCGCGGAGGTCGTGTAGACCCCGGTCACGTCAAGACTCCGCGGGCTTTGGATGATCGCGAAACCCTCGAGCAGCGCTTCAGTGGAATTCGTCCGCGCCAGCCGGCGGCGCAGATCCACGCAGTCGAGCCTGAGAGCCTCGTCATACAGCAGACCGTCGATGGCAACCGGCAGCACACGGCCCGGCTTCTGATCGCGCTCGGTCAGCGCCACCTTCTTGAAGAACTGCACCTTTTCGTCGTTTGGATTGTGGATGTTGATCGCCGTCGCGTATTGACCTAGCGCCAGTGCGAGGTCTTGCGGCTCCGTCTGGCGACCGCAGATGAGCTTGGCCGCGTATTCGTAGCGCACACACAGAATCTGCGTCGATGTCGACGCCTCGTTGTTCTGCGGACTCGAATCCGGGCCAGGCACGTTCAGCACGCGCGCGCGATTCTCCACTGCGAGGAACTGGTCCTGCGGCCTGCACGGAAGATCGACCGCGATGTGCAGGCGCGCTTCGAGATCGCGCTGCTCGCCCACACGCAACAGTCCCAGTTCGCAGTTCATGGTGCCAGCCGCGTCCACGGCGCACCCCGGCGAGCCACTGACGAATGTGAGGTACTTGGGCAGCGGGTCGATCAACCGGACGATGCGCGCAACCCGCGGTCCTGAGTTCTTCACGGTGAATCGATAGACGATCTCCTGCCCTGCAACGGGCACGGCGGCGGTGGCTGTTTTCGTGAGCACGAGATCGGTGGTGTTCAACTCCTCCGCCTGCCGCTTCCGGTCATCGAGAGTCGGCTCGACCTGCTTTTCCGGGTTGACCGCCGAGTTCGCGGAATTCTTGAAGTACCGCAGATTCAGCGAGATGAAATTCCAGTCGTTGGAGCCCGCCAGTGTTTCGACCTTCAAATTGGTGCAGGACGCCGGGCGACCATTCGTGCCCGAGGTATTGATATTGAGCACCCCGCCCGACGTCGTGGCGCCGTCGCCCGCCCAATCGATGCCCTGGTTCAGCGGCAGGGTGAACTTACCGGCGGGGCCTCGCGTGTAGATGAACTGATTTGCCGCGTCGGCCGAATCGAGCACGGTACCATCGGACAGTGACGACTCGATCAGCGTCGCAAGCGGCGCATTGCGTCGACCAGTGGGAGTACGAGGTGGGGAGTAGTCGATGATCTCGAGCGTGCCGTCGCCGTTGAGGTCCTGCCCCTGTCCGCTGCCGGGGTTCTGCGGGATGCCGAACTGCAGGTCGTAGCTCATGACGCTGATGTAGTTGGGTTTGCAGTTGACGTCGTCGATCCCGCCGTGTTGCAGGTTCAGGTTGTGTCCGAGCTCGTGCATCAACGTCCCTGGATCATGATTGAACTCGACGTAGTCGTTGCCGCCAGTCTCCCCTTGCCCACCCGTGAGCCCGATCGTGTACGTCGACGTGGCGTTGGGGATCGGCGCCCACGGGCCCGTCACCACCAACCGCGTCGCGGTGTTGGATACGATGGTCTGCACCTGACCAACGCCAGCGCCGCCGTTGAGGGTGACGGTTCTGTCCTTCCATTCGTCCGTCAGCCACGCCCTGGTGGTGTCGTTTAACGTCGTCGCCGTATTGGTTCCGGTCGAGGTGCCCGTGTTGTTGGTCGGGTTGGCCGCGCTCAGGGCGTAATGAAACACCAGGGCGCGCTTCGGGTTGAAGTTCCCGGGGGCGTTCTTGATGGCATAGAAGTTGGGGGTGAGCCCGGAGACGTTTAGCGTCGCAACCTGATTGCCGCCGAGGAACTTGTCACCTGCCAGCCGCGGCCCGGTGCGGCATTTGGAATCGGCCGCATCGGCGAAGCCATCACCATCGTTGTCCAGGGTGTCGCTGCAGGTGTTGGCGCCCGCGCCTCCCTCGCTCCCCGCGGGATTCGTATCGAGGAGACCGCCGGTGTCGACCCAGAGGTTGATGCCGGGTTTTCCGTCGGGATTGTTGACCTGCGTGATCGTGGTCTTGGACGGATCGTCGGTTCTCCCGGCGTTGACCGGCGCCGCGGCAAACGCCGCCTTCCACGTCCGGATCGCCGCCCCGGTCGGCGCATTGTTCGCCATCCAGTCGAGCTCGACGAACAGATCCTTGTGATTCGGGTTCGCACCCATCGCGGGAAGGTCGACGTCGATCATGCCGTCGCGATCGGCGTCGAGGCCGTTGATCTCCCAGCTATCGAGCAGGCCATCGCCGTCCGAATCGGCAAAGCCGCCAATGTCGATGCAGACCTCGACTGCGGGTTCGCCGCCGGGGTTGCCGCCTTGCGCGCACTTCTCAGGCCATTTCAATTCGCCGGACCATTGACCGGTGACCGCGTCCACATCGAAATCGAGATTGTTCTTGCCGACGACCGGACTGGTGTCGCCGAGATCGTCGCCCGATGTCGAGTCGTGATCCCAGATCTGGATCGTGACGTGGAACGATTTGTTCTTCGGCGGAATGATCGCCGAGACGACCCAGTTCGGAGTGATCTCGACCTGATCTTCGTCGCCGCGCGGCGTCGTCGTGACGACACCGTCGATCGCCACCTTTGCGAAGAAGTCCGCGGCGCTTTCGCCCGCCGCCTCGAGACCGGTGTTGCGGCAGTTGTCGATGCATTTCACCTTCGTGATGATCACCGACACGGGTTGGGCGCCCGCTGACACCGCCCAGAGGCTCGTGAGCATCGTGCAGGCCGCGAGCGCGACACACCGCGACGCGCGACGCCCCAAAAAGGTCCGTCTCGTATTCATGTTCCAGTCCTTGTTTTCTGCTTTGAACCTGAAGGCGTGCTCTTCGGTCAGCGCGGTTCCGCCGTCCATTCATGAAACGGGCGGCCGATCGAAATCACACACCTTCGTCGCTGGCCTGGGCGACTCGGCTGTCGCGCTGACCGTCGATTAGTGCCTTGCTCGGTGGTTGGGTTCTAGGGCGCGGCGGGCGGGAGTGGAACTCGAAGGCGTCGGCTTCTCGAGGTGCTCATGTGCGCGCAAGGCCACGTGCACGCCTGGCGATCCGCAGCGCACCGGTCTCGGATGTCATCTCCACCAGCCGAGGACATTTCTGCCGATCGACCAGCGCGGCTCCCGTTCGAGTTGTGCGCCTTCGCCCCTGATCCACTAATCGAGCTTCTCCTTGAATATTACCTCCGCGGCTCCCACCTCGACAAAGGCGTTCGCGAGGTCCAGCAGCGGCTGCTCGCCGGCGGGGACGCTGAGCGCGATCGGGATGCTGCCGAAGTCCGGCGTGGGCACGACCGCCGCGAATTGCGGGTACATGACGCTGTAGGCGAGCGCGCGATCGTAGCCCGTGAATGTCGCGTCGAACCGGCCCGCCGGTGCGTTGATGTACTCGAGAAGCGAATCGATGGGAATGACCTCGGCGTTCGGCACACGTGCCTTCAGCATGTCAATCCATTCGGGTTCACGGAACACCGTGATCCGCGGCGCTCGAAGCTCACGCAGGCTGTCGACGCTGGCGTAGACGTTCCGCTCGTGGTCGGGCGTCAGAAACGCCCACTTCTCAAAGGCCATCGGGCGCGAGAACACGATCGACGACGCCTGCGAGGGCGTGATGCGCCGTGTACCCAGATCGCAGGTGCCACGGACGAGCGCGGACGGAAACGCCACCCGTTCGACAGGCACCAACGCCAGCCGTGTCTTCAGCTGCACGGCCAGCGCGTGGGCCACATCAACGTCGAACCCGACGATTTCACCGCGGCCGTTCAGGTAGCACCACGGCATCGCATCAGGCGACACGCACACCCGCAGAGTGCCGCGGGTCACGATGTCGTCGAGTCGACTGCCCCGTGGCGGCGTAGGGGATTGCGTCCCGTTGCCTTCGCCGGCGGTTTCCAGCGTTGCCAACTTGCCCCAGGCCCCGGACGGATGCAGACGGTCGAACATCGTCGCGGCCCGCTCCGGTCCAGTCATCGCGGCGCCGAGCAGCAGCCGGCTGCCGAACAGAAGCGCGCCGGTGGAGACCACGGTCACCGAGGCGAAGGTGAGGACTCGTCTCCTGTCGATGTTCGTGCGACCCGTCATCAGGAACGCGCCGAGCACCGCCAGGACGTAGGTGGACATCACGGCCGCGGCGCTGCCGAATCGGCCCGTGACCACGCTCGAAATCACGAAGAGGTTGAACAGATCTGCGGGAAGTCTCACCAGATCCAGCAGGAACGGGATCGCCACGTTCAGGCTGCCGAAATTGCTCAAGATGCCGGCCGTCGCCAGCGAGGGGAACTGGCTCGTGGCCAGGGGAGCGCCAATGAACCAGGCGGCAAATGGAATGAACGCGATGCTCAGGAGCTTGGCGCCGCTCGGAAATGCGAACGAGGTCGGCACCAGCACGTCGACGGCCTCTGCAGAATCCCGGTCTCCGGGATGCTGCTCTGCGAGCAGCTGTTTGCTTCGCTCCTGGATCAGCGGCAGTACGATGAAAAGATTCGCGGTGGCGAACGACGTGATCAGGGGATCCCAGATCAGCGTCACGATCCGCCTGTATGGGATCCCGGTCAGCGCGGACGTCAGCCCCGGGAGAATCCAGAGGGTGAGGAACCCGTGGAGGCCGATCGACACGAGTAGAAACGCCTGCAATCGCTCGAACTCTTCCAGCCGCAGCGTGCCGGCCGCCTGGCCCGCGATGGCGAAGATGCCAAGCGGTGTGAGTGCCACCAGCATGCTTCCAGCGCGGCCGAGCATGTCGCCGATGAGGCGAAGGGGGCCGAGGACGCGGTCCTTGTCACGAAGGCCGATGAGCGCGATCCCCAGCAGCGCCGAGAACACGACGACCGCCGGAACGAGATTGTTGGACAGCGAACGGAAGGGATTCGACGGGATGTAGAGCTCGATCCAGTCGATCCGTTCCTGGCTCGAGACAGTTGCCGTCGAATAGAACGCGCCTCCCATCGACGGCGGCAGCGCCAGAGGCACGACGAACACGAGCGCCAGGCTGAGCGCCCAGAGCACGAGGACGATCACACCGGCCCTCGTCAACAGGCGCCGCGCCTGTCCGGAGGATCCGGAGGCAATTCCTGAAATGAGCGACGTGACCAGGTAGGGCATGACCGTTACCTGGAGCAGTTGGACGAATGCTTTCGCGGGCCACTCGAGAAAAGCGGCGCGTTCGCCGAGGAAGAGGCCCGTTGCCACGCCACCGGCGAGACCGAGTGCGATCTGCGCCGACAGACTCATGCGCTTCGCGGGTTGAGAGGACGCCACAACGCCGGTCACAGGATGAAATCGGTCGACAGGAACGTCGACGACCGGTTCGTGACGATCGCCTTGATGATTTCCCGGTTCGCCTCGGTCTCCTTCGCCGCCACCAGCGTCCGGATCGTGAACACGCGCAGCGCGTCGCTCACCGACAACGTGCCTTCGGCCGAGTCCTTCCGCCCGGTGAACGGAAAGGCGTCGGGCCCACGCTGGCACTGGCTGTTGATGTTCACGCGGCACACCTGATTGACGAGCGGATCGAGCAGTGCCGCGATCTGCTTAGGGTCGGTACCGAAGACGCTGACCTGCTGGCCGTAGTCAGACTCGACGACGTAGCGCATCGGCTCGTCGATGTCGTGAAAGGCGGCTACCGGCACCACCGGCCCGAACTGCTCTTCGCGGAAGAGCCGCGAGTCGGGCGAGATCGGATAGACCACCGCGGGACGCATGTAGGTGGCTTCGGCCGCACCGCCGTTCCGATTGATGACGCGCGCGCCCTTGGCAACCGCGTCGTCGATGAGGGCTCGCATCGCCTCGACCTTGCCGGGCTCTGCCAGAGGGGTGATCTTCACACCCGGCTGCCACGGCATCCCGCCCTCGAGCTCGTCGACCGCGCGGGAGAACCGCGACAGAAATTCGCTGGCGATGGCGTCGTGCACCCAGATCATCTTGAGCGCCGTACAGCGCTGCCCGTTGTAGGACAGCGCGCCGAGCACGCATTCGCGGATCGCCTGGTCCAGGTCGGCGTCGGCCAGAACAATCGCCGCGTTCTTCGCCTCGAGGCCCAGCACCGAACGGAGCCGGTGCGGTTTGGGGTGCTGGTGCTTGAGCACGTCGGCGACACGGCTCGAGCCGATGAACGCGAGGACGTCAATGCCGCCCGACTTCAGGAGCGGACTGACCACCGTCGCGCCGTCGCCATACACGGTGCCGACGACTCCCGCCGGGAATGAATCCCGAAACGCCTCGAGGAGCGGCTGATGCAGCAACACACCCAGCCTGGGCGGCTTGACGATCACCGGGTTGCCCATGATGAGCGCCGGGATCAGCGTGGTAAAGGTCTCGTTGAGCGGATAGTTGAACGGACCCATGCAGAGCACCACGCCGAGCGGCGCGCGCCGGATCTGCGCGATAACACCCTCCTCGATGACAAACCGCGACGACACGCGGTCGAGGTCCTTGAGGGCGCCGATTGTGTCGCGGATGTAGTCGACCGTCCGGTCGAATTCCTTCTCCGCGTCGGCGAGCGACTTGCCGATCTCCCACATCAGCAATCGCACGACGTCGGCGCGGCGGTCCTTCATGCGCCAGCCGAATTGTTCGACGGCACGGATCCGCCCTTCGATCGGCATCGTCGGCCAGACGCCGCGCCCCTGGTTCCAGGCGCGGGCGCCGGCCGCGAGCACATCGAGTGCCTCGCGCCCCGTCAGGAGCGGATAGGCGCCGATACGCTGCCGATCCAGCCGGCCGCTGTTGTGCAAGCACACAGGCGACTCGACGTCCTGCAGCGGGCCCTCCCACCTGCGCAGGACGCCATCGCAGAGGTACTCGCGCTGCTCGATCGTACCCGCGAGCCGGACCTGTTGCGGGATCTCGTCGAGGTGCGGAAAAATCGATGCGTTGACTGGGGCGTCCATCGCGCGCCGCCCTCCATGCGGCGGTGCCGTGCCCGATGCAGCGAGCCGTCGGCTCAACTAGTGTACGTGCCGCACCGACTCCGACAAATGGCGACGTAGCCGACCCCGCTCCACCTCTGACACCAACCGCGGAGCTATCGGGTCTATCGGATGCCTTGACTCTCTGCTCACGATGCAGCGCACAGCGGTATGGTCCCGACTCGCCCTCGTCGTCGCAGCCCGCCCCGCACCAAAGGCACAATACCCGTCACGTCAGGCTTTCGCGGCATCTCACTCGAATCTCAGCCGCCGCTCACGGTTCGGTGAGGACTCCGCGGCCGGGCCTCGGTCACACTCCGGGCATGAACACCACCGTGAT
>Ga0173480_10000899_pt1 | contig 10626 bp, 8 predicted proteins | sample NitcycUS209509C1_FD_122622 | JGI IMG/M metagenome (GOLD analysis project Ga0173480, IMG submission 122622) | Soil microbial communities from Arlington Agricultural Research Station in Wisconsin, USA - Nitrogen cycling UWRJ-S209-509C-1 (version... | ecosystem: Environmental > Terrestrial > Soil >... | reverse complement strand
GGCGCAGGCTCGGGCGTCTCGGGCTTCCCGCCGAACTTCGTCGTGACGTCGAAGATGAACATGAAGCCGAGACCGAAGGCGTGGGTCGTCGTGCCTGGTGCGAGCGGAACCACCGGCGGAAAGAAACCGTACGCCCCGGACCGAGCGTTGTGCATCTCGTAATACGACGCGTAGATATCGAAGGTCTTTACGGGGCTGAAGGTGTAGCCCACCGACCATTGGAGCGCGTTCAGGCCGTTGGTCGTGCACGGCGTGCTGCCAAACGTGACGCAGCGGCCTGCGAACCCGACGCCCAATCCGCCCCAGATCGTGTGCTCGGCGATGTGCTGCTGGATGGCGCCGTAGATGGAGTCGCGCTGATAGCTTTTGATGTTACCGACGATCGTTTCGTCGGTCCGATACGTCAGGCGGTCGACCACCGCCGCGAGTCGCGTGCCGGTCGGTGCCGTGTACCAAGCCACGAGCTCGTGAGCATCGTCCTTCGATGACTTGTTCGTGAGGCTCGCGCCGGGTGTGCCGCCGACCCAGTTGGTCCCGAAGTAGTCGAGGTGCTGCTCGTAAGCGTACGTCGCCGAGAAGGTGCCGATGGCGTAGGTCAGCGAACCGCCCCACAGGACGGGGCTGATGGACGGCTCGATCGGGGTGGCTCGCGTGCGGCCTTCGTTCACCGAGACCACGGCTCGCGCCGAGATGCCGTAGAAGGTCGGCGTCCAGTATTGAATGCTGTTGCCCTGCCTTCGATTGAACGCCGCGTCGGCGCGCGCGGAGGCGCGTCCATTCTGGGTCGTCGTCACCGGCACGTTGAACCCCGGGGTGCCGCTGATTGCGTCGTCGAACGGGTTCAGTCCGCGCACGGGACCGACGAAGAGCGTCGGATGCTTGAACGGCGTGTCCCAGTTTCCGAAAAAGAGCGTGCCGTAGTCGCCCTTCAAACCCACGCCGCTGTTGCGTGATGCCCAAGGGCTGAGGAGGACTTGCGGATCGCCGTCGGGGTTGACGTAGTTCTCGACCTGGAAAAACGCGGAGAGGTGCTTGGTGATCTTGATGTCACCCTTGAAGCCGATGTTCGAGGTGCCCGAGGTGATTCGAAACCGATTGGGCAGGTCTTCCCCCGTGTACGCCTCCAAGGGAACTTGAGTCGCACCGCCGTTGGCCGGCGAGAGGCCGGGGGGTGTCGCGTCGCTCGTGCGGAAGTTGTCCAAGAAGGGTTGCAGTGTGCCGTAGACGGTCACGGAGCCCTCCTGCGCGTGCGCCGACAAGGGGAGCGCGAACACTCCGAGCGCCAGGAGGAATACGCTGAATTTCATCATCTCGTCCCTAGAATGCTTCCGCTCGCCGCCGAATTCACTTCACGATAGTCCACGCTCGATGACGGGGCAGAGCCGCCTTTTCGCCCGGCCGAGCCTCGTCCGAAGGAGGCCCGGCTCTAGCGATCCGTCGTGAGGTTTTTGTCTACTGCGCGACGCAGTTGGCGACCATGGTCTTCCAGATCGCGTCGCCCGTGGCCTTGCTGCCTTCCGTGGTCGGATGGATGCCGTCGGACGTGTATTCGGCGTGGCCGTTCCAGGTGTCGCGCAGGTCGAGCCAGTAGCATTTCGGCGCCGTGAGCCCGTCGCACAGAGCCTTCATCGACGGCCGGAGCTTGTCGAGGCACGACTTCAGCGAAGCGAAGTTGCTCCCGATCGGGTCGGGATAGAAGAAGTAGACGATCTTCTCCGTCTTCTTGTCCGCCATGTTCTTGAACAACGTGGTGGCCGCAGTGAGCGCTGCGTCGCCGTTGTTGTTGATGAGGCAGTCGTTACCGCCGCCATCCATCAGCACGTACTTGATGGTACCGGAGCTCGAGACGGCCTTGTCGTATTGGCTCGGGATCTGGTTATTGGCGAGGGTCGTGCCGCTGACCGAGTTGTCGACGTACTTGTCGCTTTGCGGCAAGGCACCCGCTGCCTTGGCGTTGGCTTCGATCTGCTGAGTGATGCCGTGGGTCGCGGCAATGAACGATTCGCCGATCACGGCGACGTCCTTGCCCTTCGTCTGCCCTTTGACGCACTCGCCGGGGTTCGACATGCCCGCGCTGCCCGACATGCCGCCCGCACCCGTTCCCGCTCCGCCACCGTCACTGCGGCCGCCCATGCCTGCGGACATTCCGCCGCTGCCGCCCTGCGCTGCGCCGGCGCCTCCGCCGGTCGCGCCGGTTCCGCCTGACCCGGCAACGACGCCGCTGCCCGCCATGCCGGCCGTGCCGCCGTTGCCACCCTTGGCCATCGTGCCGGCAGCGCTGCCTGCCGAGCCGCCCATCGTCGAGCCGCCGGTGCCGCCTTGCGTGCCACCGCCGGTACCGCCTTGCGTGCCACCGCCGGTGCCGCCTTGCGTGCCGCCTCCAGTCGCCGAGCCGCCCGTCCCGCCTTGCGTGCCACCGCCACTGCCACCCATGGTGCTACCGCCCGTTGCCGGACCGTCGCCGCCGGTTCCGACGGCGGAGCCGCCGTCGTCCATGCAGGCTCCGAGCGCGAAGCTCGAAGCGGCCGCCATGCAGAGCCCGCCGATGAGTGTCAATCTTGTGGATCGCATTGTTGCCTCCTAAGCGCGATGGCGCCGAAGTTCGCTACTCAGCCAATGTGTTGTCGCCGGAGCGTGCTTCGTGCAGGCGCCCGTCGTTGGATTCATTGCTTCCCGCGAGGGAAGCGAGATCGTCGACGCGGCCGATAGACGAATCGGATGCGCAGACTTGCGTCTGCTTTGCGCCGTCGACCAGCCGACCCACTCGGCGTTGCGAGAGAGTCGCGTCGAGCGTGACCGCGGTGCACCGTTCGCTGTCGGTCATCATCACGTTATCAGGTTACCTGATATCATCGGCACTGCAACCGAGCAAGCGACTTTCCGTTCAGCGCGCCCCACGAACGCGGTGTTGTCGAGCTGGCACAGTGTGGCGCGCGCCGTCCCGCCGCGAAAAATACATGGCGAGTAGATCGCGTCGTACGATCTGGCGGCTTGCGCACGTGTCGTGTCGATCATGAGTGTAAGAAATATGCGCTCGCTACACGTGGATGACGGGCCGCGTCACCCTCACGAGAGCTCCAACTTCGGCAGGCGAATTCCGCTCGGCTGAAGGTGCGCGGCGAAGCGCTCCTGCCACACCGCCGCGATCGCGTCGGCATCCCAGCCGCCGTCACGAAGCTCCGTCACGAGCTCCGCCGGATGCGAATAGAGGCACAGTCGATCGCCGCCGATGCCGATCGCCTGCCCGGTGATCGCCGCGGACGCGTTCGACACGAGAAAGACGATCAGCCCCGCGCAGTCCTCGGGCATTCCGATCGCATGCTCGCGCCGCACGACGGCCGGCAGCGGCTCGCCCGCCGCGACCCGCGCAGCGAGCGGCTGGTAGATCGGGATAGTAGAGGTCATCGCCGTCCACGCCGTCGGCACGATCGCGTTGACGGTGATTTGCGCGCGCGCAAGCTCGAGCGCCCAGGTGCGAGCGAGTGCCACGATGCCCGCTTTGGCGGCAGCGTAGCTGGTCTGGCCGAAGTTGCCGTGCTGCCCCGCGGGCGAGCTCACGACGATGATACGGCCGCCTTGCGCCTGCTCGCGCATGCGGACTGCCGCCGCGCGAGCGCACAGGAAAGTCGCGCGCAAATGCGTGCGTACCACGAGGTCGAAGTCGTCGTCGGTCGTCTTCCACAGCACCGAGTCGCGCAGAACGCCGGCGTTCGTGACGATGGCATCGATGCGCTCGAACCTGTCGACGGCGCGGGCGACGAGCGCGTCGGCCGTGCTCCGATCTCCCACGTCGCCTGCGGCGACCGTGGCTCGGCTGCCGCACAGGGCAGCGGTTTCTTCGGCTGCCTTCTCGTCCAGGTCGTTGACCACGACGGCGGCGCCTGCGCGCGCGAGCGCTACGGCATACGCGCGGCCGAGACCCCGGCCGGCGCCCGTGACTACGACCGCCTTGCCGGTTAGATCGCTTGCCTTCAACGGTAGTACCTGAGCACGCACTCGGCGACGAGCGCAGGCTTCCGAAGGTCCTTCACCTCGATCGTGAACGTGGCGGTCACTTGCATGCCGCCGTCGATCTCGGTGGCCTCGACGACCTCCCCGTGGCCGCGGAATTCCGCGCCGACCGGCAAGGGTGCGGGAAAACGCACCTTGTTCAGGCCGTAGTTGATCGACGTCCCCGCGTCAGCGACCCGGAGCAGCCTTTGCGAGATGCTGCCGAGCATCGACAGGGTCAAAAAGCCGTGCGCGATGGTGCCGCGGAACGGCGTGTCGCGGGCTCGTTCGGGATCCACGTGGATGAAGTTGTGGTCGCCGGTCAGGTCAGCGAACGCGTTCACGCGATCCTGCGCCATCACTTCCCATTCCGTCGGACCGAGCTTCTGTCCGACCTGGCGCGACAGTTCGGTGATGGTCGTAATCAAAGTACCTGGAACGATGTCCATACGCATCCGCGTGCGCCTCCTTGGCGCTTGGTATCAGGTTACCTGATAATTAGGGCCTTCGCCAATGGACGCGCTTTCGCCAATTGGGACGAGAAGCCCCGGAGGGCGGAGGAAGCCCTCGGGCACGCGGGCACGCTGCAGCCCCGGCGGCAGTTTTCACTCCGCCGACCCCCCGAGCGAGCGTTCGGACTCAGGCGGCGCGCTGGCGCTGGGTGCGCCGTGCGGCCGGGGTCGGCGTCGGATCGGTCGGGTTTGTTGCGGGTTTCGTTCCGTCCGACGAGTCCTCCCGCAGGGTGCGAACGGCGGATTTGAGCATCGCGAGGAACTTCGTGCGCTCCGTCCGGCTGAAGCCTTGCAGCATCCGTTCCTCGAATTCGGCGACCCCGGCCTCGCACGCCAAAAGCACGCGTCGTCCCTTGGGCGTCAGGCTGGCAGGGCGCTTTCGGCGGTGGCTCGGGTGCGCGTTGCGCTTGATGAGCCCCGCCCCTTCGAGGCGGTTGATGACCTCGTGCATGGACTGCGCCGTCATGAAGGAGCGGCGAGCCAGCTGCGAATTCGAAAGAGGCGCGCCGTTGTGATTGAGCACGCTCAACGTCGTGAACTGCAGCGCCGTGAGATTGTAGCGCCCCGCTACCTCGTTGACCGAAGCGAGAACCAGCTGCTGGAGCTGCGCAATAGCGTAGGAAACTCGCGGGTTGGCGTTGGGCGGTGCCTCACGATCGGCGTGGTCCATGGCTGCATCCTGCCATGTGGCAGTGCGCGATGAGTGATGAAAATGGGTCATGATCCGTAAACGCGCCACATTGTTGCGCTCTCTCGCAGCGGGTCCGTTCGGTCGACGGCTCGCGATCGTTGCGACGAAATCTTTCCGTCACCGGCACATGAGCAACGCTTGCTCGCTGACGAGCCCGAGCGCGAGTCCGGAGCACGAGTCAGGGAACCTGAGATTCGACGTGCAGTTTGAGAACGCCGCGCTATGGTGATTGAGCTCTCGAGACGGGGGAAACCACCCGAGGAGTGCCGTTGAACGTCTGTGGCCTTTCGATTCTGACGCGCAAGACTCTCGTGACGAGCCAGTTCGGCGTGGACGCTTGGGCCTCCTTCTACCGGGACGTCGCGAGCAAGTACGCCTGTTTCAGGTCGCTCATCACCGCGGACAGTCAGGTGCCGCTCGAGGCATTTCTCTCTTTTCACGACGAGCTCATGCGTCGCTTCTTCAAGCAGGACGACGCCGCCTACTTGAAGCTCGGCCGGAACGCCTGTCGTTCCGCGGTTCGCGACGGTCCCTTGAAGCAGCTCGTTTCGGGGAATGACTTGGGCAGCGTCGTGGAGTCCTTGCCGAAGTTTCACGGAACGTACTTCAAAGAGGCGGCCACTTGGTCCGAAGCGCACCTCACCGCACGGGGTGTCGAGTTCCGGGTCTTCGATTTGCCGCAGGCGCACCCTTACTTCGAGCACTTCATCGTCGGTTACATCGCCGAAGTGTTGGAGCTCAATTGCGCGAACCCCATCGAGGCCGTTCGCCTCGAAGCGCGCGGGACGCGCTACAGCTACCTGCTCCACGGCGCGGCTGCCGAGCGCGCTTCCGGCGCGACTCTCAACCGGACCATGGCGCCGGCTGCGCTCTCGGATCGGGAGCTCGAGGTGTTGCAGCTCGTCGCCGACGGTCGCACGAACGAGGAGATCGGCGCCGTGCTCGGCATCTCCCGCAAGACGGCGCAGCATCACATCGCGCACGCGTATCGCAAGCTCGGAGTCACCGGACGCGTGACGGCGACCGTGTGGCTCATGGAGCACGGTCTCTTGCGTAATTAGGCTCTAACGCCGTGGTCGCGAGCCGGAGCGAGGCCCGCTCGTTCTACGGCGGCGCGCGCTCCAAAGACCGGTGAGGAGCAGCGCGAGGGCGCCCTGCCCGCCACCCTGCGCTGCGCTCGCCGAGCAGGCGCAACCCTGCGAGTCGTTCGACGCCCCGCGCGACGTTGCGCTCCCTGCTCCGCTGCCAGCGGCTGCATCGCGGCCCGCGCTGGTCGTGCCCGCGCCGCCGTCACGGCCGGCTCCATTCGAGCTACCCGAGCTGCCAGCAGCACTGCCGCCCGCCGCCCCGCCCGTCGTCGAGACGTTACCGCCCGTTCCGGAGCTCGAGCTCCCCGAGCTACCGGCGCTCGTGCCGGCAGTGCCCGCGGTCGCAACTCCGGACGAGCCACCCTCGCCGCCGCTCGCGCCCGCGCCACCCGTCATTCCGCCCGCGCTCGTTCCCGCCGCACCCATGCCGCCGCGTCCGCCATTCGTCGCGCCGCCCTCCGCACGACCTCCCATCCCGCCGCTGCCGACGCCACCATTTCCGCTGCCGGCGCTGCCGCCCATGCCACACGCGGCGGCCTGCGGATCGCTCGTGGTCTGCATGTCGAGCCCGAAGTACGCGGCCACCGCGTTGCCGTCGAAGGGAACCGAGTGTCCCGCGCCCGAGATCGAGAACGTCTCGTAAACGACGTAGCCGCAGTCGTTCTTCCAGGACTGATGCGTCGTGCCGCTTTTCGGCATGTCGGTGCTCGTGGGCGTCTCGCTGAGCCCGAGGAGATTCGTCCACTCCTTGATGTCCTCCGCGACGTTCTTGTAGTTGAGCGTCGTATCCGCCGTGCCGTGCCAATGTTGGAGGCGCGGCCAAGGTCCTGTGTAGCCCGGAGAGTACGAGCGCACGAGATCGCCCCACGCTTGCGCCGACTTGGTGACGTTGCCACCAGCGCACGCGCCGCTCCACTGGGCGCTCCCGCCCGAGCCGGTGACGTCGTTGTAGCCTTCGGCCCAGCAACCACACGGGACCCCCATATAGGACACGCCGCCGACGAAGACGTCCGGATAAACGCCGAGCAGCGCTTCCGTCATGATGGCGCCCGACGAGCCGCCCACGGAGTACACGCGACGAGCGTCGCCGCTGTACTTCGTCAACGTGTATTTCACCATCTGGACGATCGCGCCCGTGTCGCCACCGCCGCCGTGCTTCAGCGAGCGTGTGGAACCGGCATCCCAGCAATTCTGCCCCGTCGCCTCGGGCATGATCATGATGAACCCCGTCTTGTCGGCGATCGAGACGAGGCTCGACATCTCGCTGAACGTGCTCTGCGCCGTGCCCTGACAGTGGTGAGGCGCGACGACGATCGGCGGTTTGGTCGCGGGCGTACCCGGGACGTAAACGTACATGTTCACGTAGCTCGGGAGCCCGGTCACGCCGGCCTGCCACTCACTCGCGTCGACCTTCTGCATCGTGGCAGCCCGTGCGTCGGGTAGCCGAAGCGCGCAAACCAGCAGGGTCGCGCTGGTCGCGGCGATAGTCGGAGGGGTGCTACCGAGCCAAGAGCGCGCGCGCGTCATGCACCACGGTTGCACGAGGCCCCCCACTGGGCTTCGCCTTTCGTGCGCGAGGGTGCGAGGTCCGGAGATGGCGCGAAGGAGGTGCTCGCTGCTCGTTTGCGTGAATCGGTTTTGTTTCGAAAGACGCGACGGATTCCCGTCCCTCGCGCCACTGCACCAGAGTGGTGACGTGCGCCGTGGCTGGCGCTCACGCGAGGGCCCCTCATATGCGGTTCGAATTGCTTGGCCTGATCTCGCTCGTAACGACGACGGCATGCGCGGAGGCAGCCCCCGGCGTGGTCGGGCAGGGCGGAGCGGGTGTCACCGCAGGGGCACACTCGGGTGGGCAGCCGAGCTCGGGTGGCGCGACCACCGCCTCGGGAAGCGGCGGCTCCGCGGGCGGAGCGTTCGCGGGAAACTCGGGAGCGGGCGTGGCCGGTGGTGGCGCCTCAGCGGGTGAAAGCTCTGCTGTCGGTGGCGCCGGTGCCGGGGTCGGCGGTCGCGGCGGCGGCGCCGGCGAAGCCGTCTCCGGTGCTCCGAGCGGCGGTCGCGCCAATGCGGCTGGCACGAGCGGTGCCGCGGGCAGCGGTGCGGGCGGACGTGGAGGCGCGGCGGGCGAAAGCGGCGCTACGAGCGCTGGGGCGACGAACGCAGGAGCGACAGCAGGCGGCGCTGCGGGCGGGCCCACGCTTCCGCCGGTCACCGATTATCGAGCGACCGGGCCGTTCCCGACGACGGTGGAGAGCAAGGTCGGTCCCGGCAACGCTTACACCGTCTATCGGCCGAGCATGCTCGGACAAAACGGCTTCTTGCATGCTCCGATCATCTTCGGTCCCGGCATCGGACAACAGGTCACCGTGCACGCAACCATGCTCACGAACTTCGCGTCGCACGGCTTCGTCGTCGTCGGAACGCCGGTGCTCGAGGGCGGGCCCGGCGATCCGGACAACCGCAAATCGATGCAAGACGGCCTCGACTGGATCCTCGCGCAGAACGACGTAGCGGGCGTCTACCAACACAAGCTCTGGGTCGATCACGCCGTATCGATGGGCTACTCCGTGGGCGGAACGTCCGCGGTGGAAATTGGTGGCAGTCCCGCCGTCGCGACGACGGTATCGATCCATGGCCACAAAGCCTCGGCCGCGCTCCACGGGCCCCTGTTGCAGACGACCGGGACGCTCGACACCGTCGGTATGCCCCTTCAGCAGCAAACGTACGACCTGTCACAGGTTCAGACGTTTCTCGCCACGCTGACGGGCGCCGACCACGGGTACATTCAGAACGCCGGCGGCGGAGACGAGCGTCCCGCGATCCTCGCGTGGATGCGCCTTTTCATCTACGCGGATTCGGGCGCCGAGCACTACTTCTACGGGACTGACTGCACCCTCTGCCAGTCACCGTGGGAGAACCCTCAGCGCAAGAACTGGCCCTGAATGCTGCGAACGTCAGGCAATCGTGCTCCGTGCGCCCGCTACCGGGAATCATCAGCATGAGGCGACGCCTCCTCCGACACCGCGGCGTCGCGATTTCATGCCTCTGCTGCCTGGCGTTGGCGTGCGGTCGCTCGTCCCGCCATGACACGGGACACGGCAGCGTGGGTCCGATGCCGAGCGCGGGGGCAGCCGGGAAATCGGGAGGTGGCGGCGTGGGACCGGCTGACCCCGCGGGCGGGCGCTCGGCTACGGGCGGCAGCGCCGCGGGCGGCAGTGCCGCGGGTGGAGCGGCCGGCTCCCCCGACGATCCCGAGCTCAGCTCCGTCGTCCTCGACGGAACACCGCTCTATACGCGCGTGCCTCGCCTCACCGTCTCGCAGTGGGAGCACGCCGTCACGGACATCCTGCGTTTTTCCGCGCCCGGCGATTTGTCGAAGGGCTTCGCTCGCCCACCGAGCGGCGTCACCGACTTCGACAACAACGAGAAGCTCCTCTACGTCGACGCGACGAACGTCCTCGACTTCGAGTCGGGGGCCGAGGCAGCGGCTCGGCTCGCCACCGAATCCGCCGAGGCGCTCGCGGCTCTCTACGACGGAACCGACGTTTCCGACTTCGTCCGCACCCTCGGTCGTCGCGCTTTTCGGCGCCCGCTGACCGAGGCCGAGCGAGCGGCGTTCGTTGCGCTGTTCGCGCGCGGGGAGGAGCTTTACGGCGCCGGATTCGAGCACGGCGCAGCGCTCGTGATTCGCGGCATGCTTCAGTCGCCGCACTTCCTCTATCGCGTGGAGCTCGCGCCGGCAGGCGAGGTGCTCGACGGCTACGAGCTTGCGTCCAAGCTCTCGTTTTGGCTGCTCGGCACCACGCCGACCGACGCGCTCCTAGATGCTGCGGCGGCCGGCGAGCTCGATACCGAGGAGGGGCTCGAAGCGGCGGCCCGGGCGATGCTCGACGTGCCGGCGGCTGCCGCCGTCATGCGCGATTTTCACCGGCAGCTCTTCCACTTGGACCGCTACGCGTCGCTCGACAAGAGCGGCGTGCCCGATTTCGATCCGAGCGTCCTCTCGGAGCTCGGCGCCGTATCCACGGCGTTCTTCGACCAGATTTTCCAGGCCGGGCTCGGCTTGCGAGAAATCCTCACCTCCAATCAGGCTTACCTCGGCGCGGGTCTCGCTCCCTTCTATGGAACGAACGCGCCCGCCAGCGGTCTCGAGCTCCGTGAGCTCGGCTCGTCGCGCAGCGGCTACTTCATGCAGGTCCCATTTCTCATGGCGGCGGGAGCCGGCGCTGACTCGGATCCCACGAAGCGCGGGCAAGAGCTCGAGCGCATGCTGTGCGCGCCGCTCGCGTCGAGCCACGCCGCCGAGCTCGGCGTCGCACTCGAGAACTTCGACGGCCTCGGTCGCGAG
>Ga0173480_10000898_pt1 | contig 10628 bp, 8 predicted proteins | sample NitcycUS209509C1_FD_122622 | JGI IMG/M metagenome (GOLD analysis project Ga0173480, IMG submission 122622) | Soil microbial communities from Arlington Agricultural Research Station in Wisconsin, USA - Nitrogen cycling UWRJ-S209-509C-1 (version... | ecosystem: Environmental > Terrestrial > Soil >... | reverse complement strand
CGTTGATATTTTTATGAACGAATTTATTTTATTGATTGCCGAAAAAAAATTAATCGAATATAAAGTCAATGAAATAAAGAATACTGCAGCGCCATTTAAATTATTTAGCCACGTCATTACTCATGAATTTCACCATAAAGGACAAATACTATCGGTAAGCCGACACTTAGGCTATCTACCCGTTGACACAGATATTATGAGATAAAAATTTTGCAATTAAGCACGGTTGTTCCGGCTTTGATGCACATGTATTATAAATGAAAAGCCCCTTCTGACAGGGGCTTTCAAATTCCTTAAGTCACAAACAGCTTACCATATTCTTGCACGATCTTCCGGCTTAATATAGAGCTTGTCTCCTTCTTTTACATCAAAGGCCGCGTAAAAGGGATGGAAGTTGGAGAGGGGACCGTTTACACGAAACATTTCAGGAGAATGTGGATCAACATTCAGCCTCATACGCATAGTTTCATCACGGTTTTTTAGCCGCCATATCTGTGCAAAGCCTAAGAAAAAACGTTGGTCAGGTGTGAAGCCGTCTATTTTTTCATCGCTCTTTCCTTGCTCTGTCATTTTAAATGCATCATAAGCAATCGCCAGGCCACCAATGTCTGCAATGTTTTCGCCCAGGGTTAAATCTCCTTTTACATGAAGACTGTCAAACAATACAAAGCTGTTGTACTGGATTACTACTCCACCTGTTTTAGATTTAAACTTTGTTTGGTCTTCTGTTGTCCACCAATTTTGCATGTTGCCTTTGTCATCATATTGACTTCCCTGGTCATCAAAGCCATGGGTCATTTCGTGGCCAATCACCATTCCAATACTGCCATAATTAATGGCATCATCTGCACCTGCATCAAAGAAAGGAAATTGCAAAATGCCTGCAGGAAAGACAATTTCATTGTTAGAAGGATTATAATAAGCGTTAACGGTCGGCGGGCTAATACCCCACTCTGTTCTGTCCACAGGCTTTCCAATTTTTCCAATCATTTCTTTTTGATTGTGCAATTCAACTGATTTTGAATTGGCAAAAAAATTATCCTTATCAATCGTTACATCATCATAATTCTTCCATTTTTCAGGATAACCAATTTTTTTCATAAAAGCATTGAGCTTCACCTTGGCTCTCTGTTTGGTACTATCACTCATCCAATCAAGATTATTAATTCTATTCCCGAAAGCTTTTTGCAGGTTATTTACCAATTCATCCATACGTTGTTTGGCTGTTTCGGTAAAATATTTTTTTACATATAACTGTCCTAACATCTCACCCAGTCCGCCATCCACCTGGTTGACCATTGTTTTCCATCTTTCGCTTTGCACTTTTTGTCCACTGAACGTTTTCCTGTATTCAAATGAAGCATCTCTAAAAGCTTTAGTCAAAAGGTTTGCATTATCCGCCAGGTAATCAAATTTTATTTTTGTTTTCCATACAGCAATTGGTTGTGAGGCCAACAAATTATTTAGTGCTGTAAAATAACCTGGTTGTGCAAGGTTCACACTATCTGCCTTTACATTAAGTTTTGCAAAAAAGTTTTGCCAGTTAATATTGGATTGGTTTTTTTGTAGGTCAACCACACTTAGTTTGTTATAATTTTTTTGTGGGTCTCTTGTTTCTGCAGGAGTACGATGAGATTTGGCAATTTCTGTCTCCAGTGCAAGAACCGTTTGGGCATTTTTAGCAGCTGTGCTATCATCTATTCCCGCCAGTACAAACAATTTTGCTGCATAATCTGTTAGCGCCTTTCTCGCTGCTTTTGAAGCACTATCCTGCCTGGTATAATATTCTTTTTCAGGGAGGTTTAAACCAGACTGGTAAAAAATAGTAATGTTTTGTGTACTGTTTTTATCATCCGCATTCACATATAAACCCATCAGGTATCCATCACCTGTCGCATATCCTTCAGCCATCAAATTCATTAGCTCTTTGTAGTTTTTGATAGCGTCAATTTTTGCCAGCATAGGCTTAAGAGGCTCAGCCCCAACTTTCTCTATGGCAACAGTGTCCATTCCGCTGATATAAAATTCCCCCACTTTTTGTTCCAGGCTCCCTTTATCAGCTTTACTTTTAGCTGATTCTTCTAAAATAGAATGAAGGTTTTTCAAGTTGTCTTCGTACAAAATATAATAGCTACCCCACCCGCTTTGGTCGTTTGGAATGGCAGTGCTCTTTAACCAGGAACCGTTGGCATACATAAAAAAATTATCACCTGGTTTTACGGTTGAATCAATTCCTGATATGTCGAAGAATTGAGTTCTTGTGCCCTCAACTTTTTTATCCACGCCAGTGCAGGAAGCTAATGCCATCAAAAGAATTGAAGTGCTAAAGAGAAGTTTTAAGTTCATTCGGTTTCGTTTATTTCTGTAAATATGATTTTTTTAATGGGAGAATTGTTACCATTTAAAAAAAAGAAAAGGATTATGCCAATGAGTTAGTCTTTACAACTTTTATTAAAGAATAATTATAACCAAAAGAAATTGCACTGTACTACCTTAGAAAAATCTTAAACTATTGATGAATAATGAAAAAAATCCCCATTCTAATAGTTGGATTTTGCTACGCCTTTGTTTGCCGTGCCCAATCTATTACAGGCGTGACCGGAAAAAAAGACACTTCTTATTCCACATATAGCGCTTATGTAAGCACTTTGAAAACTCATCCCAATATAAAAATAGTGCCCGAGTTCAAGTCGAAACTTGTGTCAGAAAAAAGAAATGTATCCTATTGCGAAATTGGTGATCGCAAACTAATGCTCGACGTTTTCCATCCAACCAACCAAAACACTGCTACAAGTGCGGCTATAATAATTATTCATGGTGGCGGTTGGCGGACGGGCAATAGAACGCAACATTATCCGTTGGCTCAACGGCTTGCTGCATTGGGCTATGTTTGTTTTACACCAGAATACCGGCTTTCTACCGAAGCGCTTTACCCGGCAGCGGTATATGATCTTAAAGCCGCGATAAGATGGATACATGCTAATGCCAAAGAATATAATATTGATACAACCCGGATTGCCGCCCTTGGATTTTCAGCCGGTGGAGAGCTGGCTGCATTTTTAGGAGTGACAAATGACAATAAAAAGTTTGAAGGCAATGATTGTACCCCCGGTCAATCCAGTAACGTTGATGCGATTGTTGACATGGATGGCATACTTGCCTTCATTCATCCTGAATCGGGTGAGGGTGATGATAGTCGTGCAATATCAGCAGCCACTAATTGGTTTGGATATTCAAAAACAGAAAATCCTGAATTATGGAAAGAGGGATCATCGCTAACATATGTTGGTGCGCAAACACCGCCCACTTTATTTATTAATAGTAGCGTTGTTCGTATGCATGCAGGCCGCGAAGATTTCATAAAAGTGTTGAACCAATTTAATATTTATTCAGAAGTAAAAACCTTTACTGATGCTCCCCATTCTTTTCCGCTTTTTTATCCATGGTTTGAGCCTACTTTAAAATATACCGACGATTTTTTAAAAAAAGTTTTCAAGAAATCCAGGTAAAAGTTTTTTCGACCCCAACCTTTGATATGATCAAAAAAAATCGTTGGAAAGTGATGGGTGATTTCTTCGAACAAAAACATTGAAAACTTTTCTTCAATTATTCATGCTCCAGATAGTATAATTTAAAATGGCCGCAAACGTTACCCAACTAATGTATGGAACAAGCAACCATGCAGAGAGTTTATTAATCGAAGCAAAAGAGAATATAGTAGCTAAGATGGAAAGCCAAAGGATGGTAATTTCTGCTGCTGCCCATCCAGGTTTTTCAAGTCTGAAAAAAATAAAAGACCAGAAAAAGTTTAATACTAACTGAAAGGCAAATAAAAATAAGGCAACTCTTTTTTTATTGGTAACCAGGTTTGTTTTCCAAATAAAAAATAAAGAAACTCCCATCATAACATACAAGGTCGTCCATACGGGTGCAAATACCCGACCAGGCGGGTTCCACGTTGGCTTTTCAAGTGCCTGGTACCATGTGCCCGGACCGGTACTGGTAAAAAAGCCGGATGTGAAGCCAACGAGCAAAGGAATTACAATGGCAATAATTAACCTTCGTATATTATTCATAAGTTCAATCTACTAGTTTGCAATACTAAGATTTCCCGTTAGTTCTTGTTAAGAAGCCCAAAAGAAAATTTGAATTTAAAACCCGCTTTATTCATAAATGAGCTTTGGCTAACTTTATCCTATGGAACAAACTAATTCATTATACTTCGAACATAAGGGAACTAAATATAGCGCCACCGTAAAAGAAGACATTACTACTGATCCCAAAATATTGCTCATCTCTCCCGATGAAACAGATGAACCGGCTAAAGAAATAAAATTTGAACTAAAAGAAAGCGAGTGGGTGGGACCAGAATCGCTCCAAAACGAGTTTCCGGAAACTTACCAGAGCCTTCTCAAAGCTATCAAGGTGGCTGGGTATTTATAGTAACGATAGGTTTGTTTGGTGGTAGTCAGCCATTAAATAATCCTTTGCCTGCTAAATTAATTTATCCGGTGTAATTGGAAGCTCTCTTATGCGTTTACCAGTAGCGTGGTAAACAGCATTAGCAACTGCAGGTGCAAACCCAACAATAGATACTTCACCCATTCCTTTGGCACCTATCGGGTTAATTATCGGATCGGGCTTATCGACCAAAATCGTTTCAATCGTAGGTACATCTGCATGAACAGGTATATGATAATCGGCGAGGTTATTATTTATTATTTTACCAAAACGCTCATCAATCACTGCTTCTTCCATCAGCGCCATGCCGATGCCGGCTACTGCTCCACCCATCATTTGGCTTGAGGCTGTTTTTGGACTGATGATTTTTCCGGAATCAACTACAGATACAATACGATTCAATTTTATCACGCCGGTGGCGGGATGTACTAAAACTTTTACAAAATGAACAGAATAGGAAAAAGAGGAATAGTTTCTTGCAGCTTCGCCAGACTTTGATTCCTCGGTTACTTCCAGCTGTGATAAGCCTGCTGTTTTTAAAACCTCTATATAAGAAATTCTTTTGGAATGGTCAGATGTCAATACAATGCTTCCATTTTCAAAAACCAGATTTTCCAAAGCAACCGTGTGTATATCAGCTGTATGAAAAACAGGGTTATTTTTTGCTAACTCAAACAATCTTTTCTTTAAAGAAATACAAACATCATGCACGGCAGAGCCAAGCGTAGAAGTGGTGGTAGAACCGCTTTGTGTAGGTCCCGGAGGGAACGAAGAATCACCCAATTCAAAAATTGTTTTTTTGGGTGACACTCCCATAGCCGCCGAAGCAATTTGCGTCATCGAGGTAGATGTTCCCGGTCCGCTATCTGACACAGCGCTTTGAACTAATAAAGACCCATCTGCATTTAGACGGGCGAGGGCCCGTGCTGTTCCTCTTGATGCGTTGAACATACCGCTGCCGACTCCGTAACCTACAAGCCATTCGCCTTCTTTCATCGATCCTATCGCAGGATTACGGGTCGTCCACCCTATTCTATCGCCACCCAATTGGTAAGCCTCTTTTAAAAATTTACTTGAATAGGGTCGGTTTTGGTCCTGGTCAATTTCCGCATAATTTTTTAGTCTAAGCTCAATAGGATCCATCTTTAGCGCATAGGCTAATTCATCCATAGCAGATTCAAGTGCAAATGCCCCCGTCGAATCTCCCGGTCCACGCATCCATGTAGGAGTGCTTAAATTAAGCGGATAAACTTTGTAACGGGTGGTAACATTTGCGCAAGCATAAAAGCTTTTTGAAGCATTTACTGTTCGGTCGGAAAATTCTTCATAAGAAGAAGTAACGGAAAATGCTTCATGCGTAATGCCAATTAGCTTTCCATCAATTGTAGCGCCTAAACCCATGCGCTGTAAAGAATTTGGCCGATAACCTACCATGGTAAACATTTGTTCACGACCTAAGACAAGTTTTACCGGCTTACCTATCTTTTTCGCTGCGATCAATGCAGCTATTACGTGTGGCCATGTACGAATTCCTGAACCAAAGGCACCCCCAACAAATTTTGTGTTCACCTGGACATTTTCCTCGGGTAATTTAAAAGCTTGCATAATGCTTCGCTGTGTAGATTCTACTCCTTGTGTTTTATCATACACCACTACCTTATCTTCTCCCTGCCATGCAGCAATCGTGGAGTGCATTTCCATAGGGTTGTGGACCTCTATAGGAATAATATATTCAGCTTCGATTTTAACCGGGGCATTTTTGTAAGCATCTTTTTCGCCACGTACATAATCATTATACCGGGGGCCTTCAACTGCAGCTGTTGTTTTTTTTGCTTCGTCAAAGTCGGTAAGATGTTGTCCCTTTTCGTATTGAAATTTTACTAATGATGCAGCATAAACGGCCCGCTCAAAACTATCCGCAACAACTAATGCAATCGGTTGACCATAAAAACGAATAATGTTATCATTGAACACCTGCAAACCACGGCCGCCCGCCGGGCCCGCTGCAGGATTTGCGCCGGTATCATAACCTGGAACTTTGATAGTGTTGAGATGAGAAATAACTCCTAACACTCCAGGCGATCTCTCTGCACTTTTTGAATCAATAGCTTTGATGCTTCCTTTAGCAATTGTACTGGCTACTAATACACCATAAGTAAGACCAGCCAATTCATATTCGGCACTAAACTTTGCAACGCCTGTTACTTTAGCTTTTCCATCTACCCTGTCTGGTCCATCAATAAACGGTTGCTCAAAAAAATAGTTTCCCATACTCAAATAAAAAAAATAAACTGATGTGTTATTGCCCTCTCTTTGAAATTAAGTTATTCTACAGGCTTTGTGCCAATAATCTATAATGAATTCTTCACGTAATTATTTAGGTGGCGGTTTTTTGCCAAGCGTAATGTTGAAAGAATGAATAACTTTAAAATGCGTTGAACCAACTAACGATTTTTAAAATGCACCATAATAAAATTTTAAAAAGAGAACTGGAAGTTGCCTTCTCAAGACATTCACAACCGATTTGGTTCAGGGTTTTGAAATATATTTTATTGGCTGCTGTACTATTCCTGTTTTGGGGTTCACCGCTTCTTTGGGTCATCTTACTCTCATTGTTTGTTGTAGCTATGTTTCTGCATTTTTGGTATCGGTATAAGACTAAGGCATGGACCAGGGATTATGGCATGTGGAAGCATGAAAAAAACAGGTAACTCAAATAAATTTTCACTCAAGTATCAATCAATAGTAATTATATTCGGCAACCTCTTAGATTGCCGTTTAAAAAACATTATAAATGAGAACAAGATTTTCTTTTTACCTGCTTCTCTTAAGTAGTTTGTTGATTCTTTTATTAACTTCTTTTATTCCGTTTAAAGTTGATAGAAAAGATGCGATAAAACGTTATCTCTATGTGGCAACTCCCGGCATTCGCGATTACCTTGGTTTTGGAGGGCATGGCATATTGGTGTTTGATATGGATAATAACCATCGCTTTGTAAAAAGGATAAAAACCAGTGGGTTTCACCCTGACAAAACACCTTCAAATGTAAAAGGAGTGGCTGTTAGCTTACCATTAAACAGCATTTATGTGAGCACACTGGAGTCGCTCCAACGGATTGATTTATCCACAGAAAAAATTATCTGGGAAAAAAATTTTGAAGGTGGATGTGACCGTATGTCCATTTCCCCGGACGGAAAAACAATGTATCTGCCCTCATTGGAAAATAATTTTTGGAATGTAGTTGATTGCAATACTGGCGAAATAATAAAAAAGATAAGTGAATTTACCCGGTCACATAACACCTTGTATGGTCCTTCCGGCAACTATGTTTATTTAGGCGATTTACGTAACCCGTGGTTGTATATGGCCAATACTAAAACAAATACTATTGAAGATAAGATTGGTCCTTTTGGAAATTATGTTCGTCCGTTTACAATAAACAGCAATGAAACGATTGCCTATGTTACTGTAGATACTTTGCTCGGCTTTGAAGTAGGTGATATAAAAACAAAAAAGAAACTCGCCCGTGTGGTAGTAGAAGGCTGGAACATGGGGCCAGTAAGAAGACATGGTAATCCAAGTCATGGAATTGCACTTACTCCCGATGAAAAAGAATTATGGGTATGCGATGGGTATAACATGCGTTTGCATGTTTTTAGTGCAGTTGCCCCCTATCAGCAACTAACAACAATTCCACTACAGGATATGCCTGGATGGATTACGTTCAGTATGGATGGACGTTATGCTTATCCATCAAGTGGCGAAGTGATTGATACAAAAACACGGAAGATTTTATTAACTCTGGAAGATGAATTTCACAATAATGTGGCCAGCGAAAAAATGATAGAAATTCATTTTGATGGTAAAAAGCCTGTAAAAATTGGTGACCAGTTTGGTATAGGCCGATTAAATAAATGAACCAGTCTTCACAAACTAGCCTCATTTTTTCGAATGATCATTTTCGTTCTCATCATAGTGTTCCCCAAACCCACAGCTTTACTTTGCTTTCATTCATTCGCATTTGTAAAACATGCTAGCCTTATGGCCTTGAAATAAAATCTTCTGTTTCAACCAACTAGTTGTTACCAAAATACGGTATAGAGTGCCGCCAATATTCCAATAATGATAGTTGATCCTACCACAAAGCCTGGAGTACAGCGAAACATTTTTGTATCAATTATTATTTCTTTAGAAGGATCTATTTTTTTAGGGCTGGCGAGGCTCATCACAATCACCAATAGCACAAGAAAAACAAATACTATGGTCATACGGTCCATAAAAGGAAAATCAGGAAAGGCTCCGTTAGTCCAGGAAGGAAGAAACTTAAGTATAGTAGAAAGAGGAATTGTTAGAATAGCGGAAGTAAGTGCAGCTGTGGCAGTTGTTCGTTTCCAGAAAAAACCGAGAAGAAAAATGGATAAAACGCCAGGTGATATAAATCCTACATATTCCTGGACAAATTGATAAGCCTGGTCGAGGTTTCGCAACGCCGGCGCTACAAGGCTGGCCAATATCATGGCTACAATAACAGTGACACGCCCAGTTTTTACCAGGTTTTTTTCAGAGGCATTCTTTTTAAAAAATTTCTTATAAATATCAAGCGAAAAAATAGTAGCAATGCTGTTTGCTTTGCCGGCAAGCGATGCTACAATTGCTGCAGTGAGTGCCGCGAAAGCAAGTCCCTTTAAGCCATTGGGCAACAGATTCATAAGCGTTGGATATGAATGATCGGGCTTAACAACTCCGTTTATATCTACCATCTCCGCCTGGAACATTCCGTTCTGGTGCAACACGAACATGGTAATGCCGGGTATCACCACAATTAACGGTATCAGCAATTTTAAAAATGCAGCGAAAAGAATTCCGTTACGGGCTGTCTTTAAATCTGCGCCTAATGCCCGTTGTGTTATGTATTGATTACATCCCCAGTAATTAAGGTTATTGATCCACATGCCTCCTACTAAAACGGAAAGTCCTGGAAGGTCTTTATAATAAAAATTAGACTCTTTAAAAATCATATGAAAATGCGAAGGCGCTTTTTCTCTTATTACACTAAGACCTTTCAAAAGATCACTACCATAACCAAACTTTTCAGAAGCCAGGGTTAAAGCCAGGTAGCAAGTAACTAATCCACCAAGGATAAGAACTGCAACCTGTATCACATCGGTATAACCAATCACTTTCATGCCACCTAAGGTTACAATAATTGAAAAAATACCCAATCCCACCATACACCATTCAAAGCTGATTCCGGAAATGGAATTGATGGCAAGAGCTCCGAGATAAATAATAGAAGTAAGATTTACAAATACATATACAAGCAACCAGAATATAGCCATAACCGTCGCCACCGTATCATTATACCGCCTGGCCAAAAATTGCGGCATTGTAAAAATTTTGTTCTTCAGGTAAATGGGTATAAAAAATACTGCTACAATAATGAGTGTAGCTGCCGCCATCCATTCGTATGAAGAAATGGCAAGACCCAGCGCAAAGCCAGAACCAGACATGCCAATAAAATGTTCCGCAGAAATGTTAGATGCAATGAGAGAAGCACCAATTGCCCACCAGGTTAAAGATCCCTCCGCAAGGAAGAAATCTTTCGAATCCATTTGTTTTGCTTTTTTCTGGTGATAAACCCACCATCCATACCCAAGCACTACAACGAAATAAATGAGGAAGACAAAGTAATCGGATATATCTAGATGGTTCATGCAGCAAGGTTAGTTTTGGTATGTGTAATGAAAATAATTTATTTCTATTGCTCTTTCTGTTCTTTTCTAAGAAAATTTGCAAGATCATTAATTTGATCTGTTCCTATGAGGTCAGCGCCTAATTTCATTTGCCACTTCCATGATGTTTCTGTATCAGGCGCCGCCCAAAAACGAATGGGCTTACCTGCTTTGTGTACACTGTCAATAATGTGGGCCAAAACTCTCCTGTCTTTGCGTTTCAAATCATTTTTTCCATCCCAGCCGGATATTTTATTAAAAGGAAGACTAACGAGAGCTACCCTACTCCATTCATTAGCGTTGTGCGGAAGTTTTAAATCATCATCGAAAAAAATATAGCCAGGATAATTTTTGTATTGTGCAGGAGAAGGTCGGGCTCCACTAACTACAATGCTAATAAAATTCGGCTGATCCGGAGTTGCAAGATATTTTTT
>Ga0173480_10000897_pt1 | contig 10636 bp, 10 predicted proteins | sample NitcycUS209509C1_FD_122622 | JGI IMG/M metagenome (GOLD analysis project Ga0173480, IMG submission 122622) | Soil microbial communities from Arlington Agricultural Research Station in Wisconsin, USA - Nitrogen cycling UWRJ-S209-509C-1 (version... | ecosystem: Environmental > Terrestrial > Soil... | reverse complement strand
TTCTATCGATTGAGTGTTCGAGCCTTGAGCGCGTGAGGTCATCATGCCGTTCAAGGCGCAGGAGGTCGCCGAGGTCACCATCCAAGGAAAACGCTTCCGCGATTGGGAGAGCGTTATTGTCCGCATGGAGGAGGGCAGCGTCCCCAACAGCTTCAAGCTGACGGTGTCGGAGGGCGCGCCGCTGTCCAAGAGCTTTGCCGCGCTGCAGATCAAGCCGGGCGACCGTTGCACCGTGACGCTCGCGGGCGAGATGGCCATCACCGGTTACGTCGAAACCCGCCAGGTTGCTTACACCGCCGAGCAGCACGGTATCGAGATTGTCGGCCACAGCAAGAACAAGGCCGCGGTCGATGCCTCGGTGATGCACAAGACCATGGAGTTCAAAGACAAGAGCTTCATGAAAATCGCGACCGACCTATTGAAACCGTTGGGCCTTACGATCAGTGCGAAAACTGCGATTTCGGAGAAACCGTTTCCGCGGGTCAACATCGCGCACGGCACCTCGGTGCATGAACAGATTGAAACCATGGCACGCCTGCGTGGGGTCACGCTCGGCACCGACCTGCAGGGCAACTACACCGCGCGCACGAGTTTCGAGCAAGGCGGCGACAAGCTGGAGGAAGGCAAGAACATCCTGGAGGGCCGCGAGACGCTGACGATGTCGATGAGCGGCGGCGGCAGCGGCAACTACAATTACGGCCAGCAACCTGGCAGCAACGAAAAGTTTGGCGCCAAGGTCGCGCACGATCCGCAGGGCAAGTCCACCAACAGCAATAAGGGTCTAGGGCCGGGCCTGCATGCGCCCAACACCTCGGTGGTCAACATGCCAGGCGACAAGATCGACGCCAAGACCAATGCCGACATGGAGGGCGACCGGCGCGACTATGAAAAGTTCGAGGTCACCATCGTGGTGCAGGGCTGGCTCAAGCCCAGCGGCGGGCTGTGGAAGCCAGGCGAGATGGTTCACGTCAAGTCGCCGATGCTGATCGTCGATGAAAAGCTCAAGCTGATGAAAGCCGATTTCACCCAGGACAATAAGTCGGGCACGCGCACCACGCTGCTGCTGACCAAGGATACCGGTGACGGCAGCAAGTACAACTACGATCCAAATACTAAGACCACTGGCGCCGATCCCAAGACCGGCGCGCCACCAGCAACGCCGGTGGGAGATACCGGGGCGCCTGGGGCGCGGCCACCTTCATTAGGAGAATGATGGCATGTCGATGCGAACGACACTCAAGGATACCGGTCGGCGGACACAGACCAATTCCTCGCGCGCAACCCTGCGCAAGCTGGACTCCAAGCCGTATTGGAGCGAGGTCGATATCGATGTGATGACCAGCGAAACCCACACCGGCGTCGAGTTCGTGGAGAACTACGGTTCGACCATGGTGCCTGCCAAGCAGGACGAGGAGGAGGAAGATCAGAAGCAGCCGCAGCAAAAGCAGGCCAGCAACGGCGGCGGTGGCGGACCTGATGCCGGAACCCAAGGCGAGCAGGGCGAGCAGCCCAAGGGCGATGCCGCCGAACCTATCGTCATGTATCTGAACGGCTCGCGCTCGCATCCGGTGGTCGTGGCCATGGGCGACCGGCGCCATCGATTGCTGGAGCTGGAGGAGGGCGACGTCGCCAACCATCGGCTCAAGGACGATCGCCAGCAGGTGCTGCTGTCCAAGGACGGCACCTACATCTCGACCCGCGACGACAAGATCATGCGGACCGCGCTGGTGCCCAAGGAAACCAAGGACGAAGGGCAAGGCCAGCAACAGGGCCGCGGCGCCGGTCCAGGCGAGGGTCAGCAGGGCGGCAAGAAAAAGAAAACCTACGGCCAGAAGTCGGCCAAGGACGACAACAAAAAATCCGAGGTCGCCATCGAACAGAACGGCACAACCACCTATTCGCAACACGGCAAAGCGTATGCCTCGCAGAAGGGTGGCAGCGACAGCACGGTCCACTATGAAAAGGACAAGAAAAAATCCGCGCAGTCGACCGAGAAGCACACGCACATCCGGTTTCAGGATCACCGCATATTCAACGATGAGGAGGGCAATTGGTGTACCTCACCGCTGCTGGTGAAAAAGGATCCGCATTGCAAGGAAGGATGACCGCGCGTGCGCTGGTGGCTGCAAACTAGTCCGCCCTATTTGATGAGCGTCGACAATGCTTCGACTCGCGGCATGGATTTTTCGGACTTGCTCACGGCCGAGCCAGATATCTGGATGGTGCAATGGGCCGAGGGCAAAGGCGAGATCGAGCGCCTAAAGATCAACAGCGACAACACGGTTGAGAATCTAAACGGGCTGCGCGAGACGTTCATCGACGTCGTACCCTACGCGCCGTATTTCCAGCAATTCCTTCAGCTGATGCAAGCAAAGGCGTTGCTGCTGCCGCAAGCCAAAAAAATCGACATCGATCTCATCCGCGAGATTTTCGAAAGCAAGCGGCAGGCACCGTTCCACTACCCGGTCGCGGCGGGTGATTACTGGTGGGACGCAACCGACGAAACGCTGATGTCATCGACGGTGGGGGCGATCCAGAACGCGACCGCCTCGCTCAATGCGGTGATCGCGGCGCTCAACACGGCGATCGCCCACATCAATGCCAGTTTGGTCCCGGCGATCAATACCAATGCAGGCATCGGCAACACGCTGGTGGCGCAGATCAATGCGACCATAGTTGGCGGCGTCAACAGCGCCGTCGTCGGTGGTGTCAATGGCTTCGTCGGCACCTACAACGCCGCCATCGCTACCTACAACGCAATGGGCGACGCGCACATCGCCTATATCAACGGGATGCTTGGCAGCTATACTGCGGGCGGGGTTACGATCAATCTCGGACTGACCAAAGGCAGCGGCGATTATGCACAAGGGCTTGCATACGCAGATGTCCCGCATTCAACGCAGTCGTGGCAAAACCCGTACACCCAGGCCGGTATCGGCGGCATCGGTGCAATAGGGCCGGGCAACGAGATCACCGCATCGAATGTTCCGGGCGCAGGCATCCCGCCGGTATCGGTCGCCAACGCACAATGGATCCCGATCGGCGCAACCGCGCCGGTCAACGTAACGCCCGCCGAGCAAGCCGGTATCTTGAATGGCATCACCGCGCGCACCAACGCGCTCAACGTCAAAAAGAATATCAAGATCGGCCAGGTCAACGCGCTGACCACGGTGCAGGCGGTCATCGATTACGACGTGACAACGGGCTGGTGACATGACCGACATTACCCTCAAGCAGAAGGTCAGCCTGGCTGGCACGTTCATGGATTGGCTGTTGCTCGGCAACGGCACCTTGAGCGAGGAGGAGGAGCTGGCCACCGCAGTGCGCCTGGCCATTGCCACCGATGCGCTCGCTGACCTAAACGAGCCGCTGCCTGATCTCGACAGCGAAGATCGTCGCGGCTGGTGGGGCGATCTGGATGCCGGTGAGATCTGGGGCGGCTGGCCGATCGGCTCCAAGAATTGGCTGCTGATGCGGGCCAAGATGTCTGACCGGCTATCCTGGGAAGGCGATACCGTGGTGCGCGCCAAGGCCTACAACCGCGCCGCGCTGCAGCCGTTCATCGATCGCAAGATCTGCTCGCGCATCGACGTCGAGGCGGTGCGGGTCGGCCGCCAGGAAATCGACGTGAACGTGGTGATGTGGCGCGGACCGCGGCGACTGATCGACCTGCGCTATCAATACTTGTGGGACGAGGTCACCGGCGAGCCGATCCCGGTGGGCGCCAAGGATCGTTTCGTCACCGGCTATCCCGTTTATTAATCCTCGGAATCTCTCATGCCCTGGTCGACCCCCACACTTAGAAAAGTGCGCGAGATGGTGCGCGATGACATCACCGCGAGCCTGTATGGCGCGGCGTTCATCGGCAACAACGTCCTGCGCGTTATGGCCGATGCCATGGCGGGCCTGGCGCATCACGTCCTGCGATTCATCGAGTGGCTGGCGCGCCAGCTCATACCCGATTTGGCGGAAACCGAATGGCTGGATCGGCACGGTGACATCTGGTTGACCAACGCGGACGGCACCACCGGCCGCAAGATGGCCACCTATTCGGCCGGTGCCGTTTCGGTGACCGGTGCGGTCGGTCTGTCCATTCCATCCGGCTCGCGCCTGGTCAGCGGCGACACCGAGTTTGAAACAACCGAGCAGGTGATCCTGCTCTCGGATGCGGCCACGCCGGTGCCCGTTCGCGCGCTCGACCCTGGCGTGGAAGGCAACCTGGAGCCCGGAACGGCAATCAATTTCGTGCCGCCGCCGATCGGCCTGCAGGACACCACGACCGTCATTGTGCTCGGTGGTGGCACCGACATCGAGAGCGATGATGATCTGCGCGTGCGGGTGCTGCAGCGCATCCGCGAGCCCCCCATGGGCGGCGCCGAGCACGACTATGTGCGCTGGGCGCTGGCGGTGCCTGGTGTCACCCGCGCCTGGTGCGCCGGCAATGAGATGGGCATCGGCACGGTGACGGTTCGCATCATGTGCGACATCCTGCGCGCCAGTAACGAAGGCTTTCCATTGGAGGAGGACCTGGAGCGCGCCACCGAATACATCGACTCGGTGCGCCCGGTAGCAGTGAAGGATTTCTGGGTGCTCTCGCCGATCAAGTATCCGATCGACATCACCATCCTCGACCTGGTGCCTGACACCACCGACCTGCGCGGCGCCATCGAGCAGAGCTTGCTCGACATGCTCTATGTGCAGGCATCACCAGGGCAGACCATTTATGGCGTCTGGAAATCGGCCGCCGTCTACAACGTGCCGGGCGTCATCTCATTCAAGCTCACAACAACGGCCGACGATGTGATGCCGAGCGCAGGTCACATGGCGGTCCTGGGCGACATCTACTATGAGCAAACTGATTCCGTTTGACCGCTATGTTCGCCGCTCGGGCGAAGATTACCTGACGCCGTTCCTGCGATTGCTGCCGCAAGGCATCGCATGGCCGCGCGAGGACGAAAGCACATTGGTCAAGGTGTGCCGTGGCTTGGCGCACATCTGGGGCTTTGTCGACGGCCGCGCGGGCGACCTGCTGCAAATCGAAAGCGACCCGCGCAAGACCGTCGAGATACTGGACTGGTGGGAGCGAGCCTGGGGTCTGCCCGACCCGTGTTTCCCGAACGCCGACACCATCGAACAACGCCAGAAAATGCTGGTGTTCAAGATGACGCTGCTCGGCGGGCAATCGCGCGCCTGGTTCGAGTACATCTCAGAATGGACCGGCAACGAGATCCACATCACGGAATTCTCGCCGTATATGTGCGGGATTTCGACCTGCGGCGATACGGTCAACGCTTACGACAACACCGGCGTTTCGCGCTGGCAGTTGGGACCACCGGAAATTCGTTTCTATTGGACCGCACGCGAAGCGATGCCGGAATTGATCTGGTTTCGCTGCGGTTACGGCGGTCCGCAAGAGGCACTCCAAGGCGAATGGGAAGGCGGCGAGGTTGGCGTTGACCACATGCTCGAAATCAACGTCGCGCCCGATCTTGATTGTCTGCTGAACCGCTGGAAGCCGGCGCACACCGAGCTGGTCTACGACTATTCGCAAATCGTTGAAGGCGGCCCATGGCAGGGAACGCCGTGAGAGGAAAGCCATGAAATATAACCAACCGCTCGGCATCGAGAACCCCGATGCGCCGTACATCAACGGCGATCCGTCGCAAGGGATCAAGGGCTCGATTATTCCGGCCGAGGCGGTCGAGTTTCCGCAACGTGAGATCGTCGGCGTCATCGACAAGTCGGGGTTCGATCGCGACGATGAGGATCTGCTGCAGCTCACCCGCGGCGTGCGGCAGGGCATCAATTACGTGCCCGCCTCGTTCCTGCCAGGCGCACCGAATGATTTCTTCGTGGTGCTCGATCCGCCGCTCGATGAATACAAGCCCGGCTTGGTGCTGCGCGTTAAGATGCCAGGCACCAACACCGGCGCAACCACGCTGACGGTCGATAATCTTGGCAGCAGAAACATCCATCGCGCCAACGGCGCCGCCACCACCGAAGGCGACCTGGTCACCGGCATGGTGGTGGCTTTGATCTATGACGGTGCCGCCTGGCAGATCATCAATTTCATGGGCATCGGCGGCGGTGGTGGCGACGTCAACAATTTCATCACCAACATTCCGTATGTGGTTGAAACTGGAACGCCCAACCATCTGATCGGTCCGTTCGTGCCGCCAATCACGGCGCTGACTCCCGGCCTGTTCATCCTGGTCAAGATGGGACCTGGCAACAAGAACACCGGCGCCTGCGATATCAAGGTCAACACGCTGGCGACCGTGCCGCTCATCCGCTGCGACCTGCGGCCGCTTGGTCCTGGCGATCTGATTCCCGGTCAGATCGCCGCGCTGGTATTCGACGGCGTTTCGTTCCAGATGATCTCGATGGTGGCGTCATCGCCCAAGATCATGACCGGGCCGATGGCGTTCTATGTCAACAGCACAACCGGCTCGGATACGCTCAACGATGGCCTGACCGCGCTGACACCATTCAAGACCATTCCGCATGCCATCGGCGAAATGAATCAGTGGACCAACAAGGGATTCACGTTCCGAATTTACGTCGCCGATGGCCAATACGGTCCATTCGGCGGTGGCACGCTCAACGGCGTTGGGCTGTGCGAGCTGGTCGGCAACGACGCTGCACCTTGGAACGTGGTGGCATCCGACAACACGCCAACGGGCAACGCCTCGACCATCGTGTTTGCCTACGGCACCTATGCCATTCATGGTTTTCGTACCACCAGCTTTTACGGCACCGGCATGACCATCGCCTCGGCCGGCAACGTCAATTGGTACAACATTGATTTTGGCTATTGCGGTGGCGCGCATTATCAAGCCTACGGCAATTCGACATCGAGCATGGGCAAGTACATGGGCAGCTCGATGGTCTATGTCAGCGGCAGCACACCCGGCGCGCATCACGCCATCACCAACGGCGCGATCTTTGGCTCGGCGGCATTCTATGAAGGCGTGACCAGTGTGATCTTGAGCATCAGGACGCAGATCAGCGTTGGGGTCTGGACCGGTGTTGGCCAAGGCTCATCGGTGCAGGAGTGGTACAACGCCATTGACCAATGGGGCAACGTGGTCAGCGGCACGAAATTCACCGTCACAGAAAATGGCGTCTTGAACGTCGGCGGTCGCGGCGCGGCTTATCTGCCGGGGCCAACGCCGGGCTGGACTGCATCGGGAGGACAATACGGATGACCGAGACATTTGCGCCGATCATGATCGATGGCCGGAATTGGTTCTGGCAGGTCACCGATCACGCCAATCAGATCTATTCCAGCGCACGCAACATCTATGTTGCGGAGAGCGACGCCGACTACACGGCCTGGAAAGGCAAAGGCAACGTGGTGGCGCCGGTGCCGTCAGAGGCCGAGCTGTGGCCGGTGTTGCGGCACTATGCGCCTGCAGCGCAATTCCCCGACTGGCTGTTCAACGGCGTGACCTTCGTGCAGCCGGCGTTCAACAATCTGACTGCGGCGCAGGTCAAGGCCTATGCCGCTGACGTGCGCTGGAAAAAAGAAACCGGCGGCATTGTCTTTCGCACCAATCCGTATGACTCCAACCGTGAAGCACAGACGCAAATTGCATCAGCCGCCGCTGCGGCTCGGATAAACCCTGCATTTACCGCTAACTGGAAATTGTCCAACGGTACATTTCTGGTGCTCAACGCAACAGCAATGAATGATCTCTACAACGCTTTGCAGACGTTTGTGCAGAAGTGTTTTACGACTGAACAGCAAACCATCTCCAACGCATCCATCACGACCACGACCCAAGTCGATGCAGCCTTCGGGTTCTCGAATGTCTACACCTGATCTGCGCGCGGTCCCGCTGCCCTTGACGATGGCAACCAACCTGCTGGCGTTGCCGTTTCTGCATATTGAAATTCAGACGGCGAACAATGAGGACTGGATCGACTCGATTGTCTACCTGGTCAACAGCACCGATCCGTCAGCGCCGCAGCTCGATATCCGCGGCATCGATTTCAATATGGAAGTGCGTCGCGCACCACCCAATCATGAGGTGGTGATCCGGGGCTCGATGCAAAACGGCATGCTCTCGGTCGGCGACCCGCCGAATTTTGGCTATCTGCTGATCCGGGTGCCGCATGAGTCCGTCAAGACCTTGGTCGAGGCGAACTATGTTGCCGACATCGTCGGCTATGACGGGCAAGTGACGCGCCGCATCATCGAGCTTGCAATTGAAATGGTCGAAGGCATCACCCGGCCGTGATTATCAGCATCCTCCAGGTCGATCCGACTGTTGCGGTAGCGGTGTCGGCACCGTATGCGCCGCTTGGCCCGGTGCTCACCGGCACCAGCAGCTCGCCCAACACCATCGATCAGCTCGACGACAAGACCTTTGAGCTGAACGAATACGACGTGAGCCTTTCGGTCGGCGCTCGCGTGCGGATATCGGATGCTTCCGACCCGGCGCAATGGATCGAGGGCCTGGTCATCGCGTTCGACCAGGACCGCACCTTTGTCATCGACCCTGACCTGGTGGCCGGCACCGGCACGCACAGCGATTGGGTGATCAATGTTGCGGGCGAGCGCGGCACCACCGGTCCGATGGGGCCGCAGGGGCCAGTCGGTCCGTCCGGCGGTCCGGTTGGTCCGCAAGGACCGCAGGGCGTGCAGGGCCAGGTCGGTCCGCAAGGTCCGCAGGGATTGAAGGGCGATCCTGGTGAGATCGGCGAAGATGGCGCCGTGGGTCCGGAAGGGCCAACCGGGGCGCAGGGTCCGCAGGGTGAGCCAGGGACGCCCGGCGGTCCACCTGGTCCAACCGGGCCAACGGGGCCAACCGGCGCCACCGGGCCGCCGGGTCCGATCGGGCCGCAGGGGCTGCAGGGGGTCAAGGGCGACGTCGGTCCGCAGGGGCCGGTGGGATTCCCGGATGCACCATCCGATGGCTTCCTGTACGGGAGAAAGAATGCTGGATGGGAGCAGGTTATTCCCTTCCCCGCGGGCACCTCGATGATCTTTCAGCAGACCGCGGCGCCGGTTGGCTGGACCAAGCTCACCAATCACAACGACAAGGCGCTGCGGGTCGTGAGCGGAACGGCGGGAGCTGGCGGCGTGCAGCCATTCTCGTCCTGCTTTAGTCGTGTGAACACCGACATTTTCACACTCGCGCAGACCCACATGCCTTGGCACAATCATGCTGGGACTTGGTACGGCTCTCCGAGCGGCGGCAGCTACGGCAGTATCTACGGTGGTCCCGAAGGGGGAATAAATTACGGCGTCCCCGCCGAAGGCGGATCACAACCGCACTCCCACGGCATGGATATTCGCGTGCAGTACGTCGACTGCATCATCGCACTAAAGAATTAACCCCATGGCAGATGTCGATGTCGTTGTTCGGCCGCCGACCGCTGCTGTTGCGGTGGCTGCACCCTATGGTCCACCTGGTCCCATCATCGGCGGCACCAGCTCGACTCCGGCCACGATCGACCAGCTGGATAACAAGACGTTCGAGCTGAACGAATGGGGCCGCAGCTTTTCGGTCGGCGTTCGGTTGCGGGTCGCAGACAGTAGCGATCCGTTGCAGTTCATCGAGGGCGTTGTTGTCTCGTTCGAGGACAAGACGCTGGTCATCGATCCCGACCTGGTGGCGGGAACCGGTGAACATGACGATTGGAATATCAACGTTGCCGGCGAGCGCGGCACGACCGGACCGGTGGGACCGCAAGGGCCGATCGGTCCCTCGGGCGGACCCGTAGGCCCGCAAGGACCGCAGGGCGTCGCGGGTCCACCTGGTCCGCAGGGCATCCAGGGGGTGCAGGGCGAGGCCGGTGAGGGACTGGAGGGGCCTGCAGGACCGCAAGGACCGCCTGGCCTCATCGGGCCGCCTGGTCCGGAAGGTGACACGGGTCCGGCTGGACCGATCGGTGCCACCGGCGCCGACAGCACGGTGCCAGGGCCGACCGGTCCCAAAGGCGACAAGGGCGACAAGGGCGACACCGGACCGACCGGCGCGGCCAGCACGGTGCCGGGACCGCCGGGATCAATCGGGCCGCCTGGACCGGAGGGGCCAGTAGGTCCGCAAGGGCCGCAAGGTGACATCGGTCCGGTTGGGCCATCGGGCTCGGGCACCGGCGACGTCACGCACGTCGGCACGCCGGTCAACGGCCAGCTCGCGCAATGGACCGGGGCGACCTCGATCCAGGGCATCGATGCCTCCTCGCTCGGCTTTCTGACGACAGCAGCAGCGGCGACAACCTATCAACCGCTCGACCCCGACCTCACCGCGCTGGCTGCGCTCGGTGGCACCAACACGATCTACTATCGCTCGGCCGCCAACACCTGGGCCGCCGTTACCATCGGCGCCAACCTCACGTTCACCGGTGGCACGCTCGCGGCAACCGCTGCGCCAGGTGCGCCGCTCGCGGCTGAGTACATCACGTCGACCGCAGACGCGACGCTGACCAACGAGCGCGTGCTGACCGACACTGCATCGGTGACATGGGATCGCTCGACCGCCGGGCAGATCAAAGCGACCGCGACCGCCACCGGCACGGTCAAATACACGGCAGCGGCTACCGCACCATCGTCACCGGGAGCGGGCGACCTTTGGTACGATCTGTCGACCGGTATCCTCGCGATCTATGTCAATGATGGGAACAC
>Ga0173480_10000892_pt1 | contig 10666 bp, 9 predicted proteins | sample NitcycUS209509C1_FD_122622 | JGI IMG/M metagenome (GOLD analysis project Ga0173480, IMG submission 122622) | Soil microbial communities from Arlington Agricultural Research Station in Wisconsin, USA - Nitrogen cycling UWRJ-S209-509C-1 (version... | ecosystem: Environmental > Terrestrial > Soil >... | reverse complement strand
TTCAGCGGTAACCGCGGCATCGGCATCGGCAACGGGCTGCTGTTCGCCGGGCAGCGCGACTCGAGCGTCATCGCCGTCTCGCAGGAGACTGGGCGCCTGGTCTGGAAATTCGAACGTCCGGCCGATCTACCGCCGCAGGGCATGAGCAGCGCGCCCGCCTTCGGCAATGGCGTCGTCGTGGCGGTCGTGTCGTCCGGCGACAACTTCATGCGAGGCCGTGCGCTGGGGATCGACGCGGCCACCGGCAAGGGGCTCTGGACCTTCGAGGTGATTCCCGGCCCGGGGCAGCCAGGTCACGAGACCTGGCCACAGGACAGTGACATCTGGAAATACGGTGGCGGCGCCATCTGGACGACGCCATCGGTCGATGCCGCGCTGGGGCTCGTCTATCTCGAGACTGGCAACGCGGTGCCGCAATGGGGTGGCGAACTCAGGGCCGGCGACAACCTGTACAACAACTCGGTCGTCGCGCTCGACCTCAAGACGGGGAAGATCCGCTGGCATTTCCAGCTGGTGCACCACGACATCTGGGAACACGACGTCGGCACGCCGCTGGTGTTGTACGACGCCACGATCGGCGGCCGGCCGCGTCAGGTGCTGCTGGCGATGCGGACCGACGGCGTCGCATTCGCGCTCGATCGCGCCACCGGCGCGCCGGTGCTTCCCGTCGAGGAGCGCCCGGCGAAACAGGATGCCTTCCTCAAGACCTCACCGACGCAGCCCTTCACCGTTGGCGCCGACCGGCTGGGCCCCGAGTGCGTCGACCAGGCCATGATCCCGCCCGGGTTCAAGGGCGGGTGCTATTTCGATCCGGTTCGCGCCGAGGTGCCGAACCTGTTCCTGCCGCACATGAACATGCGGCAGACCCCGATGGCCTACAGCCCGCAGACCGGGTATCTCTACGCCTCGGTGTGCGTGAACCCCGCCTGGGTCCGCCGCGCGGAGTCGCCATGGGCGTTCATCACGCCGATCCGCGTGCCGGGCCAGCAGCAGTACGGACTGATGGCGGCCGTCGACAGCCGCACGCTCAAGACGGTCTGGCAGAAGCGCGTCAACTATGCGGGCTGCGAAGGTGGCGGCGGGGCCACTGCGACGGCGGGCGGGCTCGTCTTCCACGTAGAGCCCGATGGCGAGTTTCAGGCCTACGACGCCAGGAACGGCGACGTGCTCTGGCGCTTCCAGACCGGAGAGATCGGCTTGCCTGGCGGCGCCGGGCCCGGCGGCGGCTCGGCGATCTCGTATCTCGCCGGAGGAGAGCAGTACGTGGCGCTGACGATGAACCGCCGCATCTGGGCGTTCAAACTCGGCGGCGCGCTCGGTCCTGTGTCCGCGCCAGCCGCACCGCCGCTCGTCCTGCCGTGGAGCGGACGGATCGACGAGACCGGCACGATTCAGCTCGGCACGGTGACGGTCTTCAACGTCCAGAGCGCCGGACGCCGTGAAGAGTGGAAGAACGCCTACGGGGTGAATCCGAGCCGTACGCGTGTGGCCGCCGGAACGCCGGTGACGTTCACGAATACCAGCACCCTCGCCCACACGATCGAGGCGCGGGACGGATCGTGGAAGACAGGCCTGATCGCGCCCGGCGGATCGGCGACGGTGACCGTGGCCAGGCCCGGCGCCTATGAATACCGGTGCCTGGAACATCCCTGGTCGATGGGAGAACTCACCGTGGCCGCCACGCAGACGGGAGGCGGCAAGTAAGGCTCCCGGGTTCGGGCTTCAGGCCCGTGGGCAATCGAAGGTGGAGCGTCGCGGACAGGCGAGCAGGCCGGCGACAAGTGTGACGGCTGGCGCCAGCAACAGTCCCGAGCGCCACTGATAGGGCAGGACGATCGAGACAACATAGAACAGCGTGTGCGGAGTGGGCACGTTGCCGTTCCGGCGCGTCAGGATCTCGATGACAACCGCCGACACCGCGAGTACGACGGGGATCGAGAGGGCGTAGGCGATCAGCATCGGGCCCGCGTCGCGCCGGAACAGCCGGACGAGCGTCAGGCCAGAGAGCGCGAATCCGAAGTACGACACAAGTACCGCGACGATCTGAAAGGGCCACCACACGTGCGAGGCGGCCTGTCGATTCCAGCCCCAGATCCATCCGCTCACGGAGTCCGCGGTCGCATCGCCGGCCGCGTAGAACAGCAGCAGCAGCGTGGCCCAGGCGGTCGAGACCGCCAGCGTCGTTCGTAGCGGCGCTGCAGCGATGTGACGTGTCGCGCCCAGGAGGATGGCGGCGAGCACCTGCCGCCAGTACCACAGGCGCGAGCGGCCGGTGCGAAACTCCTCGACCAGGTCGCCGGTGAGCGAGTGCTCCTCCGGGCCCAGCCGCTGAAGCAGGGCAGTGGCAAGTGCGGGCGGCGTCCTCATCAGCGCGCTCCTTTCAGTTCGGGAATCCCGGTCCAGAGAGCGGTGAACGCCCGCTGGGTGCGTCGGACCGCATTCAGGCCGCTCGCCGTCACGGTGAAGAACTTCTTCGCTCGCCCGCCGCGTTCTGGTGTGGGGTCGCCGAGTCGAGCCGTGACGAGCCCCTGCTGCGTCAGCCGGTCGAGCGCGAGGTACGCCGCAGCGAGGGTGACGGAGCGCCCGGTGCGCTGCTCGATCTCCCGGGCGATGGGGACGCCATAGGCGTCGTCACGAACGCGAAGGACCGCGAGCATGACCATCAGCTCGAAGTCGGTCAGAAAGCGCTCCGGCATTTAATCGCAGATTATGAATAAATGGAGTCCCATCTGCAGGTCCAGGCCGGGAGCCGGGAGCCCTAAGCCTTCACCAGCTTCTTGTCCTCGTGCAGGAACTCGAGGGCCAGCGACAGCACCTTGTCGGTGAACTCTTCGGTCTGGAGGTTGCCGAACTTGTCGCGGAAGGCGCGCAGCGGCACGACGGCCTTGGCCAGCGCGCGGTGGCCACCGGCGCTGCCGATGGCATTGAAGTACTTGCGCACGAACTCGCCCGCATTCTTCGAGTAGCCGAGGTTGCGCACCGACATGACGATCGAGTCGTGGACGATGCCGGCGATGATCGTCCACTCCACGTCCTCGAGCTGCAGGTAGAAATCGGCGACGTAGGGGATGAAGTCCTCGCGGGGCAGCACGCCGAGGAAGGCGCAGAACACTTTCTGCTGGAGCTTCCCCTGTTCGCGCGCCTTCACCACGTAGTCGAGCCGGTCCACGGTGATTTCCGCGCCTTCCATCTTGCGGATCATCGCCGCGTCGGCCAGCGGGTAGAGATACGAGAACGCCTCGATGTCCACGCGGTTGGTGTGGCGGTTGAAGAACAGCGTGTCGGACTTGATGGCGTAGAGCATCGCCGTGGCGGTGCGCTCCGAGATGTTGGCGTCCACGGCCCGCAGGTGCTCGGTGAGGATCGTCGAGGTGGAGCCGTAGTCGGCGCGGATGTCCTTGTAGACGGCGGTGTAGCCGGCCTGCTCGGGGTGATGATCGATCACGAGATCCACGCGATCGATCTCGCCCGAGAAGTAGTGCGGCTGCACGTCCACCATCGCGACGCGGTCGAAGTTGCCGAGCTGATCCGGCTGCACCTGCTCGATGTGGATGTCGAGCATGTTGAGCATGCGCAGGTTCTCGGGGCGCGTCACGCCGTGCACCGCGCCGATGACGGCTGTCTGCTTGGTTCGCCGCAGCACCGTGCGCAGCGCCAGGCCGCTGGCCATGGCGTCGGGGTCGGGATCGTGATGGAGCAGGATCAGCACGCGATCGGCGTCGCTGAAGAAGCGCTGGTACTGCTGCACCTTCAGGCGCGTCAGCGAGCGGCTGAACTCGGTGAGGAGCGGCCCGCCAAAGAGCTCCGACAGCGCGATGTAGTTCAGTTCCGGGAACTGGGCCTTCAGCTCGTCCTCGCGCTCACGCGTATGCGCGGCGCCGACGCCGAGCACGTAGAGCAGCGTGGCGCCGGCGTTGAGGATGGCTTCGATGATCTTCTTGAGGCTGTGGCGCCCGTCGTCCTCGACGACGACGCAGGTACCCGGAGTGAGGTCGGCCTTGAGGTAGGTGTCGGTGCGCCGCGGATCGCCGGCCGTGACGCTGAGACCGCTGTCGTGCAGGCGCTTGGCGAGGGCCTTCTTTTCGACGATGAAGTCCATCTCGAAACTGGGCAGCAGGATCTCGTCGAGCATCCTGATGGCCAGTTCGGTATGGCAGACGGCAAGACACCTCATCGAGCCGACGCCCCGAGTGACACCCTGCGCATACGTAAACTCTTCGATTATACGCCCCGGCCGCCGGGGGCGCCGCGTTGTAGGATCCGGGGGCATGGGTCTGCCGGCCATCCGGATCCTCGGAACCGTCGTCGCCGCCGGATGGGTGGCGGCCCAGCCTCTGGCCGGCCAGCAGCCGGTTTTCCGGGCCGAGACCAGCCTGGTGACCGTTGGTGTGACGATCCGCGACCGCGCCGGAGCCCCGATCACGGATCTGACGCGGGACGACTTCACCGTGATCGAGGACGGCCGCGAGCAGGCCCTCACCTACTTTGCCCGGGGCGATGCCGAGAACGGCACCGTCGAGACCCATGTCGGCCTGCTCCTCGACACCAGCGGCAGCATGGGTGAAGACATCGCGCTGGCGCGGTCGGCCGCCGTCCGCTTTCTCAACACCCTCACCGACGCCGCCGACATGACGCTCGTCGACTTCGACACCGAGGTTCGCGTCGCGCGCTACACGCAGCGGGACTTTCCGCGGATGGTCGAGCGGATCCGCTCGCGCAAGGCGGCGGGCATGACGGCGATGTACGACGCCCTCGGCGTCTATCTGGATGGCGCTGCCGAGGCGGAGGGGCGAACGGTCCTCGTGCTCTTCACCGACGGCGGCGACACGCGCAGCTCGATCGCCTTCAGGGATGTAGTCACGCTGCTGCGCGCCTCCAGTGTGACGGTCTACGCGGTGGGCTTCCTCGATCACCAGCCCGCGAGCATCCGCTCGGAGCAGCGGCTGCGCCTGACGCAGATGGCCACCGAAACCGGCGGGGAGGCGGTGTTCCCGCTCTCGATGAAGGAGATCGAAGCCGCCTACGACCGCGTCGTCGCCGGCATCCGCGCCCAGTACAGCCTCGGGTACGTCTCCACCAACCCGGCGCGCGATGGGCGCTGGCGCAAGCTCGAGGTCAAGGTGGCCCGTTCGCCCACTCGGTCGTCCCGCGACCTGCGGGTGCAGACACGCAAGGGCTACTTCGCCCCCTTCGAGAAACCGTGAAGCGCGTCAGACGTGGGGGCCGCCTTCAAGCGGCCCTGGGCCGGCTGAAGCCGGCCCCCACGTACGAGCCGTGGTACGATTCAGGATTGGCCCTGCAGCCGATGGCCGCGCCTGTCCATGTCCACAACGGTTGAACGATTCAAGCTGGTCAGCGACTTCACCGTCCGCGGCGATCAGGTCCACGCCATCCCGGAGCTGATCGAGGGGTTGAATCGCGGCGACGCCCACCAGGTGCTGCTCGGCGTCACCGGGTCGGGGAAGACGTTCACGATGGCGCAGGTGGTGGCGGAAGTGAACCGTCCGACCATCGTGATGGCGCACAACAAGACGCTCGCCGCGCAGCTCTACCAGGAGTTCAAGAGCTTCTTTCCCGAGAACGCCGTCGAGTACTTCGTCAGCTACTACGACTACTACCAGCCCGAGGCCTACGTGCCGGCCACCGACTCGTACATCGAGAAGGAGGCCACGATCAACGACGAGATCGACCGGATGCGCCTGTCGGCCACACGGTCGCTCTTCGAGCGCCGCGACGTCATCATCGTCGCCAGCGTGTCGTGCATCTACGGCCTGGGCTCGCCCGAGGCCTACTACGGCATGATGCTGCCGCTGCAGAAGGGGCAGCGCATCGAGCGCGACGACATCCTGCGCAAGCTGGTCGAGATTCAGTACGAACGCAACGACGTCGAATTCGGCCGCGGCACGTTCCGCGTCCGCGGCGACATCGTCGAGGTCGTGCCGTCGTACGAAGAGCACGCCCTCCGCATCGGCCTCTTCGGCGACGAAGTGGACGAGCTCGCCTGGTTCGACCCGCTCACCGGCAAGGTGCTGCGGCGAATCGACAAGGTGTCGGTGTTCCCCAAGTCCCACTTCGTGGCGTCGCGGGACCGGACGCGGCTGGCGGTCGAGGGGATCAAGGCCGAGCTCGTTGAACGGCGCGGGTTTCTCGAGTCGGAGGGCAAGCTCCTCGAAGCGCAGCGGCTGCACCAGCGGACGATGTTCGACCTCGAGATGATGCGCGAGATCGGCTACTGCCACGGCATCGAGAACTACTCGCGGCACCTGACGGGGCGCGCGCCCGGCGAACCGCCGCCGACGCTGTTCGACTACCTGCCCGACGACGCCCTCCTGATCGTGGACGAGAGCCACCAGACGGTGCCGCAGATCCGCGGCATGTACTTCGGCGATCGCTCGCGCAAGGAAGTGCTCGTATCGTACGGATTCCGGCTGCCGTCGGCGCTCGACAACCGCCCGCTCAATTTCGAGGAATGGGAGGCGCGCGCGCCGCAGATGGTCTTCGTCTCGGCCACGCCGGGCCCCTACGAGCTGGCGAAAGCGCAGGGGGTGGTGGTGGAGCAGGTCATCCGGCCGACCGGACTGATGGATCCGCCCATCGAGGTCCGCCCGGTCAAGGGGCAGGTGGACGACCTCCTCCAGGAGATCCGGACGCGCGCGGCGCAGCGCGAACGCGTCCTGGTCACGACGCTCACCAAGCGGATGGCGGAAGACCTCACCACCTATTATCAGGAACTGGGCGTCAAGGTCCGCTACCTCCACTCCGACATCGAGACCCTCGAGCGGGTCGAGATCCTGCGGGATCTGCGCCGCGGCACGTTCGACGTGCTGGTCGGCATCAACCTGCTCCGTGAGGGGCTGGACCTCCCGGAGGTGTCGCTCGTGGCCATCCTCGACGCCGACAAGGAAGGGTTTCTGCGCTCGGCGGGGTCGCTCATCCAGACCTCCGGCCGCGCGGCACGGAACGTGAACGGCCGGGTCATCATGTATGCGGATACGATGACGGCATCCATGAAAGCGGCCCTGTCAGAAACGGAGCGGCGGCGGGTCCGCCAGGCGGCCTACAACACCGAGCACGGCATCACGCCGGAATCGGTCGTCCGCGACATCGACGACGTGCTGTCGAGCGTGTACGAGCGCGACTACTCAGCAGTACCGGCGCCCCGCGAGGCCCGCACCTTCCGCACGGTGGCCGAGCGAGACGCCGAGATCGAGCGGCTCGAAGCCGAGATGAAGAGCGCCGCCCGCAACCTCGATTTCGAGCGGGCCGCGTCGCTCCGCGACACCATCAAGAGTCTCCGCACCGGCGAGCTCGGGCTGAGCGACTTTCCGGTGGGCGGGTAGCCCGTGCTCCAGTTCGTCGGCAACGGCCTGAAGCAGGCGGTGCTCGAGGTGCAGGAGTACATCCGCCTGCAGGTGATCGTCGTGCGCGCGGCGTTTTCGCGGCCGTTTTACCTGCGCGATCTGATCGAGCAGCTGGATCAGATCGGGATCGGGTCGCTCACCGTGGTCACGCTGGCCGGCTTCTTCACCGGCGCGGTGCTGGCCCTTCAGTCCGGCCTCACGCTCGACCAGTTCGGCGCCCGCCCGTTCGTGGGCCGGCTGGTCAGCGCGTCGATGGTCAAGGAACTGGGGCCGGTGCTCACCGGCCTCATGCTGGCCGGGCGGGTCGGCTCGGGCATTGCCGCCGAGCTCGGGTCGATGGTCGTCACCGACCAGATCAACGCGCTGCGCGCGCTCGGCACCGATCCGGTGCGCAAGCTGGTGGTGCCGCGCGTGCTCGCCGGCGTGATCATGACGCCCGTCCTCACCATCATTGCCGATACGCTCGGTATCGTCGGCGGCTGGATCATCGCCGTGTTCCAGCTGCGCGTCGGGTCCAGCGTCTACTGGACGTCGGTGACCGACGGGCTCTACCTGCAGGACGTCTGGATGGGGCTGATCAAGCCGTTCGTCCTGGGATTCGCCATCGTCACGATCGGCTGTCACGTCGGCCTGCGGACGAGCGGCGGCACGCAGGGGGTCGGGCGCTCGACGACCTACGCCGTCGTGGCCGCCTCGGTGGCCGTGATTGCCGTGGACCTCTTCATCACCCAGCTCCTCGTCAACCTCCTCTACTGATGGCCGCCAGTCCCCACGACGAGGCGGGTGTGAAGACTCGCAGCCATGCACCGAACGCTGCGGGAATCGCCGCCGCCGACGCGCCGGTCGTCGAACTGCGACACGTGTCTCTGGCGTTCGACGAAAAGGTGGTGCTGCGCGACGTCAGCTTCACCCTGCTGGCGGGGCACACGAAGCTGATCCTCGGTGCCAGCGGCTCCGGCAAGTCCACGATCCTCAAGCTCATTCTCGGGCTGCTCCGGCCCGACGACGGCGAGGTGTACGTCGGCGGCGAGCGCGTGGATCAGATGGAGGAGCGTGAGCTGCTTCGGGTGCGGGGCGGACTGGGGATGGTGTTCCAGGAGGGCGCGCTCTTCGACTCGCTCACCGTGGGCGAGAACGTCGGCTTCAAGCTCTACGAGGAGATGCACCGGCCGCTCGCCGAGATTCGCGCTCGCGTCGAGGAAGTGCTGGGGTTCGTGCGCCTCGCCGACTACATCGACCGCCGGACGACCGAGCTCTCGGGCGGCCAGCGCCGCCGGGTCGCCATCGCCAGGGCCATGGCGTCGAAGCCGGGCATCCTCCTGTACGATGAGGCGACGACGGGGCTCGACCCGATCACAGCCATTACGGTGGACGAGGAGGTCGTCAAGCTGCGCGATCTCGAAGAGGTGGGTTCGATCGTGGTGACGCACCAGCTCCGTGACGCCTTTTTCGTCGCGACCCACGAGGCCAGGCGCCACGACGGCCGCATCGAGGTGGCGCCGGCCGATGCAGCTAAAGCCGACGAGGCGGAGTTCATCATGTTGAAAGAGGGGCTGGTGGCGTTCGAAGGCAATGCCGCCGAGCTGCGCGCCTCCACGGATCCGTACATCCGGACGTTTCTGTCCTAGAGGGATCGAGTCATGCCCCGTACGCGTTCACTGGCCTGGGCCGAGCTGAAGATCGGCCTGGCTTCCATTTTTGCCCTCCTGATGGCGGCGTTCCTGATCTTCCTCCTGAGCGGGGAAGGCGGGTTCTTCTGGCAGCGATACGGCCTCAAGACGGTATTCGGCAACGTCGCCGGCCTCAAGGCGGGCGCGCCGGTGCGCGTGGCCGGCGTCGAGGTGGGCGCGGTGACCGACGTGGATTTCATCGGCGACCGGGTCGAGGTGCTGATGGAGGTCAGCAAGGAGATGCAGCCGCGGATCACCTCCTCGTCGCTGGCGTCGCTCGGCTCGGTGTCGCTGCTCGGCGAGTCGGCGGTGGACATCACCGCGTCCAGCCAGGGCACGCCGGTGCCGGAGTGGGGCTACGTGAAGTCGGGGCCGGCGACCGGGTCGCTCTCCGACGTGGCCGAGAAGGCGTCGGCCGGTATCGAGCAGATCAGCGCGCTCGTCGGCGACATCCGATCGGGCCGGGGCACGGTGGGGAAGCTCTTCACCGAAGACACGCTGCACCAGGAGCTCAGCACGCTGCTGGGCGCCTACGAGCAGGTGGCGCGGAACCTGAACGATCCCAACGGCAGCATCGGCCGCCTCACCAAGGACCCGACCATGGCCAGGTCGCTGGAAGGATCGCTGCAGAACCTCGAGGCGGTCACGGCGCGAATCCGCGCCGGCGAGGGCAGCCTGGGCAAGCTGCTGAACGACGACGCGATGGCGAAGTCGCTCACGTCCACTACCGCCAACTTCGACGTCATGACGGGTCGGCTCACGCGTGGTGAAGGCACGATCGGCAAGCTCTTGACCGAGAAAGAGCTGTACGACCGTCTCAACTCGATGAGCGATCGCTTCGACAAAGTGGCGGCCTCGCTCCAGCAGCGCGAGGGCACCATGGGGCTGCTGCTGAACGACAAGCAGATGTACGAAAAGATCAACGCGACTGTGGACGAGGTGCGTGGGTTGGTCCAGGCGATCAAGGCGGATCCGAAGAAATACCTCAACGTGCGCGTCAGCATCTTCTGATGAGCGAGCTCTATCTCGGTGTCATCGCCCTCGGCGTCATCGTGATGGCCATCATCCAGGTGGTGGCGATCGTGACGGCGATGCGCGCCGCGCGCCAGGTGGGTCAGATGGCGTTGCGCTTCGAGCAGGACGTGCGCCCCATCATCGTCAACCTGCAGCGGGTGTCGGAGGAAGCGGCGCGCGCCTCGGCGCAGGCGGCCGCGCAAGTCGACCGGCTGGACGCGCTGGTCGCGGGTGTCACGCGGCGCATCGAAGACACCGCCGCCGCGCTGCAGGAGGCGATCCTCCAGCCTGCCCGTGACGGTCTGGCGCTGCTGAACGGGCTCAAGAGCATCATCGCCAGCTTCCGCGAGCCGCGAGCGGCGTCTCCGGGGGCGGCGGCGCGCGAGCCCCACGGGCCGCCCGCAGGGCACCCGGCACCGGCCGACGACGAACTGTTTATCGGTTGATCTGCACGCAGGAGCGCTTCCGGTCATTGCAGGATTGACGGCTCGCGGCGCGGGTGGTACAAGCCAACGCCGGAGGACCCCGCCGTGCACAGAACCCTCACCCTTGGCGCCGTGGCGCTCGCGATGTTCTACGCTGCCGCGCCGGCGCTGGCGCAGGCGCCGGTGTCGAAGTCGG
>Ga0173480_10000891_pt1 | contig 10668 bp, 11 predicted proteins | sample NitcycUS209509C1_FD_122622 | JGI IMG/M metagenome (GOLD analysis project Ga0173480, IMG submission 122622) | Soil microbial communities from Arlington Agricultural Research Station in Wisconsin, USA - Nitrogen cycling UWRJ-S209-509C-1 (version... | ecosystem: Environmental > Terrestrial > Soil... | reverse complement strand
CTCCATGGAGGTGGCGGCCGCGGCAGTGGCTTCCGTCAGATCACTCTTGAGTTTCTCGTCCGTGAGCTGCGCAAAAACGGCGGGCATCTCGCCGCGGAAGAATGTCGCGTAGCCCGCGAAGCCTGCCGCGCCTCGCTCGATGAACGCCTTCGGCAACGGCGTGCGCAGGTTTGCACGGATATTGGCCGCCAACGTCGGCACGGCACGCGCGTAACCCAGGAATCCCTCGAGTCGTTTCGGCAGTGGCGCGTATTCACGCGTCAGGTACGACGACGGATCGAGCCTCTCGATGTACCAGGCCGGATTTCGGAATGGCGACTCGGCCTCGGTCAGCCAGAAGAGCTCCGTGTCGATAACCCACTGCAGATGCTCGTGCTCGAAGCGTTGCTCTGCCGACAGCGACAACGGGTCTCGCTTGGCGAGCTCGCCGGCAAAGGTACGGAGCTCGGCGATGTTGGCGTCCATCCACGCGCGGCTCCAGTCCGGCATCTTTCCGTCGAATTCGTGACGGCCCGACTGCACCGCGAAGGATGGGTCGGTCTTGAAGCGGGCTTCGATGAAGGAGTCGACGAAAGCAGGCCACTCGAGCGCCGACTTCGCAGCCGGCGGTGGAGCAGCCGCCGGCGCAGGCTTTTCTGCCGGCTCGCGCGAACAGCCGGCGAGCAGTGAAGTGGCGAGCAGGCCCGAAGCCACCAGGCACAGGGTGAAGCGCATTCCGATCTCCGCAAGGGTTTTATTGAGGCGGATCGTAGTTGAAGTCCCGCCTCGCGTCGCGAACTCGAAACAGCGCAAGGCTTCGTCGCAAACGAACGGCAGGTTGCCGAGTGCGCGGTGCGTGTCGGACCGCGCGAAAGCACGTAGGGCTGGCTGCCTGGACTACCGACGCGGGAGAGAGCGACGGCGGCTGGGTGGCCGACAGTCGGGTAAGTAGTTAGTGCGCGATCTTACTTGGTGAGGATGAGCTTCCCGCTACGCGTAACCTGCAGCAGGTAACGTTCGGCCGCATGCTCGATCCAGAGTCGGTGGGCGCCGCCGAGCAGTTCCTTCGTGGACACACTGCGTTCGACCTCCGGACGAGTGGCGACGGACGGCGTGTCTGCCGGGGGCGACTCCTTTATATGGTCGGAGCTCATGCGAGACCTCAAATAAGAATGTTTCGCATTTGAGAATAAAACTCGTTTGGACGATTGGCAAGCCCTCGTCAAAACAAGTGTTTTACGGCGGCCGGCGCCGCGTTTACGTCAAAACGGCTTCACGACCACCAGGATGACGATGGCGATGAGGAGTACCGCGGGCAATTCGTTGAACACGCGGTACCAGCGTTCCGAGTGCGAATTGCGATCCGCGGCGAACTGCTGCAGCAGCGCGAAACACGCGCCGTGGTATCCGACGAGCACCAGCACGAGCGCGAGCTTCACGTGCAGCCAGCGCATGAGTAGATAGTCCGGCGCGATCGCCAGCATGGACACGCCGAAGCCGATCGCCACGATGGCGCCGATCGTCATGATCATGAACAGCTTGCGCTCCATGATCTTGAAGCGCGCGTTTCCGACATCGTCGTCGATCGTCGTACCCTGGATCTGCGCGTGATAGACAAAGAGACGGGGCAGATACAGCAGCGCCGCGAACCAGCTCACCACGCCGATGATGTGAAACGCCTTCAGCCAGAGCATGCGCTGGATTCCTTCTGGGTGCCTGGCGTATTCGACGCTGCCAGCTCGCGCGACACCAGCGCACCGAGCGCGGCGACGTGATCCGGGCGCGCATTGAGCGCCGCGATGTAGCGGTATTTCTCCCCACCCGCCGCCATGAACACGTCGCGATTCTCCATGCCGATTTCCTCGAGCGTCTCGAGACAGTCCGCCGCGAAACCGGGACAGATGACACTCACGGATTTGACGCCACGCGCCGGCATCGCCGCGAGCACCTCGCTGGTATACGGCTGCAGCCAGCGCGCCCGCCCGAAACGCGACTGGAACGACACGCTCCACTCTCCGGCCGACAGCCCGAGCTTTTGCGCCACCAGGCTTGCGGTTCGTTCGCACTGTTCGCGATACGGATCACCCTGGGTCACGTAGCGCTCAGGGACGCCGTGAAATGACATGAGCAGGTGGCTCGTGGCGCCGAACTCGCGGCGATGATCGCGCACGCTCGCCGCCAGCGACTCGATGTAGGCAGCGTCATCGTGATAGCTGGACACGAATCGAAGCGATGGAACACTGCGCATCGCGCGCAGCGCGGCGCTGACCTGGTCGAAAACGGCGCCGGTCGACGCGCCGCAATACTGCGGAAACATGGGAACCGTGAGGATGCCCTCGGCACCGGCCTTTCGCAGCGACTCGATGGCCTCGGGAACTCTGGCGCCACCGGTGTAGAGCATCGCGAGAGCGACTGGCGTGTTCAGGGCACGCAACGAGTCTTCCAGTCCGCGACGCAACGCCTCGCTCTCGATGGCAAGCGGCGAACCCTGCGGAGTCCAGATCGCGGCGTACTTCCTGGCGCTTGCGCGCGGACGGATCCTCAAGATGATCCCGTGGAGAATCGGCCACCAGAAGATGCGCGGCAGTTCGACCACGCGAGGGTCACCTAACAACCCGGCCAGGAACGCGCGCACGTCACGCGTCGACGTCGACGCCGGCGTCCCGGAATTGACCAGCAGCACGCCCCACTTCATGGTCACGACACCCAGTCGCGCGGCTTCAGGTAGTCCGCGAGCGCCGCTTCCGGCGAACCCGGCGCGGGGCGATAGTCGTAGCGCCATTCCGCGCGAGGCGGCATCGACATGAGCAGCGACTCGGTTCGCGCCTGGGATTGCAGGCCGAAGCGGGTGCCGCGATCGAAAGCCAGGTTGAACTCGACGTAGCGTCCGCGGCGCAGGCGCTGGAAGTCCTGTTCCTTCGACCCGAAAGGCGTCGCAGCGCGCCCGCGGATGATCTTCACGTACGTGTCGAGATACGTATCGCCGATGCGGCGAATGAGCGCAAAACAATGCTCGAAGTTGCCACCGATCTCCGGCGTCGTGTCGTTGAGATCGTCAGCGAACAATCCGCCGATGCCGCGCGTCTCGCCACGATGAGGAAGATAGAAATACTTGTCGCACGCATCCTTGAGCAGCGCGTAGGTGCGCGGACCGGCAGGAGTGCAGGCGGCGCGCGCCGCTTCATGCCAGGTGCGCGCGTCCTCCGCGAACGGATAAACGGGCGTGAGGTCGAAGCCGCCGCCAAACCACCACACCTCACCGCCGCGCGCCGTGAACAGGCGAACGTTCGCGTGCGAGGTTGGTGCATACGGATTGACGGGATGCACCACGCAGCTCGTGCCCATGGCGCGAAACGGCTGGCCCGCGAGCTCCGTGTGTCTTTCACTGGCGGCGGCAGGGAGCCGCGCGCCGCTGACATCGCTGAAGGCGACGCCCGCGCGATCCCACGTGGCGCCATTCTCGATCAGCGAGAGCCGGCCGCTGCCGCTGAGCACATCGCCCGCGGGCCGCTGCCATTCGTCGCGACGTTGCTCGGACGCCGCGTCGAGCGATTTCCACGCGTCGCTGAGCCGCGTGTGCAGACCGACGAAATATGCGCGCGCCGCATCGATCTCGGCCGCGCCGATGGGCGTGACGGGAAGTGGCTGCGAAACGCTCACGGTGCGCTCCTGAACAAATACCCGCGGCCTCGCAACGTGACGATGTGCACGGGATTTTCGGGATCGGGCTCGAACAGCTTGCGCAACCGCAGGATGAAATTGTCGACAGTGCGATCGGTCGGGAACTGGTCCATGCCCCAGACTTCCTCGAGCAGATCGGTGCGAGTCAGCGCGCGATTCTCGTTCGCCGAGAAAACTTCCATGAGCCGCAGCTCCTTGTCCGACAGCGACACTTCGCCTTCATTGGTGAATGCCTGGCCGGTATCGAAGCGAACCCAGAAACCCGCGAACGCAAGTCGCGGTGGCGCTGTCGCCGGGCGCCCGCTCGCACGCCGGAGCAGCGCGCGAACCCGGGCCAGCAGCTCGTTGACGTCGAAAGGCTTGGGTAGATAGTCGTCTGCGCCGGCATCGAGACCGCGAACCTTCGACGTGGTATCGCTGCGCGCGGTGAGCATGAGGATAGGTGCGTTGATGCCGAGATCGCGCGCGTATCGCGTCAGCGCAAAGCCGTCGCCGCCCGGAAGCATCACGTCGAGGATCGCGAGCTGATAGTCGCCGCCCGCGAGCAACTGGCGCCCGTCGGCGAAATTTTCCGCGGTCAGGATTTCATAGCCCGCGTGACGCAGGTTGACCGCCACGAGTTCGCGCACCAGGCGTTCGTCTTCGACGATGGCGATCTTGTCAGCCATGTCGCATGCCCTCGGCCGTCACGGGCTGCGCCGATGCCGGCGCCACTTCCAGCGTCACCGTGAAGACGGCGCCTTGCCCCGGTCCTGCGCTCTGCGCGACGACGTTGCCGCCCATGCGACGCGCGAGCTGGCGCGCGATGGCGAGTCCCAGGCCCGCGCCATGCGTCACACCCTCGCCACTGCCGCGATTGTGCAGATCGAACAGCTTCTCGGCCGTGGCGGGATCGAAGCCGCGACCCTTGTCGCGGATGTCGAGATGCCAGAGCCCGTCACGAACCCGCGCCGAGATGCTCACGCTTCCACCGCCATACTTGTTGGCGTTGTCGAGAAGGTTTTCGAGAATCACGCGCAGGCCGTCGCGATCGCCGAGCACTTGCACGGCATCGATGGATTCCACTTCGACCGCCCCGCCGCTCGAGGTGCTTGCGCGGTGCGCCAGCAGGTCGCCAATGAATCGGGACATGTCGATGCGTTGCGCGCCTTCGCGCGGCTCGCGCGACATGGCGCGCTGATACGCCAGGATGGTTTCCGCGAGATGTTCGAGGCGGTCGCACTCGACCTGTCCGAGCCGGAGGAGCTCGGCGCGCTGGGCTTCGGGAATGCTGCCGAGTGCGAGGCTTTGCAGGAGCCCTTTCACGCCGGCAACCGGCGTCTTGAATTCGTGGCTCGTGAACTGGAGAAGTTTCTCCATGTCTTCGCGTTGCTGCTTGCGTCGCTGGCCCAGCAGGAACAGCACCACGAGACTCCCCGACAGCATCAACGCCAACAACGTCGACTCGCCCACGAGCATGACGTTGCGACGATCGTGATGCGTGGAGATCGCGGCCTGACGTTCCGACACCTGTTCCACGGTCAGCCCCTGCTCCCGCTCCAGCAAGGCGCGCTCGAGGATCTCGTTGTTGCGCATTTCGCCGCGCAACAGGATGGTCCACCAGAACACCAGCGACGCCGTGGCGACCAGCGTCACGCCGAGCACGATGAGCTCGGCGCGTTCCGCAAGCCAGAGTCGGATCGGGGATCGCATCAGGACTGTTCCAGCACGTCCAGCAGTGTATCCAGATCGGCGGTGGTATGAGCCGCGGAGAGAAAACAGACTTCATAGGCCGACGGTGGCAGGTACACGCCTCTGGCCAGCCAGCCGCGGTAACGCCCGTGGTAATCCGTCATGGCGCTCGACGGGATTGCGGACGCCGTATTCGGGACTGGCACTCCCACCTGGAAGTACGGCCAGACGATCGAACCGACGCGCGGGAACTGCGCGATCTTGCCCACCGGGTGCTTCGCGACGGCGGCATCGAGATGTTTGCCCAGGGTCTCGAGGTGCGAGTACACCTTGCCCTCGGCGAGTTCGGTCAAGGTTGCGATGCCCGCGGCCAGCGCTACCGGATTACCGGCCATCGTGCCCGCCTGGTACACGGGGCCGAGCGGCGCGAGCTGCGCCATGATTTCACGCTTGCCCAATACCGCCGCCACCGGCAGTCCGCCGCCGACGATCTTGCCGAGCGTCGTGAGATCGGGCTCGATGCCTAACAACTTGTCGTAGCCGTGGTAGCCGAAGCGGAAGCCGGTGATCACCTCGTCGAAGATGAGCACGGTGCCGTTCGCGCGAGTGAGCTCGCGCAGCTTCTGCAGGTACTCCTTCGACTGGCGAAGCAGGCCGTTGTTGGCCGGCAGCGGCTCGATGATGGCCGCGGCGATGTCCTTGCCTTGCTCCTTGAACGCCTGTTCGAGTGCAGCGATGTCACCAAGCGGCAGCACCAGCGTGTCGGCGGCGACCTGCGCGGGCACGCCCGCGCTGTCGGCGAGACCCTGCGTGATGACGCCACTGCCTGCCTTCACCATCAGCGAATCGTTGTGGCCGTGATAGCAGCCGTCGAACTTGAGGATGCGACGGCGGCCATTCGAGCCGCGCGCGAGTCGCACCGCCGTCATGACCGCCTCGGTGCCACTAACAACGAAGCGCACGAGTTTGGCGTACGGATACGCCGCGAGCACACGCTCGGCGAGCTCGCCTTCGCCGCGATGCGCGGTGCCGAAAGCGAGGCCATCCGTGACGGCGCGCTGCACGGCTTCGATGACGCGCGGATGCGCGTGACCAAGGATCAACGGACCCCACGCCATGCAGAAGTCGAGGTAGCGGTTGCCGTCCTCGTCGATCGCGTGCGCGCCAGACGCGCTCTTGAAGAACACCGGCGTGCCGCCGACCTTGCGGAACGCGCGCACCGGGCTCGACACGCCCGCCGGGATCAGCGCTTCAGCGCGCGAATAGAGCTCGGCCGACCGTGCCTGCGACAAGGCTTTCGGCGGCGACGGGTTTGCAGCCGGCGACGGCCCCGCGGATGAATTCGTCACGATGTTTGTCCTCTGTGAAATCCGGTAGTTCGACCTGGCTCGCGAGCCAGCCCTGCGCGCCGGCGATGCCGAGGTACGCGCGCTTGCCGATCACGTGGCAGCCGAACGGAGTGGAACAGCCACCCTCGATGACGCGCAGGAACTCGCGCTCCCAGCGCGCGGCGGTGGCGCAGGCGGCATCGGTGAGCAGGCTCGCCTGCGCGGCGATCTCGGCATCTCCCGCGCGACACTGCGCGGCGAGCGCGCCCTGTCCGGGCGCCGGCACCCACCATTCGGGCGCGAGCTCGATGACGACGAATGGCGAAATATCCAGGTCCAGGCGCGTGAGTCCCGCCGCTGCGAGGATGATCGCGTCGACGCCATCCTGCGCGCCGAGCTTGCGCACCCGCGTTGGAACGTTGCCGCGTAACGGCACGGACGTGGCCTGCGGCGCGAAACGGCCTAACAAGGCGCCGCGACGCAGCGACGACGCGCCCACGCGTGCGCCAGCCGCCAACGGCAACAGCCCGTCGGTGCGCGGCGCATGGAATTCGCGCCGGAGCAGCAGCCAGTCTGACGAATTGGCACGCGGCAGGATCGTGAGGTTCTCGAGCCCGGCCGGAACGGCCGTAGGCAGGTCCTTGAGCGAATGCACGACGAGATCGATGCGGCGATCGAGCAGCGCGACCTCGAGCTCCTTCGTGAAGAAGCCCTTTTCCACGCTGCCCGCGAGGTACGGCGATTGATCGACGTCGCCGCGGGTCGTGATGACCGTGATCTCCGAATCCCACGCCGGCGTCGCGCCGACACCGCGCAGCGCCGCGAGCACCGTGCGCGACTGCCACAACGCGAGGTCACTGCCGCGCGAACCGATGTGCCGGACGCTCATGATTCGCGCCTCGCCGCGCTGATGAACTCGTGCAGCATGGCGTTCATCTCGGAGGTGAGCTTGCGCGCGCGCTGGGGAGGCAGGCCTTCGAGAAGGCCGGGTAGTTTGTTCTGCATGAATTCCGTGCGGATCGCGGTCATCGCCGCGAGTCGGTCGCTGGGCGGCGGCGCGAGTAACGTCTGGCAGATGCGCTCCGCGCTGGCCGAGCACTCGGCGTCGAGCGCGGCATATTCCGACTCGGGCAGCACGGCGCCATGGCCGTCGAGCAGCTCGTCGAGCACCGTGAGGCGCCAGCCCGGTGCCGCAGCAAGCTGCAGCGGACTGCCGAGATCGAAGGCACGGCGTCCGTTGCCCTCGGGCAGCGTGGCCCAGGCGTGCGGCGCACCCGACGCGACGATGACGACCTGCGCGCGTGCAAGCGCGACTTCGAATGCACGCATCGTCGCGCGATTGAAACTTTCCACTGCCGTGAAGCCCGCGTCCGCAAGCGCACGCAGCATCGCCTGGCCGATCTCGCCGAGACCGAACACGGCGATCGGCGCCTCGCGCGGCACGTCGAGCATGCGCTGCATCACGAGCGCCTGGACACCGCCCGTCCGGCCTTGCGGCAGGATGCGGCGCGCGCGGTTGAGCATCTCGCCCACGCCGCGCCATGCCACGTGCAGATTGCGGCACATCGTGCCGGCCTCGTGCGCGCGCTCGAAGGAACGCAAAACCTGGTTGCCGATGGCGTGCTCGCCCTGCGCGACCGAATCGAGCCCCGCCGCGACGCGCAACAGCCCGCCGATCGCGGCGGCACCATGGCGCACGCGGGGACGCAGTTGATCGGGATTTTCGGATGCGCCGATCAGTGTCGCGCTGAACAGCTCCGCGGCCCACGCGGGCCGCGCGGACGCCATCAGCCACTCGACGCGCGCGCAACTTTCGATGCGCACTATGCCGGTGATTTCACCCGAATCGAGCAGCTGTTTCGACGGTCCGCTACTCGCCGTGTCGAACGCGGCGAGTCCCGCACGCACCGCCGAGGGCGCGTCGCGGTAACTCATGCCAACGAGGGCGAGCGGGATCATGCGTCCTCAGCGGAATTCTGCCGCGGTTTCGACCATCGCAGCCACGGTCTCGGGCGGCGTGCCCGGCAGGATGCCGTGCCCGAGGTTGAGGATGCAGCTGCGGCCGCCGGTCGTGCGCTTCATGGTTTCGAGAAGCGTGCGCGTCCTCTGGCGGATGACGTCGGCGCTGCCTAACAACAGCACGGGGTCGATATTTCCCTGCAGCAGGTGTTTCGGATACATCGAGCGGGCGACGTCCCACTCGGTGCGCCAATCGAGCGAGAAGCCGGTGACGCCGCTCTCTCCGAGCAACGGCAGCAGATGATGTCCGCCGCGCACGAAGAGCAGCGTGGGCACCTTGCGTGCGTTGAGCTTCGCGGTGATCCGCTGCAACGCGGGCAGCGCGAAATCCCGGTATTCATCGGGCGCGAGCAATCCGCCCCAGGAATCGAACAGCTGTACGGCATCGGCGCCGGCGTCCACCTGCCTCAGCAGCAGGTCCGCGACGACGTCCGCAATCGTGTTCAACGCGCGCCGCGCGAGCGCGGGATCGCGATGCATGAACGTGCGCGCTTCGCGGAAGTCATCGCTGCCGCCACCTTCGACGCAGTAGGCAAACAGCGTGAACGGCGCGCCGGCAAAGCCGAGAATGCCGTAGCGATCCTTGAGCGTGGTCTTGAGATGAGCCACGGCGCGCGGAAGATAGGCGATGCGGTCGAGTACGCCATCGAGCTGCCAGGCGTCGTAGTCCGCGCCGGTACGCAGTGGCTTCGCGATGATCGGACCCTCACCCTTGCCGAAGGTCACGCCGAGACCCATGGCGAGCGGGATCACGAGAATGTCGGAGAACACGATGGCAGCGTCGAGCGCGTAGCGATCGAGCGGCTCGAGTGCTGCGCGAGTGGACAGCTCCGGGTTCTGGCAGACGTCCCAGAAACTGTGTTCCGCGCGCAGTGCGCGATAACCCGGCAGATATCGCCCGGCCTGGCGCATCAGCCAGACGGGAGGCCGGTCGAGCGCATCGCCGGTGAGGGCGGCCAGAAATCGCTCACGCGGATTCATCGTGAATAAACTCCATGGAAATCAAGTGAAAGCGTACGGCGAGCGCGCGCCCCGACTGTCACAGCTGTGTCACGCCCGACACTGGAACGCAGCCCCGGGGCTAACATCCGCGGCGGGGTTTGCATTGCCATATACCTGGATCGTCACGAAGTCGCAGCCACACGCCGACAGCCTGGTCATCCAGCTGCGTCGGCAGGGCTTCCGTGCGCTCGCGATTTCCTGCATCGAACACCGATGGCACGACTGGCCCGAGTTGCGACGCATCGGTTCCGCCGGCGCCGCCGTGCTGTTCGTGACCAGCCGGGCAGCGGCGGCGCGCATCGACGTGCCGGACGGCATCACGGTGGCGGCGATTTCGCCTACGACGTCCGCGACGCTCGAATCGCGCGGAATCAAGGTGAAGCTGTCCGCAGCGGGCGGCGTGCGCGATCTCGCCCGGGCAGTGAATGATTCGCCCGCCATCCCGTCAGGCGCGGAAGTCTTCTACCCGACGAGCGACGCCGCGCTCCGGCAGCCGGAACATCTCGCGGCGGTTGCGACGCTGTCGCAACGGCATCGCGTCCATTCGCACGCCGTGTATTCCACCGTGGCGCCCGACAATCTGGCGCAAGAACTCGCAGCGCTGAATGCACCCGATTCGCAGGCGACGCCACCGCTCGGCTACTGCTTCTGGAGTCCCTCGAGCGTGGAGAACTTCTCGGCCGCGCGCGGCTTCGAACAGACTCCGGGGCCCGTGGTACTCGTGGGAGGTTCGACGATGCGCTGCTGGCGCGAGACCGCGCCGCCGGCGTGGCGCCGTGCTTACCAGCACGACGCCGAAACGCCGCTCGAATGGTCGCTGCGTTTCCTGGAGCGCGAGACCGGCTAGTGGGCTACTTGATGGATCCCGGCTTGCGCATCATCTTGCGAATGTCGGCCAGGTGCATTTCTTCCGCGGCGATCTGGTCGCGCGCGTATTCCTCGAGAAGGATGCTCTTGCCCTCGACGAGTTTCAGCAGCACGTAGTACG
>Ga0173480_10000888_pt1 | contig 10677 bp, 8 predicted proteins | sample NitcycUS209509C1_FD_122622 | JGI IMG/M metagenome (GOLD analysis project Ga0173480, IMG submission 122622) | Soil microbial communities from Arlington Agricultural Research Station in Wisconsin, USA - Nitrogen cycling UWRJ-S209-509C-1 (version... | ecosystem: Environmental > Terrestrial > Soil >... | reverse complement strand
CGCGGAAATACTCGCCCTTCAGGCCCTGCTGCGTGGCGCCTGCCTCGGGACGTAGATAGGCCGGATCGATGAGCGGCGCCGCACGCGGCTCGGCGCGGCCCTCGACCAGGTCCGCACCGCGCGAGTAGAGCACCTTCGTCTGGGGGCCGGCTGCTTCGCGAATGCCCTGCAGGATGGTCACGGGGGCGGCGGGCGAGCCGTAATAGTTGCCCAGCAGGGACATGATTTCATCGGCGGTCGGGCCGACGACCGCGAGAGTCTTCACCTTCTTGCGATCGAGCGGCAACAGCCCGTCGTTCTTGAGCAGCACGATGGATTCGCGAGCCGCGCGAAGCGCCAGCGCATCGTGCTCCGGCGACTGGTTCACGCTGTAAGGAATCTGCGCCCATCGGACCTTCGCGGGCGGGTCGAACATGCCGAGCTGGAAACGCGTGAGGAACGCGCGTCGCACGGCGACGTCGACTTCCTCTTCGGTGATGAGGCCGAGGTGCACGGCGTTGAACAGCGCGCCGTAGGTGCGGCCGCAGTTCACTTCATCGCCGGACTTCACGCCGAGCGCCGCGGCCTTCTCGGGCGTGTCGACGATCTTGTGGTATCTCCAGATGTCATCGACCGAGTCGCAATCCGACACGACGTAGCCCTTGAACCCCCACTGGTTGCGCAGGATGTCGGTGAGCAGGCGATGGCTGCCCGAGGCCGACTCGCCGTTCAGCCGGTTGTAGGCACCCATGACCGAAGCCACGTGGCCTTCCTGCACCAGCGCACGGAAGGCGGGTAGATAGGTCTCCCACAGGTCCCGCTCGGACGGGTGGACGTCGAATACGTGGCGGTTGTGTTCGGGACCGCTGTGAACGGCGAAGTGCTTGGCCGTGGCGTCGACCTTGCGGTACTTCGGATCGTCACCCTGCATGGCCTTCACGAAGGCCACGCCCATGCGCGACGTCAGGAAGGGATCCTCACCGTAGGTTTCCTGGCCGCGGCCCCAGCGAGGATCGCGAAAGATGTTGATGTTGGGCGACCAGAACGTCAGGCCCTGGTAGCGCCTGCGCTGGCCGCGGTTGGCGAAATCATGATGTTTGGCGCGTGCTTCGTCGCTTATCGCCGTAGCCACGCTGGTCATGAGCGGAACGTCGAACGTCGCTGAAAGACCGATGGCCTGGGGAAACACGGTGGCGGCGCCGGCGCGCGCGACACCATGGAGGGCCTCGTTCCACCATTCGTAAGCGGGGACGCCGAGACGCGGGATCGCCGGCGCGTCGTTCTGGAGCTGCGCCACTTTTTCTTCGAGCGTCATGCGCGAGACGAGGTCCGCGGCCCGTTCCTCGAAGCTGCGATTCAGATCCTGGTAGACGGGGTCGGCGGCCATGGCCGCAGTGGCAGACACGCACAACGATGCGAAAAACAGCGCACGAATCATTTGGACTCCTCGTGCGCAGGTGGCTGCCGGCTGGCATCCCCTCATCCCGCGCGCGGTAGCGTTACCATACACGACACGGTTCCGGGCGGAACAGGGCCGGAAGTCTAACGATTTCGTCAGCGGCGATTGCGTTGCGCGGGACCGCGCGCGTTGACGAGATCGGAATAGCGACGACGCAGGCGACGATAGCTCTCGTATCGACGCGCGAGGATTTCGCCGGCTTCCACTGCGGCGATCACCGCGCACGCGGGTTCCTGCATGTGGCGGCAATCCTGAAACTTGCAGTGGCTCGCGCGGCGATCGACTTCCGGGAAGCCGAGAGTTTCCGCATCCAGTTGTTGGATGGCGGGCGCGAAATCCCGGACGCCGGGCGAGTCCATCAACTTGCCGCCCGAATCGAGGGAATAGGATCGCGAGGCCGTCGTCGTGTGACGTCCTTCTTCCTCGCGCATGAGTCCACCGGTCTCGATCTGCTCCCGGGGGAGCAGCGCGTTGACGAGCGAGGACTTCCCCACGCCGGACTGCCCGACGAGCACGCTGACCGCGCCGGCCAGCAGTGCGCGGAGCTCCGTGAGTCCGCGGCCATCGGTCGCTGAGCAGGTGACATGCGCGTAGCCCGCGGCAGAATAGGCCTCGAGTTCCTCTCGCTCGATCTTGTTAGTTTCGAGGTCCGCCTTGTTGACGGCTACCGCGCCGCGGATGCCGGCCGCCGTTGCCGCGCAGAGGTAACGATCGACGATGAAGAAGTCCGGCTGCGGCAAGGGCGCCACCACGACCACGAGCTGCGTGATGTTGGCGACCACCGGCTCGCTCTCTCCGCGCAGGTTGGCGCGGGCCAACAGGGTCTTGCGCGGCAGCACCTCGATCGCCAGCACTTCGTCGTGCGCGCGGTCGTGTTCGCAGCGGACGCGATCCCCGCACACGATGCTCAGGCGACGCCCGGAAGGCCGAGCGCGCAGTTCCTGGTCCCCGCTGCGAACCAGCAGGTGACGACCGTACGCCGCGATGACTTCGGCATCGAAGGAGTCGTCGGTGGCGGGATCGGTCATTCGTGTAGTATCGCGTCATTCCTTATGCCGAGCAGCGACTATCTCATCTGGATAGATCTCGAGATGACGGGCCTCAAGCCCGACACGGACGTGATCATCGAGATGGCCACCATCGTGACCGACATCGATCTCAACATCGTGTCTGAAGGGCCGGTGATCGCGATCCGTCAGCCTCCCGAAGTGCTCGATGCCATGGACGAGTGGAACAAGCGCACGCACGGCGCCTCGGGCCTGATCGACAGGGTGCGGGCCAGCTCCTACACCATGGCGAGCGCCGAGAAGCGCACGCTCGAGACCCTGACCATGCTGGTGGAGCCGGGTGCTTCGCCGATGTGTGGCAACAGCATCTGCCAGGACAGGAGATTCCTTGCCCGGCACATGCCGACGCTCGAGAAGTTTTTCCACTACCGCAATCTCGACGTGAGCACGCTCAAGGAGCTGGCGCGGCGCTGGGCTCCGTCGATCATCCCGGGCTTCTCGAAGCAGGGAACGCACCAGGCGCTCGCCGACATCCAGGAATCCATCCGCGAACTCGCGTATTACCGCGAACATTTCCTCGCGCCCGAATTCCAGAAGCTGTGAGCGCGAAAGACGCACTGCCCGGGTTCGCTGACGTCGTCGCGGCGGCTGCGCGGATCTCGCCGCATATCGTTCGGACGCCGGTCATGCGTTCGGCCGCGTTCGATGCGCGCGTCGGCGCTCAGGTGTTTTTCAAGTGCGAAAACCTGCAGACCGGCGGCGCGTTCAAGTATCGCGGCGCCATGAACGTGCTGTTGCAGCTGGATCCCGCGCGTACGCCTCTCGTGGTCACGCATTCGTCCGGCAACCATGGCAATGCGCTCGCGCTGGCGGCCCGCGCGCGAGGCATGCGTGCGATCGTGGTGGTTCCGCGAGACTCCGCCCGCGCGAAGATCGCGAACATCGAAGCGGCGGGCGCGCGAATCGAATTGTGTGAGCCGGGACTGCCTGCGCGCGAGAAGCGCCTGGCCGAGATCCTTGCCGAAGAGCCCGGCGAACTGGTGCATCCCTTCGACGACTCGAGAATCATCGCGGGGCAGGGCACCGCGGCGCTCGAGCTGCTCGCCGAAGTGCCGACGCTCGACGTCATCGGCACACCCGTCGGTGGCGGCGGGCTCATCGGCGGCACGGCGCTGGCAGCCAAGGGAACGGTCCCGCGAATTCGCGTCATCGGCGCCGAACCGGAGCAGGCCGACGATGCGTTCCAGTCGTTCCGCAGCGGCGAACGTCGCGCCGTCGTCGCGCCGCGCACGATCGCCGACGGATTGCGTGGGTCGATTGGCGTGCGCAACTTCGAACTCCTGCGACGGCACGTGGACGACGTGGTCACGGTGAGCGAAGCGCAAATCGTCGATGCCATGCGCATCGTGCTCGCCGATTTCAAACTGCTCATCGAACCGTCTTCGGCGGTGGCAGTGGCGGCGGTACTCGCCGGAAAACTGGGGCGACACGGCGAGCGCGTCGGACTCGTGATCTCCGGCGGCAACCTCGATCTCGACGTGTGCCCCTTCCTGAGGGGCGAGCGCCTATAAGAAGAATCGACAATGTAAAGAAAAGTTGACATTGGCTGATTCGAATGTAAGGTATACCGGACATCAACGACCGGGACCCCGCCATGACGTCGATTCAACGCCGTAGCTGGCTGCTTCTCTCCCTCGCCGCATTAGGAACGGTTGGCATGTTCCTCGGCCCGGATGGCTGGCTCGGCATCGATATCGGGCCGGTGGGCGCCGCGGCCGTCGACGCCGCCCTGTGGTTATTCGCCATCCACCTCTGGAAACACCAGGATGCAGCCTTTCCCGCCGATGCGCCGCCCGCCGAGCGACTGGCGTGGATAGCAGTGGCGTTCGTCTCTCTCATCGCCATTCACTGGCTGAATTTTCTGTTGATGCTGCCCGATCTGGGTGCGGCAACCGACCAGATCTCCAATCCGGCATGGCGCCGCTTCGTGTTCAACGCGTGCATGTTCATCTTCGCGTGGATCATGATCGCCGGCGCCGTGCGTTGGGGCACTCACGAAGCGGTGGAGCTCGATGAACGCGACCTGCGCATTCAAAACGCCGCGGGCCGCGCTGGCGGCGGCCTCACGGAAGGACTGATCATCAGCATCATCACCGCGCTTGCCACGCAGTCGGAGGCGCTCGCGCCCTGGATGCGCCCGTTTATCGTCGCGAATGCGCTCGTCGGACTCCTGATCGTGAAAATGCTCGCCGAAAACGTGTACATCGTGGTGCGCTACCGTCGCGAGTGCGCATGAGTGAGCTCGCGGTACGCAACGAAATCCGGCGCTGGCGAGAAGAAAAATCTCCGATGACGCAAGCGGAACTTGCGCGCCTTTGCGGCGTCACACGTCAGACGATCATCGCGCTCGAAGCGGAAAAATATTCTCCGTCGCTCGAGCTCGCGTTTCGTCTCGCGCGTGCGCTCGGCCGCAACCTCGAAGAGGTTTTCCGGTTCGAAGAAAAATAAATCTCGCGGCGCGATCCTGAAGTGACAATTGGCTCAAGTTTTGCGTCTTGAATGATCACGTTGGTCCGCTATATTCGGACCCAATGTTAAATGACGCCTTATCCATCGTTTCCTGGCGCTCGCGCCCGCGGAGTTTCGTCGCGCTCATGTCGCTGTACGAAAGCAACTACCTGCGGCTAGCCCAACTAGTAGGCAATTCCGCCGGCAATCTCCGGTCGCTCGCCGACAGCCGCGTCTCGCGTGTGGATGAAGACTGTGATTTGCGTCTCATGGTCACCGAGCGTTCGCCTTACACCACCAGTTTCGATCTCACGTACCTGTTCGATGCCGAAGGCGTGAACACCTATCCGGACATGCGCGTGCGCGTCTACCACGACGCGAGGCTGGTCGAGGCCCAGGAATGGGCGTCGCAGCACGAGCACGAGGCCCTGCGCCGGATGCGGGGGGTGGCGGAGCGTGAACTGGATCAGCGATGGGCGCGGAATACGATGTTAAATAAGTGGCTGGAGTACTGCATCGACCGTGGCCACGGGTTTCGCGTTTAACTTCCAAGGTTAGCAACGCGTCCCCGGCACCACGCAGGGGACTATGAAAGCTCTCAAGAGTCTGGGTTTTCTCGGCGGCAACAATGCCGCGGAAACGCCGCCCGAAGACGGGCGGGTCGTCGAGCTGTTCCGCAGTCGTGCGGAGTTGCGCAAGCAGCACGAAGAGCTCGGCGCCGAGATGCAGCGCCTGCGCGATCGCAACAAGCAGCAGGAAGCGGCCACCGGTCGCGTGCAGGAAATGCTCGAGTCGCTCGAGAAGCGGCTCGAATCGGCCGACACCGGCCTATCTACCCTGGTTTTCTACCACCTGCGCGCCCTGTGGGGCGACGGGCGTGAAATCATCGGCATGCTCGTGCAGGATCTCGCCGCCAAGCAGGAAGAGCGTGAACGCAAGGCCTGGGCGCTCGAAGGCAATCGCAAGCAGTTCCAGGTCCGCCAGGCGGCCGAACAGCAATTGCGGCAGGCCGAATCGCTGATGGTCGCGGCACGCCAGCAGGTCGTGGCGTTCGACGCGAAGCTCGTCAAGCTCGACAAGTGGTGGCATCGCTGGCAGCGGCCCAAGGTCGCCGCACAGCGGCCGGCATTGCAGGCAGCAATGGATGCGGCCGAGACCAATCTCCTCACCGCGCGGGGTCGCTGCGAACAACTCGAGAAGGTCGGTGCCGGTGAATTCCCGGGTATCTCGGTCGAAGCCCGGCGTGCCATCAATCTTGCCGCCATCGCGTGTGCGGAGGTGTTGTGCCTGCGACTGGCGCGCACCACGCTCGTCGCGTCGGCCCGTGCGGCCATGGCGCGTCGCGAGGCAGCCGAGTACTACGGCGATCTCGCGGCCTGCGTGTCGATCATGAGTGACATCGTCAAGGCGCGTAACCTGCTCAAGCAGCGTGCCGGCATCACGCAGGAAGTGGCGCAGCGCACGGAGCGGCTGCGTTCGACGGCCGCCTATCTCGGCGAATTCGAAACCGTGCCGGTTCCGGAATCCTGCTGCGTCTCCGAAGGCGACGTGATGACGCATGGCTCGCAGGGCGTGACCGCCGCCAAACTACCCAACGTGGTGGCCGAGGACACCTGGGACCTGTTCAAGGTCCTGTTGAAATAGTCGCCGGGCCCGGCGCGTCGACGACGCGGGTTTTCCTCATGAAGCGTTTGACGCGTTCGGCGCCATTGTCGATCCACACGTAGAACGCCGGGACCACGAACAGCGACATCACCGCGCCGGCGAGCAGGCCTCCCATGATCGAACGCGCCATCGGCGCATAAGACGGACCGCCACCACCGACGGCGAGCGACGCATCGCCCGCCGCGAGTGGCAGCAGTCCCAGGGAGGCTGTCAGCGTGGTCATGAGAATGGGGCGCAGCCGGTCTCGTCCGGCCTGCACGATGGCGGCCATGCGTTCCATGCCGGTCGATCGCAGCTGGTTGATGTGCGCGACCAGCACGATGCCGATGTTCACGACCACGCCTATCAATATCTGAACGCCGATGAACGCCATGATCGTGATGGTGGTGCGCGTGACGAACAGCAGCCAGATCACGCCGATGATGGCCATGAAAATCGACGTGATGATCGACACCGGGTACACGGTGCTCTCGAACACCGCCGCCATGACGAGATAGATCATCGCGATGGCGAGCAGCAGGTTGAACATCATCGTCTGCGAGTTCTCATCCTGCTGGTCGAAGCCCTTGCCGAGCTTCCACGTGTATCCCGCCGGCAGCTGGTAGTTCTTCAGCAGGGCTTCGACTTCCTTGCCGACGGCATCGAGCGTCGAATCCTTCGTGACGTTGCCGGTGATCGCAACCGACGTCAGCCGGTCGACGCGCTCGATCGAACGTGGCCCTCGCGCGATGTGGAAGTCCGCGACCGCCGACAGCGGCACGCGCGTGCCGGTCGGAAGGTAGATGGGAAACTCGGCGAGATTGTCGACGGTCTGGCGGTCGGATTCACGGAAGGCCAGGCGCAGCGTGAGCTCGCGCTCGGTGCCGCGGAATTCGCGCAGTCGATCGCCGCGCATGCCGGCGGCCACGGCCTGCGCCACGTCGGATGAGGTGAGACCGAGCGCCGCTGCGCGTTGCCGGTTCACGATGATCTGCACTTCCTCGTCGCCTTCGCGGGCCTCGGAACGCACGGCTTCGAGTCCTTTCACGCTCGACATGACCCGCGCGATTTCATCGCCGAGCTCCGCGAGCTTTTCCGTCGACTCGCCCGTGAGCTGCACGCTGAATCGCGCGCCGCCCATCGAGTTCTCGTCATCCCACTTGAAGCTCGGCTTGCCGATGATGATTTCCGGCAGGCCATCCTGTGCCTTCTCGATGAGCTCCTGCGCCTTGAGTCCGCCCTCGTTGCGCGGCTTGAGCACGAGGATGGTGAACGCGTTCGTCTGGTCGTAGACCGAGTAGATGCTCTTGATGCCGAGTTCCTTGCGCAGCTTCTCGTCGAAGTGGTGTTCGATGGTGTTGACGGCCGCTTCCACGCGATCGATCGGATGCGAGCCCTTGATGTTGTATCCCAGGAACACCTGGTTGCCGCCGTCCTGCGCACCGGGGTCGAACTTGATGAACTTCCCGGGATAGATGTTGGACAACACGATGAGGCCGACCGTGAGCGCGAGAACGGCCAGCAGGCCGAACGCGGTCCAGCCGCGATGATGGATGCTCAAGTCGAGCATTTTCGTGTAGCGATCCTGCAGCCGCGCGATCCAGCTCCTGGCATCCACGGGTGGCGGAGCGGGGAAGCGTGACGTGGCCATCGGGATGAGCGTCTGCGCGATGATGAGCGACGCCACCATCGCGACACAGATCGGGATCGCCGCATGTGTCAGCCAGATCGAAATCTGGTTGTTGGAGCCGAACAGGATCGGCAGGAACACTACGACGCACGTAGCGGTGCCGGCGAGCGTCGCGACGCCGACTTCCTTGACGCCGGCGAGGGTTGCCGCCTGCGGATTGCCCGGGTCCATCTGCCGATGGCGAAACACGCTTTCGGTCACGACCACCGCGTTGTCCACGAGCATGCCGATGGCGAGCATCATGCCCATCATCGACATCACGTTGATGGTGAGTCCGACGAAGTACATCACGGCCAGCGTCACCAGCAGCGACAGCGGCACCGCGGCGCTCACGATGAGCGTGGTGGGCCAGTGCCGCAGGAACAGGAACAGCACCGTGAACGCGAGGGCGGCGCCGATGAGTCCCGCTTCCGTGAGATCGCTCAGCGACGTGCGGATCGCTTCGGCCTGGTTGTCGATGGTGAAGACGCGGATACCCTGCATCTGCGGCAGCGACTTGTTCTTCTCGATGACGGCGAGCACGTGGTCCACGACTTCGACCACGTTGGCCTGCGTCGACTTGAATACGTCGAGCCCCACGGCCGGCCGGCCATCGAGATGGCGCCGCCGCGTGATCTCGGGGCTCACGAGCTCGACGCTCGCGACGTCCCCGAGACGCACATTGCCCTTGATCACGAGGTTGCGGATTTCATCGAGTGAACGGAATTCGCCGAGCGGTCGTACGGACAGGCGTTCACCGTTGCCCGTGATCTGTCCGGCGGCCACCGAGAAGTTGCTTTTCTCGAGCAGCGTGACGAGCTGGCGCACGTCCACGGCGTGAGCAGCCAGGCGTCCCGGATCCACGAGGATACGTACCTCGCGCGCTTCGACGCCGGCGAGTTCGACGCGAGCGACACCGTCGATGCGTTCGATGGGCTTCTTGAAGTAGCGATCGAGCAGGTCGTACTGCGACGACAGGTCCTGGTCGGCAGAGAAGCGCACCGTGAGCATCGGCGAGTCGGCGGTGGAGGCCATCCACATCCACATGCGGTCCGCCGTTTTGGGCAGTTGCGAGCGAACCGAGTCGAGCTTGTTGCGCACCTCGAAGCCCGCAGTGTTGATGTCCGTGCCCCACGCGAAACGGATTTCGAATCGCGCATCCTGGTCGCTCGACGTCGAGCGGATCTCCTCGATGCCGGGCAGCGTGGCGAGTGCGTCTTCGATGGGGCGCGTGACGAGTTCCTCGGTCTCCTCGGGCGTCGAGCCCGGATAGGGGACACCCGCGCCCATGAACGGGAAGCTGACGTCGGGGTATTGCTCGAGCGGCAGCAGCCGAGCCGACACGAGGCCGATCACCGCCACGGCGGCAAACGCCATGAGCGTGGTGACGGGCCGGCGCAGTGCGAAGTCGGTGTGGACCATGGCTCAGCCCTCGTTGGGCGAGTGCGCCGGGGCGGCAGTCGGTGTCGTCAGAGGCTGCGCGGACGTTCCTCCCGCGGATGACTTCACATACGCCTTGCGATCGAGCACCGCGTACAACACCGGGATCACGATCAGCGTGAGGAAGGTGGCCACGAGATTGCCGGCGATCACCGTGATGGCCATGGGCCGGCGGATCTCCGCGCCTTCGCCGATGCCGATGGCCATCGGGATCAGGCCGATGATGGTACTGACACTGGTGATGAGGATGGGGCGCAGGCGCGTCTTGCCTGCGAGCTTGATGGCCTCGATCTTCTCGAGCCCGCGTTCGCGCGCCTGGTTGATCGCATCGATGAGCACGATCGCGTTGTTGACCACGATGCCGGCCAGCATGATGAGGCCGATGAGCGCCACCGAGTTGATGGTCGTGCCCGTGATGTAGAGACCCCAGATCGAACCGATGAGTCCCATCGGAATCGTGAACAGGATGACGAAGGGGTGCAGCAGGGACTCGAACTGCGAGGCCATCACGAGATAGACCAGGAACACCGCGAGCGCGAACGCGAGGCCGAGCGAGCGGAAGCTCTGCGTCATTTCTTCGCTCTGGCCCGACACCGAACCCATGATGCCGACGGGCAGGGTAGTTTGGGCGAGGATTTCCTGCGCCCTGGCCGTCGCCTGGCCGAGGTCGCCGTGAATGGGCGCGGCCGAGATCACGGCCACGCGTTCCTGGTTGGCGCGGCGGATTTCCGCGGGGCCGGTGGCCAGGCGCACTTCCGCGACCGCCGAGAGCGGAACCGGGCGTTCCGAGCCCGGGTTCACGACGAGATTGCGAACTTCCTCGATGGACGCGGCGCGCGTGTCGACGCTGCGCACCAGCACGTCGATTTTCTTTTCCTGCAGGCGGTAGCGCGTCGCCACGTCGCCGCGCACGTTCGAGACGACGCGGTCGGCGATGTCGCGTACCGCGAGGCCGAGTTGTGAGGCGCGTT
>Ga0173480_10000887_pt1 | contig 10678 bp, 10 predicted proteins | sample NitcycUS209509C1_FD_122622 | JGI IMG/M metagenome (GOLD analysis project Ga0173480, IMG submission 122622) | Soil microbial communities from Arlington Agricultural Research Station in Wisconsin, USA - Nitrogen cycling UWRJ-S209-509C-1 (version... | ecosystem: Environmental > Terrestrial > Soil... | reverse complement strand
CTGCCGCTGCGCCGCGAAGGCCCGGGGATGCCGGCCGGCGGGGGAGAGTGGGCAGTGGTCGAGCGGGGCGAGGCAACGCTGCGCTTCCGTCCCGGCGGCGAAGTCGAGGACCTGCGCGGCGGCAGCTGGGAGGTCGAGGGCGACTTCGCGGCGCTCGAGGCGCGCGTCGAGCGCGGCCGGCTGCAGAGCGAGACCTACCCTGATCCCCTGGCCCGGGTCTGGTCGGCGCTGACCGCGCCGCACTCCGGCGACTTCATCGTCTCCCTGGCGCCGGGCTTCGAGGCGGTCGACTGGGGCGGGGTCAGCCACGCCGGCGGCGGCAGCCACGGCGCGCTCCACGCCGGCGACTCGCTCGGGCCGCTGCTCTTCGTCGGCTGCGGACCCGACTCGGCCGGCGAGCGCGAGCAGTGGGCGCTGCGCGACGTCGCCCCGGTGATCCGCGAGCACTTCGGAGCGGCGTGAGGGCAGCCGCCCTCCTCCTCGCCGCGGTCCTTCTGGCGCTGTTTGCGCAGCCGGCGCTCGCGGCGCAGCCGGAGCGGGTCACGCGGGCGGAAGCGACCGCCGCCGCCGACCGCGACCCGAAGGTCAAAGACCAGGAACGCGAGCACGGCGAGCTCGCCTCGGTGGCGACCCTGGACGAGGACAAGGGCAACTGGGAGGTTGCCTACTTCGCCGACGGCGACGAGCTGGCGCTGGTCCTAGTTGACGCCGGCAGCGGCGAGGTGGAGGAGTCGTGGACCGGCTACCAGGTCTCCTGGAAGATGGCGCGCGGCTACTCCGGCGCCTTCGGCCACAAGCTCAACGCCCCTTACGTCTTCCTGCCCCTCTGTCTGATCTTCCTCGTCGGCCTGGTCGACTGGAGGCGGCTGCGGCGGGTCGCCAACCTCGACCTTCTGGTCCTGCTGGGGTTTGGCGTCTCCCACTACTTCTTCAACCGGGGCAACATCGGCGTGTCGGTCCCGCTCGTCTATCCGGTCTTGTTCTACCTGCTCGGCCGCTGCCTCTGGATCGGGTTGCGGGGGAGGGGAGAGGGCCTGCGTCCGGTCTGGTCGGTGACCGTGCTGATCATCGCGGCGCTCTTCCTGATGGGCTTCCGCGTCGGCCTCAACGTCGCCGACTCAGGCGCGATCGACGTCGGCTACGCGGGAGTGGTCGGCGCCGACCGGATCGCCCACGGAGAACAGCTCTACGACAACTTCCCCGACGACGTCGCCCAGGGAGACACCTACGGCCCGGTCAACTACCTGGCCTACCTCCCCTTCGAGCGAATCTGGCCCTACTCCGGAGAGTGGGACGACCTCCCCGCAGCCCACGCCGCCTCGATCCTCTTCGACCTGGCCGTCTTCACCTTTCTGATCCTCCTAGGCCTCCGCATCCGCCCCGGACCCGAGGGCCAACGCCTCGCCGCCACCCTCGCCTTCGGCTGGGCCGCCTACCCGTACACGGCTTACGTTCTCGAGTCCAACTCCAACGACTCGCTTGTTGCGGCGCTTCTGCTCGCCACCCTCTTATTCGCCGCGAAGCCCATCGCACGTGGAGCGCTGCTAGCCACCGCCACCTGGACCAAGTTCGTAGCCGCCCCCCTCGCCCCGATGTACCTGACCTACAAACCCCGCCCGAGTTCGACCGAGGGTGTCCGAGCACGACCCCGCGCGCAGGACACCCTCGGCCGCCCAACGGTGCTGTTTGCCCTCGGCTTCCTACTGGTGTCCGCTGTTGCTCTGTTGTGGCCCGCCCTCGATCCAGGACTGAAGACGTTCTACGACCGCACCATCGCCAGCCAAGCCGGCCGCGACTCCCCGTTCAGCATCTGGGGGCAGGCCCCGTCGCTGGAGCCCATTCGCATCGGGTTGCTGGTTGCCCTGGGAGCACTCTCGATCACGTTCGCGTTCGTCCCACGCGAGAAGTCACTGGTGCAGTTGGCGGCCCTCTCAGCTGCGCTCCTGATCCTGCTGCAGCTGACCCTTCACCACTGGTTCTACTTGTACGTAGTGTGGTTCTACCCGCTGCTTCTCATTGCACTGGCTGCATTACCTGTACGAACGAGTCAGCCAATCCCTGCTGATTCACCTCAACCACCGCCCCCATCACCCACACGTCATCCTCAGCCGTCTCGAACCGGGTTGGCATCTGGGTGATCAGTGAGCGCAGGGCCTGCTCGGGCTTCACCCCGAGGACGCTGGTGCGCGAGCCGGTCATGCCGACGTCGGAGATGAAGGCGGTGCCGCCGGGGAGGACGCGGCCGTCGGCGGTGGGGACGTGGGTGTGGGTGCCGAGGACGGCGGCGACGCGGCCGTCGAGGTGCCAGCCCATCGCCACCTTCTCGCTCGTCACTTCGGCGTGGAAGTCGACGATCACGGCGTCCTGCTCGTGGTGGCTGAGGATCGAGTCGACGGTGTCGAAGGGGGAGCGGGCGACGCGCAGGCCGACGCCGCCACTGAGATTGATCACCCGCACCCGCATGCCGTCGACCTCGACCAAGGTGTGGCCGCGGCCGGGATTCGCCTGCGGGTAGTTGGCCGGGCGGATAACCCGCTCGTCAGAGTCGAGGAAGTCGTAGGCCTCGCGGTGGCGGTAGACGTGGTTGCCGCTGGTGATGACCCCCGCCCCGGAGTCGAAGAGGTCGTTGGCGGTCCGCTGGGTGATCCCGACCCCGCCGGCCGAGTTCTCGCCGTTGACGATGACCAGGTCCGGCGCGTGCTGCTCGCGCAGGGTCGGCATCGCTTCGCGCAGCCCCTGGCGGCCGGGGCTGCCGACCACGTCGCCGATGAAGAGAACCCGCACCGCTCTGACCCTATCTACGATGCCGCTGACGGTGAGAGCGTGAGCGACAGAGACGAGATCGTCGAGCGGGCGATCGACTATCCGTACGAGATCCCGGATCGCTCCTTCGTCCAGGCGGGCGAGCGCACTCTCGAACTTCCCGACGAGCTGCGACTGGAGCCGCGCATCCCGGTCCTCGCTTTCGGATCGAACGCGGCGCCCGAGGTGCTGGTCCGCAAGTTCGAGCTGACCGAGCAGAGCGACACCGTGCCGGTCGTGCGTGCCCGGCTGAGCGACTTCGACATCGTCTACTCGGCGCACATCTCCGCTTACGGCTCGATCCCCGCGGCGATCCAGGTATCGCCGGGCGCGACCGTCTCGGTCTATGTCACCTACCTGACCCCCGAGCAGCTGCAGCTGATGTCGGAGACCGAGCCGAACTACATCCTGGCCCGTCTCGACCCCGTCAGCTGCCGGCTCGAGACCGGGGAGGAGCTGACGAGCATCGCCTCCTACCTGAGCAAGCACGGTTGCCTCTCGGTGGACGGCGGCGAGGTGGCGCTCGCCGACGTCGCCGCCGACGGCCGTCGGTTCCCGGAGTGGGGAGAGCGCGAGGCAATCGAGCACGTTCGGGCGCGTCTCGGCCCCGAGCTGACGTTGGAGGACTTCATCGCGGAGAACGTCGCCGACCCGGCCTTGGCCAGGCGCCGAACCGAGGCCCTCCGGCAGGGGGCGAAGCCCTTTGCCGGCACCGCCCGAAAACTATCCGAATACTGAGCAATTTCTATATATAGTCTCGCCGCGTGGAGGCTGGCGACGTGGTGCAGAGCAACGAGTGGAATGGTGCCTACAAAGTCGTAACGACCATCGGCTCCGCCAAGCGTGGACTGGGCGCGAACTACTTCGCCTACCTCTCGGACAAGGCACGGGACCAACTGGGGATCGCCGGCCAGGCGGTCGTGGTCCGCACCTTCGACAACGGACTGCCTCCTCGAGGGCCGGAGGCCCGCCCGCCGCAGATGCGAGCTCGCTGCCAGATCGCGAAAAGCAAATGGGAACCCGGGGACGACGAGGTGAGGCTTGACCAAACCCTCCGCAACGCGCTCGGCATCAGGGTTGACCCGGGACCCGAGGACGAGGTGGACATATACGACCTGAAGCGCTCTGGCATGCGCACCCTCGGAGAACGTTTCTGCGATTGGCTGTTGCGCCGCCGCTACCTCTTCATGCGCGTCCGCAAAGCCGACCCGAGCGATATGGAGAAGCGCATGGTCCGGATCCGGCCGGACTCCTTCCGCCTGCTCGGGATCAGCTCGGGTGAGAAGCTTCGGATCTCCCATCCTGCTCCGTTGGAGGGGGAGACCGGAGGGCCTTTCGAGGAGCGGCGTTGCACCCTTCAGGCCTACCCGGTAACGACGGCGATCGAAGAGCGGCAGAAAAGCTCGTCGGGCGGACTCTACGATCGCTACCCCGACCCGATGGAGTTGTTCGGCGTCAGCCCCGATCTCGGCTCGATATACCTCGACCAGAGCGCCCGGGAAAAGCTCGGGGTCAGGACCCTCGAGGTGGTGCGCGTGCGCCGCGCCGACCCTGACGCGTTTATGCAGCAGATCCGCTCTTTCGGTCTTGCGACCGCCGCCGGCGCGATTGCGATCACCGGCGTCTTCGATATCGGTAAATCGTTCGGGACGGGGCTGCTGGTGCTCGGGGCAGCGGTGGTGGTTGCTGCCGCCTTCTCGATCTTCAACCTGCGGGCGAGCTCATACGGCAGTCCCGAATAGAGGTCAAACCGCTGAGAATCGGCGCAAGGCCAGCCGGGCGATGACGCCGTAGGCGACGAAGAGGACTGCGAGGTGCAGCAGCGGGCCGCCGATCCCTGGTCCGGCCTGGTCGAGCGCGGCGGTGATCGCTTCCAGCGCCGGCTTAAAGGGGAAGAGCGCGGTGAGGTAACGGATCGCGTCGAAGACGGTCGGTCCGACCGCGCCCGAGGGGACGAGCGAGAGGAAGGCGATCGGCAGGGTGACCATGAAGGCGAGCAGGGAGACCGCGCGAACCTCGCGCGCCGCCGCCCCGAGCGCCGCCCCCGCCGCCCCGAGCGCCGCCCCGGAGAAGAGGATCGCGATCAGCCAGAGCCAGAACCGCCCCCATTCAAGTGGGACGAAGATCGCCATCCCGGCCAGCATCAGCAGCGTCACCAGCAGGCCGACGACTACCCCCAGCAGAACCTTCTCGCCGAGCAGGCCGGTGTTGGAGACGAGGCCGCGGGTGAGGCGCGGGAAGGCGTTCTCCTCCCGCTCGAGCGCGAGCGAGCCGGCGACCAGGAGGACGACGACGAAGGCCAGGGTAAGCGTCGCGGCGACCGCGATCGCGAAGATTTCCAGCGGCGGGCTCTCGCCGCCGATCACCACCTTGTTGACCTCGATCGGCTGCGCCAGGCGGTCGATCAGCGGTTTGGCGACGTCGAGGTTGTCGCGCGCCTGCGAGGCGAACTCGGTCACTTCTTTCAGCGCCGGTCGCAGCGCGGGGGGCAGTGCCGGGGTCACCTGTTCGAGGATCCGCGCGCTGGTGCTCAGCCCGAGGATCGGGATCGTTTCGCCAAGGACTTTGAACTCGCCGCCGTTGACGATCAGCCCCAGGTAGCGACCTCCTTCGTTGCCGATCCGTCGCGCGATCCGCAGGTTCGCTTCGGCCAGCAGCGTCGTGATCCGGTCGTCGACCAGTTCGGCCTTGACCGCGTTTTCCTCGCTGACGAGGACTTCGATTTCCGGCACACCCGGGGTCAGGGTCGAGAGCGAGTTGATCCTGTTCACCAGGTTGGCGGGGAGGATCAGCGCCGCCAGCACGTCCCCCGACTCGACCTTCTCCCGCGCCTCGTCGCGGTCGTCGACGAAGACGCACTCGACCCGCTCGCAGACCTGCTCTTTGACGTTCGCCTTCGGCAGCTCACCACCGCCGACGTTGATCCGCGTATCCGGCGGCACTTCGTTGAGGAAGGCGACCCGCGGGTCTTCCGGCCCGCGCGAGATCGCGAACCCGACCAGGACCGCGATCAGGATCGGATAGGCGACCAGTAGCGCCGCCTGCAGGGGGGAGCGACGGAGGATCTGCAGGTCCTTGAGCAGCAGCCAGCGGACGCCGCGCATCAGTGCCCCCGGTGCTGCAGGTAGGCGACGAAGGCGGTCTCGAAGTCGCGGTCGGCGGCCCCCGGAGCCTCGCCCCGCACCGCCTCGCGCAGCTCCCCGGCCGAGCCGTCGAAGAGCGACTCGCCATCGGCCAGGACCAGGACGCGGCCGCCGTAGCGCTCGGCCTCCTGGATGTCGTGGGTGGAGAAGATCACCGCCGTCCCCCGCCCGGCGAGGCCGGAGACGAACTCCCAGAGCCGCGCCCGCTGGCGCGGGTCGAGGCCGACGCTGGGCTCGTCAAGCAGCAGCACCGCCGGCCGTGAGAGCAGCCCGATCGCGATGTTGATCCGCTGCTGATTGCCGCCCGAGAGGCGGGCGACGATCTCGCCGCGCCGCTCGCCCAGCCCGGTCAGCTCCAGCATCTCCTTGGTCGAGGCGTGAGGATCCTCATGTCCCTCTAGCCGCGCGAACAGCAGCAGGTTCTCCTCGACCGTCAGCCGCCGGTAGAGTGCTGCTTGCTGGGGGACCCAGCCGACCGTGCCGGTGGCGGAGGCAACCTCTCCGGCGTCGGGCCGGACGATCCCGGCGAGGATCGAGAGCAAGGTCGTCTTGCCGGCGCCGTTGGGGCCGATGACCGCGACCAGTTCGCCGGGGCCAGCTTGCAGCGAGACCCCCCTCAGCGCCTCCCGCTCGCCGTAGCGCTTGACCAGCCCCTGTGCGTGCACCGCGAGAAAGCTACTGGCCCTTCCCTAAACTCGGCCCTCCATGGCTTTCCCCGCTACCCGCCTGCGCCGCCTGCGGCGCACCGACACCCTGCGCGGCCTCGTCCGCGAGACCGAGCTGTCCCCCGCGCACCTGATCCAGCCCGCCTTCGTCGTCGCCGGCGAGGGAGTGCGCGAGGAGGTCCCCTCGATGCCGGGGATCGAGCGCTTCTCGATCAACAACCTGGTTGAGGAGGCGGGCGAGATCGCCGCCGCCGGGATCGGCGCCCTGATGCTCTTCGGCGTCCCCGGCGCCAAGGACGAGTTCGGCACCGGCGCCTACGACGATGAGGGGATCGTGCAGATGGCGGTGCGGGCGCTGAAGGACGCTCATCCCGACCTGGTCGTAATGACCGACGTCTGCCTCTGCGAGTACACCTCGCACGGCCACTGCGGCGTCGTCCGCGAGGGGTCGACCGAGGTCGACAACGACGTCACCGTCGAGCTGCTGGCGAAAACCGCGATCTCCCACGCCGAGGCCGGCGCCGACGCGGTCGCGCCGAGCGACATGATGGACGGCCGGATCGGCTCGATCCGCTTCCAGATGGACGAGGAGGGGCACCCCAACGTGCCAATCGTCGCCTACAGCGCCAAGTACGCCTCCGCCTTCTACGGGCCGTTTCGCGATGCCGCCGAGTCGACGCCGGAGTTCGGCGACCGCCGCGGCTACCAGATGGATCCCGCCAACGCCGCCGAAGCGGTGCGCGAGGCGGAACTCGACCTCGAGGAGGGCGCCGACATGCTGATGGTAAAGCCGGCGCTCCCCTATCTGGACGTCGTGCGCCGGGTCAAAGACGCGACCGGTGCCCCGGTCGCCGCCTACCACGTCTCCGGCGAGTACTCGATGCTGAAGGCGGCTGCCGCCAACGGCTGGATCGACGAGCGCGCCGCCGTGGTCGAGGCGCTGACCTCGATCCGCCGCGCCGGCGCCGACGTGATCGTCACCTACTACGCGAAGGAGGCGGCCGGATGGCTTCGGTGAAAGTCCCACAGTCAAAGGCGCGCAGCCGCAAGGACGGCTCCGCGATCCCGCTCGACGAGACCGACAAGCGGCTGATGAACCTGCTGCAGTCAATGTTTCCGCTCGACCCCGAGCCGTTCGCCCTCCTCGCGTCGCAGGCGGACCTGGAGCTGGACGACGTCCTCACCCGCACCCAGCGCCTGCTCGACGGGCGGATCATCCGCGAGATAACGCCGATCTTCGACACCCGCGCGCTCGGTTACGAGTCGATGCTGGTGGCGGCGAAAGTAGACGCCGAGAACCCGCAGCGGGCGGCGAGGATCGTCAACGCCCACCCTGGCGTTTCCCACAACTACCTCCGCACCCACGACTTCAACATGTGGTTCACGATCGCCACCCCTCCCGATTCCAAGCTCGGGTTGAAGGGGACGCTGGAAGCATTAATGGAGGAGACCGGGGCGGAGTCGATGCGGGAACTGCCGACCCTGACCCTGTTCAAGATCAACATGAACCTGGAGATGGAGAAGGGGACCGAGGCGCTCGCCGCCGCGGTCGAGGCGGCGCCCCCGCGCGAGCTCGAACCGCAGCCCTACGACGCGGACGACATCGCCCTGATCAAGGCCCTGCAGGGCCCGATGGAAGCGGTCGCCCGCCCCTACGACGCCGCCGCGGGAGAGCTGGGGATCTCCACCGAGGAGCTGCTCGACCGCCTGCGGACGATGGTCGACCGCAAGATCCTCCGCCGCGTCGCCGCGATCCTCTACCACCGCCGCGCCGGCTTCTCGGCCAACGGGATGGGGGTCTGGAAGGTGCCCGAGGACCAGATCATGGAGGTCGGCGGCCGGATGGCCTCCTTCCGCGGCATCTCCCACTGCTACCAGCGGCCCACCTACGAGGACTGGCCCTACAGCGTCTTCACCATGGCCCACGGCCGCTCGAAGGAGGAGTGCGATGCCGTCCTCGACGCGATCGCCGCGGAGTGCGGGATGGGACCGGACGACCGCGCCACCCTCTACTCCTCGACCGAGTACAAGAAGATCCGCCTCCACTACTTCACCGCGGACTACGCCCGCTGGGAGTCCGAACATTCCTGAGGACCTGTTCGGCCGGGCGCAGGAGGTCCTTCCGGGCGGGGTCAACTCTCCAGTCCGGGCGATGCGGCAGATCGGCCGCGACCCGATCTTCGTCGAGCGCGGCGAAGGCTGCTGGCTGTTCGACGTCGAGGGCAATCGCTATGTCGACTGGATCGGCTCCTGGGGGCCGCTGATCCTCGGTCACGCCGAGCCCGCGGTAATCGCCGCGGTGATCGAAGCCGCAAAGCGCGGCACCAGCTTTGGCGCGGCGACCATTCAGGAGGTGCGGCTGGCCGAGGAGGTGGCGGCGCGGATGCCATCGGTGGAGATGGTGCGGATGACCAGCTCCGGCACCGAGGCGGCGATGAGCGTGGTGCGGCTGGCACGAGCGATCACCGAGCGCGAGGTGGTGATCAAGTTCGCCGGCGCCTACCACGGCCACTCCGACGGGCTACTGGCCGACGCCGGCTCGGGCCTGGCGACGCTGGCGGTGCCGGGCAGCCCGGGAGTAACCGCGGCGCAGGCGGAAACGACGGTGGTGGTGCCGTGGAACGACCGCCAGGCGGTGGCCCGGGCGCTGGAGGAGCACGACGTCGCTGCGCTTCTGGCCGAGCCGATCGCCGCCAACATGGGTGTGGTGCCGCCGGCCGAGGGCTTCCTCGAGTTCCTCCGTGAGGCGACCCGCGAGGCCGGCGCGCTTCTGGTCTTCGACGAGGTGATCACTGGCTTCCGCGTCGCTCGCGGCGGCGCCCAGGAACTGCTCGGGGTCGAACCCGACCTGACGGTGATGGGCAAGGTGATCGGCGGCGGCCTGCCGGCGGCGGCCTACGGTGGCCCGCGCGAGCAGATGGAACGGATCGCCCCCGCCGGCGACGTCTACCAAGCGGGCACGCTCTCGGGGAACCCGCTGGCGGTCGCGGCCGGCCTGGCGACGCTGGAGCAGCTCGACGCCGCCGCCTACACGCGCCTCGGCGAGCTGACCGACCGTCTCGCGGCGGGCTTCGAAGAGCTGGCGGCGGACCGGCCGCTGCAGGTCGCCAAAGCCCCAGGCCTCGTCACCCTCTTCTTCAGTCCGGTGCCGGTGACCGACTTCGCCACGGCCACCGCCTGCGACGTGAAAGCCCACGCCCGCTTCTGCCGGGCGCTGCTCGAGCGCGGCGTCTACCCGCCGCCCGCCCAATACGAGGCCTGGTTCGTCTCCCTCGCCCACGATGAGGCCGTCATCGACCAGACCCTGGCGGCTGCCGCCGAGGCCTTGGACGAGGCATTCGCGTGAACGCCCTTCAGGCCCTTGCGGACCAGCTCCGCACCGAGGACACGCCGATCGCCCCCCACGTCGTCGACCCGGCCGAGCCGTCGCAGCTGGGCGAGCTGGCCGGCGGCGGCGAGTACGCGCTGGTGATCGAGGCTGTGCGCGAGGGCTACCTGCTCCATTACGAGCAGCCGCGCCTGCTCGCCGGCCACGACTCCGACCTCGCCCTCCTCGCCGGCGACTACCTCTACGCCCTGGGCCTAGACCGTCTCGCCACCCTCGGCGACACCCGCGCCGTCGCCACCCTCGCCGACCTGATCAGCACCTGCGCCCGCCTCCAGGCGGAGGATCGCAGCAAGGGGATCACGGATCTGTGGCGAAAAGCGGCCGAGGAAATCGCAGTTAAATCCGATGTGTGACGCAGGACACACACCTTTATCAATAGACTTCGAAGCCCTACGCGAACCGACCTGTGGCAGACGACGCGAACAAGGTAAACGGGGCCGAGGAGGCCTCCAAAGTGGAGCGGGTTAAGCCCGACCCCCCCGGCTATTTCGAGGGCGAGTCGATGACCCGCCGCCACGTCTTCACGGTCGCCTCGCAGGCGGTCGGCGGCATTGCCGCTGCCGGCATCATCCTCCCGGCCGTCGGCTTCGCGGTCGCCCCGATCTTCCATCGCGGCAAGGAGCGCTGGGAGGCGGTCGGCCCGGTCTCCGACTTCGTCGAGGACACCTACCGTCAGGTCG
>Ga0173480_10000885_pt1 | contig 10682 bp, 6 predicted proteins | sample NitcycUS209509C1_FD_122622 | JGI IMG/M metagenome (GOLD analysis project Ga0173480, IMG submission 122622) | Soil microbial communities from Arlington Agricultural Research Station in Wisconsin, USA - Nitrogen cycling UWRJ-S209-509C-1 (version... | ecosystem: Environmental > Terrestrial > Soil >... | reverse complement strand
TCTTGGTTTGCCCGATTCACAACATATAGGAAAAATTCAACTGCATCCAACAGACAATAATATGGCATGGGTTGCAGTTCTCGGACATTTATATTCTCCGAATAAAGAAAGAGGTGTTTATAAGACAACCGATGGCGGCAAAACCTGGAAGAAAACATTATACGTAGATGACAACACTGGTGCGGTTGAGATGGATATCAATCTCCAAAATCCGAATGAGGTGTATGCAGCAATGTGGTATAAAACAAGAACTGCATGGAATTTTGAAGAAGCCGGAAAAACAAGCGGCATTTATAAAAGCACTGATGGGGGTGATACATGGAAATTAATTAGCGGCGAGGGCTCAGGTTTTCCAACCGGTGATAAATTAGGAAGGATTGGTGTTTGTGTTTATCCAAAAAATCCGCAGATCGTATATGCAGTTCTGGATAACCAGAATAACAAACCCGATATAGCAAAAAGAGACAGCACAACTCTTCGTCTTGAAGATTTTAAGAATTTGACAAAAGAACAGTTTGCACAACTTGACAGTAAAAAGCTTGACTCATTTTTAACCAGGAGCAGGATGACTCCAAAGTATAATGCAGCAATGCTGAAAGAAGGAGTGGCAAATGATAAATATAAACCTACGGTGCTTTATGATTATTTAAATGTAAACACAGGTTTTGAATCAAATCCTATCGGCTGTGAAATTTACCGCAGTGATAACGGAGGACAAAACTGGAAAAAAATAAATGAGAAAGAAATAGGAATGTTCTTTAGTTACGGATACTATTTTGCCAAAATCTATGTGTCGCCTTATAACGAAAACAAAGTTTATATTCTTGGTTTAAATGCCATGGAGTCTGTCGATGGAGGCAAAACATTTAAAAATATTGACAGAAACAATGTGCATTCAGATCATCATGCGCTGTGGGTTAATCCAAAAAAAGATTCTCATCTCATTAATGGTAACGATGGTGGTGTAAATATTACTTATGATGATGGAGAGGTTTGGTTCAAAGCAAATACGCCGGCGGTAGGACAATTCTATAACATCACCACAGACAATGCAAGGCCTTACAATGTTTATGGAGGGTTGCAGGATAATGGAGTTTGGTATGTTCCATCACAAGCTAACAGAAATCAGTTTGGAGGTTCTGGTCTTGGGCAAACGGTCGGTGCTGAAGTAAATGTTGGTGGAGGAGATGGAATGCAGGTGCAAATAGATACAAGGGATAATGCTACATTTTATTATGGCTCACAATTTGGAAGTTATCAAAGAACAAACAGGATAACAAGGGATAACAATCGCAGGATCACACCTAGACATGAATTAGGTGAATTCCCTTATCGTTTTAACTGGCAATCTCCTATCTTAATAAGCAGTCATAATCCTGATATAGTTTATTTCGGCAGCAATCATTTTCATCGCAGTATGAATAAGGGTGATACGATGATAACAATGACAGCGGATCTTACCAATGGTAAAAAAGAAGGAGACGTGCCTTATGGCACTTTAACTACTATTTCTGAATCGCCAAAAAGATTTGGTTTGATCTATGTCGGAACCGATGATGGGAATATACACATGACAAAAGATGGCGGTTATACATGGGAACAACTGAATAAACAAACTCCCAATGAAGTCAAAAGTAAAAAGTCAAAAGTCAAAACTATCGACTCACGACTCAACACTCAAAACTTATGGGTTAGCCGTGTTCTTGCATCGCAGCATAAAGAAGGAAGAGTGTATGCAACATTAAATGGCTATCGCATTGATAATTTTGCTCCTTATGTATACGCCAGTGATGATTATGGAAAAACCTGGGTGCAAATTGGAAAGGACCTTCCGAATGAACCAGTGAATGTTATTCGTGAAGATCCAAAGAATGATAGCATACTTTATGTGGGCACTGATGGCGGACTTTATGTAAGCCTTGATAAAGGAAATAGTTTTATGATGTGGAATAAAGGCTTACCAAGATCAGTACCTGTTCATGATATAGCTATTCAGCAAAGAGAAAATGAAATTGTGCTTGGCACACATGGCCGCAGTCTTTATATCGCTAAACTTGATGAAGTGCAAAAGAAGGCAAAGAAATAAAAATTATACCTCCTGCATTTGAAAATAAAAAATGTCCCAAAATTCGCGGGACATTTTTTATTACTTAATAATTTTTTATTGAATTTTGTTTACAGCCATTTCTCTTGTGATACTTTCCGTAGTACCCGCAACGTAAACTTCTGTTTTATTAGTGCTGCCAACTCTTATTTCGAAACGAAGGCCACCTTCAGGAATTATCTCTTCTGTATCGATACGATACCTGCGGGAAATGCTTTTACCTGATATTTTTTCTGAATACAGTGTAGTACTGGCTTCGTCCCTGATAGTGATAAAATAATTATCAACTTGAACATTGTTGAAGATGATCTCAAATACCGGGTTTTTATCCAGGAAGCCGAGATATTTGATCTCAACACCGGGAGGATCTTTCTTTTTATCCATTGCTGATACCGGGCTACTGAATGATGTGCTGATAATAGCCATCAATGCAATAATAATTGCTTTGTTTTTGTTCATTACTTTTTTCATAGTTCTAAAATTTAATAGTTATAAAAAATTGTTTTTTAAAATTTTTTATGGGACAATCGTGTTGATTCAGGCAAAAAAGGCAAATCGTAATTGAAAATATTTATTGGGGCAAGAAACCTGGCAGGAACCGAAGAGTTTTAATTGTATGCGATCATGATGTAAAAATATACCCGATATTCAATGAAAGGAAATCAACTTCACCGGCTTATCAGGATAACCAAAAGTTGAATTAACAATTGAAATCATTCAAACCAAGCAACTTATAAAAAAAAGAATGATGATAGCCAACATACAAATTAATCATTTGCCAAGGCTATCATCTTTCAAAATTCGATCATTATTAATAGCAATAATAATTAATGGCATTCTGAGCATCATAATAAGTCAACCAATATTCTATTACTTCGGAAGTATATATTGCGCCGCTTGATCTGTCATAAAAATCTCGTGTACCATAATTGCTGAAATTACCATATACAATTGATCCTTCATACGGCTTGTAGCCATTATATGAGCGAAGGATAGAATATCCATTATGTGTTTCTATTACAAAATACTGGCAATATGGATCACTAAGCACCACCTCTCCCCGTTCCTTAGTGAGCCAATAGCTCTCGTCGACGTACTCACGATTTTTTACACAACCTGTAAAAAATATAACCAGTCCAATAGTGATAATTGATAACGTAAATATCTTTTTCATACTTTTTAGATTTTTTGTTTACGATCTCTTTTTGATGATCTGTATAACAGATTGCAAACGGCAGGCAACAGTTATATTATAGTATGTTAAAAGATGTGCTGGGAGGGACGATAGGTACGTTTTCGCAAAAAAAAGTGTTATGCAGTCCTTAAATTTAATTCTTTGTATTTCTTCAAAAAAACCAAAAAGTATTTGGAATCAAAGTTTTTATTTTTTGATTCAGTCTTTTGATTTTCAAAGAATACCACTGCCAGACTAGTTTTTGCGTGTTTTTGCTGCTAGAAATTATTTTTTTTGAAAAAAAATAAATTGCTCCTAAGAATTAAAAAAAATATACAAGTTTTTGTTAAAGCATATTCAAGTTTCCCCTATCTTGGCCACTTTTAAAACTAAAATTAGCCGACACATGAGAAAGCTTGTACTACTTGTACCAAGCCTGTTATTTTTATTAACGGGTTTGATCGCACAAAAAACTACTGTAACCGGTAAGGTTACTGATCCAAGTGGCAATCCATTGCCTAGAGCATCAATCAAAGAAAAAGGTACTAAAAATGGTACCATTGCAAATGATTTAGGAGTCTTTTCAATTAGCGTTGCCCCAGGGGCAAAATTGATAATTTCCGCAACCGGCCATGAAGTCAAAGAAGTAAATGCACAAGATGATTTAACTATACAACTTTCTTTGGCTACAGGCGAGTTAACTGAAGTAGTGGTAACTACGGCTCTAGGAGTCAAAAGAGAAAAAAAGGCATTGGGCTACTCTGTACAGGAAATAAAAGGCGAAAACCTGACCGTTGCCAAATCAACTGATTTAAGCAGCAGTCTTGTTGGTAAAATTGCCGGCGTTCAACTCGTGGGCTCTCCAAGTTCAACTTTTGATAATGCTGATATCTTGATACGCGGGGTTACAGGTCTTGGCCCCCAGGCTCCTATTTTTATAGTTGATGGTACAATTACAAATCAGTCAGCCGTAATAATGGATAATATCGACAACGTATCTGTTTTGAAAGGTCCGGCAGCAACTGCACTATATGGACAGCGGGCGTCAAACGGTGCTGTTGTTGTTACAACTAAAAAGGGAACTCGCAAGAAAACTCAAAGCGTGGAAGTAAATCTGGGAGTTACTTTTGAAAACCTTGCGCTTCTCCCCCCTTACCAGAACGAATATGCCGGAGGCTATTCTTCTTCTTACACGAGTACAAGTTCATTGGGGGCAGGGTACCTTGATGCGCAAGGATTTTACCTTTTCAAATACAACCCAGCTATTCATCCTGCTTCATGGGCATCTTTTAACGGGCAACGTATGATTGAATACGGCGCTGATGAAAGTTGGGGACCCAAAATGGATGGATCTTTATACAGACCTTATTACAGCTGGTATCCAGGTGATGAATTTGGTAAAGAGTTTACATTAACACCTCAACCTGACAACGTAAAAAATTTCTTTAGAACGGGAACTAATCTTAATAATAGCATTTCGTTTACATCCGGAGGCGAGTCGCATAATTTCAGAATGACTTATGGCAACCAGGACCGTACTCTCATTGTAGAAGAAGCGAGACGGAAACAGCACCAATTTGGTGTAAATGGTTCTTTTGATGTTGGTAAATACATAACCATGTCAACCGACATGATTTATACTACGAGCTTTACAACCGGGAAACCACTTGAAGGTTATCGTCTGGATGGATTAAATGTAACACAAAATTTTAATCAATGGTTTGAACGACAGCTTGATCTTGAAAAAATGAAACAGTACCGGCAACCTGACGGATCGCTTAACTCATGGAATATAGGTGACCCGAACTTCTCCAGCGATCTTGCTGTATATGGTAGGCCCCAGTATTGGGACAACCCTTGGTGGGTACTAAAAGAAAGCTACGGTACGCAAAATCATGACCGAATGGTGGGCAACGTAGGCATGAATATTAAGTTTGACAAACACCTGAATTTGCAGTCTTATGTGAGAATGAACAGATACACAAATGAAAATGATCAACGTGTAGCGAGCGGAGGTTTGAATCTTGACGAATTTTCAATGCTGCAAAACCAATACAAGGAAATGAACTATGAAACCAACCTTGTTTATAAAAATAAATTTGGTGATTTTTCAGTAGACGGCCTTTTAGGTGCTAACAAACGCAGGGAATATTACAGTCAGCTTTCAATGGGAACTGCTGGAGGACTGAGCTCTCCTAACTATTTTGACATTGCCGCGTCTATTGCCAGGCCAAATGTTTCCAGGGATTATACAAAAAAAGTCGTGAATAGTGTTTATGGCAAGGCCTCTGTAGGATTTAGGGATATGATTTATGTAGAAGCCACTATACGCAATGACTGGTCTTCATCATTGCCTATTGACGAAAATTCTTATCAATACCCGTCTGTTAGTACAAGCTTTATTTTTTCAGAATTGTTGAAGGGGACTAGCATTGCGAACGTTTTGACCTTTGGTAAAATCAGGGCATCGTATGCTTCGGTTGGTTCGGATCTGGGTGCTCACCAATTGGATATTGCCATTGCAAATGGCTCTTTCTATGGAACGAATCCATCCGTATCAATTGGCAATCAATTCAGAGGTGGGGGAATTAAACCAGCGCTTACAAAAGCATGGGAAGTGGGAGCTGATCTACGTTTTTGGAAACGTTTTGGGATTGATGTAACTGTTTATCAAAATAATAATACCGACCAGATTTTACCAGTCGATGTGTCTTCGGCCAGCGGCTTTACCACTGCCCAAATTAATGCAGGTAACATTGTAAGTGAGGGAATAGAAGTATCATTAACCGGCACACCTATTTCTACTAAGAATTTCAGTTGGGAAGTAAGCTTAAACTGGGCAAAAAATAGTAACGAGGTGAAGGAACTTGCGCCAGGGATCAATACTTATCTATATGCCACCAACAGATATGATACAAGACTCGAACACAGAGTTGGTGGTGAATGGGGCACCTACTATGGACGTAAGTGGAAAACAGATGGCAAAGGGAATACTGTCATACTTTCTAATGGCTTACCTGATTACGATTTGAATCAGGAAATAGGACAAGTACTTCCTAAATGGACTGGAGGTATGTTTAATAGTTTCAGATACAAAGGATTTGACCTTACATTTTCCATTGATTTCCAGAATGGCGGGCTGTTCTATTCTGAAACCAGGAACTTCAATACAGGATCTGGTCTTTCAGAAGAAACCGTAGGTGTTAATGATAAAGGTTATGATTGGAGAGATTATCCAGGCAGCTATACGCTTGCGGGAGGTAATACTGGCAACGGTGGCATCCGTATTCCGGGTGTGTTTGCAGATGGCACACCTAACAATCGCTATATTCCTGCAAGATCATACTGGTACACTGCACGGCAGCGGGATGCAGATGAGGTTTTATTGGATGCATCTTATGTAAAACTTCGTGAGGTACGTTTGGGTTATAATCTTCCTACTAGTCTTATGCAAAAATCCAAAATCGCAAAGGCCGCAAATATTGGGTTCATTGTTCAGAATGCCTGGTTGATTTGGGCGACTTCAAAAGAATATGGTATTGATCCTTCTGAACTGGAAGTTTTTTATAGAGAGGGCGGACAACTATCTTCAACCCGACAAATAGGATTTAACCTGCGGGTGACATTCTGATAAATACTTATTGATGAATATTAATTATAAAAAGACATTTATGAAAAAAATAATATTGCTTATCACAATCGCTGCTTTATTTTATAGCTGTGATAAGTTTGATGACACAAACATTTCACCAACGCTATTGACACAAGCTTCCACGAAGGCATTACTGACCAATTCGCAACAGTCATTGAGTGACCTCGTATTTGGGAATGTTGCTTCTGCCCGGCTTGCATCTTTATATGTTCAGCATCTGGCAGAAGGTCCATATCCTGGCCCGTCACTTTATAATGACAGGAATCTATCATTTTCTACTTTTTACACTGGTCCTTTATACAACCTGGAAACTATTATTAAGTATAACAATGAAGGATCATCAGCAGCTAACGGTAATGGATCAAAGAACAATCAGATCGCTGTTGCAAGGATACTAAAAGCCTATTTCTATTTATTAATGACCGATAAATGGGGTGACATACCATATACGGAAGCATTAAAAGGCGATGAAGCATATTCACCTGCTTATGATAAACAGCAAAATATTTATACCAGTCTTTTTAAAGAACTAACCGAAGCAGTAGCACAGATAAATGAAGCTGAAGCGAAAGTTGTCGGCGATGTGATCTTTAACGGTAATATGGCTTCCTGGAAACGATTTGCAAATACTATCAGAATGGTTATGGGTCTGCGACTTTCAGCAAAAGATCAGGCAAAAGGCAAAACTGAATATACTGCAGCATTAGCGGCGGGAGTGATCTCAAGCAATGCTCAGAATATGTCCTACGCTTTTGTAACAGGTGATCCTAATAATTCTAATCCCTGGTATAATAACTACGTAGCAAGTAACAGGAATGATTATGCTATCAGCAAAACATTAACTGATTACATGGAACCTAAGAACGACCCACGTTTACCTATATATGGAGAAGTACTTGCAGGAAACGTGGTTAAGGGTTTAACCTATGGTAGAAATGTAGCCGTAAATATTCCGGCAGCATACAGCCGTATTGGTAATTACTTCCGTGCTCAAGGTGCTTCAATGCCGCTGTTTAACTATGCTCAGGTATTATTTATGAGAGCTGAAGCGGCGAAGTTGGGGTATGAAGCAGGTGGTGATGCAGTTGCAGAACAGTTTTATAAAGATGCAATAAAAGCTTCCTGGCAACAGTATGGTGTTTTCAACCAGGCTGCATACGATGCATACTTACTGTTACCTGCTGTTGCTTACAGCGCAGCAACTGGTCATAAACAAATAATGACTGAAAAGTGGGTACATATGTATCTCAATAGCTGGGAAAGTTGGAATGATTGGCGTCGCACAGGTTTTCCTACTTTGACGCCGGCTGTTGATGCGATTGACTCAAGAGGAATACCTTTAAGATTAGGCTATCCAACAAATGAAGTAGCCCTCAATGGCACAAACTATAATGCTGCTGTTGCTTCGTTAGGAGGTACTGATAACAATTATGGAAAAATGTGGTGGCTTCCTTAGAAACATAAAATGAGAACATAAACTATTTTTGAATACAAGAAAAAACCGCTTCATTAAAAAGCGGTTTTTTTTATACCCATGGGTTTATTATTTATTGAAATTTTTCAGAAAATTTTTTCGTTCATAACCTCATTTTTCCGTTGTTTCATGGTTATTGGAATGAGCAATATTGATAATTAGGGGTGCTATCTTCCGTTCTGCATTTATTCATTTAATAAGTTTAATTATGGACCGACGAAACAAGACGCTGGAAAAAGTTTTGACCGAAGGAATTAAAAGACCCAATCGACTATTTGGACAGTTCCTTCGGAACTGTTGAACAAGATGATCAATAGAGCTTACTTATAAACTGAAATAATATTTCCATATCATTCCTTTTATCAAAGTTGACTTTGTTTTCTTTCAAATAATTCTCAATGCTCCGTTGCTTTTTATTGAAAAGCTCGAATAATCCCTTTTTAGAGGCACGGATAAAGTGATTATATTCATCTCCAAAGTAATACTGTGTTTCTTTTCGTAACACAATATCTTCATCTAGTTTTAAAGGATTTCTTACTGCATCGTTTCCTTCTCTAAAAGTTCTAACAGAGGTAACGCCGATTGTGGAAGTGGAGGTGTTGTGAGGACCGGGCTTTCGTATATCTGTCACTACCCAGACTTGTTTCTCGGCTAATTTTACAAAGGTATTATCAGCAATGATCCTTACAAATCCTTCGTCGTAGTAAAATGTATCTTTATTAACGGCAATAAATTTGATGGTTCTTTCCTCTGCCAGCGCAAGAGTATCGCCTTTGCTGTCTATAAATAGCATTTGATCAAACAGGCGGGAGTGGTTTAACTTCGCCTTTGCCTTTGTGCCGGCCTTAAAAAAAACTTCCCCATTTGTGAATTGCGGATAATAATATAGGTCAGCTGAGGTAAGGCTTTCCTGGATCTTATCGCCTGATTTGATAGTGAAATATGTTGAATCCTGGGCCAATAGTCCGGTGCAACTGATCAAAATAGAAAACAAAAGAAGTAGTGATTTCATAATATGACTTTGTTAGTTACAATAAATTTAATCAATAAGTCATTACCATGACCATTGAGACCACGTATTGAAGAAAGAAGGAATTTTACCGACAACCTTCTGGGATATAGATTAAGCTAAGAATAAAAAAATGTTCAATAATGCGTTTATTTTTAAAATAAAAGATTATGGCATGCTTATAATAATCTTATTTATTTCGCAGCAGTTGCAACAAACCATTCTAAAGCGAGTTCATATCCTTTCAATCCTAAACCAAAAATACTTCCTGTTGATTTTCCTGATACGTAAGAAAGCTTTCTGAAATCTTCCCTGGCATGTACATTGGAAATGTGCACTTCAATCACAGGAGTTTTTATTGCTGCAATCGCATCGCCGATAGCAACGGAAGTATGCGTGTATCCCCCGGGGTTAAAAATAATTCCGTCAAACTCAAAACCGATCCTTTGTAATTCATTGATCAATTCACCTTCTACATTACTTTGAAAATAGTACAAATGAATGTGCGGGTACTTATGTTGTAATTCACTAAAAAAAACATCGAACGGCTTGTTACCATAAATATCTGTTTCTCTTTTACCGAGCAGGTTAAGATTCGGGCCATTGATAATTGCTATCTTCATTTGACGAAAGTACTCAAATTAAAAAATATTCAAAGTAGCAAACGCAAAGCTGCTTATTCCCTTTTAAATTCCTGGAGTAACTTTTTTGGACAGTAATTTCAAAACCGATCAACTCTTCTTAATCATATCAATAAACTGATCGAAAAGATAACGGCTATCATGCGGACCTGGTGTGCTTTCGGGATGATACTGTACTGAAAATGCCGGCTTCCCTTTTATCCTGATCCCTTCGATCGATTGATCATTTAAGTTGACATGCGTCACCTCAATATGTTCCGCTTTTTTTATTGATTCCGGATCCACGCCAAAACCATGATTCTGCGTAGTGATCTCAGATCTTCCGGTTACTAAATTCTTTACAGGATGGTTCAATCCCCGATGACCATGATGAAGCTTATACGTTTCTACGCCATTAGCCAAAGCAAGCAACTGGTGGCCCAGGCAGATTCCAAATGTTGGCTTATTCTCTTTCAATATCTCTTTCAAATTTTCAATTGCATAATCCATTGCTGCAGGATCACCGGGACCATTGGAAATAAAATAACCACTTGGGTTAAACTCTTTCAATTTTGCAGGAGAAGTTTTTGCAGGAAATACTTTTACAAATGCCCCACGCTCTGTCATACATTCCAGAATATGTTTTTTG
>Ga0173480_10000883_pt1 | contig 10691 bp, 4 predicted proteins | sample NitcycUS209509C1_FD_122622 | JGI IMG/M metagenome (GOLD analysis project Ga0173480, IMG submission 122622) | Soil microbial communities from Arlington Agricultural Research Station in Wisconsin, USA - Nitrogen cycling UWRJ-S209-509C-1 (version... | ecosystem: Environmental > Terrestrial > Soil >... | reverse complement strand
CGGCCGCGCGGGCGGTCGTGCTAACGACGGACGGCGATGGGCTTTCTCGCCCGAGCCCGACGACACCGAGCGGTGGCGGGTCTCGTCGCGGCACTGGCGTTCCCCGCCTGCCGCTCGTGGCCGACGGAGCCGGTCGTCTCGGCCGTCGAGGTGCGCGGTGCGGCTCCCGTCGACATCGAGCCGCTCGAGGACAAGCTCGCGACGAGCGAGACCTCGCTCCTCTTCGGGGTGTTCCCCCGCGTCCTCGAGTATTCGACGTACGACCGCGGCGTGCTCGCGAAGGACCTCGCGCGCATCGAGCGCTTCCTGCGCGCGCGCGGCTACTACGAGGCCAAGGTGCGCGCGTCGCGCGTCGTCCACGTCGACGACCACCACGTGAAGGTGGAGATCGAGGTGGCGCTCGGCGAGCCCGTCCACGTCGAGCGCATCGATCCGAGCGGCCTCGCGTTCCTGCCGATCGAGGTGGTGGGCGCGGCCGTGTCGTCGATTCGGATGCGCGAGGGAGAGATCTTCGACGAGGATCGCTTCGAAGCCGACAAGCGCGCTCTCTATCGTGCGCTCGCGGACGGCGGCTTCGCGTTCGCCAAGGTCACGGCGCGCGCCGAGGTCGACGTGGCCGCGCACACCGCCACCGTGTCCTACACCGCGGAGCTCGGACCGCGCGCGCGCTTCGGTGCTATCCGCATCAGCGGGCTCGGTGAGATCCCGGAGCGGCCCGTGCGCGCGACGCTCGACATTCAGGAAGGCTCGCCGTATTCGGCGTCCGAGCTCGAAGACGCGAAGAAAGCGCTCTTGAATCTCGGCGTTTTCACGAGCGTCGACATCGTGGAGGATCGCAGCCGTCCGGAGAGCGCCACGGTGCCGCTCTCCGTTACCGTGCGGCCGAGTAAGCTCCGGACGGTGCGTCTCGGCGGCGGCGCGCGCTTCGACGTGCTGCGGCTGTCGTCGCACCTGCGCGCCGGCTGGGAGGATCGCAATTTCCTGGGCGGCCTCCGACATCTGAGCGTCGAGGCGCGCCCCGCCGTCACGTTCTTCCCGACGCGCGTGCCGACGGGGCAGGCGCCGCTCTGGGCGCCGTTTCGCCTCTTGCCCGAGTTTCATCTGCTCTCGAGCTTGCGGCAGCCCTCGCTGATCGAGGCGCGCACCCTGGGCTTCGTGTCGGTCGAATACAACCTGTTCCCGGTGCTCTATCCGATCCCGGCGGACGAGGATCCGAAGAACGAGCCGGTGCTCGGCTACCACGAGTTCACGACGGCGGTCGGCGTCGAGCGCGCGCTCCTCTCTCACCATCTGACGCTCACGCCCTCTTACAACTGGCAGGCGTATTTCCCGTTCTCGTATCGCGGCGACGCGGCGAGCGGGCTCGAGCAGGTGAGGGTGTCGTACCCGGAGCTCGTGAGCGTGCTCGATTTTCGCGACGATCCGATCGAGCCGACGCGCGGCGTCTACCTGTCGAACTCGCTGCAGGTCGCGGGCTACGTGTTTCAGGGCACGGTGAGCGACGTGCGGCTTCGGCCGGAGGTGCGCGTCTACACGCGCGGGGCGCTCGGCAAGCGCTCCGTGTTCGCGGCGCGCCTCGGGTTCGGCTTCCTCTTCCCCGGCGACTACGGCGCCACGCTCAACGACACCACGAGCTCGGGCGTCGCCGCCGAGGTCAACCCGAAGGACCCCGCGGTGATGCGCGATCAGCAGAAGCTCTTGCTGCGCGCGTTCTACTCGGGCGGACCGAGCTCGAACCGCGGCTACCCGCTGCGCGAGGTGGGGCCGCACGGTCCGATCGGCTTTCAGATCCCCTCTGGCCTGAATGCCGTGAACTGCTCTACGGTCACGGCCGATCTCTCGACCTTGCCGAGCGGGTGCGTTCGCCCGCTCGGCGGGCTCACGCTGTGGGAGCTTTCGCTGGAGACGCGCTTTCCGATCTCCGGCGCTTTTCAGGGGGCGCTCTTCGTCGATTCGAGCGACGTCACGCGCGAGGTGACGCACATCCGCTTGAACGTGCCCCACATCTCGCCCGGGTTCGGCTTGCGTTACATGACGCCGGTGGGACCCTTTCGCGTGGATGTGGGCTTTCGTCCGCTCTACCTGCAGCAGCTCGGGCAGCGACACCTCGACGCGGAGGAGGGGCGCCTGGAAGACGGATTCTTCGGCATACCGATGACCATCGATTTCGCGATCGGGGAGGCCTTCTAGGTGACGACGCGCCGAAGGGTCCGGCGTGCGCTCGCTTGGGTCGGCCTCGCGCTCGCGTTCGTGGGCGTCTTCGCCGCCTCTCTCGGCGCGCACCTCCGGACGGCAGCGGGGCGGCGTGTCGCGGCGCGCACGCTGGTCGTCGTTCTCGATCGCACGTTCCAGGGGAAGTTCGAGCTCGCCCTTGTGTCGGAGCTATCTCTTTCGTCCGTGACTGCCGATGGGTTTCGCGTTCGCGACCCGCGCGGACGGCTCGTGCTCGAGGGGCGCGGCGTGAGGGTCCGCGCGGACCTGGTGGCGATCCTGCGGGAGCTCTTCGGCGACGAGGGCAAAGCGACGATCGCCATCGACTACGTGCGTGTCGAGCAAGCGAACGTCGTGCTCGCGCCGTTGCCGGGGCAGACCGAGCTCGGTCTGGTTGCTGCGTTCACGCCACGCCCGTCTCCGCCCGAGCCGGTGTCGGCGCCCGCTCCGCGCGTGTGGCTCCCAGCGGTGGAGCTCGGTCGCGGCAGCACGCGCCTCGAGCTTCGCGGCTTGCCGGTGCTCGACGGGGTCGTCACCGGGGCGCGCGGGCAGGTGCTCGTGTCGCCGGTCGGTGTGGCAGTGGATGCGGCGCGCTTCAGCGCCGTGGTGCGCGGTCTGCTCGACAAGGAGCTCAAAGCGGTCGGCAGCTTCCACCAGCGGGGCACCACGCATTTTTGGAGCACCCTCGACGGGTACGCGGGAGATCTGCAGTTCGACGGGATCGCTCGCCTCGACGGCACGCACCTCGCGATCACGCTCGACGTGCCGCGCGCCGAGCCGAAAGTGGTGCGTGAGCTGCTCCCTGCGTGGCCTGTCGAGCAAGTGGCCTCGGCGCATTTGGAGGCAGCGGGAGACCTGCCGAAGCTCGAAGCCAAGGCGAGCGCGGCAATCGGGGCAAGCTCGCTCCAGGCTGCGGGCAGCATCGAGCTCTCGCCGGAGCTCCGCTTGCGGCTCGAGACCCAGGGCGAGGGCATCGACCTCCGCGCCGTGATTCCCGACGCGCCGGAGACGAGCATCACGGCGCGGACGACGCTCGACTTGCTCGCGGGAGAGAGCGGCGTCGAGCTCACGGCCGACGGTGCGAGCGAGCCCTCGAGGCTCGGGCGCATCCCGCTGCCGGCTGCGACGTTCCATGTGACCTACGGGCCGGAGGGCCTTGGCGGGAACGCGAAGCTCGGCGAGGACGGGATGCCGCTCAGCGGGACGTTCCGGCTCGAGCCCGGCGGCGCGCTCAGCCTCGACGCCCATGCGGCGCGCTTCGCGCTCGAGGGCGCTCCCCGGATCGCAGATTTCTCGGGTGCCCGGGGCCAAGCCGAATGGCGCGTTCAGGCCAAGGTCGAGAAGCAGAAGCTCGACGGGTCCCTCACCGTCGCTGGCGACAACCTCGTGCTCGGCGCCCTCGCCGTCCGGAGCGCGCGCGCAAGCGGGCACGTCACGGGGCTCGTGACGGCTCCGCGCGAGCTCAAGCTCGACGGCACGGTGGAAGCGCACGGGGTGCGGTGGGGCGGACTCGCTTTCGACGACGCGAACGTGAAGCTCACTGGACCGCTCGGAGGGTTGCTCGTGAGCGCCAAGCTCAAAGGCGAAAAGGGGGCGAGCATCGAAGCGACGACGCGCCTGCGCGCCTTGGGCCGAACCGAGCTCGACGACGTCGATCTCGTCGTGGCGCGCGAGGGCCGGAGCCTCCACGGTAAGGCCGGGCGCATCGCGGTCGAGGGGGAGAGTATCGAGGTCTCGGCGCTCACGCTCGAGGGTGCCGGCGGCACGCTCACGGGGTCGGCTCGCTATCGACCGGGGCTGCTCGAGCTCGACGCGCGCGGGCAGGACTTCGATCTTGGCACCGTGGGACGCGTGCTCGGGGTGGCGACCGGCGATCTCGGCGGGAAGCTGAGCGTGAACGCGGAGGTAGCGCTCGCGCGCGACGTGCGGCGCGGCACGGTGAGCCTCGGCCTGCGCGACGGGGCGTTCCGCTCGGTCGGCGGCGTCAACATCGACCTCGCGACGACGCTCGACGGGGAGAACGTGAGCGGGAACGCGCTGGTCGAGCTCGCGGGGCTCGGACGCGTGAGCTCGTCCTTCGACGCAAAGGTGAAGGGATCCATCCTCGAGGCAGCAGCGCTGCGCGGCGCTACCGGACGTCTGGACGTCGGCATCGAGCGGCTCGAGCTACCGCGCCTCGCGCCGCTCCTGCCGAAAGAGGCTCGCGTCGGTGCGCTCGGCGGCGTCGTGGTGGCGCAGGTGAACGTCGTGCGCACGACGCCCGACGGTGCGCCGAGCATGACCGTGCTCGCCGCGACCCAGGGCCTCGAGGTCACGGCGCTCCTCGGCGAGGAGCGGGCGCCGTTCTCGGTCATCGGGATCGAGATGCAGCTGAGCGGCCAGGTCGACGGAACGCAAGGCTTCGCGCAGGCCGACGCCCGCTTCATCGATTCGCACGGGCTCCTCCTTTCCGCGAGCGCGCGTCTCGCGGCAGACGTGAAGCGCTTCCTCGCAGCGCCCGGCAGCGCGTGGGCGTGGCTCGAGCGGGAGCCCATCGTGGCGACGGCGATCGTGGACGGCCGTCCGCTCGCGGAGCTCCCCACCTGGCTCAGACCGCCCGGACTCAGCGGCACGCTGCGCGCCGAAGCGACCGTCCGCGGAAGCATCGCGGAGCCGATGCTCGCCGTGAAGGCCGCGCTCGGCGGCCTCCTGCTCGACGAGTCGCAAGACACCCGCCCGTTCGACGTGTGCGGGACGCTCCAATACGATCCGCTCGCTCAGCGGATCGGCCTCGGCGCGCAGGCGCACGTGATCGGCGCCACGAGCGTTCCGTGCAGTGGCACGCGCGTCGCGGTGGCACGCGCGACGGGGACGATTGATCCGCCGGCCCTGCTTCGAGGCGAGCGCGGCTTCGACGGGGACGCCGAGCTCGGCTTCGAGGACCTGCCGCTCGAGCTTTTGCCCCCGCTCGCGGACGCCGGCATGACGGGGCGCGTGCGTGGCGCCGTCGCGCTCAAGGAGGGGCTCGAGCTCCCCGCTCTCAATGCGCGCCTCAGGGTCGCCGACGTGAGCGTGCGTGGCATCCCCGTCGGAACGGGAGAGCTCGGGGTTCGCACCGACGGGCGCGCCCTCACGCTCGGGCTCACGCTGGCGCGGGGTGACGGCACGCTGAACGCCGACGCGCACGCCGCGCTCGCCTGGGATCGCATCGCGCCGCGGCTCGATCGCACCGAGCCCATCACCGCCGAGATTGCGCTCCACGACATCGACGCGGCGCTGCTCTCGCCGGTAGTCGGCAGCGTGCTCTCCGATCTCAGCGGGCGGCTCGACGGGAGCGCGCGGCTCACGCTCGCGCCCGAGGGCGTGAAGGCGGCGCCAGGCGTCGCGACGGAGCTCACGGGCGAGCTCGCGCTCGCGAACGGCGCGTTGCAGCTCTCCGGGCTCGGCATGCGCCTCTCGAACGTGAAGTTCGCGGCGACGGCGGAGAAGCACGGCGCGCGCACCGTCGTCTCCGTGCGCCGCCTCTCCGCGGCTTCGGGCGCGAAATACGACAATGTCGCCGCGAGCGCCGACATCTACCTCGAGGGGCTAAAGCTCGTCGACGCGCGCGCCAACGTGAACCTCAGCAGGGTGCCGCTGCTGATCGAGGGCGTCTCGCAGGCGACGCTCACGGGGGCGGCGGCGCTCGAGCTTTTTCCCGATCGCAACCCCATGCTGGTCGCGATTCAGCTGCACGACCTCACGGCCGTGTTGCCGCGCTCGTCCGGACGGACGGTGCTCGCGATCGACGACAACCCGGACGTGATCGTCAAGCAGCCGCTGCGCGAGCCTGCGCGTGGCGCGCGAGGAGGAGCGCTCGGCTGGCAGCTTGCTTTCGACCTCACGCGCAAGGTGAAGCTGCAGCGCGCCGACATGGAGATCCCGCTCAAGGGTCGCCCAGTCGTGACGCTCGCCGACGGCACGAGCGTCACGGGCGATCTCGAGCTGCTCTCGGGCGGGCGCGTGGAGCTCATCGGCAAGGGATTCGTGATCGAGTCGGGTGAAGTCCACTTCGACACGGAGGATCCAGCGGATCCGCACCTGCGCGTGCTGTCGAGCTGGCGCGCGCCCGACGGCACCACCGTCTACGTCGAGGTTGGCGGCAGGCTGCGCGAAGCGACCCTCCGGCTTTCGAGCGATCCGCCGCTGTCCCCGCCGGAAATCCAGGCGCTCCTGCTCGGCGGCTCCGGCGACGGGAGCGATGCGCGAGCCGCCGGCGTCGGCTACGGCGCGGACTTCGTCGGGCAGCTCCTCGCCGACACGCCGCTCAAGCGCGTCGAGCTGCGCACGGGCAGCGAGACGTCGGCCGACGAGCGCAACTACCTGACCTACACGGCGGCCATGCCCGTGAGCGAGAACGTCTGGGTAGAGTTAAGCTACAAAAATCTAGAATCGAATAGCCCTGCCGAGCACACGGATGCGGCGAGCGCGACCGTCGATTGGCGCTTCAAACGCGATTGGTCGCTGCGCACGGAGGCGGGGACGATCGGCACCGGTCTCGATCTGCTCTGGCAGTACCGTTACTGAGGGCACGAGGGTGCCGGATGACGTAAGCTTCAAGCTCGCCCATGCGTGCTTCCGTTGGCTTCGGTCTTTCCGTTCTGGTGCTTTCGGGGGTTGCGTGTAGCGAAAAGCCCGACGGGACGGTCGGCGACAGCGGGAGGGGCGGGAGCGGCGCGAGCGGCGGCACTTCGGGCGGCGCGGGCATGGGCTCCGGAGGTGCGGGTCGCGCAGCCCTCGGCGGAAGCGCCGGAAACATGCCGAGCGCCGGCATGGCGGGTCTTGCAGGCGCGGCCCCGGCTGGCGGCGCCGGCTCGGGTGGCAGCGCGGGCTCCCCACCGCTCGCGGGAAATGGCGGCAGCGCGGGCGCGTCCAACCCGGCGGGAGGCGTGGGCGCCGGCGGAGCCGCGGGCGGCGGCATGAGCGGTACCGGGCCGAGCGCCGGGAGTGGCGGCGCCGCAGGCGAGCCGTCCAAGTACGGCGCCAAGTACCCCTTCCCGCAGAACCTACGCGCCGCGAACTGCAGCTACCCGACGATGCTGGATTCGAGCAAGGTGCGCGACGCGTACGACGCGTGGAAGATGGAGATCGTCACCTCTAACGGCGCCGGCGGGCACCTTCGCACGCAGCGCCCGAACTCGCCGGGCGCGGAGACGAACTCCACGGTGTCCGAGGGCATCGCCTACGGCATGCTGATCGCGGTCTTCATGGATGATCGCGATCTCTTCGACGAGCTCTGGAAGTACGAGCAGCTCTGGGTCAACGGCAACGGCTTGATGGACTGGTACATCAATGCGGCCGGCACCTCGCGGCTCGGAACCGGTGGCGCGACCGACGCGGACGAGGACATGGCGTGGGCGCTCGTGATGGCCGACCGGCAATGGGGCGGTAAAGGCACGCTCGACAAGCCCTACCTCGACCACGCGAAGACGCTGATCAAGGCCATCTGGGATCACGAGATCGATCACCAGAACAAAGACTTCCTCCTCGCCGGGGACAGCTGGCAAGGCAACCTCATCTTCAATGCGTCGTATTTCGCTCCCAACGAGTACCGCGTCTTCGGCGAGGTCACGGGCGATACGGCCGGCTGGGGCCGGGTGATCGACACCGGCTACACGATCCTCGCGAAATCGCTGAACGCGCAGAGCAAGAACGCCGACAACGGCCTCGTGCCAGCCTGGTGCGACGCCAACGGCGCGCCGAAATCACCCGACAACGGCGGCGCCACGAACTACCAGTACGACTCCGCGCGCATCCCGTTCCGCATCGGCCTCGACTACTGCTGGAGCGGGGAGTCGCGCGCCAAGGACTACCTCGCGAAGGTGAGCCAATTTTTCGCCGGCGTCGGCGCGAGCAAGATCGTCGACGGCTACGATCTCGACGGCAAGCCGCACCCCGATCCCGACTCCGATCCGAACGGCCCGCAATCGGCGGTGTTCGTGGGGAGCGCAGCCGTCGGTGCCATGCACGACGCCACGTTCCAGAGCTTCGTGAGCGACGCGTATGGCCTGGTCGCGACGGGCGACCTTCTCGCGCGGAGCCGCTACTACAACCACAGCTGGACGACGCTCACGCTCGGGATGCTCACGGGCGTGATGGCCGAGTACCCGGCGCAGTAGGTTCACCTTTCCGCGCGCGGCGTCGTACTGCGCCGCTCAACCGAGATTTTTACGCCGCGGGTGTTCTTTGCAATTTGGCATGGGGCGTCACGCCAAAATGAGCAGGCACGCCTTGGTGGATGCGTTAGTTGTTGTCCCATGCGGTTGGAGTCGCGTCGCGACTTGCTCCGGCTCGGTGCGCTCGGCGCCGTGTCGGCGGTCGTGCCTGCGTGCTCGGACGCGAACGGTGACGACGGCAGCTCCGCGGGCGACGGTCTGACCGGCGCCGGCAAGGGGGGCCACGCGGGAAAGGCAGGAGGCAGCGCGACCGGAATCGCAGGGAAGGGCGGCCGGGCGGGTGGGGCCGGAACGGGCGGCAACAAAGGGCACGCCGGGACGGGCGCGACGGGTGGGACAGGCGCCGTCGGTGGGGCGCCGGGCATGAATCGGCCGGGGTTTCCGACGATCGGCTCGTGCGGCTCCTCGCTCCCTACGCTTCCCGAGCCGAGCGCGCTCGTCTCGATTCCGAAGCGGCCCGATCCGTTCAAGCTCGGAGCCGGCACGCGCATCACGACCAAGGCCGCGTGGGCCTGTCGACGCGCCGAGCTCAAAGGGCTCGCCGAAAAATACATCTACGGAGTGATGCCGCCGAAGCCGAGCTCGGTGACGGCGATGCCGATGGGCAACAAGCTGTTCATCACCTGTACGGACGGCGGGACGAGCATCACCTTCTCGATCACCGTGAGCAAGCCTTCGAGCGCCGTCGGTCCGGCACCCGCCATCGTCGGCTTGAGCGGCTCGAGCCTCGGCGGGGTTCCCTCCGGAATCGGTTCCATCACGTTCGACAACAGCCAGCTCGCCCAGCAAGCGAACCAGACCTCGCGCAACAAGGGGCTCTTCTTCGATCTCTATGGCAAGGAAGTCGCCGGCAGTAGCGCCTGTATCGCGTGGGCCTGGGGCGTGAGCCGCATCATCGACGCGCTCGAGCAGGTCGACATGGGCATCAACCCGGCGCGCCTCGGCGTGACCGGCTGCTCGCGCAACGGCAAGGGCGCGCTCGTCGCGGGGATTTGGGACGATCGTATCGCGCTCGCGATTCCCGAGGAATCGGGGTCGGGTGGCGTGAGCTCTTGGCGCGTCGCCGCGCAGGAGAACCTCGAGCAGGCGGGGGGCGTGCAGACCGCGAGCGAGATCGTCGCAGAGAACGTCTGGCTATCGACGGCCTTCGAGACCTTCGCGCGCGGCGACATCACGAAGCTTCCCATCGATCAGCACGAGGTGATCGCGATCCGCGCCCCGCTACCGATGCTGATCATCGAGAACAGCTCGCAGCTCTGGCTCGGGCCGAAGTCTTGCTACGCGAGCGGCAGGGCCGCCTTCCAGGTCTGGACGGCGCTCGGCCGGCCCGACACGATGGGCTTCTCGCAATACGGCGACGGCAGCCACTGCGCGTTCCAGACGCAGAACTCCGGGCCGCACGTGACCGCGTTCTGCAAACGCTTCCTGCTCGGCGACGACAGCGTCGATACCGCGTTCGTCGGCGTGCGCTCCGACGACAAGAACGGCGCGACCGAGGGCTACGAAGACTGGGTCGACTGGGACACGCCGACGCTCAGCGACGTGTAGGAGACGAGCCCGAGCGGCGCTATTTCGGACTCTCGCCCTCGAGCGGAAAGCCGTTCGACTTCCAGACCAGGATGCCTTCGTCGAGCACGGCGGTGTGCTTGTAGCCCTTGGTGCGCAGCGCGTCGACGACCGCACCGGAGGCGTGGTGCGGACACGCGCAGTACGCGATGACCCAGGTGCCGTCGTTCGGGATGCGCTCGAGCTCCGCCGCCTGGTAGTACGGCGCCGAGATGGCGCCGGGGATGTGATAGGCGACCCAATCGGCCGGTGAGCGCGCGTCCACGATCACGAGGCGCCGCCGCTCGTCGAGCGCCTTCTTCACCTCGGCGGCAGCAACGAAGCGCTCGTCGCGCATCGTGAAGACCGGAGGTCGTCCCTTCGGATTGATCACCACCGGCAGGTTCTTGGGGACGGTGCCGATCGGTGCCGCTGACGGGGGCGGGGAGGCCTTGCCTCTGCTCACGAGGAACGTCACGACGTCCTCGATCGCCGCTGCGCTGAGCTTGCCGCTGAACGCCGGCATCGGCGTGGGAGCGCGCCCGTTGGTGACCGCGTAGCGCAGGAACGCCGGGCTCGCGGCCGCGAGGAGCTCGGGGTTGTTGGCGTGGTGGGTGACCGCGATCGGCCGGGTGTGGGGCACCGCCATCGGGACCGAGCCCAGGCCGATCACCCGACCTACGCCGAGACGCTCGACGACGTGGCGGACCGCTCCGGCGAACGCCTCCCACTTGTTGTCGG
>Ga0173480_10000882_pt1 | contig 10694 bp, 7 predicted proteins | sample NitcycUS209509C1_FD_122622 | JGI IMG/M metagenome (GOLD analysis project Ga0173480, IMG submission 122622) | Soil microbial communities from Arlington Agricultural Research Station in Wisconsin, USA - Nitrogen cycling UWRJ-S209-509C-1 (version... | ecosystem: Environmental > Terrestrial > Soil >... | reverse complement strand
CCCGTAGGTGGTGACGAGCGAGGCCATCTCGCGCGAACGGCGGCTTTCGAGCAGGAGTACACGGAGACCCTGGAAGTTCGGCGACGTCATGGGATCAAGTTTAACAAGGCCCCAGGGATCAGGCCTCTGGCCGCAGGGCTGGGCCAGACACGTGGGCCGGGTCTCGGCACAGTTTTCCGGCCAGACCCGGCGTTACAGGCCTCAGGACCAGGTCATTGAGATGGGATGTGGGCCGGGGCTTCAGCCCCGGCATCCTACTACCGTCCACTCCCCTCCGCGTGGAGATACGCCTCTTCGCCGTGCTGAGTCATGTCGAGCCCGGCGATCTCGTCTTCGCTCGATACACGCAGCGGAATCACCGCGCCGACGATCTTCAGCAGTACGAAACTGACCACACCGCTATAGACGATGGCAGCGACGACCGCCGTCGCCTGTATCGCGAGTTGGCCCGGATTGCCATAGAGCGCGCCATCGGCGAGACCGTTCAGCGCCTTGTTGGCGAAGACGCCCGTGAGCAGGGCGCCGACAGTGCCGCCCAGGCCATGTGCCGCGACGACGTCGAGCGAGTCATCGAGCGATGTCCGGGCCCGTAGGATCAGAGCCGCGTAGCTCGGAACGGCAGCCACCGCGCCAATGATGATGGCGCCGATGGGTCCGACGAAGCCGGCCGCCGGCGTAATGGCAACCAGGCCCACGACAATGGCAGTGGCACAGCCGACCGCAGTGGGCTTGCCCGAACGGATGGCATCGAGGAATGTCCACACCACGAGCGTCGCAGCCGGCGCCAGCATCGTGGTCACGAACGCGAGCCCGGCAATCGGCGTCGCCGCCAATGCGCTGCCGGCGTTGAAGCCAAACCAGCCGAACCACAACAACCCGGCGCCCAGCAGCGTGAACGGCACGCTGTGCGGCAGCAGTGACGACGAGGGGTATCCCTGACGCCTGCCGACGACAAACGCCGCAACGAGCGCGGCGACGGCCGCATTGACGTGGACGACCGTGCCGCCGGCGAAATCGAGCGCTCCCATCTGCGCCAGCCAGCCACCGCCCCAGACCCAGTGCGCCAGCGGCGCATAGACGAATACGGACCACAGCGAGATGAAGGTGACGTACGCCGTGAAGCGCATGCGCTCGACGATCGCGCCTGAGATCAGCGCCGCCGTAATGATGCAGAACGTGCCCTGAAAGGCCATGTAGAGCAGGTGCGGAATCGTCAGCGTGACGATGGCGCCGTCGACACCGAGTCCAACGTTGTTCAGCCCCGCGAGCGAGAGATCACCGATCCACTTGTTGCCCTTGGTCAGCGCCAGTGAGTAGCCGATGAGAGCCCACAGGATGCCGACGAAACCGAGTGAGACGAAGCTCATCATCATCGTGTTGAGCGCGTTCTTCGAGCGAACGAGTCCGCCGTAGAAGAAGGCAAGCGCGGGCGTCATGAGGAGCACCAGCGCGGTCGATATGAGCATCCATCCCGTGTCTGCGTTGTTCATTCATCACCTCGAAAGCGTACGTCGTGGTACGCGCAACGGTTTTGCGTCATGGCCGGCGGTAGAACTGCAGTTGAGTTGGGCTACAGGATGGTCGAAGTCTTGAGGTTTTGGAACAGGAATCCTGGCGGTACGCGAATTCTTCGCGCAACGCCTGGGGCCCGTTCCTCGGCGCCCGCCGGGCTGCCCGTACACACGAAGGGCGGGCTCGCTGGCCCGCCCTTCGTTGCGTGACGTTGTTGCCCGCTCGCTACGCCCAGCTATAACCCGACTTGGTGAGCGGGAGCGTGCGGATACGATCGCCAGTCGCGGCGAAGATGGCGTTGGCGACGGCCGGAATGATCGGTGGCAGCGACGGCTCGCCGAGGCCCGTCGGGTTGTTGTCCGACTTGATCCAGTGCGCCTCGATCACCGGCGGCGCCTGCGACATGCGAACCAGCGGCATGTTGTTGAAGTTGCTCTGCACCGCTGCGCCATTCTTGAACGTGATCTCCTGCATCATCGCGCTGATGCCGTCGACCACGCCGCCTTGTACGAGGTTCTCAGCGTGGAGCGGACTGATGATCTGGCTGCCGATGTCGCCAACCACCCACACCTTGTTGACCTTGATCTTCTTGTTGGCCACGCTCACTTCCGCCACCTCGGCGAAGTAGCCTTGATGACTGAAGTGGAACGCCATGCCAAGACCGGTGCCGGCCGGGAGCTTGCGGCCCCAGCCCGCCTTCTCGGCTGCCAGCTTCACGACGGCGGCCATGCGCTGGGTGTTGAAGCCGCCACCCCCACCACCGCCGCCGGGGCCGCCACGTCCCCCGGCGCCTGCCGCAGGCGCCGGATTCGGCACCGGCGCCTCCGCCAGCAGGTCGAGCCGGAACTGCACCGGGTCCTTGCCGGCCGCATGCGCGAGCTCGTCGATGAACGACTGGAACACCCACGCGTAGGCGTTGCTACCGGGCGCACGCAGCGCCCCGGTCGGCATGCCGAGCGGAATGGTGGACGAGCCGAAATCGAAGTTCGGAATGTAGCGCGATGGCCACTCCGTGCCGCCGATCGTCGCCGACTGCGCCGGCGTGAACGTCACGAAGTGGTTCTTCCACGCCACCGGCTTGCCGCTGGCATCCACGGCGCCCTTGAGATAGTGGAAGCCGCCCGGCCGATAGAAGTCGTGGCGCATGTCGTCTTCGCGCGTCCACAACAGCTTGATCGGCACGCCCGGCACCTGCTTCGCGATGTACGCGGCCTCGGCCACGTAGTCGTTGGTGAGCCGGCGGCCAAAGCCACCACCTACCTTCATCAGATGCATCAGCACGTCGGTCTGCTGCACACCGGCGGTACGGGCGGCCACCTGCACGCCCTGCGCGGGCGTCTGGCTCGGCGCCCACAGTTCGAGCTTGCCGTCCTTGAACAGCGCCGCGCAGTTCTGCGGCTCGAGCGGTGCGTGCGCAATGAACGGATACTCGTAGGCCGCTTCGACGACCTTCGCCGCGGTCTTGAACGCCGCCTCGACGTCGCCGTCCTTGCGCAGACTGGTGGTCGGCGCCTGGGTGGAGAGCGCCTTGGCCTGCTGGGCAAAGCCCTCGCTGCTCATGGACGAGGTCGGATGCGCCGCCCATGTCACCTGCAGCTTCTGACGGGCGCTGTTGGCCTGCCACCAGCTGTCGGCGACAATCGCCACGCCCGGGAGCAGACCGGTAAGGTCCGTCGTCGGCGCTCCCGCTGGTCCGCCAGCGCGGCCCGCATTGGGTGCCGCGTTACCCGCAGGTGCCGGCGCGGGGCCCTCGACGATAAAGGCGTGCTTCACACCGGGCATCGCCTTGATCACATCGAGATTGGCGCTCTGCACCTTCGCGGCGTAGACCGGCGCCTTTTCGAACACGGCGAACAGCATGCCGGGCAGCGTGAAGTCGATACTGAAAATCGGCTTGCCGGTCACGATCGCCTGGGTGTCGACACCCTTGATCGTCGCGTTGCCAATCAGCTTGTAGTCCTTCGCGTCCTTCAGCTTCACATCGGCCGCGGCCGGTACTGGCAGCGCGGCAGCGGCCGTGGCCAGCTCGCCGTACCCGAGCGAGCGGTTGCTGGCGGCATGCGTGACGCGGCCGTTGGCGGTGGTCAGCTCCGCGGCCGGCACGTTGAGCCGCTGTGCCGCCGCCGCCACGAGCATGTGGCGCCCGGTGGCGCCAACCTGACGCATCGGCGTCCAGTTGGACGGCGTCGCGGTGCTGCCGCCGGCGATCTGGCTGCCGTACTTCGCCTGGTCGACGTCCGCCTGCTCGATCTTGACCTTGCTCCAGTCGGCATCGAGCTCGTCGGCGATGATCACGGGGAGCATGTTCTTGATGCCCTGCCCGATCTCAGGGTTCTTCGAGACAATCGTCACCACGCCATCGGACGCGATCTTGATGAAGGCCAGCGGCGACAGCGGGGCCGCCGGGGCGCCGAACTGTGCCAGGGCCTCGGAGGGGTCGAGGTGCAGGGCAATCATCATCCCTCCACCGGTGAGCGCGCTCACGCGCAGGAAGGAGCGACGGGAAAGTGGATTCTGCGTCATGGCTGCCTCTACTCCGCTGCTGCGCGAGCGGTCTGCGTGGTCCGCGCAGGTACGATGCCTGCCGCCCGCTTGATCGCTTCGCGGATACGAACATACGTGCCGCAGCGACACAGATTGCCCTGCATGGCCGTGTCAATCTGCGCGTCACTCGGCTTCGGCGTCTTCGACAACAGCGCCGATGCCGACATGATCTGGCCGGCCTGGCAGTAGCCGCACTGCGGGACGTCCAGTTCCTGCCACGCCGTCTGCACGGGATGACGTCCGTCGGCCGACAGCCCTTCGATCGTCGTCACTTTCTTGCTGCCGACGTTCGACACGGTCGTGATGCAGGAGCGGGTGGCAACACCGTCGATATGCACGGTGCAGGCGCCGCACTGGGCCACGCCGCAGCCGTACTTGGTGCCCTTCAGATTGAGCACATCGCGCAGCGCCCAGAGGAGCGGCATCTCACCAGGGATGTCCACCGTAACGGTCTTCCCGTTGACGTTCAGATTGAAAGGCATAGCCTCAACTCTCTCGAAAGAAAGGACTAGTCGTACCGAAAGGAATTCGTCGCCGTATTAGAAGTGACTCCGCGGCGAAAATCAAGCGCAGAACGAATCGTCTGCCAGTGCGATAATCGCGCCAGAACGCGCGTGTCCAGGCTGTTAATCCTGCTGTTGCCATTACTTGCGCTGGCTGCAGCTCCCGCCGCCAGGCAGGAGCCGACGCCGGCTGCCCCGCCGGCCGAGAATCCGCAGCCGTTTCAGGCCTGGCTCACCGATTTCATGACCGAGGCCCGCTCCCGCGGCTACAGCGATGGCCTGCTGAAGCAGACGGTGGCGGATTTGGAGGAGCCACTGCCCCAGGTCATCCAGAGCGACCGCAATCAGGCCGAGCTCAACCCCGGCTTCGACCGTTATCTGGAAGCCCGGCGGACGCGCACCATGGTCACGCGTGGCCGCGAGATGGGACGGACGCACGCCACCGTGCTCGGCCGGATCGAGAAGACCTACAACGTCCAGCGCCGGTTCCTCCTGGCGATCTGGGGCATCGAAAGCCGCTTCGGACGGCTCACGGGACGCACCCCGGTCTTTCGAGCCCTCGCCACACTGGCCTGGGAACCGCGGCGCAGCGACTTCTTCCGCAACGAGCTCTTTCAGGCCCTGATGATGGTGGACCGCGGCTACATCGACGCGCCGAGCATGACCGGATCGTGGGCCGGCGCCATGGGCCAGACGCAGTTCATGCCGACCAGTTACATGAGCTACGCCGTCGACTTCGACGGCGACGGGCACCGCGACATCTGGAAGTCCAATCCGGATGCGCTGGCCTCGATTGCCAACTACCTGAAGGGATACGGCTGGAAGGGCGACGAAACGTGGGGCCGCGAGGTGCGCGTGTCGGCGCCAGTGCTCGAGCAGATCACGGCGACGATTCCGAAACGCACGATGGGCTGCTACGCCGTCCGCAACATGACCGAGCGTCGTCCGCTGGACGAATGGCGGAAACTGGGAGTGACGCGTGTCGACGGCGGTGCCCTGCCGAACGCCGAACTGACGGCCGGCCTCGTGGACGTCGGCGAACGCAAGTTCCTGGTGTATCCGAACTACGATGCGATCCTCGGCTACAACTGTGCTCATTACTATGCGCTCACCGTCGCTCTGCTCGGCGACAGTCTGCGTTAACTGTCAGGGCCCAGGCCGCAGGCCTCAGGGCTCAGGGCTGGGCAAGCCCTCAGACATCGAAGAAGGAGTCATCAGTGTCCTCACCGTATGAAAGCGCCACTCTGCTCGTTCGACTGTATGAACTGCGCCGCGAGACGGCCATGCGCGAAGCGCGCACGTGGTACGCCCGCAGTTTCAGTCCGGCGTCCGCCGACGACGTGCTGGCAACCGTGAGTGGACCCAACAGCGCGCAGTTCCGCATGGTCACCAGCTACTGGGAAATGGCGGCGTCGTTCGTGAATCACGGCGCCATCGACGGAGAGATGTTCAACGAAGCCAACGGCGAACACCTGCTCGTTTTTGCCAAGCTTCAGCCGTTCCTCACCGAGTACCGCACGAAGACGAGCTCACCCAAGTATCTGGCCGCGCTCGAGAAGCTGGTGATGACCAATCAGGTGCTGGTCGACCGGCTGGCGGTGATCCGTGCCCGCTTCAACATTCCTGCGCCGGCGGCTAAGGGCTGATGTCGAGCGTGACACGTCGAGCGGTCATGTCACCGTCGCCGTGCCGACTCCACACGCCGGGAAAGCGCGCCTCTCTCGTACTCTGTCGATCTCGCGGCGACTAAGGGCTGATTCGGCCGACATCTGCCATGCGCACAGGGTCCGCCGGCGCTCACTCGATCTACGCGGATCACACGGACGGAAGTCGCCGCGAGGAATCGAGACGCGCGCTTTCCGGCATCGAGCGTCGGCGTGTTCCGTACGGCACGGCCACGGTGACATGGCCGCTCGACGGGACGTCGGTTCAATCTCCGGATCCCGAATCCCGAATCCCGAATCCCGAGTCCCGAATCCCCAGTCCCCACTCTCGTAGCTTCTCCAGCCGCTTCCGACAAAGCTGTCCCTGAGCCGCGCGCCTGCCCGCACGAGCGCGCAGTTTTCCTCTGAAATTTCATCGCTCGCTGCGCGTGATCGCGGCACATCGCTTGCTGCCGCCGCTCATGCGTCTGCGCACCCGCCGACAATCCGCGCGCGTGTGCGGCAGCGTCCACATCACTCGATCGCCCACTCCAACCCAAGGGGTCCTCATGCGAACGCGTCCCATGCGCATGTTCGTCGCGCTTCTGGCACTCATTACGGCCACACTCTCGATCACCATCAATGCCAATCCCGGAGGCGTCGGCTCCGCGCGCTTCGAGCTCGTCGAAGCCTCGATCACCGACATGTTGAAGGCGATACAAACCGGACTGCTGACATCGGAGGACCTGGTCCGGATGTACCTCGCCCGCATCGATGCCTACGACTTCAACGGACCGGCGCTGAACGCCTATCTCACGGTGAGCGATCACTCGATCGCCGACGCCCGAGCGCTCGACGCGGCCCGCCCGAAGGGCATCGAGCGCAAGCCGCTCTACGGCATTCCCATCGCCCTCAAGGACAACGTCGACACGTTCGACATGCCGACCACCGCCGGCTCGGTCGCACTCGCCGGCTCCACGCCCTATGACGATGCGTTCATTGCGAAGAAACTGCGGGCGGCGGGGGCGGTGGTCCTGGGCAAGCTGACCCTGACGGAGTTTGCCAACTTCCTGACCAGCGGTATGCCGGGCGGCTACAGCTCGCTCGGTGGCTATGGCTTCAATCCGTACGATCCGCGCGTGGCGCCGAACAGCGACGGCCGGCCGGTGCTGTCGCCGTCCGGTTCGAGCTCGGGCGCCGGCATCTCGGTCGCCGCCAACCTCGCCGGCGCCGCTATCGGCACCGAAACATCGGGATCGATTCTCGGTCCGAGCGGCTCCAACGGCATCGTCGGCATCAAGCCGACGGTAGGCCTCGTGAGCCGCGACGGCATCATCCCGATCACCGCCGATCAGGACACGGCCGGCCCGATGGCACGCTCGGTTCGCGATGCCGCCATCGTGCTCGGTGTAATCGCCGGATACGATCCAGCCGACAAGGCCACGCAAGCCTGCCTCGTTCCCGGCACCTGCTTTGACGACTACACGCAGTTTCTCGACCCCGAAGCGCTGTACGGCGCCCGCATTGCCGTGCCGCCCTTTGGCGGCTCGCAGATCGTGCTCGATGCGATTGCCGTCCTGCGCAGCAAGGGCGCGTACGTCGAAGAGATTCCGGCCCTCGCCGGCATCGGCGTTCCCGGCATCCTCAACTACGGCTTCAAGCGCGACTTGAACGCCTATCTTGCCAGCCTGCCGCCGTCCGCTCCCGCTCACTCGCTGGCCGACGTCATCGCCAGGAACCTGGTGATCCCTGGTGCGCTGAAGTACGGTCAGACGCAGGCGCTCGCCTCTCAGGCGCTCGACATCTCGCCAAACAGCGCCGACACACAGACGTATCTGGCCAACTACGCGGCGGGTCTCGCCGCCTCGCGGAAGGCTCTCGACGACGTCTACAAGGGAGCCGACGGTATCAAGGGCACCTCCGACGACTTCGATGCGCTGCTGAATCCAGGCGCCGGCACACCGGCACGGGCGGGATATCCGAGCGTGGCGGTGCCTGGAGGTTTCCTGCCGCCATCGGGCGACGTCATCAATCCACGGCCGTCACCGATTACGTTCTCAGGGCCGGCGTTCAGCGAACCGCGACTGATCGCCCTGGCCTATGCGTACGAACAGGCCACCAGACTCCGGCTGCCACCAGCCAGCACGCCGCCGCTGGCAACGGACTATGTGACAAGGTCGGCAAAGAAGTAGGCCTCAGGCTTCAGGCCACAGGCCTCGGGGCGGGTCAGGCATCAGGTAATGCTGAGGCCTTGACCTGCCCCGTGGCCTGACCCCTGGGGCCTTCGCCGGGCCTGCTTCGCGAAGCCCGGCCTACTCTTTGTGGGCCGGGGCTTCAGCCCCGGCAGGGGCGTCAGGCATGCTATCGTCGCCCTCGTGAAGCTGCTGCGAAAAGCTGTCATCCTCAGCCATCGCTACCTCGGCATCGTGGCCAGCGCGTTCGCCGTGATGTGGTGCGCCACCGGCATCACGATGATGTACGTGGGTGGCATGCCGCGTCTGACGCCGGACCTGCGTCTGGCCCGTCTCCCCGCGCTCGATCTCGCGCGCGTACGAATCACACCGGAAGACGCGGCCCGACGCGGCCTCTACGATTCGCCACCGACCGCAACGCTGCTCACGGTCCTGGACCGGCCAGCGTACAGGTTCGGCCAGAGCGATCCGATCACGGTGTTTGCGGATACCGGCGAGTTCCTCGATCCAATCGCGCCCGGGCAGGCGCGGCAGGTCGCGAGCCGGTTTGCCGGCGAGCCCGAGGAACGCGTCACCTTCGTTGAAACGATCACGACCAACGACCAGTGGACGCTCGGGCAGGTGCAGCCGCCGCTGCACAAGTTCCGCATCGCCGATGCGGCCGGGACCGAGATCTACGTGTCGCCCGCCACCGCCGACGTCGTGCAGATGACGACGAAGCGCGGACGCATGCTGGCGTGGATCTCGACCATCCCGCACTGGTTCTACTTTACGGCGCTCCGCAACAATCAACCGGTCTGGTATCGCCTCGTGGTGTGGACGTCCGCGCTCGTCTGCGCGGTCGCCGTGCTCGGTCTCCTGCTTGCGTTCACGCAGTTCAGACGTTCGCGCCCGTTCAATCTCTCCAGCTCCATTCCCTATCGTGGGGGCATGCGGTGGCATTACGTGACCGGCGCAGTGTTCGGACTGACCACCCTCACCTTCGCCTTCAGCGGGTTGCTGTCGATGGAACCGTTCGCCTGGACGAACGCGCCAGACCTGCGGATCCCGCGCGACGTCTTCACCGGCGGCCCGCTGCAGCTGGCGAATTTTCCTGCGTTCGACCGTGACAAGTGGAACGGCCTGCTGGCGGGACGTGTGATCAAGGAAGTCGATCTGGTGCGCGTCCAGGATCGCCCGTACTTCGTCGTCCACTCGACGGAGCAGGCGGGGCCTGAGCTCAAGCGTGAGCGGCTGCACCAGCCGTACTACATCACCGGTCGCGCCGAACAGCAGCGAACGCTCGTGGCCGCCGACACGCTGGAGCCGCACGGCGCGTTCAGCAACGAGTCGCTCGTCAGGCGTCTCCAGGCGTCGCTGACCGGCGTCCAGGTGACCGAGTCGCAACTGCTCAACGACTACGATTCGTATTACTACTCACGGAATCGCCAGACGCCGCTGCCGGTGCTGCGCGTCAAGCTCGACGATCCGGCCGCGACGTGGGTCTACATCGATCCGGCGATGAGCCGGATCCTCTCGCAGGTGCATCGCTACAGCCGCGCCGAACGCTGGTTGTACAACGGCCTGCACAGCCTCGATTTCGCCTTCTGGTACAACCGGCGTCCGCTCTGGGACGTGGCGATGATCGTGCTGCTGCTCGGTGGACTGACGACGAGCAGCCTCGGCCTGTTCCTCGGGATCCGCCGGCTGCGGCGCGCGGCGGCACGTGCGCTGGACGCGACGGACGCACCCGCCACACAGCGCGCGGAGTCACGAATCTAGAATCCAAAACCAAAAATCTTCGATTTCGTGATTCGTCTATTTGCCCAGGGCGAATCGCATCCCGGCCATGACGGTCCGCGGCATTCCGGGATAGCCGATCGCCGAGTCGTATTCCGTATCGCCGATGTTGTTGGCGCGCACGAACGCGGTAATCGTGCGATCCAGACGCACGTCCACTCCGAGCCCGGCCACCACATAGCCCGGATTCACGGTGATGTCGGTGAACACCGGCTGCGGCATGGACGTGTTCGGCACCGTCTCGAAGAACAGGAAGCTGTTGTCGAAGCGATCGCCGATAAACAGCACGTCGCCGTGCACCGAGACCCTGCCGGCCGAGTAGCCGCCGCGCAGCGAGCCGGAGTGCCGCGGACGACGCAGCAGCGGCTGACCAGGCTGAAACTGCTGGCTCGTGCTGTGCGCGGTCACGACGCGGGTGTCCACGTACGAGTAGCTGCCTGACAGGGTGATGCCGAGTACAGGGCGCTGCACGGCGGCCTCGAATTCCCAGCCATCAGCGTCGGCCCCGTCGATGTTCACGT